>OJHK01000877.1_pt1 | contig 16165 bp, 13 predicted proteins | sample 1595161 | NCBI WGS metagenome assembly OJHK01 (sample SAMN05416842, study PRJEB24817) | seawater metagenome | isolation source: Sea water | place: Canada:Atlantic | collected 2013-07 | reverse complement strand
CCACTATGGTTAAATGCCATACTTAAAACGGATGCTATTGAGCGTGTTAGCTATACTTTACTCTGCCGTTTGCAAACGACGGTTGAGCCAGAACTATTATTCTCAATTTTCTATCAAGAAGTTAGCCAGTATTTGCCTATTTCTAATGTTCGGTTCGTTGCAAGTAATCTTGAATTAAACATTTTAGAGCACGATCATGGTGGTTATTGCATTAGTCAGAGATTGGCGATTAAAGATAAGTCCCTGGGCTGTTTTAAATGTTATTTCACGGATAAACCGACATTAGCCCAAGTACAATTGCTGAAAAAGCTGGTGAAAATACTGTCTTACCCTTTGAATAACGCGATAAAATATCAGCAACTAAAGCATATGGCGTTAACGGACAATTTAACTGGTTTAGCAAATCGCAACCAGTTTGAAACGACTTATCAAGGTTTAGTAAGTAGTAATAAAGAAAAACAAACCTGCTTTTCTTTATTAGTAATAGACCTTGATGGCTTTAAAAAAGTGAATGATAAATTTGGTCATCAAACCGGAGATCTTGTTCTTTGCAGTTTTGCTAAAATATTATTAGCGTGTTGTCGTGAACAAGATAAGGTTTTTCGCTTTGGTGGTGATGAGTTTACTATTTTGCTGAATGATACCAGTGTTGAATCTGTGCCAAGAATAGCACTGCGCATAGCAAAATTAATGGATACATCTCAGTTTTTAGCAAAATTTGGACTATCTTGTAGCATAGGTAGTGCGCTGTATCATCGATATGACGAATCTAAGCAACTTTATGGTCGAGCAGATGAAGCATTGTATCGAGCAAAAGGAAAAGGTAAAAATTGTTTGGAAATGTCACCTTGTAGCCAAGTGATTTAAATAAATCAGGTAAACCTCCCAATTTGTTGAAATAAGGATTACCTAAAATCCTTTCTTTTTTGTGCTTGAATAAAGAAACCTCAATAAAATACAAACGCTAATGATTTGCATTAACTACTGTAGTATTATACTGCTTTGATTTAATGCCTCTACTGTCAATGCATTATGCTCTTGATATATTTTGCCATATTCAATGAAAGGCTAAGTACAAGTGGCAATGTAGAGCCAGTTGATATGGAATGTTTAGTGTCTTATTTTATAAATTTTTTGAACATGCCTAGCCCTCGCTGGGCTGTTTTTTCTCGCATATTAGCGGCCACCTTGGGTGGTTATGCATTAGCAACATCTAGTGCTCTTTTTATCGGTCAATTACTCCTAAGTAGTGCAGGGAAATACCAAGCTATTCATATCGGATTATTACTCACCTTTCTTGTGTATGCCTGCGCTGCTATGTGGGTTTTTTCGGTATCCAATGCCACTAAAGCTTGGATAGGACTAATAAAGTGGAATCTTGCCTTTTTACTTGGCACTTGGTTATTAATGCAATTTTCGGGTGCGAGTAACTAATGAAAGATAACTTTAGACAATCAATGAAGTGGTTTCATACTTGGGTCGGCCTGAGTGTTGGCTGGGTTTTATTTTTCATGTTTTTAACTGGAACACTTGGTTATTTTTACCAAGAAATTACCCGTTGGATGGAGCCAGAGAGACCTTTTATTGAACATAATATTAGCAATGAACAATTAATTGCTGTTGCTCAAACGTATTTGCAAAAAAATGCTCAAGGCGTTGACGAATGGGACATCTATTTACCAACTGTGCGCAATCAGAATTTACGTGTCGGCTGGCGTATCCCGCCAGAAGCAGAACAGAAACGTGGCCGATATAAAACAACAGTATTAGACATAACCACAGGTGAAAAAGTCGATAGTCGATCAACGGGTGGCGGCAGGCTGCTTTATAGAATGCATTATCGTTTACATTATTTATCGACGAAAATCAGTTATTGGATTGTGGGTTTCTGCGCCATGTTGATGTTGTTAGCTGTTATTACTGGTGTTGTTATCCATAAGAAAATATTCACCGATTTTTTTACCTTTAGAGCAAAAAAAGGTTTGCTTGGCTGGTTAGATATTCACAATGTATTAAGTGTTATTGCCCTGCCGTTTCACTTTATGATCACTTACAGTGGTTTACTTTTTTTTCTTTTCACTTATATGGCGCTCAGTACTAATTTGCAAACCAATGAAGATGAATATAAGGAAATGCGCAAAGAGATATACCCTCGAACTATTCATGCAAATAGTGCGAATCAACCGACAGCAATGCAAGATATTTCATCGTTATACCAACAAGCAAAAAACACGTGGCAAAAGGATGAACTAAGCGCGATTGAAGTGTTTACTGCAAACGATATAAATGCCCAAGTACTTTTCATTCGACATGAAACCGATATCACTTATAACCCTAATGACTACGTAATGGTTAACGCAATTACCGGCGAAGTTATTCAACAAACACCGAGAGAGTATACTGTCGCCGGTATGATTCATAATGGTTTTTACTCGTTGCACGAGGGACAATTTGCCGGCCCACTAGCCCGCTGGATTTACTTTTTAACCGGTCTTATTGGCACGGCAATGATTGCTTCAGGTTTAATTCTTTGGACCACTAAACGTAAACCGAAACAACTAAAAAACCCGAACGGCCCCGATTTTGGTTACCGTTTGGTGGAGCAACTCAATATTGGTACTATTGTTGGTTTACCTATCGCTATTGCTATGTATTTTTATGCTAATAGGTTATTACCTGTTGGTATGGTTGAACGAGTAGATTGGGAAGCTAATGTGATGTTTATTAGTTGGGCACTATTATTGATTTATCCGGCATTTCGTCCCGCTACTAAAGCATGGCGTGAGCAGCTACAACTTGCAGCACTGGTTTATATGGCGCTACCGTTAGTCAATGCATTAACCACAGATAAACACCTAATGAATAGTTTGATGAACCAGGATTGGGGATTTGCTGCTTTTGATCTGACATTCTTCACCGTTGGCTGTTGTTTTGCTTTTTCGGCCTATAAATACAAAACATTGCAGCCTGCAAGAGCTGTGGAGAGAAAAGCAACTCGTCACGACAGCACAATAGATGGCAACCGACTACCGTTGCAGCGAGTGAATGAGGATAATGGCTAATGCTCTTATTAACCAGCCTAAGTTTTTTAGTTATGGTGCTTTTTTGCCTCGCAATGGAAAAACATCGAAAACAAGTATTCGTGCAAACAATGCCTAAGGTTGCCATATTACTTTTTAGACCATTAGCTTGGCTAGCGCTAATTTTTTCGGCCTATTTAAGCGTAGCATTGTTTGGCTGGTCTATTGGTCCGGCACTTTTATTCGGTGCACTCACTATGGCAACGTTATTACTGATATTGCTGCTGACATATCACGCGAAAATAGTACCGCAACTTGCCATTGCCTCCTTGTTAATTGTTGGTGTATTAAGTCGCTAGGTGCTGACATTGTTCTATTGCTTATTACCCGGTAGTTGCTTACAGTCTTTGCCTCACGATTGTATCGTTATTAAAAAAGTACAGAGGAAGTCTCTTGGAGTTTGCCAGTTTAACTATTGAAATTGCATTATTTTTATTTACCATTGCCATTATCGCGGGTTTTCTTGATACCTTAGCGGGCGGGGGCGGTCTATTAACGCTTCCTGCACTTATGATGAGTGGTATACCACCACTGTTAGCGCTGGGTACCAATAAGTTGCAATCTTGTGTTGGAGCTGGAACGGCCAGTGTGATGATGTTACGTAATAAACGGGTAAGGTGGCGTCAGGTCAAAGAGTTAATGCCAGCTGCTTTTATTGGATCTGCTATTGGCACAGTCATTGTTCAATTTGTTAATACAGAAGCGTTAACGTTTATCATTCCTGTGGTGATTAGTGCTATTGGTATTTATTTTTTGGTTACACCGACAGTCGATGCTGAGAATAAACCTGCGAAAGTATCGACATCAGCTTATAGAAATTTTGTTGTGCCTTTGATTGGTTGTTATGACGGGATATTGGGGCCAGGCACAGGATCATTCTTTACCTTGGCTGGCCGTGCATTGCGAGCACAGAAATTTCTTGAAGCAACAGCGATAGCTAAAACGCTAAATTTTTCCACCAATATAGCCTCATTGATTGTGTTTTTATTTGCTGGGCAAGTCATTTGGCTGGTTGGCTTTACCATGATGTTTGGACAACTCATTGGTGCTTGGTTAGGTGCCCATTGTTTATTTAAAATTCCGGTGAATTATTTAAGGTATTTAGTGGTTATTATGTGTTTTGGCATGTTGGCTAAATACGTGATGACTTAGTTGTTCTGATATTTTAAGCGTAAACAAGCTCCGTAATATGTCAGGCTTTTTATGTTTGTTATAAAAATAACGCCAAACGTGTATTAAAGCCGCTAGATCTACCTTGTAAATTACACGCTTCAGAGATAAAACTACAACGGTTTAAGTCAATCCAGCGGTAGTTGAAATTGAGGTTAAATTTTGGTGTTAACCACCAAGCAAAACCAACAGATAATATCGAGGTATCTCCGGCAGCTAAACCACCGTCACTGCCGTCAAATACCGACCAACGAGTACTGACTTCTAATGCACCCCAGCCACCTTGTTCAACACTGCGTGCAACGCGTAAAGGAGAGAAGGTGCCACTTCGCTTGTTGTATTCACGCATTTCACCGGTTACTGAGAATACGGCGCTAATGTGGTATCCTGAAAGCTCTGGGTTTTGTAGATAATCAGCCGCAACTTTACTTTTAGTATATTCACCAATCACCCAAACGGGACCTTTCCGCCAAGCTGCTTCAAGGTTATAAGTAACACTGTTATCAGCATCAATGTCTCCGGTATCGACAAAAGTAGATGATTTGTTAAATTCAGGTTCAGAAGCGTATCTTAATCCTTCCTTTGCATTACTGTAGCGTAGACCAAAAGCCAGATGGATTAACTCATCTTCATCTTCTGACTGGTAAGGTAACCAAGTTGTTCGTCCCACTAGTTCTGTGGAGTTTTCGCTGAGTGAACCTTCGTCCTCTATCCAGTTATTAAACACACCGCCTGCCCAAGTTAGCTTTTGATTAAGTGTTATGCCACTTAAGACAGCACCAAAGTTACGTGAGGGCAGTAATGCATCAGAAACCAAGGCGCGTTCCTGCATAGGTAGAAAAGTCATACTCATGAGCCTTTCCATAGAAATAGGTTCTTTTTGCTTACCGATGCTGAGGGTAGTGTTATAAAAGGTCGGGATATCGAGACGCCAATCCATAAAACTAACATTATCTGTAGTGTTGGTGTCAAAACCCTTATCAAAGGTATTGGTTGCTCCTGTGATCATATAAATCCAGGGTTTATCAAATTTTATCGCCCCGGCGAGCCCAAAACGTAGCGCCCGAATTTCACCACCATTAAAATCTTGTAAATTACCTACTTGCGCTAAGCTGGCTTCATCTTGCGATTTCCAACTTTGTCTGTCTAAAGCCAGTGCGCCGATTAATATGGTAGAAAAATAATCATTATCAAACTTTATCCAATCTGCATCTTTATAATTACTGGGTAATACGATTGGCGGCGGAGTATAAGATAGCCAGCCTGTACGTTTGGGTTTTACTCTTTTTTGTTCTGCGATAGCTGAAATATTGCTTTCAGCTCTGAGGTTATTTCGAATAATTACGCCGTTATGAATGGCGAGCAGTACATGTTTTTTAGTGTCGAGTAAGGCCTCAATGTTCTCATGTGGATTAGCATCCAGAACTAGAAAGTTAGCTATTTCACCTGGCTCTAGTGAGCCGAGAATAAAGCCATTTTGGGCATCAAAAATGATATCGCCATGGCCAACGTCAATGTCATCTTGTGTCACTAGGTCGAATAATTTATTAGTGATAATTAGGTTAGCGGTAGTGTTCTTCTTTTTTTTTGCAGGATCAACAAATGTGATATTGCGGATCACTATTTTTTGTTCAACTACCTCTGGAGCTTTTGCTATTGGTGCTTGTGCAACTTGTTCGGCTTGGCAAACAGATAACAGACTTAGCATGAAAATAACTGCAGTCAGTGTTGTCCAGAACATGGTGAATATGTTTTGTTTTATTTTCATCATGCCCCTATTTTTATCAAGTTATTTATCGTGTTGATATTATTTTAGACTAGATTGCTAAGCGAAGCCTTAAACCATAGATAAGTGTGCTGTTGTCTAAGGTATTTAATGCAGGATTAGCGATATATTGGAAATCGGCGGTTACCTCTAGATAATCTAATGGCTTCATAATGTAGAAAATCTCAGTAGTATACTGGTCGTCATTACCTTTAACTTGCCCCCAGTTGATGGCAGCGCCAAGATTGTTCTGCTCACCACCTAAACCATAATAACCAAAACCCGCACTGATCGATTTTTCCATTAAGGTACCCGCATCTTGAGAATAGCCAGCACGCACAAAGGGTAACCACTGACCATCAATTAAGCGTGAAGCAGAAAAATTGATGCCGTAACCTTTAGTTGAACCTTGCTCAACACTTTCGTCTGCATGCCAAAGCGTAGCATGGATGTTATCGACATATATTTCACCTTGAGATTTGGTCCAACCTAGCTCAATACTTTTGAAGTATTTGTTATCTTTAAAAAAGGTTTCTAACCCGTCGATAATATTTGTTGGGTCAGAGTTCATATCAACAAAACTAGCCACCATATAATACTCATCAGACAACATTATTCCGCCAGCAGCACCTAATGCAGCATCACCAGGTAAAGCCACTGTAGTGGTACCTGTACTAAAGGCAAAATTCATAAAGCCTGTCCATGGGCTAGCCATAGCAAATACGTCGACAAAGTCCGTTATATCTAAAAACCCCGCGACGAAAGATGCTTTACCGTCCATATATTTTTGTTTGTAATAGAGGTTAGTAAATCGAAAACCTTGGTCACTAAAAGGGGGCGTAACAAGCCCAAGCCCACCGGTGCCAAATTCAAAATCTTTTACTGAGGTATCTGTAAATGAATGGCGGTGTTCAACCTTCCAAACTAACCCGCCCACTTCTTTTGTGCCAACGCCAATAGGGTTCCAGCTACCATAAAAGCGAATCATGCCACTGCCAGCGTTATCGGCTGAGCCGGCTAATACATTGTTCGCCCCAAGAAACACAGTAGAATAATCTATTCCCATGTTGATATTGTTGTGCTCTAGCTGAGTTTTAAAGTCAGGTTTTGATCTTTTGTTATCTTCCGCAATTTGGTTATCAACGGCATCAGGGCTACCAAAGTTAGCGCTCTGAGTTTTTACTGAATGGTCTTGGGTAGAGTTATCTTCTGTAGCGTAAGCCGATGAAGTGGCTAATAGGCCTGACATAGAGAGGCTAAGGAGAGTTTTTTTTATTAGCATTGATAGCTCCATATTTTTGCTAAGCGTGTTACTTCTATCGCTAAACTACTTGTAATAAAAAGGTATTTACTTCTCAGTAAATACCTTTTTATATTAATTGGTTACAAGGTTAGAGTGTGTTTTTATGTACTTGCCCATTTTTCATAATCAATTTGAACTTAGTCTTGTATTCATTCAATACTTCAATGTTTTTAAGTGGGTTACCGTCGATTAAAATTAAATCTGCATAAGCACCTTTTTTGATAACACCTAAAGCACCATATTTATATGGATTCATACCACCAGACCAAGTAAGTACTTCAGCTGCATTAGAAGTCCCCATCTTCATTATTTGTAATGGTTTAGCGCCAACTTCTTTCATCCACACCATGTTATCTGCTTGGCGATTGTTGTACGCAGGACCAAACATATCACCGCCAGTAACAATTAATAAATCATGCTTTAGTGCCCATTTAAACATTTGTGTAGCACCAGAGTTCACTTTTTTAGCTTTAGCCTTTTGATCTGCGCTGAAAAAGGTAATTGAATCGGGGTCACCAAATGCTTCAAGTGACATAACCGCTTGTGCAGAAAGGGCTACACCCTCTTTTTTCATGCGTTTGATGGTTTTTTCTGAGACTAAAAAATTATGTTCAATAACACGAACACCTGCATCAATAGCACGGTTTACGCTGCGGTCATGATAAGCATGCACTGTTACATAAGTACCGTAATCTTTTGCTACCTCTACAGCCGCTTCAAATTCTTCAACAGAAAACTGTGTACTATGTAGCGGATCGAATTCACTAGCAACACCACCGCCAGCCATTAGTTTTAAATGCGTTGCACCAGCACGTAAATTTTGACGAGCAGCGCGACGCACTTCTGTTTTACCGTCAACAATATAACCAAAGCCGTGACGCTCTAAATCATCAATAGCACCAGGTTGGTCATTAAAGCTACCAGTATCAGCATGTCCACCGGTTTGGCTTAAAAAACCACCTGCAGGGTATATACGTGGTCCAGGAATTAGACCATTGTTAACTGCTTTTGCTACACCCAATACGTTACAACCTACATCACGTGCTGTAGTGAACCCTTGATCAAGGTATTGCATCATTGAATGTGCAGTTCGAGCACCCATTGCCATTTGGTCATAGTTATCACGACCGACTAACATCCCTTCTTGAAGACATAAGTGAGAATGCATATCGATAAGGCCTGGAATCATAGTTTTGCCTTGACCATCAATGACTTCAACATCGGCAGCGACTTTTAAACCTGTTCCAATAGATTTAATTAATTCACCTTCAATCAACACATCTTGCTTATTACTTAAGTCGGTTGACGTACCATCCCAAATTTTAACGTTTTTAATCAATGTTTGATCAGCAGCAAAGGCTGTAGATGTCAGTGACATGACTGCAACAGCGCAAATTACCAACTTACTAGTGGCTTTGCTTATCAATGGTTTTTTTAATTTCATTATCTATCCCTTAATAAATTTAGAGGTCTTCTGGCAATGGAGTACAGCACGCTAAATATGATGATTGAATAATAATCATAGTAACAAATGTTAGATATGCCACTGGTTTTATACGTTTATTAATAAAATAAAGTTCATAATATTCAATGTTTTTACTTCACTTCATCATAATTCACTGACGATAATTTTCTTGTCATATGACGACAAGAAAGCTAAATTATTGGATAGTCACTTTTTAGAAGTGGCAAAATAATACAGGACGTAAAGTTTGAAAACTGACATTACCGTGGTTAAAGCCAGTCACTTACAGCCCTTTATTAGCTTTCTGGATAAAGTGGGAGCTCCACTTGACCGTTTGTTAAATCAAGTGAATCTGCACGCTGATTATTTTTCAGATAAAGACAACTTGATTGCTGAAGCTCCCTTTTGGTCATTACTTGAGAACGCCTCAAATAGTCAGGGAATCGAAGATTTGGGCTTTCAAGTCACTGAACAGTTATCCCTTGATAGTTATGGTGTTTTTGGTGCTAAGGTGATGCAAGCGAATAGTTTGTATCAAGCATTAACCACTTTTATTCGTGATATGGGACAACAATCAAATTGTCCGCCTTTTTGGTTAATGGAGCAGGGGGACTTTGTATGGTTTTGTCGGTTGGGCACGCAAGGTATTAAAAAAGGTCACTGGCCAATAGAGCAACATGTGATCAGTTTAATGATTCAGCTAGTACGCGGTTTTACTTCGACGACTTGGACACCACCAAAGGTACATTTACAAACTCATACGCTTAAAGGCGCTGACAATACGTTTTCCTTTCGTAATAGCCAAATTGTTATTAACAAAGCCTTTACTGGCATATGTATCCCTAAATCACTATTACTTAACAGTGCAGTGATAAAGCCTACAGGTGGAATAGCGGTTGAAATAGCCAATCAAATGACTATTTCAACGGTTAATAGCCATGTGATTAAAGAGTTGTTGATGCAATCATGTGTAAATCAACCGCTTAATGCGCAACAAATTGCTAAATCACTTGGGTTAAATGTTAGACACATGCAGCGACTGTTACAGAAAGAGGGAAGTTCATATAGAGAATTAAGTGAACAGGTCCTTTTTAAGCAGTCGAAAATTATGTTGAGCACTGAACAATTATCAGTGCTTGAAGTTTCTTTAGCGCTAGGCTATTCAGATGCAGCTAATTTCACTCGTGCTTTTAAACGCTGGTCAGGACTTAGCCCCACCCAATATAAGCAGCTATTAAATTAATGCATTCTTACTAATATAGCCAACGCCACTGTATTTAGTTATCACTATATTGTCGTTAAACTGGCGAGTTCTTCAGAAAACAGATCAGTTAAAAAAATGAGTGCAGGAAAAACATGAAAGTAGCTGCGCATAAAAAACTGAATCGTTTCATTTGCATGATTTAGTTCCATGAAATAATCCATAATGCGTCTGCCCTTATACGCTATAGAGCAACAAATAATAGCGGTAATGGCTAAACTCGGCTCAGCTGTTTCGGCAACAAAAGCATTAGCAGAAGTAATAATCATCAATAACACCCAAGAGATATCTAATGCATTCAGTGTGAAGAGGTTCTTTATCATGAGTGTTCCTTATCGAAGTACATATAACAGTGGAAAAATAATCACCCAAGCTAAGTCGACCATATGCCAATAACAAGCAATGGCGGTTAAACCAATATGATTTTTCTTGGTATATCGACCAACTTTGAGCTGGTGAATAGCCCAGAGTAAGCTACCGCTTGCCCAACCAACATGTAATAAATGGTTAAAGGTCATGTAGTAATACATTGTGTAGAATTTACTGGTATTGGTTACAATGCCTTGATCAACATTCCAGTGATATTCCCAAACTTTAATCACTAGATAAATACAGCCACAAGACACTGCTCGCCATAGCCATTTTATACTTTGCTCAGGGTCATCCATACGAATAGATGCCAATGCTTTGGCAACAAAATAGCTACTAGTGATTAAGGCAAACGTGTTTAAGGTGCCAGCTAACGTGTTTAACTGTTGCGGCCCTTGGTTAAATTGTTCTGGGTAGTGTGCTTTGGCAATGAAGTACACTAAAAAAAATAGAGCAAACTCAGTCATTTCGGCAAATATACCTACCCAAATTGCTCGGTTACCGGGTATTTTATTGAGTGTTTCAGGCTCTTTAGTGACTGAACCACTGCCGTTTAGATTAAAACCTGTTGCTGTAATAGTCATATAATTCCTTACTCGTAGACAGGGGCAAACTAAGCCATCACTTGTCCTTAGGAGTGAAGTTAATAATTCATGGTTGTTTACAAAAAGCGACTCGCCTAAGCCGCTTTATTGTAATTTCATTAATTAGTTACGAAAGAACACTGTATTCTTTTGCACTAAAATATTTGGTTGTTCGACTGCTTGGATGATGAAATCAAAGTTAGTGATTTTTTTCTCAAGCTGATAACCATCTAGAGCAATGGTGACAGGGATCTCTTCCATCACTCCGGCGCCAATGCGTACATTTTCAGGTAGGTTTATTTTCGTGTCGCTTAAATTCTTAACCTTGATATTAAAGTGCAAGGGTTGCTGCGTTTTGTTCAGAATTTTTAAGGTATAGGTGTTTTCAACTACGCCTTCATAGTTAACGCGGAATAGTGCCGTTCTATCGCGGATGATATTCGCTTCTAACGGTATTCTGCTATCTATCCAAATACCTAACAAGAGGATAAACATCAAGGTCAAACCAGCGTAAGAAACGAGTTTCAAATTAAAGCGGTTACTTTCTTTGCCCGCAAGCTGTTGTTCACTGGTATATCTAATCAAACCTTTAGGATAGTTAAACTTTTCCATGGTTTGATCACATGCATCAATACATAGCCCACAATTAATGCACTCGTACTGAATACCATTACGGATGTCTATTCCTGCAGGGCAAACATCGACACATAAATTACAGTCAACGCAATCACCTAGACCAAGGGCTTTGGGATCATCTTTACGTTTACGAGGGGCTCTATTTTCACCACGTTTGGCATCATAGGCAACTAAGAGTGTGTTTTTATCAAACATAGCCGACTGAAAGCGTGAATAAGGGCATAAATGAATACAAACATGCTCTCTCATCCAACCCGCATTACCGTATGTAGCGAGAGCAAAAAAGAGTACCCAAAAAGTGACAGCACCGCTCCAGTCGAATGTTAGCATGGTGCTATATAACTCACTTACGGGAATGAAATATGAGATAAAGGTTGTTGCCGTAAATAATGACATTAATTGCCAAATGATATGCTTAAGCGTTTTTTTGTAAGCTTTACTCAGGGTCCATGGGGCTTTATCTAGCGCCATTCGTTTGTTGCGTGTACCTTCAATTCTGTGCTCAACCCAAACATAGGCGAGTGTCCAAACGGTTTGTGGACAAACATAGCCACACCAAACACGTCCGAGCCAAGTGGTGACAAAAAATAGTGCAAAAGCTGCCACCATAAGAATACCAGCGAGTAAGATAAAATCTTGTGGCCAGAAAGTCAGGTTAAAAATTCGAAACTCTTGTTTAACTACATCAAGTAAAACGGCTTGTTGGTCGTTAAATTGCACAAAAGGTAAGGCAATAAAAGCAAACATAAGTAGCCAGTTAATATAACGACGTATTTTTTGATAGAAGCCTTTTTGCTCTCTAACATACACAGATGTTTGAGATTTATATGGCTTAATAATGAGGTGCTCTTCTTTGATATCAAACTTCATAAATTACTACAGGGTCATAATTAAGTAATTACTCTATATCAATAATCACGCCACAAAGTCACTTAATTAAGTTGTTGTATTTAATGGATAAAATAAAGAGGGGAATTGTGTGGTAGCACGATATACCGTGTTGGCGCGATATATCGTGTATTTTTGGGGGTTATTGACAAAGGAGACAGGTTTAGCTTCGCTGTATTTTTAGCTTTATCATTCGCGATCGTAGTGTGCTATCAGGTAAGCCAAGTATTTTTGCTGCACCATTTTTACCACCAATTCGCCAGTTACAGTCGTTGAGTACTTCAATGATGTAGGCTTTTTCAATGTCGGCCAAAGGTTTGTTAAATGTGCGTACCACTGATTGCGATTTATCAAATTTTTGTTGGATATGTAGAGTTGTTGAGGTGGTTAAAATAACCTCACGCTCAAGAATATTTTGCAACTCTCTTATGTTCCCAGGCCAATGATAACCGGCTAACTTATTTAAGCTCTGTTTACTTATGCTTTTGATATCTTTATTAAGTTTAGTATTGAGTTGCGCTAAAATACTGTGACAAAGTAAAGGGATATCTTCTATTCTCTCTCTTAATGCCGGCATAACAATAGGGAATACATTCAAGCGATAATACAAGTCCATTCGAAACTTACCTTGCTCAACCATGGCAAGTAAATCTTGGTTGGTAGCGGCAATAATACGAATATCTACCTTTATCGTTTTACTACCACCCACACGCTCAAATTCACGCTCCTGTAAAACACGTAACAATTTACTTTGCGCATCAGGGGAAAGCTCCCCAATTTCATCTAAAAATAATGTACCTTTATCGGCGAGTTCAAATCGGCCTCGCCTTTTTTCACTTGCGCCGGTAAATGCGCCTTTTTCGTGCCCAAAAAGTTCCGACTCTAGTAAATTTGATGAAAAGGCTGCACAGTTTACTTTGACTAAGGGAGTATTGTGACGCTGACTCAATTGGTGCAAATTACGCGCAACAAGCTCTTTACCTGTACCGTTTTCTCCTAAAATAAGCACGGTACTGTCTGTTTGAGCAACTAGCTTTATTTGCTGTAACATGGCAAGGAATTTGGGACTGTTCCCTTCTAATCCTGAACCATGCCAGTTTTCATTTATTTCTTCTTGTAAATAGCTGTTTTCCGCCTGCAGTTTTTCAGTAAGGTCTTGTACTTTTTTCAAGGCCGCTCGTAAGTTGCTATCGGCTAGTCTTTGTTGGCTAACATCACGGAAAACAGCAACCGCACCGATGAGCTCCCCGTCTTTAAAAACTGGGGTTGAGGTATATTCTACAGGAAAGCTTGTACCATCTTTTCGCCAGAAGACTTCATCGGTAATTTTACGCTCTACACCATCACGCATGGTATTATAAATACTGCACTCTTCACTTGGGTATACTTCGCCATTAGCATGAGTATGGTGATGATATTTATGAATGTTTTTACCGAGTAGTTCTTCAGACTTCCAGCCAGTCATTTGCTCAGAGGCTGGATTTACAAACACAGCATTGCCGTCTCTATCAAAACCATAAACACCTTCGCCAACGGCATTAAGAAGTAGTTGTGAGTCAGCTAAAAATTCTTTTATATTTACGGGCATACCTTATTTTCTCTTGATAAAAATCAGATGCACGACATATCGTGGCGTAGTGCTAGCTTATCAGGTATAGAGGAAAAAATCTGGCGGGAGATCAATAAAGTGCTCGTCTAACAGTGCGTGTTTAAAAAAGAATTGGTGTGCCTATTGCTTTTTAGGTGCCAATTTAAAATGCCAGCACAACTCATACGCTAGCTACTGCGAATAAACGCTTTATCTAGAACAAAATTCAACCGGTCAAGATTAATAGCTGCTGTTATTTTATCGACTTTAATTTGATTTGAATCAATCATTTGTTAATTCATGTATTTATATTACATAGGTCAGACGCACTAGGGTTTTTGAATTATATTTTTGTGTTCAAGTTTTCTCAGTACTTAGCTAGTTAAATTAACCATATTCAATTAAAAAACAATCTACGGCATATTTTAAAAGGATGAAGCAGCCTTCACAAAGTGGTGAGCTTACTTTAATAATAAGCATTGTCGCTGTATTGAAAGTTATATCAATAGGAAGTTGCAATGAAAATAGTAGAGTACAAGTGCTTCACCTTCCATTCTTAAATAGATAAAAAATGATTACTAACAAACAGAATTCAATAAATAACCTTGGTGGCAGTATGGAGTCTATTGTCAAAAGCCCGATGAATAAAGATCATGGAAATGAAAGTCGAAGCAGTGACGAGCGGAGAAAAAACTCAAAAGATGCAGCATTATTCAATTCTTATTTTACCGTTGACCGGCATGCGTTAAGTGATTTGATCTCAACTAAATTACATTCAGACGATTTTATTGCCACGCGCACCAGTTACATTACCATTCGTCTCTGGTTTATGTGTATGTTCTTTGCTTTGTCTGTACCCATATTTTCTGGCTTTGATTTTGTATTGTTTCCCAATAGCGAAGCGTTAGACCTTCTTGTTGCGCGAGTTGTCCTATCGTTATCATTATTTTCATTAGCGTACTTATTAAAAGTTCGTGCGCGGGTGAATACTGTGCGTTTAGTCATGCCGCTGGCTTTTTTAGCACCGATGATTTTTTATGTTGCCAGCATGATCATTGTTACTGACCTGCCTAAAGATGAAATACCGAGTATTTTTGCCATGCTGCCTTATTTTATATTGGCTATGTTAGGTTTGTTTCCTTTAACAATTAGTGGTGGAGTTATTGTTGTTGTTTGTATTTTAATTCCTTTTATCAGCTACGAAATATTCTTTGTTCAGCAATCTATATGGTTGCTTGTTAACAGTATTTGGTTATTTCTTTTATTTGCAGGCATAAGTTTATGGTTACAGGTTGGTCAACTGTCTATGTTGATGAAGCTCTATAGAGAGTCAACAGTTGACCCTCTAACTAAGTTAATTAATCGACGAGTTTTATTAAGGTTGGCACAACGAAGTAATGAAGGTCAGCAAGTATATTCACTTATTATGTTTGATTTAGACCGCTTTAAGCGAATTAATGATAATCATGGTCATGCAGTTGGTGACAAAGTACTTGTTAATGTCGCTAAGATTATTCAAGAAGAGTTACGCACGACAGATATTGTTGCACGTTTTGGTGGTGAGGAGTTTGTCGCCGTTTTACCTAATATTGAACTTATCGATGCTAAAAATATTGCCAATAGGGTTGCGTTAAGTATTAGCCGCCAAGAAATTATTCTAGATGATGATACCGAACTTAAGATCACCTCAAGTGTTGGGGTTACCCAAAGAAGGCAAGGTGAAACATTAGATGAAACATTAAAACGTGCTGATGACTTACTGTATTTTGCAAAAAATAATGGACGAGACCAAGTGATTTTCGATGATGATTTCAGCCAAGCTGTTTAAATCTTAATACTACGGTGATGAACTATACCCAAGCCACTTGGAAATGCTTGAAACATGTATTTTCAAGTCGTTTGGGTATATAAGGAAACAAAAAACTCAGCATCTTGTTGAGTTCTTTGTAATCGTTATTACTGTTTATTTAAAGCGGATAATTCTTTTTTAGCTAAAAAGTTATCCATTTTTGAACGTAATAGTTTGTATAATAACTGTCTCTTATACACATCTCCG
>OJHK01000876.1_pt1 | contig 16206 bp, 15 predicted proteins | sample 1595161 | NCBI WGS metagenome assembly OJHK01 (sample SAMN05416842, study PRJEB24817) | seawater metagenome | isolation source: Sea water | place: Canada:Atlantic | collected 2013-07 | reverse complement strand
TCGTGGGCTCGGAGATGTGTATAAGAGACAGGTATTGCTATGGACTATATTGCCTCTCATCCTCGAGAGTCTAAACAAATTGTCATGGATGAGCTTAAACTTACCGCTGAGTTTATTGACTGGGTATGGTCTGACTACATATTCAAATTAGGCCTCAATCAATCGTTAATGTTAAGTGTCGAATCACAAGCCATCTGGGCCGTTGCGACTCAAATGACTCAATTTAATGAAGTGCCTAATATTGAACACTTTATTGACAGTAGAGCTATGTTACAAGTTATGCCAAATGCGGTAAATATTCCCCAATAAAGGATGGTTAACGATGAATATTAGTTTGTTGCAACGTATCTTTTTTTTCACCCTAGGTTGCTGTTTTTTATTTATCTTATTACTTGGTAGTGTCATTTGGTCATCACAGGCAATAGAACTTGCTTTTAGTCGAAATAATTATGCACAACAGCTGACGAATCAAACGAACACATTAAAACAACTGGTCGCCAATGATAATATTTATGACAGTAATTACAGCATTAATGATTGGCAATCATTAGAAGTAAAATTAACTTCTCTGCTCAAATCATCCCCCAAATTAACAGCACAGCAACAAACCATTCAAAACAGCCTTCAGAGTCAAAATGAAAGTTTAAAAAGTCTTTTCATCCTGATAAATAAAAATAAATTAAAAAATGCCAGCGAGGTAATTAAAAAACATTTGAAAACAAAGTTGATGATACAGCTTGAAGCTATTCGATCAGATGCACTACATTTGTCAGCAATTGCACAAAAAGATATCTACAACACTATAAAAAGACAGGCTGTTTTAATCATTTCAGTTTCCGCTGTTAGTATACTTGCTTTGTTATTTGGCGCTTTTACTTTGACCTCAATCGTTAGAAAGTCCTTGAATGAAGTGAAAAGTGCTTTTGAGAAAAACCATAGTGGTGACTATCAAAATATACAGCTTTCCCATCACTCACAAGAGTTTGATAGTATCGCTGAAGCGTTTAATACCATGAATGAAAAACTAAGTGAATCTACTGTTTCTTTAACCGTTATGAAAAAAATAGTAGATGAAAGAACGCGTGTTTTAGAACTGCTATCAAAAACTGATCCTCTTACTAAAGTAGCTAATCGTCGTGCGCTTTTTGAGCGGGCAAATATGGAGTTCTCTCGCGCAATGAGAAGTAATAATAAACTGACATTATTACTGTTGGATTGTGACTTTTTTAAAAATGTTAATGACGAGTTTGGTCATTTATTTGGCGATGAGTTATTAATCCACATTTGCAAAATTTGTGGCCAAGAGATACGCGACATTGATTTTTTAGCTAGATATGGCGGCGAGGAGTTCATTATTGTTTTACCAAACTGCGATATAGCAGGGGGTATTGAAACTGCTAATCGTATACAAAACTCCCTCGCTAGGCATTGTGTGGCAATGGAAGGTAAAAAAATATGCGTGACCTTAAGTATCGGTATTTCTATGCTCAGTGAGCGACATAAAAACTTAGATCAATTAATTAATGATGCAGATAAAGCCATGTATCTAGCTAAAGAAAATGGTCGTAACAGAATTGAAGTTCTTCCTGCACCTAATCTGCACTAAATCAACGTGCATTACATGTTTTGAAACAAGTTACTTATTGCTCAATGAAAATGCTGTTATAGACTGTTAGTTCACTTATGTTATCGCTGTAATAACTGATAGGGAATTAACAATGAATATGACGACATTTCAAAGAAAATCTACCACCAAGTTAGCAGTACTATCTGCAATTAGCTTATTTGCTTTTAGCGCGCCGCTATTAGCTGGTTCGCTCGACTTATCAGGTCGAAGCGATAACGATACTCAGCAAGATAGTGGCAGAAAACCTGCACAAGTAATTGACTTTGTTGGTGTTAAAAAAGGAGATAAGGTACTCGATTTATTAGCCGGCGGTGGTTATTACTCTGAACTATTATCCCAAGTAGTAGGTGAAAAGGGTGAAGTTACCTTACAAATCCCTAAGGCATACCTTAAATATGCTGAAAAATCGATAAAAGCTAGGCTTGCCAATGACAGATTAAAAAATGTTACTTATTTGCTTAGCGAGGCGAATGACTTAAAGCTGAGTGAAAATAGCTATGATAGTGCATTCTTAGTCTTGGGTTTTCATGACATGTTTTTCCAAAAGGATGACTGGAACTTCACGGCTGATGAAGTGATGCCACAAGTGCTTAAATCATTAAAGTCAGGCGGAAAATTATTAGTTATCGATCACGATGCGGAAGAAAATAGTGGTATCCGTGATGTTAAGTCATTACACCGAATTGATAGTGCATTTGTTAAAGCTGATATAGAAAAGCGTGGCTTTAAATTAATCAAAACCTCTAAAGTTTAAGAAAACAATATGGATGATCACTCTAAACTGGTGTTTGTCCCTGAATTGCGTCGTAAAACTGACCGCTTTGTCATGCTGTTCGAGAAAATTTAATTTCAGCTAAAATCGCTTATACCTATTGATACGCGAGGAATGTTTTTTTACATATGAGCATTCCTCACTTTTCTATCAGATTTATACCAAACGGATTAATGTATTAGTCAGCTTAGAGCTACATTAGAGAGCTTAAAACAAGCAAAATGAGTTAAACGTAGTCACTCTATATTTCACTAATTTTGTGATGTTATCAGTTTGCTAATGAGCTTCCGAAGGACGAGTTTAAAAGGCTTACATACAGCGTTATTGATTTTGACAAGGGAATAACTATTATCTTCAATCAATGCCTTGCCTCTAAGCCTTTTAATGCTCGCTAAGTGATCAATAAATTAGTCCGATTGGTATTACCCTACTTCGGTTTCAATCTCTCCAGCAAGACTAAAATCAATTGAACAGCCACTCGTCAATTACACCTTTACAAAAACTGTAAAAAAGACTGCACACACGGCTTTATGGGGATTTTATCTAAAAATCATAAAAGATGATCTTAATCATATTGGTTGTTCTATAGCCCTTTAAAGTACAGAGATAAACTTTATGGGAGAGAGTAAACATGTCGTATGAAATGAACTTTGGCAAAGCTTACAATGAACAATTACCTACGTTAGGTGAAACCATGAGCGATGTTATTCGCTTTTTTGGTGGGCAGCACATTTATGGTGTTGGTGGCGATTTCGCGGCTAACTTAATAGCAGCTCTCAGTGTCAATGAGCATGGCGAAGGCATTCAAATTAATCCCTCAAGTAATGAAATGCATGCAGGCTTTTCGGCATGTGCTCAGGCAGAAGTTGATGGTATGGGGTTTTGTTTAACGACCTATATGGTTGGTAGCTTACCTTGTACCAGTGCAGCAGCATTAGCGGTCACTGAGGGATTGCCAGTCGTCTTTATTTCTGGCGCTCCAGCAGAAAGTGAAGTAAATCAAGTCGCTATTCATCACACCATTCACCCTAATGCCTCATGGAAAGCTGAATATGACAATGCGTTAGAAGCCTTTTCTGCTTTGGGTATGCGCGTTGAACGTTTGCAAGGACAGCGGGTAGAAGGGCACCCCAATATAGCAGGACAACGTTTTTATCAGATTGTCAGTGAAGCGTATAAGAATAAGCAGCCCGTTTTTATTGAAGTGCCACGCGACCAAGTCTTTGCTAAAACCCAGCCCATTAAGCTACCAAGTACTTTAGATAATATTTGCTGTGGAAGTAATATTCTAGCGGGGACAGAGTTAATTGTTGATAATATTTTAGATAAATTGTCGCAAGCTAATGCACCCATGCTCTATTTAGGTGATAGGTTAAAGCACAATGAAAAACTGAAACGTTTGATCATTAGTTTTGCTGATAAATTTAATATTCCCTATGCTACCACTTGGTTTGCTAAAGGACTTTTTGATGAATATGCCCCACTGTGTTTAGGTGCTTACAATGGTATTTTTACCCAAACGACGGGTCGTGAGTATATTGAGCAACAAGTTGATTACGTTATTGATATTGCTACTAGCATATTCCCGCAAGACAGTAATATTGCCTTTGGTACCGGTACTCATAAAATAGAACGCTTTGACAATAAAACATTGTTAAAAGGTGGTTCATTGTTAGAGAAAGATCTTATCGCTATTTTTGAGCGTTTGATGGAGCAAGATATTAGCCCCTTCGAGTTTACCGCGCCATCTGAAAGAAGCTTTACAGCTCTGTCGCCACAGCTTGAAAGTAGTGAATTAGCCAAAGGTGAAGATGACATCGATTTTAATAACTTAGCGCAAACACTCAACGATCTACAGGCACAAGATGAAAAAACGTATGTTTATTTACCTGAAGTGGGTAATTCATACTTTGCTAGTTACAGTTTGAAAGTTCGTCAATCAATACTTGGTCGTTCTTGGCTAACTAATCCTTGGTATGGCGCAATGGGCACGGCATTGCCTTATGCCAGAGTTGTTGCTCAACGCATAAAATCACAACAAATAGCTGAACGTGCTGTAGTGATTATTGGTGACGGTGGTTTTCATTTCCAATTAAATGAATTGATTCATTTTCTCAAGGATAAATCAGACGTTACTATCGTTTATATGCGAAATAATGTTTTTCACTTAGGCAAAAGTGGTGATGGCGCTATTTATCACTGTAATGATAGTGAATTTGATGTGCATAGTTTAGTGAGAGCCTATCAAGGTGACAGTAAAACCTGTACTAGCGTCAGCGAGTTCAAAAGTTACTTTAAGGCTTGCGGTCAGCAATCTGGGATATCCTTAATTGAAGTGTCAGCAAAACCTATCGAAGAAAGACAAAGTAATGAACTGAAGTTACTAAATCTGTATATCAAATCTAAAAATGGTCAAGCTGAAGCTGTGGAAGCGTGGAAAGCATTAACTCAATAAATTAAGTGATCTTGGAGAACAATGTTTTCTATTTTTAAAGTGATGAAACTATGGGATATTAGATAACCTATACTGAGCGTCAACAAAGAAGCACTCTATATATTCGTCTTGATTGAGGTTTTTAGCTGCGAGGAAAGAATAGTGAGAAAAGTGTTAATTTTTGGTAATTCAGCTAGTGGTAAATCTACCTTAGCTAAACGCTTGGCTGCGTCAGAACAATTAGCGCACTTAGATCTCGATTTACTTGCGTGGCAAGCGACCAATCCACCAACTAGGGTACCGCTAGTTGAAAGTGCTAAAGCCATTGGAAAATTTATGCAACAGCATGAATACTGGGTTATTGAGGGGTGTTATAGTGACTTATTAAAAGTCGCAGAGGAAGACTCAACAGAGATTATCTATATGAATTTATCTGTTGAGGATTGTATTCTTAATGCCAATAATAGGCCTTGGGAGCAGCATAAATACGCGTCGAAAGCTGAGCAAGATGCGAACTTAACTATGCTTATACAATGGATTTCTCAATACCAGCACAGGGATGATAACTTCTCTAAAGCAGCGCATCTCGCCTTTTACCAAAACTATATTGGCGCGAAGAAAATGCTTACTACAAATTCTTGTTGTTAAGGCTGAACGGAAAGTTAATAGCGGTTGTTAATGTGAAAGATTAACTAGGTAACTCATAATGAATCAATTTTACAACGAAAGTGGGTACTTACTTATTCGAGGTTTTCTCAATGAAAGTGAAGTATCAAAATTACATAACGTAATCGCGGAATTTCATCGTTTATGGCAAAAGGATAATGCTACTTATTATGCACAGAACGCGGTGAATTCAGCATATCTGACTAATCGAAAATACTTAAATGATAGACAACGACAAGTACTGTTTGATTTTATTGGTTCAGAAAAGTTGATGTCTATTGTTAATGAACTCATCCCCAAACAACCTTGCTTTTTGAATACGCAATTATTTTTTAATCCGATGAACCCTAAGCAACGTAACTATTGGCATAGAGATCCACAATATCATCTCTCTGTTGAACAGCAAAGGGCAGCATTATCGGCATATGATGTGATTCATTTTAGGCTACCTCTGTTGGATGAGCCGGGTATTGAATTAATACCAGGCACGCATAAACGTTGGGACTCAACTGAGGAGCTTGAGGTCCGATTAGAGCAAAGTGGCTATAAAAATGACCAAGCGCTTTCGCAAGGCAAGGTCATTAAATTATCCGCAGGAGACTTATTAATCTTTTCAGCTAATATGATCCATCGTGGTTTATATGGCTTAGATCGATTGGCATTCGATATACTTTTTTGTCAGCCTGATCCTAGTGTTATTCAATTTGTTTCCAATGATTCTTTACCAACAGCTGAAGACTTAATTAGCGTTGAAAATTCAGATGCTTTTGACAATAGCATTAAGTTTAAATCAGCGGAAAACAAAGCTGTAAAGGATACTTAACCTGAACTCTGGATAATGAGTGCTTGGTGTTAAAGTAAAATCAAAAACTTATCCAAAGCTCAGGTTCCTATGAAAGCTTAGCTTTTTTTCTGGGAATTTTGCATGTCTTTTTTCTTAACCACTCGTTTATCTACCTGAACCATTTTAATGGTTTGCTCCACCATAGGATCAGGAGTAAACATCTGCACAAATACGCCAAAAGCAAAAGCGATTCCTTTGCGCTTTCTCGCAAGTTTTAATAATAAGCAGGCAAAAATTGCCAGCACAACAAATACTAACCAAGGGGCTAGCATGATAAATAACATGTCTTCCATGGGGATTTCCTAAAATAAACTGCTCGTTGCTTTAAACAACAGGTACGGGAGTACGTAAACGGTAAATTAAGAAATGATTTGCTGACTTTGCAGTTTTGCTTGGTAAGAGTTTTTTTGAGTGTATAAGGCATTATGTGTGCCTAGAATAGTTATATGCGTCACTCGTTGTGTTTGATATGACAGCTTTGTAGTTATTTTCGCATTGTTTTGTGAAAAATCGATATCAAGCACATTGATTGCGGTCATAAAGAGCACATGAACAAGATAGTCGTTAGGTGACTCCTGCAGTAACAATAGTAAACTTGCGTGCAATTTTGACTGTGGGTTTTGCTGATGACTAAAGTGTTTAAGTGCACTATTGGTATTGAGTTGACCTGCGAGTTCATCACTGTGTGTAACTGCATGATAGTCGCTTGCCAACACTGAAGATAAAGGAAGTGCTAATGCTGAATGTAATGAGAGTGAGGCGCAGAGTAATAAGACGAGTTTGATGATAAAATTCTGCATGCATTTCTCCTTTATTCGCATCTATAAACCATTTAGTTCCAATCAATACCTTGCTTTTAAGTCTTTTAATTCTCGCTGAATGGGAAATAACTTAATGTACTTGGTATTATTTATGAGATGAGGTCATAGATTAGGTTTTCAAGTTTTAGCTGTTCTTTAAACAAAAAATCCGACACATGGCCGGATTTTGATGGATAGGTTTAAATAAGCGGAAGGCTATTCAACAATATCCATTTCTTCTATTAGGTTAGTTGCACCATCTACGTGCTCCATAACCCAAAGCATATAACGTACATCAACGTGAATTGAGCGATTCAATTTAGTATCATAATCCCAATCACCAATAATGCTTTCATAAACACCGTCAAATACTAAACCAACAAATTCAGCTTTGTCATTTAGCGTAGGTGAACCTGAGTTACCGCCGGTAATATCAAGTGTGCCTAAGTAGTTAACGGGTACTGAACCAATTGCTTTTTTCGCATACTCACCGTATTGCTTTTTATTGATAAGGTCTAATTGCTTTTGCGGTGCATCAAATGGTGCAACACCGGTATCTTTAGCAACAATCCCTTCAAGCGTTGTATAAGGTGTGGCCGTTAAACCATCTTGAGGCGAGTAACCTTTTACATTGCCATAAGTAATGCGCAAAGTACTGTTCGCATCTGCATATACGGGTAAATCATTATCATTGAAATAAGCAATAAGCGCTTCCATATACTTAGGACGGAAAGCTTGGATATTACCTGCTAGTTCTTTAGATTTGTCTTCAATGGCTTTACGTTCTTTAAAACTAGATACAGCTAATTGAATAAACGGGTCTTTGCTCTTATTAAAGTCACTTACAGACTTATTCATAAGCGCTAAACGCTGTTCTTGTGAATTAAGCTTAGTGTTTTTATACATTTTCTTTAATTGCTTACGAAGCTTCTTCTCGTTAAAGTTTTTAGCCGTGGTATTTGTTAAACCAAAGAATTTATCAAATGATTTTAGGCGCTCTGCTTTAGGTAAAGCAATGTAATGCGTTAACATAGCGACAAGAATTTCTTTATCAATTTTTTCATCATAACGACGATCAACAGATTTCATGCCTTGTTCAAAACGGGCGATATCACGTTCTTGATAACCACGTTCACGATCAATATTTGGCTTAGTATTTTCAACCGCTAAACGATGAAGTTTTTTCGCAGTTGATAACATTTTGCTGTAACGCATGTAACCTAAAATTAAATCACGTGCTTGCTGTTTATCATCCATCTTCACTAACTTATCTAGACCAGATAACGCTTCGCCATATTGGGCTTTGCGTTTTGCACTGCTGTTTAACCAGCTAGCTAAGTTTGTTTCAAGTTCTTGCTTACGTTGTAAGAAAGAGCCTTTGTTGTAACTGTGGATCATTGAACCATAGTTTTTAGCATAGTTAGCAAGACCAGCTAATGTGCTTTCATATTTAATACGCGCTTCACTACCTACTTCTGAATGCGTATGAATTAAATCAATAATCTCTTCGCGGTAAGCTTTAGCGTGTGGGTACGTCCAAGAGAAAGTATTTTCAACTTCATAGGCAGTACGGTAGCGGTTAGTTCGGCCAGGGTAACCAAGAACCATGATGTAATCACCGTCATCAACACTGCTTTTGTTTACTTTTAAGTGATGCTTAGGTTTGTATGGAACATTGTCTTTGCTGAAATCAGCAGGTTGACCATCTTTACCAACATAGGCACGGTAAAAACCGTAATCACCGGTGTGACGTGGCCACATCCAGTTATCAATGTCGCCGCCGTATTTACCAATACTGCTTGCAGGTGCATGCACTAAACGTACATCACGAATAGTAAGTTGTTTGAATAAGTAATACTCTAAACCGCCATGAAAGTTAACCACACTACAGCGGTATCTATCATCATTTTCACATTCAGCAACTAATTTTTTTGAATTGGTATCAACGGCTTTATAACGATCACTACCTGACATCTTCTCAGTAATGCCAGATTTAACCAGTTTAGTTACTTCAGTAATTTCTTCTGTTACATAAATGCGACTACCCGGTGTTGCCGGTAATTCTTCAGCGAAATTCTTAGCTAAAAAACCATTTTTAAGTAAGTTGTTTTCTGCTGTTGAGTTGTATTGTACAGAACCGTAAACACAGTGATGATTCGTTGCTACCAAACCCTGATCAGAAACAAATGATGCGGTACAACCACCTAAACTAACAATGGCACCCATTGGAAAACCAGTAAGATCGGTTAAATCATTTGGATTTAACTTTAAACCCGCTTCGGTTAATTCCTTGGCAATAGTTGGTAATTGATTTGGTTGCCACATACCTTCATCGGCTAATGCCGAACCTGCGCTAAGAGCTAGTGTTGGCAGTATCACTGACCAGCTCAGAAATTGTTTCATTTTAATCATAGCTATCCTACTTTCTTATGTAGTTTTGAACTGAATCAAATTGTTTTTGGTGACTACATTTATGTTATTTAGTTGTTATTTGACTGTAATTTTTTTGATAATAAATATCGACAGGTGAGTGTGCGCTAGTGATAGCTTTTAGTCAAAAAAAACAGCCAAAATTATTAAGTTCAATTGTAAAGATAGGTTTCAAAAAGTAACTCACTAAGCGTCAATATTATCATAAAAGTCATCATTAACAGTGGCGTATATTCTGATGTGTCTAGTAAGCGTCATGGAGTTTGGATTCATTTAGGTCTGCTTGAGCTTTAACAAAAAGTTGATCTACCCCATAGTTATTACAAATAACAACAATTCTCACTTGTAATTGTAAACAAGTGTCATTATCATTAGCGCAAATAATATTAATTCTCGTTTTTATTTGAGTGATACCATGAATAACGTCCTAAAATTTGTAGCCATAAATACTCTGTTTCTAGTTCATCATCAAAGCTTTGCGGCTAGTGAAATTGAACTTCAAACTGAAATATTAAAGCAGAAAGAGCAACTGCAACTAATTGAAAAACAATTAGCCGAATTAAAAACAACAGTAATAAACGCTGAAGAGCAACGTCACGAGGAAAAACCAGCAGGTTATAACAATGACAAAAACTGGCAAATCAACTCATACGGTAGTGTGCTTTATAAGAGCGAAGAGATTTATCGTAATATCCAAGATACCGACCCTGAGCGAAAAGCGACCACAGATTTAGAGCGAGTTGTCTTAGAATTTGTTTACGACTTTGATGCTAAATGGCAAGTAGAAATAGAACTTGAATATGAACATGGTGGAGTAGGTTCAACACTTGAATATGATGGTTTTGAAGAGTTTGGTGAGTTTGAAACAGAAATTGAAGCGGGTGGCGAAGTAATAGTTGAAAAGCTACAAGCAAAATATACAGCCAATGAAAATTTCACTATTAAAATGGGTCATATCTTTGTTCCTGTCGGTTTAGGTACTGATTTACATAAACCTGGTCAGTACTTTACGACCCAACGTCATTGGAGTGAAGCGACACTCATTCCACAAGTATGGCACGAAACCGGTGTCAACTTAATTAGCAAGTGGCAGGGGTTCACTGCACAAACCTTAATAACAACGGGTTTAAATTCAGAATACTTTCGAACGTATCAATGGGTAGCTACAGGACATCAAAAAAGATTTGAACAAGTTAATGCTGATGACTTAGCACTAACCCTTCGCCTAGATTACGGCGACATAAAAGCGGGTAAAGGCTTTGGTGTTAGTTACTACACGGGTGATACCTCAGGTAACCGTAATAATACCACTAAGGTTGCTGGTGATGGAAACCTCACTATCATAGGTCTTCACGGTGCTTACAGTTACGAAAATTGGCTAATCAGAGGACAATATCTATTTGGTACTTTAGACGATAGCCAAGCGATAACCAATGCCAACAAAACTACACCAGGTTTGAAGCCAGGTAACTTCGCCCAGCTGGGCAGTGAAGCAGAGTCGTCATTTGTTGAGTTAGCCTATAACAGCCAAGGTCTTTTTAATTTAAGCAATCCTCTTTATTTATACACCACTTATGAATATGCCAACCCAATTAAAAAAGTTGAGCAGGGCAATGCAACCGACCGCTTTAATAAAGAATCAATTGCTTTAGGCATTAATTATTTTCCTATCAAAAACATTGTCTTAAAAGCACAAGTAGCACAACAGATGTATGCACAAAGTGATTTGGATGACAGCACAAGCTTCAGTTTATCGATGGGTTACTTTTTCTCAATATAAAATTTTAATAATAGGGTCTGTTGAACTTTCGAGATTGTTTTTGCAGCGAATTGTTGGGTATTTATACAAGGCAGAGCATTTGTCATCTGGTTATTCAGGACAATGTGCTCCTGCATTGTCTAATAGGCTACATCCATGTAGCGTCACATAAAAAGGCGATAACGCCGTAAAAATGACCAACAAACGCTGTCCGAAGGATTCGGCTAAAAGCGTCTTACTCATTGTTGAGTAGTATTTGCTTAGAGTGACTAGGCTACACACTACTCGCCGCGATTAAAGCGCTTTACTTTCTTTTGAAGAGGCGAACAAAGTTTAACCGCGAAAGATCAACAGACCCTAAATATAAAACAGCTACTATCCTCAGTTCAGGTGAGTTCAGGCAGAGTTTAAGGTGAAAATTGAAGGTTTTCTGGGGAAATAATGAGTCAAAAAAGCGGTGTTATTGCCAAGAAGCATTAAAGTTTTGACTTAGAAATTGCTATTGAAGAGGTTAGTACTATTAAAAATACTAACCATATTTGAGAAAGCGAAACTAACTAGTGACGCTTTTTATTCGGTATTATTTACCAATACAGAAAGAGCTGAATATTTTACCTAAAAGATCGTCACTGGTGAACTCACCGGTGATCTGATCCAATTCTTGCTGACAAATGCGTAGCTCTTCAGCCAATATCTCACCGGCCACATAAGATTCAAGTTGATCTAATCCGGTGAGTAAATGCTGATGAGTATTCTCTAAAGCGACCAAATGACGTCTCCTTGCCATAAAGCCTCCCTCAGTCCCACCTTGATAGCCCATTATGGTTTTTAAGTGCTCTTTTAAGCTATCAACGCCTTTACCTGTTTTGGCTGACAAGGTAATAATGGCATGCTGAGTACCGTCGTTATCTCTGAACTCGGTAAAACCTGTTTTGGCATCATTTACATCTGCTTTGTTTCTTATCAGTGTGAGACCAATATTTTCTGGTAGTTTGGCAAAAAACTCTGGATAGTAATCTTTAATGTTTTGTTCATCTTCTAAAATGCTGTGATCTTCACTGGCATCAACCATTAATAAAACACGATCGGCTTGGTTGATCTCTTGCCAAGCACGTTCAATACCTATCTTTTCCACGACATCATCACTGTCTCGTAATCCTGCAGTATCAATAATGTGTAACGGCATGCCATCAATATGAATCTGTTCGGCTAGTACATCACGGGTTGTGCCAGCAATATCGGTAACTATCGCCGTTTGTTTCCCACTTAATGCATTGAGTAAGCTAGATTTGCCAGCATTTGGACGGCCTGCAATGACTACGCGCATTCCTTCACGAATAATGCTTCCTTGACGGGCTTGCTTACGAACATCCTCTACTTTGCAGATAATAGCTTTTAAATCAGTAACTATTTTTTTATCGGCAAGAAAATCAATTTCTTCTTCAGGAAAGTCAATAGCGGCTTCTACATACATGCGTAAGTGAATAATACTTTCTACCATTTCATGTACAATTTTTGAGAAATCACCTTGTAAAGAGTGCAGGGCAGAACGAGCTGCTTGCTCTGAACTTGAGTTAATTAAATCAGCAATAGCTTCTGCTTGGGTTAAATCGAGTTTGTCATTTAAAAAAGCTTGTTCACTGAATTCACCCGGTTTAGCCATTATGACTTTAGGGAGAGCAAGTATTGCTTTGAGCAACATATCTAAAATGACGGGACCACCATGACCTTGAAATTCAATAACATCTTCACCGGTAAATGAATTAGGTGCTTTGAAGTACAGTGCTATTCCTTGATCTAATACTTGGGTTTTATCAGCAGATGAACTATCAAAAAAAGGTAGATATTCGGCTTTTCTTACTTCGGGTAGTTTACCTAAAATAGCTTGAGCAACATTTTTGGCTTCTGGGCCAGATACTCTAATAATACCGACACCACCACGACCAGGTGCAGTTGCTTGTGCGGCGATTGTTGTTGTTTGAGAAATTGATGTCATAGCGAGGTAATTAATTAAAATAGTGGTTGACGATTATTTTACTTTATTTTCAGAACAATACCAAACAGGCTAATTTATTCTGCTTGATATAACTAATAATAAAAAAGGCGATTACTGCTAAAACAGTAATCGCCTTTCTATTTATTTTTTCAGATCATTATTTGCAGATATTAAGCTGTTTTTTCTGCTTTTTTCTTAGCAATCCCAGCAAAAATAACTTTCATTTGTGCGATTGAAATCAAGTTACTTACTAACCAGTAAAGTACTAAACCTGATGGGAACCAAGCCATAAATATTGAGAATACAACCGGCATGTATTGCATTATTTTTTGTTGCATTGGATCTTGAATCGTCATTGGTTGCATTTTTTGCATAACATACATACTTATACCCATAAGTACTGGTAATACAAAGAACGGGTCCATTGCTGATAAATCTTGAATCCAGAAAACAAACGGCGCATGGCGTAATTCAACACTTTCTAAGAATACCCAGTAAAGAGCTAAGAAAATTGGCATTTGTAATATTAGTGGTAAACAACCGCCTGCTGGGTTTACCTTCTCTTTACGATACATTTCCATTGTGGCTTGTGACATTTTTTGTCTGTCATCACCAAAACGTTCTTTTAGCTGTGCCATTTTAGGTGCTAAGTCACGCATTTTAGCCATTGAAGTATATTGCGCTTTCGTTAATGGATACATACCACCTTTAACGATTAAGGTAATGATAATAATTGCCACACCCCAGTTAACAACAAAACTTTGGATGGTAATTAGCAACCAGAATAGCGGTTGGCTGATCATAAATAAGAAACCGTAATCTATGGTTAAGTCTAAGCTTGGTGCTATTGTCTCTAATACTTCTTGGTCTTTAGGGCCAACATAAAATATTGCCGAAGTAGAACCTTGTTTGCCAGCATCAATAATTACTGCTGGAGCTTTAAAACCAATAACTGCTTCGAAGTTGTTACTATAAGTAGTATAAAGTTGGTTACTGTCTTTAGCACTTGGTACCCAAGCTGAAACAAAGTAATGTTCAAGCATTGCGATCCAGCCGCCTGCCGTTACTTTATTTAAGTTTGCCTCTTCAATATCATCAAAATCGTATTTTTCGTAACGCTCTTCAGTTGTTGAGTACGCTGCGCCACGGTATGTTGGTAGCATGCCACCACCAGACTCTACAACGGTAGATTGTTTAAGTTGACCGTACATTTGTACAGAAACACTATTGGCTGTGTTGTTATCAATTAAGTAATCAACATTAACGCTGTAGCTATTATTATTAAAAGTAAAACGCTTAGTTACCGACATGCCACTAGCATCATGAAATACTAGATCAACAACCAAGTTGTCATTGGTTAATTCATAGTTGCTTTGCGCACTTGCATATATTGGACGGCCTTTACCTAAATTAGTGTAAATACGGTCAATACCGTTAGCACCTGTTAAACCACTTTGCGCAATGTATTTTTGATTACCATTTTGCAAAATAGTGAATGGGATGCCGTTACCTTGCTCAGTATCAAATTTTCGTAACTTAGCTTCAACAATATCACCACCTTGACTATTAATTTTCAAAATTAATGTGTCAGTAGTTACCGTGATTAATCTGGCAGAAGTATTGGTTGATTTTACCGAGCTTATTTGGGCATCTGAAGATTCAGGCACGAAGTCTGCGCTGGCATTTTCAACTGACTGGTTTTGGCTAATACTTGTTTGCTCAGGAACTACGGCATTTTGTTGCTGCCATTGACTAAACAGTAAGTAGGTAACAACCATAAGCGCAATAAAAAGTAGACTGCGTTGGGATTCCATAAAATTTACTTCTCTTCTTTTGTTGGCAAGGGATTATTTTCCCAAGCATAAGTTAAATTTGATAAGTGCGTGGCATATTAATATAGGTTAGCTTGATAACCTACTATCTTTTAGTCTAGGTAAGCTATTTACTCTTTTTTATTGGTGGAACTGGATCATCACCGCCATCATTGAGTGGATGACACTTTAATATACGTTTGCTTGCTAACCAACCACCTTTTATTACACCAAAGCGGCTAATGGCTTCACTCGCATAAACTGAGCAGCTTGGAGTAAATCTACAATTAGAACCTAGTAATGGACTGATAAAGCGTTGATAGCCTTTTATACCTGTTATTACTAGTTTTTGTGGCGCTGAATTATTTTTCGCCATATTTTTTCTAATTCCTGATTTATCGCCTTGTTATCAAGTTGATCAATACCAGATTTAACCATGACGACTATATCGATAGCAGGTAGATTATCTTGATTTAAGCGGAAACTTTCTCTGACTTGTCTTTTTACACGATTACGTTGTACAGCAAGTTTGACTCGTTTTTTAGCAATAGCTAAACCTAAACGATTTTTTGCAATTGTATTATGTTTATCAGAGACGAGAGTATGAGGTTTTGGTGTTACTAATAGAGTAAAGTGGCGAGAGCCAAAGCGGATAGGTTTAGAAAAAACAGCTTGAAAATGACCGGGAGTCAACAAACGTGACTCCCGATTAAATTTGTAAGTAGCCATAGTCAGGCTACCTTATATCAAAAATTGTAAACAAGATTTGATACTATGCGCTAAGACGTGCACGGCCTTTGGCACGACGACGAGCTATAACAGCACGTCCGTTTTTAGTTGCCATACGAGCACGGAATCCGTGGTTACGCTTACGCTTTAATACGCTAGGTTGAAATGTTCTTTTCATTACGCTAATCCGTCGGTTGTTGTTGCCCTGGCAAAACAGCCTATTGAGCACACATGTCTAAAAAATGAGGCCGAATATTAATGCTTGTTAGGGGAATTGTCAATGATTTATGTCTGTCTCTTATACACATCTCCGAGCCCACGAGACCTCTCTACATCTC
>OJHK01000874.1_pt1 | contig 16235 bp, 18 predicted proteins | sample 1595161 | NCBI WGS metagenome assembly OJHK01 (sample SAMN05416842, study PRJEB24817) | seawater metagenome | isolation source: Sea water | place: Canada:Atlantic | collected 2013-07 | reverse complement strand
ACGAGATGTAGAGAGGTCTCGTGGGCTCGGAGATGTGTATAAGAGACAGACATTCAGGTTCAGGTTTTTCAGGTCAATTTGATCCAGCGCAACAAGGCCAGTGAACAGGTCAGTACCGGAAACGTCTACAAAAAGGTGATCAAACGCCACCAGCTGCTCGCCCTCGGGCGTGGCCAGGCTCAGCTTGGAGATCCGAACGGTCAGCTTGAAGGGGTTGACCTCGGGCAAGTCCATTTTCAGCACATGGCCGGAACGTTCAAGCACCTGCTTTTCAGCCTGCCAGTGCACCAAGCGAGGCAACCCGGCCCATGCAAACAGGTAAATAAAAACAAGGATGAACAGGGGTATCAACACCACTTTGGTGCGAAGAATATTGGCGATTTTCATTTTTATTGGTTGTACGGTGGACATATGCCGTCAGTATCCTAGATCCCAGCGCTGGTGTACACTAACGCCTTCTTGCGCGGCTGTAGCTCAGTGGATAGAGTATTGGCCTCCGAAGCCAAGGGTCGTGGGTTCGATCCCCGCCAGCCGCGCCATTGAATTTTCTCTCGAGAGGCCCGTCATTTGGGCGTTTCCGTCGGAAACCAGTTTTCTCTATCCAAAAATTTCTTGTTTCGCGCAGCATGTTTGTGCCCATCTTGTGCCCCAAAATTTTGGGCACGATGGGCACAAGAGTATCGGTTTGAATATGGGCACAAGTGTGCCCATAATATTCGCTGGTTTTGATTGAGTAACCGCAATTCGGCCGGAGCGGACTTTAGCACTGACTAATGAAATGTCTAAGTTGTTAAGGGCAGTCGACGTCCAGGCCTAGAAGGGATCTGATGGTTAATCAGCTTATTAAAATTAAATTGTTGGATCGCCAACTTCTGACTAGTAACTAGGTTATATTTTTTCTCGTTTATGTAATCCTTGAGAAAGGTGTGGAATATTTCAATTGAAAGAATAATTCGGGACGTTTGGATACTGCATTATTTTTCTTTAAACCTAGTTAGGTCCAGCCATACAAGCTGTTATTCACGATTATGAAATCAAAGTCTCAGGTTCAACGGTACATTAACAACTTCCGACGAAGGATCGCTAGATTCCTGAGGCCAGGTATAGGGCTCAGCTGCTCAATTTATCTCGCAAGAACAGGGGGCGCAGTTCTTGAGTTCAAGATTGGCCCTGAAATTGAGAATGACGATAACTACGCAACGGAATCAAACAGCTTAGGCTCGGCTCTTTCGCAAATTAAGCAGAGGGCATTCGGCGGCAACTTAGAGGGATTCCATTTTTCCGGCACAAATTTTGTGATGGAACCAAATAAGATCATCTTAATAAAGGACGGCACCTCATCTGAGTGGAGTGATTCGGCCGCTGAGCGTGATGTGCAGCGAATCGTACACACGAACCAAAGGGGGGTACGATGAAACTTGGCCCTGCTGAAGGTACTCCGGAAGAAATAAAGAACTTCCTAGAAAATCAGGGATTGCAGGCTGATAAATTTTTCCAGGAACCAGAAAAACCGATTGCAGCGCATTGGTTCATAACAGCCACGCTCATCATTGCTTGTGCAATCGTAGTTCTCATGTTCTTTAAATTCACTGATACGCGTTGGCAAACCTTCACATTCCTAGTCGGGTGCGGTGGATCACTTTGGTTGGCCGCAAATATTCAACTGCGCTTTAAAAATTCGTGGGCTTCTGGCGGTGTATTGATAGCTTGTATCTTGTTTTTGTTAGTGGCTCTGGGAGTACTGTTGCCATCTGATCTTCCCAATGAAGCGAGAAAGTGGATGTAAAAACTAACTGGTCATTCGAGCGTCCGTCACAAGTTCCGCTGTTTGGCCAATTTTGCCCCGTTAGTGCTGACCACGAGCTTCGCTCCTTCCGATCCTGCTTACTTTGAGTCAATCAACGGCTTGTTAGGGCTGCTGACAAGAAACTGTATGACCGCTCCGGCCGACAAGCGGAAGTAGTAATCAATGCATTAAGCTCATTTACTACTTTAAAGGTCGTTCTTTCGCGGGCGTTATTCAGGTTCGAAAGGTTCAATCAGACCCTGGGAATCAATCCTATTCTTCCCGACCCCACTAACGCCAAATCCTACAGCATGAAAATTCAAGTCTTCGCTACTAGAAATAAATTGTCTTAGTGCTTTCACATCTTGATTCTTGGGATCCAACCACACAGCCCAATCTTCTTTCGAAATCATCACTGGCATGCGGTCGTGAACCTGTTTCAGCTTCCCGCAAGGTTCAGTTGTAATTATCGCAGTGCTCATGACAAGCTCACCATTTGTTTTGTCGATCCAGTGATCACAAACACCTGCCATCGCGAAATAGGGTATTTCATTGGGATAAATGTAAAAGGGCTGTTTGCGGCTGCCACTCCCCTCAGGTGGTGCTTGCCATTCGTAGTAGCCGCTCGAGGGAATTAAGCAGCGAAAGTTTTTGAAGGCGGTTCGAAAAGATGGCTTCTCATGAACAGTTTCCCCGCGAGCATTGTTCAATTTCGCACTTCCTGATTTGTCTTTTGCCCAATGGGGAATCAGTCCCCAAACATGATTGAGAATTACCCGCTCGCCCTGCCTATTTATTCGCACTACTGGCACTTGCGTTGTGGGCGCAATGTTGTAGCTATTCTTGAACAGGCGTTCATCTTCGGTGCAGCGTGCATCGAAATATGTTGTCAACCGCGATATTGGTCCTTCAAGAACATACCGACCGCACATAGCGCTAGTCCTGCTCGTCTACCAATTCAAACAAGTCGCCCACTTGGCAATCGAACAGCTTGCACAGGGCCTCTATTGACGCTAAATCAACTCTAGTGGCGGTCTCGTTGTATAGCAAAGTAATCGTGTTTCTGTTCAGTCCGGTGGCTCTAGCCACGTCTATAACCTTCAATTTCTGCTCGCCCATGAGCTTTGATAAATGGCATTTAATCATTCTAAAAGTCCAAATGTCATTCAGGATGACAAAAGTGTTTGACATATGCATTTTGGTGTGGCAATATGTCATACAGGATGAAGAAAAATCATCCGGAGTGCAGAAAGTTTAACGTAATGGAGGCTATATGTCACAAACTTTTTTAACCACTGAAGAGCTATCGACACGGATCAAATATGACGTGCGCACTATCCGCGATCGTTTGAAAGATTCTGTTTTGCTGGAAGGTCGCCATTATTTTCGTCCTTTTGGTGGCCGCAAGATTTTGTATGTTTGGGAAGTGATTGAAGCTGATATGCAGAAAGCGGCGTCTACCAAATTGATGGCTTCGGGCTTCTAAGGGGACATCATGGGAAGCGTACGCGCAAGAAAAGACAACGGTCAGCTTTTCCTTGATTTTAGATATCTTGGTGAGCGCTGTAGAGAACGATCTGTTTTGCCTGATTCGAAACAGAATCGATACAAGCTTGAACATCTGATGAACCAGATTGAGTCTGAGATCAAAGCAGGGCAGTTTCGCTACAGAAATTACTTTCCAGGTAGTAGTCTGCTGGAAAAAATCGAAGCCCTTGAAACTCAACAATATCAACCGACTTCGCCAATGGTTTCCATTCCAATGGCCAACCAGTCGGTGCACCAAGCGATTGAGAATATTTCCTCAGCCGGGCACCCAACCTTCGCCGAATTCGCGGAAAAGTTCATCGTTGAAAATGAGTCACTTTGGAAGCGCTCGAACATTCGTACCAAGCGGGACATCTTGGAAAAGTGGTTGATCCCACAGTTTGGAATGAGGGTGATCAGCAGTATCACCAAACAGGACCTTCTGGAATTTCGCTCAGTTCTCGCCAAAGCCCCGGGCAAAAAACCAGGAACAACAATGTCAGCTTCACGGATCAATCATGTAATGACATCTGTGAAACAGGTCTTAGATGAAGCCGCTGATCGATTCAACTTTACCACTCCGTACCAGAATATCAAACGGATGCGGATCAAAAAGACGGATGTCACACCCTTCACGATTGAAGAGGTGGAGATGATTATCAAGTACTGCCGCGAGGACTTTCGGGATTACTTCACGGTGAAGTTTTTCACGGGCATGCGCCCCGGAGAAATTCATGGCCTGAAGTGGAAGTACATCGATTTCGAAAAGCGCCTGATCACCATTCGCGAAACCATTGTGGATGACTATGAGGAAACGCCAAAGACAGCCGATTCCAACCGGGACATTCAAATGGCACCGCAGGTGTATGAAGCCCTCAAAACCCAATGGGAAGTCACTGGTAAAAAGTCGCCCTATGTATTTGCCAACGGCAACGGTGGGCCGCTTACCAACCGCAACATGAGTAACCGGGTGTGGTATCCCATGCTGCGCTCACTGGGGTTAAAACTCCGCACACCCTATCAAACCCGACACACATTCGCCACGCTGATGCTGGCCGCAGGTGAGTCTCCAGAATGGATAGCATTTCAGATGGGCCATTCCTCCACGGAAATGCTGTTCAAGGTGTACTCGCGCTATGTACCCAATTTGACTCGTCGCGATGGCTCAGCGTTTGAGCGCATGTTGGCTGCCAACTTGGGTCCTGGTGTTGCTCCTCCAGTTGTCCAGACTCCTGTGGCGGTGGCGGAAAAGTCTTCTGTTTCGCAGGCTCCAAAGCAAACCCAGCCACCACGAGTACCCAAAGCGACACCCACATCTTCTACGCCTGTTGCCGGCGTGAATCAAGCTTCCAAACCTGCCATTCAAAGCCCATGGCTGCAAATGTTTGAAAGCTACCAAAACAAGAACACTCAGAGAGAATAATCATGATCAATCCAAAACTTCCAGCCGGTAATAGCTCCCTTAGCGCTCAAGCTGATAAACAAACGGTCCGTACTAGCCAAGGTATGCACGCCAACAAAGTCTGTATTCAGAAAATGGTTCGCATCAATCCAGATGCTAACCAGCTTTTTACCGGTGCTTTCTCTGGTCTGAATATGCCGCAATTCGCAAAACTTGGTGCTGGAATCTGCGTGGCCAAACGTGGTTATATTGCGCAAAGGCAGCAGCGTGAGGGCGTAACTTACGTAAAGCTTGGTATACCGGTTTACGCTGCGGCTGATCAAATCTACCGAGAAATGCTGTTTGTAAATCTAGCCTGTAGTGGCGCAGATAGCCTGGGAGATCACTCGGTCGTGAAGGTTGTTCCCTCGTTGTGGGCCCGTGCAGTCTATGATGGTAAGAACTGCTGGGTATCGGGATTGAGCCCAGCTGAGGGTGAGCCTGAATATAACCCTTTTGACTATGCAATAGCTCAATTGCCTTCCACGCTGTATCAAGCTGGAAACACAGCAATCTGCGCTTCAAGTTTGTGCGAGTTCCTGAGTGAAACGTTTCGATTGCTAACCCCCGAGGACCGTACCCTTTATTTGGGAATCATGTTGCAGAGCAACCGCTTCCCCAGGTTCCTGAAGTACGCGGCTTCAACACGTAGTCATCACAATGGCGATCACGGACTTATGTTGCACACAGCAGAAACGGTGGCCAATGTTTTGCTTAGCTTTTTAGCGGCGTCGCCGTGGCAGAGAAGCATAGGTAAACCCGCTTTTGACCTAAGTCTTACCCTTCTTGCGGCGCTATTACATGATGCCGCCAAGGTGGACGATTACTACCGTCTTGCTCCTGATGTTTATTCTACAAATCTCAATTGCAAACTACTTGGCCATGAGCAAACCATGCTCAAGTGGATCGCAGCGGCTTGCTCTAATTCAGGGAATTATCCACTTAAGCGTGAACTACAGCTTGAACATGCCATCTGCGCCGTGAAGCGACAGCATGATCAGTCGGGTGCTCGAAAGCGTAAAACTCCCGAGAGCTTTGTGTTGCACGAAGCTGATTGCGCAAGCGCACGTGCATTCGATAAAGGTGAGAAAAGTGTCTTGCTGGCCCATCATTTTGTACGTGGAGAATCTGCATGAATAACCAGGGGCAGGGCAGCAAATATCCATTTGGTGAGACCGCTTTCCTACGGAGAGGGATTCCCCAACAGGAAAGTGTAGTTTGCAGTGAGTACTACTACAGCGACTTGTGTGAAATTCTCATTCCTAGAAATAGACAAGAAGAGCTGCAAAGCAGAATGCAATTGCTTTCCAAGGATAAATTTATCAGGCAACTTAACAGTCTGGATTTTCATGAAGAACTTCATGATTTTTTTGACTCTAAGCGATTCGAAGAATTAAAGAAGAAGTGGTCTGACAGTCTGAACGAGCACCCCAGTTGGGTATTTCAAGATGGTGGGGAGAAGAAAAATCACTCTCAAAAGGCGTTGAAAAAAGCAGAGAATCTCAAAGTTCCAGACTCTACGAGCTTGTTTCTTAAGCACTTGAAGGAGTGCATGAGTGATAGCAAAGCATACCTAACGGCATATAAGGGTAAGGCTCGGATCTTTACAGCCAGAGCCACATCAGAATTTGTAGAACAAATTGGTGAGGACCGTGAACGTATTGGCCGCTCTTGGCGGCTGTTTGTTTCAATGTCTCAAAACAACGGCTTTAGAAGAATTATCAAGCCCAGCACTTCGATTGAGAAGCGGCTGCAACACCTGCGATCTAACTTTCCAAATTTTGCACATGTCGTTGATCACGTGCTTAGGCAGATGCGAATCTGGCCTTTAAAAAACTCCCAGGAGCGAAGGCTCAAGCCAATTTTGCTGGATGGACCGAAGGGGACAGGTAAAAGTGCATTTGCCCGAGAATTGGCCGAGGCACTGAACACCCGCTATGCGTATATAAACATCTCGGCCACATCAATGGGTGGTGTGCTGACAGGGACATCCAACAAATGGGGAAACGGTCAGACGGGTTTAGTTTTCTCTGAATTGGCAAGAAGTGAAACAGCTTCGCCCCTTATTCTTCTCGATGAGATCGACAAGATGTCGTCATTTCAGCAGCACCCTGTTGAGGGGCCGTTGCTGGCGGCCCTGGAGCCACAAACCGCCCGCGAATTGCGAGATGAGTATGGGTCCATTGAGTTTGATGCTTCAAGGGTGATCTACGTGGCGACTTCTAACAATTTAAGTTCGGTTTCAGCCCCTCTTAGATCCCGGTTTGACGTATTTGATATCTCCTACCCTGATCGCAATCAGAGATTGATCATTATTCGCAGCATGCTGACGAAGTCCTATCGCAATGTCGATTTCGCACCGCAGGCTCTGAGTTTTCTGGCGAGACAAGAAAGTGATCTTCGATCGCTTCAGTCGATTCTGGATCGTGTGGTTGCCTGCCATGTGGATTTAACTCTCGCTCAGATGGGGTTGGGGCGAGGTGCAACGCTTCGTGGAAAACAGTTAATTCAGGAGCTCACGGTGAGGGTCGCTTTGGATCAGATGGGGGCCAAGGTCAGATTCTTTGATCACATTGAGGTGTGAAAGCCAAGTGATCTCAGCGATGATCCGCGTTCGATATATCAAAAAAACTGTCCTTCCCTGATGCTCTGAGAAACGGAAGTGTTAGTGGGAGGACTCAGTTTAGTAAGGAAGATTACGGTGAACAAGAAAACCAACTCATCTGATAAATCTAGTAATGAAAAGTCTGCACCGGAAACCCCAAAGTCGTCTACGCAAATTAAACAGGCGTACCAGTGGGGAGTCATTAAATATATCGACAACCAAGGAGTGCTTTATCGATTGGTTTCGGCGCCTCATGATGGTGATGATGCTGTCTGGAGTCTGAACTCTGGCATTCGTAGCTTCGAAATTCAGGATGGCTACGTGGACTTTCATGGGTTTTCAGGGTCGATTTATCGTTGCAAATTTCAGGATCAAGGCTTCAGTCAACGGATGTTAATAACCATCTTGGGGTGGAGGGCGACGGAGCTCGAGCTAGGGAATGATCTTGACCTGATGCCCTTTGCGTTGTTCTTGGGCGAGTGGGAGGCAAATAAGCCGAGGTTAATCTGAAGATAATTAGTTAAAAGTTAACACTAGTGAAGCTTTCCAATCTCCGGTATTAACGGCGATGATCTTAGTGGTGGTTCCGACTTTATCCAGCAGTCTTCTGGTTTTTGAGTCCTCAAAAGATTCTCTTTAGTTGGATGTTCTCATCAAATTTGAGCTGCTAATCAATTTACCTTTTCAGCGAAATGAGCAGCTAAAAAGTCAATCAAGTAGCGAAGCTTTAAAGGTAATTGTCTCCGCGAGGAGTAAACAGCATATATACCAAGTTCGACTGTTTGATAGTCCTCCAGCAAAGGTTGCAGTGACCCTTTTTGAAGTTCATCTTTCAAGAGAAAATCAGGTTGCAGGATGATGCCCTGATCTTGCAATGCAGCAGCTACGCATGTGTCACCGCTATTGGCATGTAACCTAGGTTTTGTTTTAACAGTTTCGATAATCCCACTTTTGTTTATGAATTCCCATTCGTCTTTTGATGACCAATAGGTGTAGGAAATGACACTGTGATTCGAGAGATCATTCGGATGTTCTGGTACTCCATGTTGTCTTAAATAGGCGGGTGATGCGCATAAAACCATGGTGGTTTTGGCTAGCTTGCGTGTAATGAAGGTAGGGTGAGGAGTGCGCGAAATTCTAATCGCCACATCGAATCCGTCTTCTACCAAGTCGACTGTGCGATCCGAGAGGGAGACCTCCATCGATATCTTCGGATACTTTTGCAAAAAACGACCCCACAGAGGTGCCAAATGGGAGATTCCGAATGTCACTGGGGCACTTATGCGCAGATGCCCAGCAGGTTCTCCTCTTCGCAAACTGAGTTCAGACTCTGCTTCTGAAAGACCGTGTAGTAGATCTGAGCAGCGAACATAAAACAGTTGACCCTCGTCGGTCATTGATAATTTGCGCGTGGTTCTATGAAGGAGACGGATTCCCAAACGCTGTTCCAAATCACCCACTTGGCGCGAGATTGCTGCTTTCGAGGTATTTAACGCCTGAGCCGCACGCACAAAGCTGCCATTGTCGACCACGGCAACGAAGGCTTGCATTTCCTGAAATTTATCCATTGTCTTGTAAAACGATACAAATAGTCATGCAAATGACTGTTTATTCCTTTTTTGGTAACAAGTAAAGTGCTGTCATTAGCAATTAATCTTATTGCTCTTTATTCAAGGACTCCCAGGAAGATCATGGCACGCTTGCCCACTTTATTTATTTCTCATGGTTCTCCCATGCTGGCGATTCAGAGTAGTCCCGCGAATCACTTCCTGCGCGACGTAGGAAAAACCTTTCCCAGGCCCTCTGCAATATTGGTTATCTCAGCCCATTGGGAGTCGAACGGGGAATTGGCTGTGTCTGTTGTTAATAATCCCTCTACGATTCACGACTTTGGTGGTTTTCCACGTGAATTATTTGAAATTCAGTATCCGGCACCGGGAGCAACGGAAGTTGGTTCGCAGGCAGCAGATTTATTGAAACAGGCTGGGTTTGAGGTACGTACAAGTTCAACAAGGGGTCTGGACCATGGAGCGTGGGTACCTTTGTGCCTAATGTATCCAGAAGCTGACATCCCCGTTACGCAAGTCTCGGTGAGGCGCGATGCATCAATGATGGAGCATGTACGAATTGGACGGGCACTGAGTACTCTGCGAGATCAAGATGTGTTGGTGATCGGGTCTGGTTCCTTGACCCACAACCTGTATGAATATAGAGGTCAAGAAATCGACGCTTCAGTGCCAGGATGGGTGAGTGAATTTGATGTTTGGATGAAGGAGCACCTTGAAGAACAAGATTTGGAGGCTTTGCTGAGTTATCGCGACAAAGCTCCCCACGCTGTTCGGAATCATCCGACTGAAGAACACCTCTCGCCACTTTTTGTTGCTCTGGGTGCCGCAGGTGAGGTTGGTGCGGTTACACGCTTGCACACCAGTTATGAATATGGTGTGTTAGCGATGGATGTGTATGCATTCGATTGACCGAAGAACTTGAATCGGTGCATTTTTAGATTTTTTTAAGGAGATTGTTATGCCTGTAGTGCGAGTTAGTTGGTTTGAAGGTAAGGATGAATCAGCAAAAAAAGCAGTAGCTGCAGAAATTACCGAGAGTATCGTAAAGAATACTGGAACAAGCCCAGAACATATTTATGTGATTTTTGAGGATATCGCGCCATCTAACTGGGCCGGTAGTGGAAAATTGTTCGGACAAGAGTCGAAAACCCCGCAAGATCCTTTATAGCTTGCATGGAATGGGGTTGGGTGGATCGAAATCACCGACACAATTAACAGTTTGCTACTCAGAGCGCATTCTTGGTCATTAGTCATTAGTCATTAGTCATTCGTCATTCTCAGGCTTGATGTACGGAATCCCTTCTGCCCGATATAGGCTGTACACCACATTCATGAATGATTTGATGGTTTCCGATTGATCATAAATCCGAGTGCTCATGATCACGGGTGAATATAAGTCGACCTCATCAAGTGTCTTGTACACAATGTCAGCACGTTTCATTCCCGTCACACTTTTAGGAACTATTGACACGCCTACACCTGCGGCCACCAAGAGCAACGCTACTTGAAGATCGCGAGCCTCTTGGAGCCTGAAAATCTTCAATCCACGATCGTTGAACGCGTCAAGTACCTGATCGGCAAAACTTGGGCGAGGTGTTTTTGGGAACACAACTACGATGTCCTGCAGCAGATCTACCAATTTTATTTTGCTACCACTGTGGGCAAGTTTGTGTCCCATGGGAAGGGCGACAACTAATTCCTCATTGCGCAAAACGGTTCTTTTTACCTTTGGATCTTCGCGGCGAATTCTACCGATACCCACGTCAATTAGACCGTCTTTCAGGGCCTGAATTTGTTCCATTGTTGTCATTTCATGAAGACTAACTTCCAGTCCGGGATTGGCAGCTTTAAATCGCCTGATCACCTCGGGCAGCAATCCGAAAAGAGTTGAGCCAACAAACCCAAGGGAAAATTTTTCCTCAATTTTCCCTAAGCGTTTTGTCATGCTTACCAGTTCTCCCGCTTGTGCCAACAAGCGGACTGCATGCTCGTAGAAAAACTGCCCCGCCTCAGTCAATTCAAGTGGACGTGATTCCCTTTCGATCAACTGGGTTTCCAGTAATTCTTCAAGCTGTTGGATCTGCCTGCTCAGTGGAGGTTGAGCCATATGTAGCCTTTCTGCGGCCTTGGTGAAATTGCGCTCTTCAGCCACGGCGAGAAAATAGCGGATGTGTCGAATTTCTATGTTCATACCTGTGGGGTATCGAAAAGATACCAATTCAGTGTTGGACACACCAATCTTAGCACTTTTATCCTTGTTTCACTGTTAAACATCAATCAGCTCCATACCGAATGAATATGATCGAACGTATCCAGGTCTACGTGTTGGACATTCCAACCATACGTCCTCACCAACTGTCTGTGGCCACCATGAAGGCGCAAACATTGGTGTTAGTTAAATTGACCTGTGCAGATGGCTTCGTGGGTTGGGGTGAGGCGACGACCATTGGTGGTTTGAAGTACGGCGACGAGAGCCCCGAGAGCATTGCAATCAATATTGAGCGGCATTTGGGCCCTTTGTTGATCGGAATGAACCCGCGCCACATTCGGCAGTGCATGCGCAAACTGCAGCAGTCTGCCCGTGGTAATCGCTTCGCGAAATGTGCTCTTGAAACCGCGATGATGGATGCGCAGGCACAGCGACTTGGCGTTCCTCTTCATGAATTGTTAGGTGGGGCACAGACAAATGCCTTGCCTGTTGCTTGGACCCTGGCCAGTGGTGACACAGATACGGATATTGCTGAGGCCAAGGCCATGCTCGCTGCCAAACGTCACAACATTTTCAAGCTGAAAATCGGTGTGCACGAAGTTAAGCGAGATGTGGCACATGTGTTGGCGATTAAGTCGGCCCTGGGTGAGCAAGCGAGTGTGCGTGTCGACGTAAATCAAGCGTGGGATGAGCCAACCGCCAACTATGCAATTTCACGATTGGTCGAGGGTGGTATTGATTTGATTGAGCAACCTTTACCAATTTCGAATGTGGCGGGAATGGCCCGTCTGACTCGACGATTCTCCGTTCCAATGATGGCTGATGAGGCCCTTATGGGTCCGCATGACGCTTTACGTTTCTGCAATCAGGCTGCCGCTTATGTCTTCTCCATCAAGATCGCGCAAAACGGCGGTTTGAGTCAGGCTCGCGTGGTAGCCGATCTGGCTGATCTTTACGGTGTATCGCTGTATGGCGGGACGATGTTAGAGGGCCCTATTGGCACGATTGCATCTGCCCACCTTTTTTCTACATTCGATGCTTTGCAGTTTGGCACAGAGCTGTTTGGACCACTTTTGTTGTCCGATTCGATATTGCGAACACCACTTCGTTATGAGGATTTTTGCCTGCATTTACCAACAGGTAAGGGTTTGGGACTGGATCTTGATCTAGAGAAGATTGAGTCCATGAGTAGAAAGCCGCTGAATTAACAGCGAGCAATAAGAGGAGGAAGACCATGTTGTTCCACGTCAAAATGACAGTGAACTTGCCGCAGTCCATGCCTGCTGAACAGGCGGACGAATTGAAACGCACCGAGAAAGCTCGTGCCCAGTCTTTGCAAAAAGAGGGTAAATGGCGACATCTTTGGAGAATCGCAGGGCAGTACGCCAACTTCAGTGTTTTCGATGTGAGCGATATCGATGAGTTGCACAGTTTGATCTCGACTTTACCGCTTTTTCCCTACATGCAAATCGAAATTAATCCGCTGGTGAGACATCCCTCATCCGTGTGGGAAGACGACCGCTAAAAAAACGGTTCCTCAGTTATACAAATCCAAAGGAGATTGTGATGAAACATAAAGACATTGAACAACTAGCTAAGAACTACATCGTTGACACCGCAGAGGGGCCAGTAAACAAACGAGTTCAGGAGATCACCCTGCGCCTGCTGACTGATTTGATGAAGGCTATTGAAGACCTGGACATTAGTCAAACTGAGTTTTGGACAGGCGTTGATTACTTTGCTAAGACTGGGGCTGTTGGTGAAATGGCATTGCTGATCCCGGGTCTGGGACTTGAACGATTTCTGGATATACGTGCTGATGAGGCGGATGAGCGAGCAGGCCTGTTGAGCGGAACGCCCAGAACAATTGAAGGCCCTCTCTATGTAGCTGGCGCGCCTGTATGTGAAGGCTTCGCTCGCCTGGATGACGGAACAGAAGAGGCTGAGGGTGAGATCCTGTTCATGGAAGGCACGGTGTTTGATAACACTGGGAAGCCAGTGCCTAACGCAACTGTTGAGGTTTGGCACGCCAATTTGAAAGGTGGTTATTCACATTTTGACAGCACGCAAAGCGCATTCAATTTGCGTCGCACTCTGGTTGCTGACGCGAATGGTAAATATAGCTTCCGCAGCATTGTTCCAAGTGGTTATTCATGCCCTCCCAACGGTCAAACCCAGAAATTACTTGATCAACTGGGGCGCCATGGTCACCGTCCTGCACACATTCACTTTTTTGTCAGTGCAGAAGGTCATGCCAAGCTCACAACTCAGATCAATATTGATGGTGATCCTTACTTGTGGGACGACTTTGCTTTTGCAAGTCGCGAAGGTTTGGTGCCAGCGATCAATAAGATTACTGATCCGGCGGAGATTCAAAAGCGCGGCTTGGATCGTCCCTTCTCGTCAATTCACTTTGATTTCCAATTGCGTCCCGCAGAGGCTGCTGTAACTGCAGAAGTTGAGCGCCCACGTCGCGCCGCTTAAGGGACTGTATCAGGAGGAGTGAGTGATGATTCCAATATTTGAGCAAAAGCCAGGTGCGCTGAATTCGATTGATGACTTCTTGGTCGAAGACGAGGAGCGTGGTGACTATCGAGTTCATCGAAGTGCGTTTACAGATGAGCGATTATTTGAGCTCGAAATGAAAACAATCTTTGAAGGAAACTGGATTTATCTGGCACATGAAAGCCAGATTCCAAACATCAATGATTTTTTTACCACCTACATGGGGCGTCAGCCTGTTTTCATAGCGCGCAATCGTCAAGGTGAATTGAATGCATTTGTGAATGCGTGTAGTCATCGAGGCGCACAGTTGTGTCGGACGAAAAAGGGCAATCGTGCGACGTACACGTGTCCTTTTCATGGCTGGACTTTTAACAACAGCGGGAAGCTTCTTAAGGTTAAAGATCCAGATGAGGCAGGGTATCCCGACTGCTTTAACAAGGAAGGTTCACACGATTTGACTAAGGTTGCGCGCTTTGAAAGCTACCGTGGCTTTTTGTTCGGTAGCTTGAATGCTGATGTGCAAAGTCTCAGTGATTTTTTGGGTGAGTCCAAGAAGATCATCGACATGATTGTTGATCAGTCTGAGGACGGATTGGAAGTATTGCGTGGATCGTCCACTTATACATTTAACGGAAACTGGAAGCTACAGGCCGAGAACGGTGCTGATGGTTATCACGTGAGCTCTGTGCACTGGAACTACGCTGCGACTACAAATGCACGGAAGCAACGTAATGCTGGTGAGGACCAAATTCGAGCCATGGATGCGGGTTCTTGGGGGCGACAGGGCGGTGGGTTCTATTCATTCGAGAATGGTCACCTGCTGTTGTGGACTAAATGGGGTAATCCGCAAGATCGTCCCAACTACAGCAAGCACGAACAGTATGTCGAAAAGTTTGGCAAGCCCACTGCTGACTGGATGATTGAAAACAGTCGCAACCTGTGTCTTTATCCAAACGTGTACTTGATGGACCAGTTCAGCTCGCAGATTCGTGTATTACGGCCTCTATCCGTCAATAGAACTGAGGTGACGATTTACTGCATTGCCCCGAAAGGCGAGTCGCCCGAGGCTCGATCACACCGTATTCGACAATATGAAGACTTCTTCAACGTGAGTGGCATGGCAACACCAGATGATCTGGAGGAGTTCCGATCATGCCAAGAGGGATACAACGGTATTGCGTCTGAATGGAATGACATGTGCCGAGGAGCAAAGCACTGGGTTAAAGGTGCGAATGAGGAAGCTCAAAAAATTGACCTAAAGCCAATTTTGAGTGGTACTCGAACGGAAGACGAGGGTCTGTACCCCATTCAGCACGGCTACTGGCGTGACGTGATGAAAAAAGCAATTGAAGGGGGAAAGTAATCATGATCAGCAGAGAACAAGTTGAGAACTTTCTCTTTAAAGAGGGCCGTTTACTTGACGAACAGCAGTGGGATGAATGGCTGGAATGCTATGACCCGTCTGCTCGATTCTGGATGCCTTCATGGGATGATGACGGGGAACTGATCAATGATCCACAGCGGGAAATTTCATTGATCTACTACCCAGATCGCAAAGGCTTGGAGGATAGGGTATTTCGCATCAAGACCGAGCGGTCTTCAGCAACCAGCCCGATTGCCCGTACGTCTCACAATATTAGTAATGTTGAAATTATTGAACAGCAGGGTACACGTTGTTCGGTACGTTTCAACTGGCATACCTTGAGTCATCGTCACAAGCAGGACTTCTCCCATTACGGGTATTGCAAGTATGAAATCGACTTTTCCGATGAAAAGCCAAAAATTATGGACAAGTACATCGTACTGAAGAACGACTACATCCATCAAGTGATCGACATCTACAACGTATAGATCACTGAAACAAGAAGCAGGAGACCAGAATCATGAACTATCAAGTTGCGCTTCAATTTGAAGACGGCGTGACTCGCATCATCGAGTGTGCACCGGGAGAAAAGTTGTCAGATGCTGCGTATCGACAGCAAGTCAATATTCCTCTTGATTGCCGGGATGGTGCTTGTGGAACATGCCGTGGACATTGTGAATCGGGTAATTATGATATGCCCGAATCCAGTTATATTGAAGATGCACTCACGCCTGAAGAAGCTGAACAGGGCTATGTTCTCGCTTGTCAGATGAAGCCAAATAGCAATTGCGTGGTTCAAATCCCAGCTTCGTCCGCAGTTTGTAAAGCTGCGGCAGGTCAATTTAAAAGTCGAGTTGCTTCAGTCAATATGTTGTCACCTTCAACTATCGAGTTCACGCTTGATTTGAAAGGCAATAAAGCTTTGGGATTTCTACCTGGTCAGTATGCCAAGGTAAATATTCCGGGCTCTGCGATGAGTCGTGCCTATTCTTTTAGCTCGATCTCCGGTGCTGAAAGGGCCAGCTTTGTTGTGCGAAATGTGCCTCAGGGCAAGATGAGTGAATATCTAACTGCACTGGCGAAACCAGGAGATGAGGTGGCGTTTGAAGCGCCTTTCGGAAGTTTTTATCTTCGCCCAATTACTAGACCTACGCTGTTTCTAGCTGGTGGAACTGGTATTGCACCTGTCTCTTATACACATCTGACGCTGCCGACGAATAGAGAGGTGTAG
>OJHK01000869.1_pt1 | contig 16289 bp, 10 predicted proteins | sample 1595161 | NCBI WGS metagenome assembly OJHK01 (sample SAMN05416842, study PRJEB24817) | seawater metagenome | isolation source: Sea water | place: Canada:Atlantic | collected 2013-07 | reverse complement strand
CCCTTTTCTATGTCTCCTTCTGTTCCATTTACTGCCTCTGGAACTATCGGTTTTAGGTCTTGTGCTATAAATCCAATTTGAGAAAGGTTATTTGATTTTAATAGATAATCAACAGGAACTAGTTTTAAGATAGTCTCTAATCCGTATTTGGTACTGGTAATATCTTTCTTAAGTCTCCTGTCAGAAGCATTAGTCCAAGCTACTTGTCCTTCTATAGAGGTAACATTAGTATCACCAAGTCTTATTTTATTACTTGCACTAACAGTTGCACCAGCTCCAATAGCAGTAGCGTTTGTAAGGTTATTTGAACCTACGTCTGCACCATTTCCAATAGCAGTATTATTACTCCCTGTTGTGTTTGAGGATAAGGTGTTTGAACCAATTGCAGTATTATTACTCCCTGTTGTGTTTGAGTATAAACTATTTACACCATTTGCAACATTGCCAGAACCAGTGGTGTTATTAAATAAACCTTGGTCTCCAAAAGCAGAGTTAGAATCCCCAGTGGTATTTAATAATAATGCATTTTTTCCAGTAGCAGTATTAAGACCCCCTGTAGTATTAGTGAATAGAGCCCGATACCCATTAGCAGTGTTATAATTTCCTGTAGTATTGGCAAATAAAGCCTTGAAGCCACTAGCAGTATTACGTATTGCCGTAGTGTTTGAGTTTAAAGCCAGACCACCAATAGCAGTATTATCGTGTCCAGTTGTGTTTGAATATAAAGCCTCACCTCCAATAGCGATATTATTATCTCCCGTTGTGTTATCGTGTAGTGCACGGAAACCATTAGCGGTATTATTGGAACCTGAAGTATTTGTAAGTAATGCCTGAAATCCATTAGCAGTATTATAATTCCCCGTAGTATTTCTTTCTAAAGCCCCACCTCCATTAGCAGTATTATTACTCCCTGTAATGTTAAGGTATAAAGCACTGCTTCCAACAGCAGTATTATTATCCCCAGTTGTGTTTTTATTTAATGAATTTTTTCCTATTGCTGTATTTTCAGACGCTGTGTTCCAGTATAAAGCAGCGTAGCCGAGGGCTGTGTTAGCGTCTCCTGTAATGTTTGTCCTTAAGGTATTCCTTCCAACAGCAGTGTTTTCTCCCCCCGTCGTGTTTGATTTTAATGCTTCGGCTCCATTAGCAGTATTATTATTTGCTGTAGTGTTTGCTTTTAAAGCATCTTTTCCAATAGCAGTATTATTAGCACCTGAAGTGTTATTTGCCAAAGCATCTTTTCCTACAGCAACTGAATTTGTTGCAGAGACAACCCCACCTATTGCAATGGTGTTATTAGCGTCTAAAAGGTTTACATTTTTTGCATAAAGAGCAACAGGTACAGCCTCAATTTGTTGTGTTCCCATATTAACATATCCACTCCCTATGTTTACTTCTGATTTTAAATATATCGCAGATGTACTCCAATCGATGTTTGCAAAAGTTCCACTTGCAGTTCCCCCGTTACCAAGCTTAATGTTTATTAAACCTGATGAGGTAGTTGTTGTTGTATGTGTTTCTGAATAAACAGCACCTGAGTTAGCGTTAGTATAAATAACACTTAATTTAACACCAATCGACTGAGAGGATATAACAGTACCGCTAGAATTAGAAACTATCGCTTGATAATTGATATTGTTCTGTCCAAAGGAAATCATTGGAACTATAAGTAAAAGAAGTAGTAACTTTTTCATAATGTTGATTATTAAACACTTAAATGTACTTAAAACTAACCTTAATCAGCTACTCTCCCTGTAAATAATCATCTAAGACATATTACACTGGATTCTCTACAGGACAATATTCTCCAGGTGACATATTAAAATAATATAAATCTAATATGGTTTTGAAATAAATACAGGTAAATAATACCTAATCGAGCTGTGGTGTATAAATACAGACTATCTAACGGAACAATCTGTTCCTGGGAAAAAGTTTAATAACGCCGCCATTGCCTCAACAGCCTCTTTGGTTACAGTTGAGCCGTCTTCTGCTGTAGCTCCTACACAAAAACCGTTTAATTCAGATTGTGTCATATCAGCACCTTCTCCAAAACTGTCACATATTAAACATTCATTTGAGTCTTCATCATCTTTTGAACAAGCGAAAGCTAAAAACAGGGTAGTAAGTAATAGTATGTTTTTCATTATATATGTTTTTAAGTTGAACTACAATATATAAATTAATATCGTTTCAGTTAACTGATTTAATCTGATTTTAAAATAAATACAGCACAAATACAGCACAAATACAGCACAAATAACGCATAAATAACGCACAAATAACGCAGTTTATAGATTAAAAAATAACGTGAGGATAACGTGAGGAATAGGTGTTTTTTATGCTTAATGTAACTACTCTCACTGTTTAACTTCGTAGTTTGACTATTAATCTAAACTCTCTTCGCTTAATGATTCTCCAGGTGACTTATTTAAGAGGATTAGAAATACCTGTGCTTACTGAGGTGATATGCCTGAGTTGAAATAAAAGCTTAATAATCATTATTTATTTAGATGGACCTCTAACTCAATCTCAATCATAAATTCAGGAAAAGCCAACTCCTTTACCCCTAACCAAGAGCCTGTTGGAAAATGTTTAGTATATATTTTATTCCTGTAAGATGCAACCTCTAAAAATCTATTCATATCAGTAGTAAAAATATTTTCAACTACAACGTCATCAAATGTAGCATTATAATGGTCTAAGACCTTTTTTAAATCTGCATAACAATTTTTCATTTGTTGTTCCATATCCCCTACAGCGGTTGGATTAGCTGATTCATCCATACTTACTGCACCTGAAATCTTAATCTGATTACAGATTTTAACAGCATGAGAATACCCAAACCCCTTTTCAACCTCAGGTCTAAGTAAAAAATATTCAGGGTCTTGATTACATTCATCACTTGATTTCTCGGACTTATTTGGCTGAGCACAGGACAAAAAGAATATGACTGATACCATTGCGATTTTTTTCATTTTAAATAATTTATGGTTAAAATATAGTTTTTATTACTCATTTAGATTTATGTCATAAACATCGTGTTGAAAATGATATCCAGAGTCAGCAGCGTTTTAATTTTTACTGTAAAGCGTAAATGATTTACATCCCGTTGACGAGTGGTTTCCTTTCAGTTTCCCACCCACCATTTTCTTCATCTCTTGTTACGATGTCAATAAACAATGGTTGGTCTAAAACATCCTTTTCATTTGACTCGTGCTTCAGTTTGGGGAGCAAATAATGAAGCTCTCTCTGGAGCATTTTTATTTTATGTTCTTTGGTCACATAATCAATATCTAGCTTTTAAGCATCCTCATCATTACTTTCTGTAATTTATCGTTAACCTCTGTGGTAAATTTATACTGTAACGTGTAACAGGTTTACACCTTTTGAGTAAGTCAAACAAACTTTAGAGACTCTGAGACGCGGGTTTACCCCTGCCCACTGGTTTTAACCCCCAAATAATAGTAGGTAATTAGAACCCAGCTATCCCCAGTGAAATAAGGGGTTATTAGGAAATATTATTGTGGAGAAGATGAGAAGACAAAATATGAAAAAACTTCTTATCGAGTAAATATAACTAGACTGAATCAGGTTTCTACATTACATGAATGGGTTAAAGAAAACGACCAATGGAAATCCATTCGGGTTAAAGTAGTTATTATTCAAAGAAAACGCCACTAAAGTTAATTAGTGCCGTTGCATTTAATAAATTTACTCGTTCTGGCTTTTCAGATGAGGGATAAGTCTGGGGACATATTTTGTAACTTTACTTCTAATAACGCTAAAATTCTTAAATAGAATAACAGCGGTTATTATAAAAATCAATAAATATTTATGTTAAATAAAGCTTTAAAAATACTATTAATGACCGTGTTTTCAGTTTCCTGTGACAGCCACGAAAAGACAAAATTTAAAACTTTTCAAAAGGTTGGAGAAATCCAAAGACTTGATAAACAATTAGATGAAGTGATTTCACCTAACGCCGTTATTGAAGTCCTTTCAACAGGTCATAAATGGTCTGAAGGTCCAATATGGTATAAAAAAGAACAAAAATTAATTTACACGGATGTGGGTCATCAAAAAATATATCAATGGACTGAAAAAGATAGTGTCACCCTCTACCTCGATATGAAAGATGAGGATTTAAAAAGACCGGGGCCAAGTGCTCTTTTAATTGATAATGACGAAAAATTAGTTATTCTTCAATATGGTCATGGGCAAGTTATTAAAATGAATGCCCCATTAAATAAACCCACGAGTGGATTTAGCACTTTTATTGATAATTATAATGGAATTCGATTCAATAATACAAATGATGCAACTTTTCATTCTAATGGTAATATGATAATGTCTGATCCCCCTCCTATAGATGAGAATGGCTTAAAAGCAGCGGTGTATAGTGTTACTCCTGAAGGAGCAGTAAGGAAGGTAACGGATACCCTTTCTAGCCCCAATGGGATTGCTTTTTCTCCAGATGAGAAAACTGTTTATATTGCTAATGCAGATTGGAAAAATGCTATTTGGATCGCCGCTGATGTAGATAAAAATGGGAATATTTCTGACGGAAGACTCTTTTTTGATGCTACAGGAAATGCACCAAAAGAAAAAGGGCACCCAGATGGATTGAAAGTAAACAGAAACGGAATAATATTCGCCACTGGCCCAGGTGGTGTTTATGTTTTAAATCCTAAAGGAAGACATCTGGGAACTATTTTAAATAATGAGTTCAACACGAATTGTGTTTTAGATGATAAAGAAGAAACTTTGTATATTACTTCTGGCCCAAAATTGATGCGGGTAAAATTGAAGCCTTAATCATTAATAATTTTTAGGTTTTGGTTATTTTTTTTTAGTTGAGAAACAATTTCATTTGTCGCATTTGATTCAGATAGATAGAGCCTTTTTAAATGAGCAAGCCTTGGGATTACAGTTAATAGTTCCTTAGAAACTTCTGTTTTAAAGAGATTTAACGATTCTAATTTCTGTAGTTTCCCTAAATGAAATAAGCCTTTGTCAGAAATGTTAGTTTTACTAAGATTTAATTTCATTAGCTTTTCTAATTGTCCAATCTTTTTAAGATTATCATCTGTTACATTCGAATTGCTTAGGTTCAACCAAATCAATTGGCTTTTTATTTGTAAAAGTGACTCTATACTATTCATCGTAAGCTCCTTTTCACTCAAACTAAAATTTGCTTCCAAAAAATAATTATCCTTCATAAGAAGGTTCAAAATAAACCCGCTATGGATTAAGGAATCAATGATTTCTTTATTGGGAGATTGAACCTTTTCTTTTAAGAAATTATATTCATCAAAACCTAATTGTCTTTTAACATTATCCATAATTCCTTTGTCTGGATCTAATGCTGTGAAATAACCCCTTGACGGGGCATTTTCTTTAATCCACCAACCAATAATCGCAACTTGGTCATCGGTTAAAGGTTGCTTTCCTTCTGTTGGCATAAAATCATTGTGGGTGGAGGGAATAGAAATTCGTCTAAAAAGATCACTAGAATTAATATCACCAGGAATTATAACCTTACCACTTTCTCCGCCATCCATTAAACTTGAAAAGCTTATTAAATTCAGATCTCCTTTCTTCTTCTCTGTATTATGACAACTTATACAACGATTGTCTATTATGGGAGAAATCAAGTCTAAATAAACATCCACAGAATCAATAACAGTTACTTTTTTCCTTCGAATGGATTTGTTTCGCAAACCCGCTAATTGACGAATTGGATTTGGAGCATATTCTAATAAATAGGTCGATCCGTGGGTTAGATTTCCACCCAAGTGTCCTGTATAAAAAATGATTAAAAAGATAGCCGTTAGAAGTATCGAGTTTCCGTGAAACGGAATTTTAATTTGTCTTTTAGAGATAAAATAATATACTATTGAAAACAAAAGAACAGCTATACCTCCCCATTTATGCCAAAAGATAATGTCTTCATTGTAATCCCCTGACAAGGATAAAAAATATCCAAATAGTACTGCAAAAAATGCGCTAATGACTCCAAGAATCCATACATAATGGATGAAGTTTTGCAGAGGTTCAAATTTTTTCCATTTTACTGAAATTTCAGTAAGTACTGCCAATAATAAAAAGCCAATAGGAAGATGAACTACCAAAGGGTGAATTCTTCCGAAAAACAGAATGATATCAGACGGGTATTCAGAAAAAATACTAAACAAAATATTTAGACCCATTTTCTTTTATTTGAGAGGCTTTCCTTTGAGCTTTTTACCATTTGTTGTTAATATTTGAAAATGATGTGCTCGATAATTATCATAAGTCCAAACAATTTTTTTCTCTGGATTTACTTCAAATATCTTAATTCCTTTCTTTGCCCCATAACTCGTAATTACGGTGTTTCCATTGGGCAATCTTTGTGCTCCACATGGATCTACTAATGGGTTTTTTTCAAATAAAGAATTATCAATATTCCAAATTATTTTTCCGTAGGCATCTAATTCAACAACTCTATTTCCATTAGTAAGGGTAACTAGAGTATTTCCATTATCTAATCTAATTGCTGTGAATGGCCATGTTCTGGCTTCTTTCCCTCCAAATTCTTTATAATCTGTACTAAAAACATTCACAACAGTCCCATCTGATTGGTATTCTTTAACGGCAAAAGCTAATAAATGGGGAACGAGGTAATTCCCGTTTTTAAGTTTTCTAGCCATTCGAGTTTGCATGTGAATGTTATCTGTTTCTGGTTGAAGCGGAATGGTTTTAACAACAACTCCTTTTTTATTGATCTCAACAATTCTGGGTACTGTGCCAGATTCAGTAATCATAGTGTGTCCGTTAGAAAGCCTAAAAGCGGTTCCTAATTCAATGGAATGTTGGGCGGGGGTGTAACTGAGGATGACCCTTTTTTCCTTGTTATACTCTCTTACTTCATCTGCCCAACAAATTAGAATATTTCCGTTTTTAAGCACATAACCATCTCTTGCTCCTGATTTTTTAGAATCCCAAATAACTGCTCCAGATTCACCAATAATACCAGTAAGTTGAGGGCCAGCAATAAAAAAAGAATGAGTAATACTCGATGCTGATTTTTGAGCATTTAAAAACAAGGATATAATCAAGAAAAAGTTAAATTTTAAAATCGAATTTATTTTCACTTGTAATAATTTTTTCAACTTAATATATCTTTAATTATATGTCCATGTACATCCGTTAATCTCATATCACGACCTCCAAAACGAAAGGTTAAATGTTTGTGATTAATTCCCATTAAGTGCATCATCGTTGCATGTAAGTCATGTACCGTCACTTCGTTTTCAACAACTCTATATCCGTAGTCGTCTGTTCGCCCATAAATGGTACCTCCTTTTATACCAGCTCCAGCCATCCACATACTGCATGCCGATGGGTTATGATCTCTCCCGTTTGTTCCTTGAGCAAAAGGCGTTCTTCCAAACTCTCCTGTCCAAACGACCAAAGTTTCTTCTAGCAAGCCTCTAGATTTTAAATCTTTTAAAAGGCCTGCAATGGGCTGGTCAACAGCATGAGCATTAAGTTCGTGCCCTTTTTTTAAGTTTCCATGCTGATCCCAACGGTCTGCACTAACTTTAGGGCAGGTTAATTCTATAAAACGCACGCCTCTTTCAACCAATCTGCGCGCCAATAAACATTGTGCCGCATAACCCCGCGTATGTGGATCATCAGATTCAAAACCATATAGTTTTTTACTGGCCCTTGTTTCTTGTTTAAATTCCGTTAATTCTGGAATGGAGGACTGCATTTTATAAGCCAATTCATAATTTGAAATTGCAGATTCTACAGCATCAACTTCTCCTATTTTTACTAATTGTTGATTGTCTAATTGGCTAATAAAACCTAGTTTTTGCTCTTGTAAATCCTGAACGGTTTCTTTAGGATTTATGTTAGCGATGGGCTGGTCGCCTGGCCTTAAAATGGATGCTTGATAGGAAGCCGGTAAAAATCCATTTTTAAAATTATCCAGTCCTCCCGGGGGAATTAATCCTCCATCTAAAACAACATATCCTGGTATGTCTTTGTTTTCGCTCCCTAAACCATAATTCATCCAAGATCCCATGCTTGGCCTTCCTTGAAAACCGCTACCTGTATGCAAAAAATAGTTTGCATTGGTGTGTTCTGGAAATTGGGATGTCATCGATCTAATCAATGCTAAATCATCAACACAGGTAGCAATATGAGGAAAGAGTTCACTAACAGGCATTCCGCACTCTCCATATTGTTTAAAATCCCATGGGCTTTTTAAAATCTTACCTACATTATCAAATTGTGTCGCATCAACTTTAAATTTTTTCCTAGGATCTTCTCCATTCTCTTTTGTAAGCCTTGGTTTTGGATCAAAAGAATCTACTTGTGAAACCCCGCCATCCATATAAAGAAAGATGATGTTTTTTGCCTTTGGTAAATGGTGTGGCCCTAAGTTCACGTTAGAAGCTTCCAAAATTGATTTTTCTGATCGACTGCAGCCCAATGGAAGTACTCCAAATAAACTCATAAAAGCGAGTGACCCAAAACCTCCTTTACAGACATCTAACATTTGACGTCTTGAAATCGGTTTTTGCAAGAAATTATGATACTTACTCATCACATTAAATAAATAAATTCTTTTAAATTAAATATACTGTGGCAATACTCTTTCCATACTTCTAAGCTACTATCTAGGTCAGAAGTTTTAGTGTTTTTCAATTCTTTTAAAAGTGAAATAAACTTTCTCGCATTCTTTATTTCTGCTGTTGATGGTTTTCTAGAAAAAGCATGCATATAAACCCACTCAATTTTTTGACTAAATGATAAATTATTTTGGTTTAATAATTTTTTGGCCATGATTTCGGCTTGATTTATGATAAAAGGATCATTCATGAATATTAAAGATTGAGAAGGCACATTGGAGACGTCTCTTTTCCCAACAGTAGAAAACGGAATAGGACGATCAAAAGTAGTCATCATTGGCTCTAAAAAATTCCTCCTTACTTCCAAATAAATACTTCTTCTATGGTTTCCATTTAAAGGGCCAGATTTTTTTGGTTTTCCTCTGCCTTGCATGAATTCGGTAAGATAAATGGGAATTGGAGCCCCATAAAAAGTAGGGTCCAAACTTTCTGAAGCGACAAGAATTCCATCTCTTATTGCTTCAGACTCCATTCTTCTAACCGGAAAAGAAGCCAAATATACATTGTTGGGATCTTTTGTTAAAAGTACTTTATTTCTAACAGAACTTCTTTTAAAAGTTTCTGAGGTTACTATGTATTTTATCATTTTTTTAATAGACCATCCTTTATTTTGAAACTTAATGGCCAGATGATCTAATAACTCTGGATGCGACGGAAGTTTTCCTTGAAGACCAAAATTATCAACTGTTTCAACGATGCCTTTACCAAAAAGGTGATGCCAAATACGATTTACCATTACTCTAGAAGTTAGAGGGTTATCTTTATTCAACATGGCTTCTGCCAATTCTAATCGTCCACTACCTTGAGATTTAAAAGAAACGTCACCTAATGGCAATGCCGACAAAAACCTTCTAGGGATATTCTCTTCTGAAAGTTCTTGATGTCTTCCTCTAATAAAAACAGGGCTATTAACGGCAAAGCCATCTGAAACACCATAAATAAATGAATTGCTTTTTAAGCCTTCGGTTAATTTTTTACTGCTACCAATAACCTTTATTAATTCGGGCAAATGAGCTTTTAATTCTCCTCTTTTCAACCTAGAATTAAACGCCTTTATTTGAGATATGGAATTCCCTGTTGTTTTTATTTCTGAAGGCCATTCTGAATTATAAGAAATACTATATTCAGCTTCGATAAAACTATTATCATATAATTTAAAGTTGTGTTTTTCATATTCACCAGGAAGAATTTCAACATAAGCTTTATGCCCCTTCCATGCGCTTACATTAAAAGTGTAATTTTTCCAATCTGTGTTATTTATCTTTTTAATAAGGTCCCCATAAATAGGGTATTGAATTAATTGAAAATTATCAATAATTACTCGTGCTGTGCTATTTAATCCCCTAGCCCGTACTCCCACAAAATCAGAATCCAAAATAAAATCGGGAGATCTTAAAGTTCCCAAAATACCTTTGTCAAATAATCTACTTGATGCTTTTCCAGAATCAAAAGCAATTAGTTTCCCAGAAGTTTTACTAATGATTGGATTTGCGAAGGTTGTTCTGTCCCCAAATGCAAAACCAGTAGTTACCCAGTCATTAAAATCCGAATTTCTAAAATCCCCAATCATTTTGTATTGATTGGTTGGGTTTTTTTTAGGTTTCTGTTCTGAGAATTTCGGTTGTACTTTTTCATAAACCAAACTTGCTATATAGTTCTGGATTTCTTGGATTTCTTTAAACGTTTTTTCTTTAGAAATGGATTGATCTGAATCTAATGGGGTGAAACGAGTACTTTCCATAACACCATATAGCGCATAATAATCTTTGGCAGTAATTGGATCGAATTTATGATCATGACATTTTGCACAAGAAACGGTAAGGCCCTGGAAGGTTTTGGTAATAACATCAATCATATTATCAATACGATTGGCCTCATCTTGTCTAATGTCCACTGGACTATGTGTACCTTCTCCTAGCGTATAAAAATTCGTGGCTATTTGTGATTCAAGGAGCCCATTTTCAGGGTTGTATCGCTTATTTTCTAATAAATCTCCTGCTATATGTTCTTTTAATATCTGGTTATAAGGGACATCATCATTAAAAGCCCTTATGAGGTAATCTCGATATTTCCAGGCACCCGTAATGGTATAATCAAATTCATGTCCTCTAGTTTCTGCATATCTGACCAAATCCATCCAGTGTCTTGCCCATCTTTCTCCATAAGCTGACGAATTTAAATACTTATCCACCATGATCTCATAAGCATCTTCCGATGAATCAGAAACATAACTTTCTATGTCTTTTGTCACTGGAGGAAGCCCTGTCAACAAATATGATACCCTACGAATAAGCGTATTCTTATTTGCGATTGACACTCTATTTAAACTTTTTTGATCTAATTTTTTATCAATAAGCAGATCAATAGTAACTGCCTGATCATTTTTTTCGTTTAAAGTCGGTTTAATAAATGACCAATGTGGTTTCCATTTTGCGCCTTGTTCAATCCATTTGCCCAAAAGGTCTTTTTCTCTTTTAGATAATTTACTATTTGTTTCGGGCGGTGGCATGATTTTATCCTCATGTAGACTATTAATTCTATCAATCAAATGACTTTCATTTGTTCTCCCAGGGACTACAGCAAATCCTCCTCCTTTTAAAGCAGCTAATATTCCCTCATGTGTATCCAATCTTAGGTTTGCTTTACGACTACTAAGGTCAGGTCCGTGGCACAAATAACAATTTTGAACAAGAATAGGCCGAACGTGAAAATTGAAATCAACATTTTCGGGAAGTGGTTCATAGGATGAATCTATACTATTACAGGACGATATAACGGAGTATATTATTGTTATAATTACTTTATTCATTGTAATTAAATGTCGAAAAGAATAACTCCTAATGAGAAATAGCATTTACATTCTTTTTACACCTATGACCTTAAAAACAGAACCGGTAAACTGTTAGTAAATGCCCTTAATAAACAAAATCACTCATGTAGTAGACATCGTTAATAAAAATACCAATTAATAAGTGACATTTCCTGTTGAATTATAAATATAAGAATTTTTTATATATACCAATTTAAAAAATGTGGTTTATCATTATTATTTGGTTTTTCATACCATTCTGAACATATAAAATAATTTTTTCCTTTTATAATATGTTTTTTTACTCAATACCTATCAATTTTATCTGGATCATTAGGCAAGACTTTTCTTAATGGTGGATATTGGATATGTAATTTATCATGGGAGTAATCTTTACTGTGTAAGGTGATAATTTCTTTATCACTTAGTAAATCATTATTGATTAACTCTTCCATATTATTTTTAACGAATTTCCCAACCTTTAATTCTCCATTAGTTTTAATATTAGAATTAACAACTCTATCTAATGCTGTTAAATTATTTCTATTAGTATCATATGAAGTATGGCATGACTTGCACAATACTAAAATAACCTTTGAAATAGGCATGTGCTCTAATCTATATTTTTCTTCAAAGTCAGTTAAACCAACTTCATACTCAACATCATTAACTCTAAAATCACTTAATATTTTTTCAATAATTTTTTTCTATTAAAATCAAAAGTTCCTCCTATATGGGTTTGATTCTCTCCATCTGGGATAAGCTCGGTGCTGATAAATGGTTTCATTTTTGGTAAAGTGTCTTGTAAGGCTATTTGAAGCGTCTTAATCCTTTGATTAGCGTCTATCTAATTTGCATCTAATGCGAGTATTAAATCGTTTATAAGTAGCTGTAGTTTGTCTTTTACTTCTGATATTATTTTATTGGGAGATCCTCTAGGTCTTGGGATTATATTTTATGGTATTTGATTTGGTCATATAATTAAAGATTAATCCAGTAGTTTACTTTTAAGGTAAGGTTCCATCCGGTCTCTACTTTAGGGACACTTATCTCGTTGCTATTAAAAACTAAGAAAATATCTGAGGCAGGTTTATATCTCCATTGAAAACGTGAATTAAAATTCCATAGCCCCAATTGTTCATTGTATTGAAAGAGATTGGAAAAAAAAATGTTATTTGTTAGTGTTAGGTTTGATTTAAGTCCTAGTAGCCAAAATGAATTTGTATTCCATGGTGCTGGAAGATCAATTTGATTATAATTAACCAAGGAGCTTAATTCTAAATAGGGCTGAAAGCGATAGCCAAATTCTCCTAGAAATGCATTGCGTTTTCCATTGTCATAGTATCCTCCGGTGATTACTTCAGAAGAGTAAGTAAACCGCTTTTGAGGCTTTGCATCATATGAAATAGTGAAACTATTCCACTGGTGTTTTGTACCCGAAGCAAGTTTTGATATTAGGGTTTGTAGGGGATCAAAGTCAGAAAGTAATTCGATATGTTGTCTGCGTATTCCCAAAGTAAACCTACTTCTGTCTTTGAAATTAAATAAATAATCAAACTGTTGTGTCTCATCTTTTTTATCAAAATCAGTATCAAAATAATATGTTCTTCCAGCACGAGGTCCGTGGGAGAGTAACGGGATATCCTTTTTTGTGTAATATAAATAACCTCCAGTTGCTTGAAGTTTTATGTAATTATTTCTAGGAATAAAACCTACTTCTGCGCTATAATCGCCACTGATATATTCTTGTTGAATGCGCCAATTCCAACGTGTGGATTGATATCCAATATGCGAAGCAAAAACTTCTCCTTGTTCTGAGGCTAGTGAGCTTAATGATTTAAGAAATAAAAGTTTCCCATTCCAAAAATTATCGGCTGAAAAATAATTATATTCTAATCCTATATTTCGATTGTATTTAGAAGCGTTGTTTTGGTTTTCATTCAGACCTATAGCTTGTTTGTTTACAAAAATAGCACTGATGTCAGATCGATCAAACACTTTGCGTTGAAGGGTAACCACTCCAAAGTTTTCTGCAGCAACGTTGAGCTCTTCATCTTGACGGGTTTGAATATCCATAAGTCCAATCCGCCAATTCTCATCTAGATTTCCACTTAATCGAACCCCCGCTTGAATGGGTGAATTTAATCCTATTCGCCTTGAAAAGAAAGGACGAATGGAGCGGTATCCGAAATTAGAAAATAAGTCTGCATTTTCTAAAAAAAATTGTCTTTTTTCAGGGAAAAAGAGTTCAAAACGATCCAAATTAGTAACCTGTTGATCTACTTCTGATTGAGAAAAATCAGGATTTATGGTAACATCTAAGTTTAATGCTGAAGTAAGGCTGTATTTTAAATCTCCTCCCACTTTAAAATCGTTATTTGGAGTTGCTTTATTTTTACTACTTAGGTTATTGGATAAATAGGGGATAAGGGAAATATTTCTACTCTGTTTAGGTGGGGGAGTTTTCCATACCAATGAACCTGTATAGGCTAAGGTAATCGATGGAAATTGTCTAGGAACAGGAGCCCAACTTGATTTTTCACTGGCTTTTAAGTCTAGCCTACTGAAGTTAATTCCCCACTCTGAAATATCTTCATTATATCGGATTGATTTGAATGGTATTGCAATTTCACACCGCCACTTTTCTTCATCTAATTGTACTGCTGAATACCATTTAGTATCCCAGTTTAAATCGACGTTTCTTCCATTGAATATCGTGCCATCCCATTGAGCTCCGTAGCTATTTAGACCGAATACAAAACCTGTATTTTGATTGTTAAATGGGTCAATAGCAACTAAGAAATTATCATTTTTTCCAAAAGAAAAGTCTCGTTTCAAGGATTCAACTACATATTCCCCTTGGGTGGAGGTATTAAAGAATATAATAGAGATATAAAGGTTTTCTTCATCAAAGCTCATTCTTGCTTCAGAAAATTGAGTAGCCTTTTCTGTATCTATAGGGGTAATCATAAAAAAATCATCGGCTAATGCTGTATTTTTCCATGTGATTTCATCTAGAATTCCATCAATCTTTATTTTCTCATTTGTCTTTTGAATTGGAAGGCGATAGTTGTTTGTATTAACTTGTCCATAAAGTATATCAAAAAAGAAAAAGAGGAGACTGGGTAAAAAAAGAACACGTTTCATTATTTGATCATTTGACTTGAGCAAGATACTTTATATTACTTAAAATTATTATGCGGATTTAAAAGTTTTGGTATTCACCAGTTTATTCGAGTCAGAAAGCTGCAACTCTTGCAATCGAGTTCGGCAACCCATTACACCCAGACTGCTTCTGCAGCTACTTTATGCTAGGTAAGATGAAGGGGCAGCTTTATGAGCCAGGTGGTTTAGAGCTATACGACTGATAGAATCCTTGGGCACACTAATCCCAATCACCTCTTGGCTTTAACTAGGTTTTTATATATTTAAATGATTAATAATTAGCACTATGAAAATGAAGCTCAGAAATTTATTACTATTTATTCTTATTAGCCCGTCTAACTACGTTGCAATAGCTCAACAATCTGAAATAATAATTCCAAAACCGACAGCGTCTCAATTGGCTTGGCAACAAGCCGAAATGGGTGCTGTTTTCCACTATGACCTGCATGTGTTTGATGGAAAGAAATATGATCAAAATGGCGAATCGGGCAACCGAATAAACCCTGTGAAAGATTATCAAATCTTTAATCCTGAAAAACTGGATACAGATCAATGGATTAAATCGGCAAAAGATGCCGGATTCAAATTTGCCATTCTTACAGCAACCCACGAAACAGGATTTGCACTTTTCCAATCAGATGTAAACCCATATAGTGTAAAATCCCTTAAATGGAGAAACGGGCAAGGTGATATTGTAAGTGACTTTGTTAATTCATGTCGTAAATACGGAATCAAACCCGGTATTTATTTGGGTATTCGATGGAACTCCTTTCTTGGGGTTTACAATTTTAAAGTTAATGGCGAAGGCGAATTCCAAAAAAACCGGCAGGCACATTACAATAAAATGGTAGAAGGCATGGTTACTGAAATTTGTACCCGTTATGGTGAACTTTTTCAAATTTGGTTTGATGGTGGAGCCAGTCACCCAGACCTAGGTGGCCCCGATGTCCTTCCAATAGTAAAAAAATATCAACCCAACTGCTTGTTCTATCACAACAATCAGCTCGCTGAAGCCCGATGGGGAGGATCCGAATCTGGAACTGTTCCTTATCCCTCTTGGGCAACATTTCCAACCCCCTACTCTCACTCTGGAGATACACCTCCAGATCACATAAATCTATTAAAAACAGGTGATCCAAATGGGAAATATTGGATGCCTGCCATGAGCGATGCTCCATTAAGAGGATATAACGGAAGACACGAGTGGTTCTGGGAGCCTGGTGATGAAGAGCACATTTTTCCATTAGAAAACCTGATAGATATGTATTATAAATCAATAGGGCACAATTCAACCTTAATAATGGGTTTAACACCCGATCCGAGTGGATTAATTCCTGAACCAGATGTGAAACGCCTTAAAGAATGGGGAGATGAAATAAAAAGACGTTTTAAAAACCCAATAGCGACTATGAGTGGTGAAGGAGAAGTATTAGACCTTAGATTAGCTAAAGCAACTAAAATAAATCATATCATACTTCAAGAAGACATTTCAAACGGAGAGCGGGTAAGAAATTATAAACTAGAGGTTTTTATAAATAACCAGTGGAAGGAAGTTGGCAGAGGAGAATGCATTGGGCATAAAAGCTGTCTCTTATACACATCTCCGAGCCCACGAGACCTCTCTACATCTC
>OJHK01000865.1_pt1 | contig 16378 bp, 11 predicted proteins | sample 1595161 | NCBI WGS metagenome assembly OJHK01 (sample SAMN05416842, study PRJEB24817) | seawater metagenome | isolation source: Sea water | place: Canada:Atlantic | collected 2013-07 | reverse complement strand
GGTTTGCGCATTCCAAATATGTTTGAAGCAGCAATACACGGTGACTTTAAAGGTTTGTACTGTCAAGGCGAAGATATTGCCCAATCAGATCCAAATACTCAGCATGTACAAAAAGCCTTAAGTTCAATGAAGTGCATTATTGTGCAAGATATCTTCCTTAATGAGACGGCAAAATACGCCCATGTATTTTTACCTGGCTCATCGTTCATGGAAAAAAATGGTACCTTCACCAATGCTGAACGACGTATTTCTCGCGTACGTAAACTGATGCCTGCTTTAGCTGATAAAGAAGATTGGCAAGTCACAGTAGCCCTTGCCAAAGTACTCGGTTATGAAATGAATTATGAGCACCCAAGTGAGATAATGGATGAAATTGCTCGCTTAACGCCAACCTTTAGTGGTGTCAGTTATGACAGATTAGAGCAACTCGGTTCTATTCAATGGCCATGTAACGAAAAAACGCCGTTAGGTACGCCAATCATGCACACCGAAGATTTTGTTGGTGAAAAAGGCAAGTTTGCTATTACTGAATATGTGGCAACACCTGAAAAAGCAAATAAACATTTTCCATTATTATTGACCACAGGTCGCATCTTGAGCCAATATAATGTTGGCGCACAAACACGACGTACCGAAAACCAAGTTTGGCATGATGAAGATGTATTAGAAATCCACCCTAATGATGCTGAAGATCGTGGCATCAACGATGGTGATTGGGTAGGCATTGCTAGTCGTGCTGGTACTACTGCATTACGTGCACTCATTAGCCAACGCGTTCAACCTGGGGTTGTTTATACTACTTTCCATCATCCGTTAAGTGGTGCCAATGTGGTTACTACTGACAATTCTGATTGGGCAACTAACTGTCCTGAATATAAAGTAACAGCGGTGCAAGCAACTAAAGTTGATGAGCCGTCGAAATGGCAAGCAGAATATGCGCAGTTCAGTCAGCGACAAGCAAAATACTTGAAGAATAAAAATGGGGGGGAAGTTGCTAAAACATGATATTACAGCAGCAAACACCGACGCTGATGTGCCTTCCGCACAGCAGCGTCAAGTGCTGTGCTGTACCAATGATTCTCTAACAACAGCGATGGACGACATTGCTGAGGAAACTGCTATTGCCTTGGTTTATAACGGTATTTCCCATGTAGTGATGATGAGTAGCCCCAATGATTTATTCGATTTGGCAATCGGCTTTAGTTTAAGTGAAAAAATTGTCGATGACGCCAGTGAAATACTTGATATTAGTGCGACTAAACAAGCATTAGGCATTGAAGTAAATATCACTGTGTCCAATCGAGCAGTTTGGCGCTTAAAACAGCAAAGACGCAATATGACAGGCCGCACTGGTTGTGGTTTGTGTGGTGCAGAATCATTACAACAAGCGATGAAAAATCAGCAAAGCGCGATAGCTGATGAGAAAAAAAACAAGCAAGCTCCTCGGGAATTAAGTGAGTTAACAAATTTAGCAATACAAAAAGCCGTGGTTGACTTGCAAGCGCACCAACCATTGCAACAAATGACTGGTGCGGTGCATGCTGCTGCTTGGTGTGACGAAAATGGTAACATTAAACTCATTCGCGAAGATATTGGCAGACACAACGCCTTAGACAAACTTATTGGCGCACTCAGTGCGTCAAATATTGTTATTAACCACAGTAGTTTTTTACTCATCTCTAGCCGTGCTAGTTATGAAATGATCAGCAAAGCACAAGTTGCAGGTATTAGTATGTTGGTAGCCGTTTCGGCTCCAACCGCTTTAGCGATAAACATAGCAAAAAACACAGGTATGACGTTAGTGGGGTTTGCCCGGAACGGTCGTCATACCATTTACAGTTAAACTATTTCTAGTAAACAAAGAAGCAAGAGAGCAGCATATGTCAGATGATCGTTTAAAATATGTGGTAGATATGGCCAATCAAATTGCGCTTAATTTATTACATGGCAAAGAACAGCAACAATGTGTGACTGAGATTAGTCATCACATTAATCGTTTTTGGGCGCCAAGCATGCGTGCACAACTTGCAGAAGCGGCAAACAACGATAACTATCAACTCGAAGACATGGTTATTTTGGCGCTTAAAGAAATCAAAAACGATTAAAATACAAACTATTGCCAGGCCATTTGAAACGTAGAGTTAAAGTGGCTTGGCAATATTAGTTACTCTTAGTGAGATCCAGATTTTCATCATCAAAACGACCTAAATACAAGCTTCCTGCTAATTATCAACTCCCTTCTCAAAGGCAAGCTATTGTCTATCATTTTTCTCAAATTTAGAAAGGTACCAAGCGAAAGAATGCAGCTAATGGCAAATGCATAACGTTATGCTAAGTTGGTTAAGTTCTTTCCTACTCAGCGATAATTAAAAGGTATAGCGACAAGCATTGATTGAAGCTAATGCAGGAGAATATGTTCAGGATTATTACTATTGTATTATCTAATAAAGTGCTCCCTGTACCGTCTACATTCTCTAATCAGCTGCATCCATCCAGCAGCCTTGTCAAAATCAATAACACCTAATTTAGCCTTTACTTTTTTATTGAGCACTCCTCCCTGAGAGCTTGCAAGAAATACAATAACTCCACAGCTTTACTAGATATAGCATGAGCATATCAGTACAGTTTTATTTGTTATAACGCTTCTGACATAGCTCTGAAGTGGGAATAAACTTAATTGTCCTGCTATTAAATAATGCTTCCTATCAGATTAAATACAAACATGAGAAACACCTAATTGGCACAATCATTAAACTATTTTTATAAGTGATTCCTCCATTAACCCATACAAAAAAGACCAGAAGCTAAAGCTACTGGCCTTCCATTAAAACCGTCAACGTATCTTAGGACGGGACAAACAACAGTTTACATTATTACTCGTTAGTAACTAACTTAGCAGGAGCATATACTGCCGGCGTTAACTTTTCATCTCGTAGTGATCTCATCAAACCCCACATCATAACTATCATGACTAATGAGAAGGGTAATGCGGCGGTAATAGCAGCTGTTTGCAGACCTTTCAATCCACCCACTAATAATAAGATGGCTGCGACTGCACCTTCACCTAATCCCCATGCTACACGATGAGCCGTTGGTGGATGTTCATCACCCATTGACAAGATAGTGGTAACCACTAAGGTGCCTGAATCTGATGAAGTAATGAAGTAGGTAGCAATCAATAATGTTGCCATAAACGCTGCGATAGTGCCGATGAAACCAGCATCAAGCTTGTCTAATGTTACATACAGTGCTGAAGTTACATCTGCCTTAACAGCATCAACAATGCCCGCTTGTCCAACAGCAGAGACCAACTCACCTGCTTCATTAGCTACTTGATGGAAAAGTTCAAGGTATATCGCGGTACCACCGAAAAGTGTTAACCAAATAAAACCTAACATCGTTGGTACTAATAATACGCCAACAATAAACTCACGAATAGTACGACCTTTAGAGATACGCGCAATAAACATACCTACAAATGGTGCCCAAGACATCCACCAACCCCAATAAAATGCTGTCCACCAAGATTGCCATTGGCTATTCTCGTTAGCATCTGTCCAGGTGCTTAGTGATAATACATTTCCTAAGTAATCACCAGTGCTTTGCAATACGCTACCCAATAAATAACGCGTAGGACCAAAACAAAGTAAAAACACCAAAATACCAATCGTTAGCCACATATTGACTTCTGATAAGATTTTTACACCTTTACCAACACCGGATACAACAGAAAGTGTTGCAATAGCAGAAATTACAGCAATAAGTATAATTTGATTACTAAGAGAAACCTCCATACCAAACATGGTATTAAGGCCAGTATTCATTTGAGTAACACCTAAACCTAACGACGTAGCTACACCAAATACAGTACCAAACACGGCAAGCACATCAACGGCATGTCCAATTGGACCATACATTTTTTTACCGATTAATGGGTAAAGTGCAGAGCGAATAGTCAAAGGTAAATTTTTTCTATAAGAAAAATAAGCCAATGACAAACCAACAACGACATAAATTGCCCATGGGTGAAGTCCCCAATGGAAAAAGGTTAAACGCATTGCTACTTGTGCCGCTTCCGCCGTTAATCCTTCAGTAATAAATGGATTGCTTTGAAAGTGGTAAATAGGCTCGGCAATAGACCAGAACACTAAACCAATACCCATACCTGCACTAAATAACATGGCAAACCACGAGAAGTTACTGTATTCAGGTCTTGAGTCATCATCCCCTAGACGTAAATTACCGTAACGACTAAATGCAAGCCAAATACAGAAAAACAAAAATATTGCAACAATGCCAATGTAATACCATTTAAGATAAGACAGTATCCAACCCGATACCGCCGTAAATAATGCTGCTGTTTGTTCAGTGAAAAACACACCAGACAAAACAAACAGCGTAATTATAGCCATTGAGACAAGTGTTGTAACTGGATTCATGCCTTTTAACAGACCATGATTCGCTACCATGAGAAACCACCTTTTTTTTAGTTGTTATAAGTAAAAGTTTAGATTTCTATAAACTGTTAATTTAGGTATCAGTTTATAAGCATCTAGATGAAGAGTGTTCATTTATATTTTATTGTTGATAAGCGCCTTAGTTTTAATTTGAACATTTTAAATATATTTCTTGTCAAGTTAATTGAAAAAATCAACTTATCCCATTAAGTCAGAGTTGATTTAGATCAAGGTATCTAAACGCGACACCGAAATAACATGTACCGACTTATAACCGTCCCATTTGAAGATGTAGATTTTAGTTGGAATTTTAAACACCTTTGCTAAGGCTTTGAATACTTGTTAAGTGAGAAAAATAGAAGTTCGCTAGGTATAATTTAATGAAATTTGTCAAAATTTAGGCAAAAAAAACCAGTGATATAAATCACTGGTTTCAAGGTAAGCACCTATCAACACAACGGTGAACTTGATTATGCCCGCTTTTTATTCAAAGACAGTATTATCCACTCACTGTTTAACTCTTTTCAGATGATGCTTTAATATTTTTTTGCATGGTATCGCTGAACCAATCAATGAAATTAACTACCCCAAATTCAAAAGTCGTTGAGTAAGGCCCTGGCTGGTAGGCACTTGAATTGATGCCTTTTTGATTGTTTTCAGCTAACGTTCTATCTTGCACATTAGTTGCGTCCCAGACTTGACGTAAATGGGCTACATCATAGTCAACACCTTCTACCGCATCTTTGTGCACTAGCCATTTAGTCGTTACCTGTGTTTTTTGTGGCCCTAATGGTATTACCTGAAAAGCAATAACATGATCGCCCATCGCATGGCTCCACGAGTTAGGTAGATGCAAAATTCGCATTGAACCTAAATCTGGATTTTTGATACGACCCATCAATTTTTTACAACCCGCATTACCATCAATTGTCATCGACACAGTGCCTTCAAGTAACGGCATTCGAACTATGCGATTACGCAGACCATGACCATGTGAAACATGCTTATAAGGAATTCCTTCAGCTTCCCACATTGCCTGCTTAGCGGCTACCTGAGCCTTAAATTCATCACTAGCCCGCGGATCTTCCGTGTCATCCCACTCTAATAACGTATTTAATAGTTCTGGGTGATTACCACTACAATGATAACATTCACGGTTATTTTCAATCACTAGCTTCCAGTTAGCATCTTCAACTAAAGTGCTTTCTACGGCAACCTTACAATTATCTAAATCATAAGGTTCTAAGTAATGCGTTAAATCATCGAAAAAGCCGTCAATATCAGTTGGATTGTCACTCAAAGAAACAAAAATATAACCACCAGCAACACGACAATTCACTTTGTGCAGACCGTAATCATTCTTATCAAAATCATCGCCCATTTCAGTACCTGCAAAAAGCAAGTCACCATCTAATTCATAGGTCCATTGATGATAAGGACAGACCAGTTTAGGCACTTTCCCTTGCTTCACTAAACAAATTTTAGAACCTCGATGACGACAAGTATTATGAAAAGCACGTACTTCACCATTTTGATCTCTAATAACCGTGATCGGATTATCACCAATATCTAAAGTGATAAAATTACCATTCTCAGGGATCTCACCCGTAACACCGACAAATAACCATTCTTTGTAAAAAATTTGCTCCATTTCTACTTGGAAAACATCCGCATTGTTATAAAACTGCTGCGGTAAAGAAAAGGTTATCGGGTGCTTTTCTAAGGTATCTGCAACGCCCTTCGCCGATTTATTCGGTGAAGTAACCAGTAAATTTTCGTGTTCATGTGAGCAAGACATAAGTAATTCCTCTGTTCTATTATATTCGACAAACTAGATGTCGCTTTTTATTTAACTAATGAACAACTTTATCCAATCAAAGTGTTCACATTATTTGTTGTTAGATATTGAGTCTCACGACGTGAATCGGTTTACCTAAAAACGACCAAAAAGGTAATTAATACCGACTAAAAAAAGGTATTTCTTACATAAATTGATCTAAATCAATAAATAAAACCAAACCACTCCAAGTTACAGTTGACAGCTAGAAAATAATGCATATTGACAAGGCTCTGATTGCAGAACAGGACTGCTCGAAGAATAGAGCCTGAATAATTTCGATTTAAGTACCTCCGCACCTCTGTGTATAAAGTTCATCAAATCTCTATTGCCGCTTAAATTATCTTGTTTAGGCATTCAGGTAGCCAGATAGAAACGGCTTTAAAGTAGCTTGGTTGTGATATTGAAAAGAAGCTGCCTTGCATGGCACAAAAAACTATATCAATGTCGTTTTTAGTTAAGTGACGAATAAGCACTTAGCGCATCGTATTGCCATAACTATAATATTGGATCCACTTATGACAAATACCTCCCAGCACTCCGTTAACACCCAAACATGGACCAATGGACGTCACAATGTTCAATGTGTCAAAGTGATTGACGAAACCATTGATGCACGTACTTATTGCTTTACTAGCTCAGAGCCCGTAATGCACTTTTTCAAACCAGGCCAATTCGTCACGCTAGAATTAGAAATTGACGGTGTTCAAGTATTACGTAGTTATACGATTTCATCATCTCCTTCAGTGCCATACAGTTTTTCTATCACAGTAAAAAGAATGCCTGGAGGTCAGGTATCAAACTGGCTGCATGACAACCTTAAGCAAGGTGATCAAATCGCGGTGCATGGTCCAGTAGGCATATTCAACTGTATTGATATAGCAGCCGAAAAAGTTTTATTACTCTCTGGCGGTGTAGGTATAACACCCGTGATGTCAATGGCCCGTTGGTGGTTCGACACTAACGGTGATGTTGATATGATTTTTGCCCACAGTGCCCGTACCCCTAAGGATATTATATATCGTCGTGAACTTGAGTATATGGACTCTAGGATCACTAACTTCAATCTCAATTTTATTTGTGAGAAGTATGATATTGGCGACAGTTGGAGCGGCTATAGCGGTTTCTTCGATGAACAAAAACTTAGAATGATAGCGCCTGACTTTATGGATCGCACTGTTTATTGTTGCGGTCCAACACCTTATATGACTGCCGTCAAAAAGATGTTAGAAAGAATCGGCTTTAACATGGCGAACTACCATGAAGAAAGCTTTGGTGCGCCGCCAGAAGAAGCAAAACTCGACGCAGAACAACAAATGGAAGATGCTGCGGGCGAGTCGATAAATGATGAAACGTTAATCGAAGTCGCCTTTAGCAAAACTGGTAAATCAGTCAAGATACAACTAGGAGGCACTGTACACCTAGCCGCCTCAAAGGTTGGTCTTCACATACCTAAAGCTTGTGGCATGGGCATATGCGGTACTTGTAAAGTTAAAAAAATCGACGGAGAAGTTGTTATGTCGCATAACGGTGGTATTACCGACGAAGATGTCGCTGATGGCTACATATTAAGTTGCTGTAGTGTTCCTCAAGGTGATGTTTCGGTTGAGTATTAACCTTCCCCCACCCGTTATGACTAGTAATTAATAATAATTACAAACGATTGAAGATGATGTTTTTACTTAAACATCATCTTTTTTTTATGTCGTAAATGGATGTAATAAAGACGTTAGCAGAATGGTTAGCCACTATTTAGCAAGCTACTATCGATTCAATCCAAAACAAAAAAACTACGGCGTATTGAGCCGCGGAGAAAACACATGTTTTATAAAAATGATCAAATAGCCGGTTTCGACGACAGTATTTTCCAAGCCATGGGCCAAGAAGATAAACGTCAACAAGATCACGTTGAACTCATCGCCTCAGAAAACTACACCAGTATGCGCGTGATGCAAGCACAAGGCAGTCAATTAACCAACAAGTATGCCGAAGGTTACCCTGGTAAGCGTTACTACGGTGGTTGTGAACATGTTGATGTGATTGAGCAACTGGCCATTGATCGTGCAAAAGAATTGTTCGGCGCTGATTACGCCAATGTGCAACCTCATTCTGGCTCACAAGCTAACGCTGCAGTCTTTATGGCCTTGCTCAAGCCCGGTGAAACCGTATTAGGCATGAGCTTAGCGCACGGTGGTCATTTAACGCACGGCTCGAAAGTGAGCTTCTCCGGTAAAATTTATAACGCCGTGCAATACGGCTTAAATGAAACGACGGGCGAAATTGATTATGACGAAGTAGCACGTCTTGCCAAAGAGCATCAACCGAAAATGATTATTGCCGGTTTCTCTGCTTATTCTCGTGTGGTTGATTGGCAGCGTTTTCGCGACATTGCTGACAGCGTTGGCGCCTGGTTATTTGTTGATATGGCGCACGTGGCCGGATTAGTGGCTGCAGGTTTGTATCCTAACCCAGTACCAATTGCCGATGTGGTCACGACTACCACCCATAAAACCTTACGTGGCCCTCGTGGCGGCTTAATTATCGCTAAGAAAAATGATGAGTTGGCTAAGAAATTAAACTCAGCCGTTTTCCCTGCCGGTCAAGGGGGTCCTTTGATGCACGTTATCGCTGCCAAAGCGATTTGTTTCAAAGAAGCCTTATCTGAAGGTTATGTTACCTATCAGCAAAATGTTATCGATAACGCCCGTGAAATGGCGACAACCTTCCAAGCACGTGGTTATAACGTGGTCTCTGGCGGTACAGACAATCACCTATTTTTATTAGATTTAATCGATAAAGGCATTACCGGTAAAGACGCGGATGCTGCGCTGGGCCGCGCCAATATCACGGTGAACAAGAACTCTGTGCCAAATGACCCACAATCGCCGTTTGTCACCAGTGGCCTGCGTATCGGTACCCCAGCTATCACCAGTCGTGGTTTTGGACGTGAAGAAGCGGCGGTATTAACCGGTTGGATTTGTGATGTGTTAGATGACATCAACAATGAGCAAGTCATTGATGACGTGCGAAACAAAGTATTGGACTTATGTGAAAAAAATCCGGTCTACCGCTAGGTGTCCTAGTTTAGCCAATAATACAATTTAGAAAAAGGGTATACCATGCAACAATATTCAGGATTTGGTTTATTAAAACACTCGTTAAGTTACCACGAGAATTGGCAACGGGTTTGGAGTAATCCTACCCCGAAAAAACACTATGATGTCGTTATCATAGGCGGCGGTGGACATGGTCTGGCAACCGCTTATTATTTAGCGAAAGAGCATGGCATCACCAACATTGCCGTGATTGAAAAAGGCTATTTAGGCGGCGGTAATACCGCGCGTAATACCACCATTGTGCGCTCTAATTACTTGTGGGATGAAGCCTCACACTTGTATGAGCATTCCTTAAAATTATGGGAAGGCTTAGCGCAAGAGCTGAACTACAACTTGATGTTTAGTCAGCGCGGCGTATTAAACCTTGGCCATACTTTACAAGACATGCGTGATATTGAACGCCGGGTCAATGCCAACCGCCTTAACGGCATTGATGGTGAAGTGTTAACCACAGCGCAAGTCCAAGAAATGGTGCCCATTTTAGATTGCTCGACCGGTGCACGTTATCCAGTGATGGGCGCGTCATGGCAAGCCCGCGCAGGTACAGCGCGTCACGATGCCGTTGCTTGGGGTTTTGCCCGCGCAGCGGATGCCTTAGGTGTTGATTTATTACAGCAAACGGAAGTGACCGGTATTCGCCGCAAAGATGGCGCAGTACAAGGCGTTGAAACCAACCGTGGTTTTATTTCAGCCGATAAAGTGGCCTGTGTTGCCGCCGGTAACTCCAGTGTGATTGCCAAGATGGTCGGTATGGAATTACCACTAGAATCGCATCCACTGCAAGCCATGGTATCAGAGCCGTTAAAACCGATTTTAGATACCGTGGTCATGTCTAACCATGTGCATGGTTATGTCAGTCAATCGGATAAAGGTGACTTGGTCATCGGCGCCGGTATTGATGGGTATACCGGTTACGGTCAACGCGGGTCATTTAATGTCGTTGAGCACACCATTGCCGCTATCATTGAAATGTTCCCTATTTTCAGTCGTGTGCGCCTTAATCGCGCGTGGGGCGGCGTGGTAGATACCTGCCCAGATGCCTGTCCTATTATCTCAAAAACGCACATCAAAGGACTGTATTTCAACTGTGGTTGGGGTACGGGCGGCTTTAAAGCAACGCCGGGCGCCGGACATGTCTTTGCCCACACCATTGCCAACGATGAGCCACATCCGTTAGCCAAACCCTTTAGCATTGACCGTTTTTCATCGGGCGAATTAATTGACGAACACGGCGCTGCCGGTGTTGCCCACTAAGAGGAATTTATTATGTTACTTATCCACTGTCCTTATTGTGAAGAGATGCGCGAAGAAGAAGAGTTTAGTCCCGCAGGACAAGCCCACATCGAGCGTCCACTTCAGCCAGAAGACATCAGTGATGAGCAATGGGCTCATTACTTATTTTTCCGTAAAAACCCGCGAGGCTTACATCATGAGATGTGGCTACACGGAGCCGGTTGTCGTAAATATTTTAACGCGACGAGAAATACTGCGACCTATGAAATCATGGAAACGTATAAAATGGGTGAAGCACCCCGTGTTACCGCTAGTGAAGAGGGCCAATCATGAGCCAAGTTAATCGAATCGCTGGAAGCAGCAAACGCATTAATCGTAACCGCACCTTAACCTTTAGCTTTAACGGCAAAGAGTATACAGGTTTTGAAGGCGATACGGTCGCATCAGCCTTGTTAGCCAACGGCGTGGATGTGGTCGGGCGTAGTTTTAAGTACTCTCGTCCTCGCGGTATTATTACCAGTGACTCGCAAGAGCCGAACGCCATTTTTCAAATTGGCTCAACGCAAGCGACCACTATTCCTAACCCGCGTGCAACACAAACTGACTTATATCAAGGCTTAACCGCAAGCTCAACCAATGGTTGGCCCAATGTTGATTTTGATTTAATGGGCACAGTGGGTAAATTGGGTGGCTCGATGATGCCACCAGGGTTTTATTACAAAACCTTTATGTTTCCACAATCGTTGTGGATGTCCTATGAGCACCTTATTCGCAAAGGCGCAGGTTTAGGGGCAAGTCCTCAGCAAAACGACCCAGACAGTTATGACAAAATGCACCATCATTGTGATGTGATGATTGTCGGCGGTGGCCCAGCAGGCTTAGCCGCTGCGTTATCGGCGGCGCAAACCGGCGCACGCGTCATCATCAGTGATGAGCAAAATGAATTTGGCGGCAGTTTATTATGCTCAACACAATCAATTGACGGTCAAGTGCCTAGCCAATGGGTGGAAAAAACCGTGGCGCAACTTAGCGAGATGGATAACGTGATGTTATTACCTCGCAGTACCGTGTTTGGTTACTACGACCATAACCTGGTGGGGATTAATGAGCGTCGCACCGACCATTTAGGCGAGCATCAATTACAAAGCACTCGTCAACGCGTGCATAAAGTGCGCGCTAAACAAGTGATTCTAGCCACGGGTGCCCATGAGCGTCCGCTGGTGTATGGTAACAATGACGTGCCAGGTTGTATGTTAGCTAATGCCGTATCGACTTACATCAATCGTTATGATGTCGTGCCAGGCAAACAATTGGTGTTAATGACCACCAATGATAATGCTTACAAAACCGCCATTGATTGGCATCAAGCAGGCCGTAACGTGGTCGCTATTGTTGATACGCGCAGCACGTCAAATGGCGACTTGGTCAATAAAGTCAAAAAACTGGGCATTACTATCCTCTTTGGCCACGGCGTGATTGAAGTTAAAGGCAGCAAACGCGTGAAAGGCGTTGACGTGGCGCCAATCAATGCGAGTAATCACAGTGTTACCGGTCCGGCGAAACACCTCGTTTGTGATACGGTGGCCAGCTCTGGCGGTTGGAGCCCGGTGATTCATTTGTCATCACATACCGGCTCTCGTCCGGTGTGGAACGAAGACATTGCCGGCTTTGTCCCGGGTGATACCGTGCAAAAGCAACACAGTTGTGGCGGATTGGAAGGCATTTACGCCTTATCAAACGTTATCAGCAATGGTTTTGCGACGGGCGCTATTGCAGCGCAAGCCGCAGGTAAAGGAGATGGCCGTTATGCAGGTAAAGCGCCCGAAACCAGCGACCCACAAGAAGATGCGTCCATGGCACTGTTTCATATACCGCACAGTAAAAAAACCAGTCGCGCGCCGAAGCAGTTTGTCGATTATCAAAATGATGTCACGGCAGCTGGCATTGAGCTGGCAAACCGTGAAGGCTTTGAGTCGATTGAGCATGTTAAACGCTACACCGCGTTAGGGTTTGGTACGGACCAAGGGAAATTGGGCAATATCAACGGCATGGCAATTACCGCTAAATCGTTAGGCAAAACCATTCCTGAGACGGGCACAACAATTTTCCGTCCTATGTATACGCCAACTACGTTTGGCGCTTTAGCCGGAGCGGATGTGAAGCACTTGTTTGACCCAGCCCGCTTTAGTGCCATGCATAAATGGCATTTAGAAAACGGCGCTGAGTTTGAAGATGTCGGTCAATGGAAACGCCCATGGTACTTCCCACAACCAGGCGAAACCATGCAGCAATCACTCGAGCGTGAATGTTTAGCAACGCGTAATAGTGTCGGCATTTTAGATGCATCGACCTTAGGTAAAATTGATATTCAAGGTAAAGATGCACGCGAATTTTTAAACCGCGTCTATACCAACCCATGGAGCAAATTAGGCGTAGGCAAGTGTCGCTACGGCGTGATGTGTAAAGAAGACGGTATGGTCTTTGATGATGGCGTAACGGCCTGTCTTGACGATAATCGTTTCATCATGACCACCACTACCGGCGGCGCAGCGGGCGTATTGCAATGGTTAGAGCTATGGCATCAAACCGAATGGCCAGAGTTAGAAGTGTACTTCTCCACCGTGACGGACCATTGGTCAACCATGACTATCTCAGGGCCGAACTCGCGTAAAGTTTTAGAGAAAATCTGTGACGTGGATGTCAGCAATGATAATTTCAAATACATGGATTGGATAGAAGCCACGGTTGCTGGGGTGAAAGCACGCATCTTCCGTATTTCCTTTACCGGAGAATTGTCGTTTGAGATTAACGTGCAAGCGAACTTTGGTATGCAAACGTGGAAAGCGGTGATGGCGGCGGGTGAAGAATTTAACATTACCCCGTATGGCACAGAAACCATGCATATCTTGCGCGCAGAAAAGGGCTTTATCATTGTCGGACAAGACACCGATGGCTCAGTAACACCACAAGATTTGGACATGGATTGGGTTGTCGGCAAGAAAAAAGAGTTTAGCTTTATTGGTAAACGCTCTTGGACACGCTTTGATAATAAACGTGATGACCGTAAACAAATGGTGGGCTTGAAACCGAAAGACCCAACGTTTGTCTTGCCAGAAGGCGCTCAAATTGTCTTTGAGAAAAACCAAGCTATCCCAATGAAGATGGTCGGGCATGTTACCTCAAGTTATTACAGTGCCTGTATGGGCTATTCGTTTGCCTTAGCCGTCGTTAAAGGCGGTATTAGCCGCAAAGGCGAGAGCGTATTTTTGCCATTAAGTGATGGCACGACCGTGGAAGCTGAAATTTGCAGCCCGGTATTTTATGATCCAAAGGGAGACCGTCAACATGTCTAAGTCAATCCAAGCAGAATCACCGCTACACCATGCGCAGCTTGAGCAGTTAATTGGTCAATCAAGCACGGGCGGCATTGTCTTGCATGAGCATAAGCTATTAGGGCACCTGAACTTGCGTGGCAATGCGGCGGATACGACGTTTTTAGCCGGTGTACAAGAAGCTTTAGGGGTTGCCTTGCCCATCACGCCATGTAGCAGCGCTAAAAGCGAGCTTGCGCAAATTATGTGGTTAGCACCCGATGAATGGTTAATCATTGTTGCCTCAGGCACGGAGTTTGAGGTCGAGCAAAAGCTGCGCTCTTATTTAACAGGACACTTTGCGGTGAGTGATATCAGCGGCGCGCAAACGCTGCTTGAGCTCAGTGGTAAGGACATTATCGGCTTGATGAAAAAATCAACTGGTTATGACTTACATCTGGACAGTTTTCCTGTCGGTAAAGTCATTGGCACCACGTTTGCCAAAACTGGTGCCCATATCTTGCGCATCAGTGAAGACAAATTTCAGCTCATCGTACGTCGCAGTTTTTCTGACTATGTCTGGTTATGGATCCAACAAAGTAGCCAAGAATACGGCCTGACGATCGTGTAACGACAGCTAAACGCTTGTTTAGCTAAAACCAATCGCCCCTTAACGCAAATTGTTTGTTGTTTCAATGCGCGTTAAGGGTAGCGATCACTCATTATAAAGCCGCTTATGTTTAACTGAATAGCTTGAATGCATAAATTCATTCTGTTCAAACTAAGCGGTTTTCACTTCAAAATAGGATCGAAGATGTCCGATATCAAACCTGTATCGCAAACGCATATTATTACCGCAGATTGTCCCAGTCGACCTGGCACAGTTGATGTGGTGACTCGCTTTTTGTGTGAAAAAGGCTTTTATATTAATGAAATTCACTCGTTTGATGATACTGCGGTTAATCGTTTTTTCATCCGCATAGAATTTAGAGCACAGACGGCGACAGACTTTAGCGTAGAAGATTTTAGTCAAGAATTTGAGCAACGCGCCAGTGAATTTGACATGCAATGGCAACTGGCCTCAAGCCCGTATAAATCCAAAGTGGTGATCATGGTGTCAAAACACGATCATTGCTTGAATGACTTATTATACCGTTATCGCACTGGCGATTTGGCTATTGAGATCCCGGCGATCATCTCGAATCACCCTGATTTAGAAGACTTGGCGAAATGGCATGGTATTCCTTATTATCATCTACCTATTAGTAAGGAAACTAAACCTGAGCAAGAAGCCAAGGTATGGCAAATCATTGAAGAGTCGAACGCGGATTTGGTGGTCTTAGCGCGTTATATGCAGGTCTTATCAAGCGACTTGTGTCAAAAGCTCTCCGGTAAAGCCATTAATATTCACCACTCGTTATTACCCGGTTTTAAAGGCGCTAGACCGTATTTTCAAGCCTATGATCGCGGTATTAAGTTAGTCGGCGCCACCGCACATTATGTCAGTGATGACTTAGATGAAGGGCCGATTATCAGTCAAGGGGTGGAGACGGTAGATCATGGTTACTACCCGCAAGACCTCGCCGCTACAGGCCGTGATATCGAATGTTTAACGCTCGCGCGCGCAGTGCGTTGTCATATTGAACATCGCATCTTCATGTACGGGAAAAAGACCGTGGTTTTCTCTAAGTAGCGAGCGCTTAGTTTTAGTTTCAAAGGCTTCGTTCTGAATGTAAACGTCTATGTTGTCTGTTCCTGCTAGGTAAGTGTCTCTTGTACTCAGCGTATGAGAGACAAAATGACGTAATGAGCAAAAGTGAAAAAGGATATCTATATGTCAATGACAGTAGCCAGCAGTAAACATGATGTACGCGCAATCGGTGCTATTAGCATAGGCGCGCAATTAAAGTCGATTCGAATAACGAACGAGCTCACCTTGAGAGAAGCGGCTAACCTCACGCAATTAGCGCCGTCCACCTTATCGAAAATTGAAAATGAACAAATTTCGCCAACCTTTGCAGTAATGCAGAAGTTAGCAACAGGGCTAAATATTGAGTTACCGCAATTATTCACCAAGCCAGCCGTGGCGCAAGCGGTTGGTCGGCGTGATGTGACGTTAAAAGGTCAAGGAAATTATCATTTAACGTCGACGTATGAGCATGAATTACTGTCGACAGAGTTTAGCCGTAAAAAAATGATGCCCTACAAATGCAGGGTGCACGCGCGCAGCTTTGATGACTTTGGCGAGTGGGTGCGCCATAGTGGCGAAGAGTACATGTTAGTGCTCGAAGGTGAAGTGCAATTGATTACTGAATTCTATGAGCCAGTGAACTTAGTCGAGGGCGATAGCGTTTATTATGATGCAATGATGGGGCATGTGCTTATTTCTGTCAGTGTAGATGATGCTCAAATTCTCTGGGTAAC
>OJHK01000862.1_pt1 | contig 16422 bp, 16 predicted proteins | sample 1595161 | NCBI WGS metagenome assembly OJHK01 (sample SAMN05416842, study PRJEB24817) | seawater metagenome | isolation source: Sea water | place: Canada:Atlantic | collected 2013-07 | reverse complement strand
TCGTGGGCTCGGAGATGTGTATAAGAGACAGATGTAACCATCGTATTTAACAAACCGTTCGCATTGGTGTTTATCGCCAGAGCGTATGACGAGTTAATAAATACCGACATCAAGACCGGCAGACATTGTCATACCAAGTTCCTCACATTGCTCAAGAAACAGCGTTTGCCAGTCTCCACGACATACTAAAGGAGGTTGAATCCAGTGCCATCGTAAACCAGTACAGATTGATTCAACTGCTCGACAAGTTCCAGTGCCATCATTACCTGCGCGCACGTATAACGCACAAGGTAATCCTTGCTTTATTTCTAAACAGGGATAATAACAACGATCAAAAAAGTCTTTCAAAGCACCACTCATATAACCAAGATTTTCAGTGGTCCCCATGATTATTCCATCACAGCTTAAGACATCTTCAGGAGTTGCTTCTAAGGGTTGTACCCAACGTGTTTGGACTTGATCAATATCAGGATGCTGCGCGCCTTTTAAAGCCGCTTCAGCCATTAATTGCGTATTGTCAGATGGCGCGTGCGCTACTATTAGAAGTGTTTTCATTGTTATACCCATCTTAGTTTAAAACACCTAGGTAAAATAAAAGGTTTCACAAAACTTAGTCCCTGTTTTTAGGTTACACGATTTAAAAGAAAAGTCCTCCTTTGGTTTGTGATCTCTTACGCTATATCATCTTTTTGAAGAGCGCGGCACTCGTTATAGGTGAAAAAGTGGCAGGGATTATGATATGGGTGGCAAAGCACGAATTATTTTACGAAAGTAAATTAATTAACACGGTTTGCAAAAAAATATAACAAAACTCTCTGGGCACCAAAGAGTTTTGTTTTTATAAGGAACAGGCGCTTATCGTTAAACTAAGCTTGTTAACATTTCATCTGAATAACTTGTTAAGGGCTCATTGTTTCTTATTTTAGCAACATAATCAGGGTTGGCGATGAAGGGTCTGCCGATAGCAATAAGATCAAACTTATCATCATTTATTGCACTACTTGCCGCTTCGGCACTATAACTACCAACACCCACTAAAGTTTTGCTGTAATTTGCTCTAACATAACTTGATGCGCGACCACCTAAGTAATCAAATTCCATGCTATCGTCAAATATGCCGATATGGAGAAATGCCAAATCTCTTTGCTCTAACTCAGGCAATAACAGATCAAATACTGCGCGGTCTTGGCTATCACCAGTCATATTGAAATAGGCACCGGGTGAAACTCTCAACCCCGTTCTATCAGCACCTATTTTACTAACTATTTCATCAAGTACCTCTAATGGAAAACGCACCATATTTTCACTACTGCCACCATATTCATCAATACGACGATTACTATCATGATGTAAAAACTGATCAATCAGATAGCCGTTCGCGCCGTGAATTTCAACACCATCAAACCCTGCTTTGATAGCATTCTCAGCGGCTTGACCATAATCAGCAACTAAAGTTTTTATTTCATCAACTGTCACAGCTTTAGGTGTCTTATAGGTTAGCTCTCGCATTCTAGGTACGCTACCTTCAACACCAATTGCTGAAGGGGCTAACACGGGTACGTCGGCGTCTCCATTTCCGTAGAAATATGGGTGAGCTACACGGCCAGTGTGCCAAAGTTGGGCAAAAATTTTGCCGCCATTTTGATGCACAGCATCAGTGACTATTTTCCAGCCATCAATTTGTGCTGGAGAAAATAAGCCAGGTGTATTGGGGTAACCTTGACCATCAGGACGAATAATAACGGCTTCAGAAATGATTAAACCCGCTTCTGCTCTTCGAGCGTAGTAATCGGCCATTAACTTTGTCGGCACAAGATTTTCATCAGCCATGCAGCGAGTTAAGGGGGCCATTAAGATACGATTGTTTAAATTAATAGTGTTGTTTAAAGCATAAGGCTTAAGTAAATTTGCTGTCATGGTGATATTCCTTTTTGAATGTTCGTTCAAGATAACGCTTCTTGAATGAACGTTCAAGTATTATTTTTGAATGAGTGTTCAAGACGAGGTATAATTGAAAAAATATAATGTGGCTAAGGTGCTAAATAAATGCGTAACGCTGAGTTTGATAGAGAACAAGTATTAAGATCTGCAATGAATGCTTTTATGAACAAAGGTTATGCGAGTACCAGCATGCAAGATCTTAAAAAAGCGACAGGTCTTCATCCTGGCTCTATTTATTGTGCCTTTGAAAATAAACGGGGTTTATTACTAGAAGCACTCGAACAATACCGTGTAGATAGATCTGCTGAATTTGAGCAATTCTTTTCTGCGTCACAAAAAACGATAGATAATCTAAAGTTATATCTCGATAATGTCGTCGCCGAGTGTCTCAGTTGTGATAACACTCAAGCGTGTTTAATGACCAAAGCATTAAATGAAACCGCAGAACAAGATATTGAAATACAAAAAATAATTAGTAATAACCTATCTATATTACAACAAGCCTTCACTGAGAAGTTTGAACAAGCTAAAAAAGAAAAAAGTATCAGCGCGAACAAAGATTGCGAGCACTTAGCGAGATATTTTTTGATGGGGATATATGGTTTAAGAACTTTTGCACAAACTCATCCAGAGCCTGAAGTATTAAAGCAACTCGCAGAGCAACTTTACCAAGATGTTTTAAGGTAATTTTTAACAGTGTAAATTCAGAAGATAATGACTGTTATTGAGCAATAGCGAAAAAGAGAAGTGTTTTCATGTTTATACTCTCATTGACTTAAAACGCCCATGTAAAAATAGGTAATTCTGCGATACCTTGAATGCGCTCCCCTACTAAGGTTTTGTATGTGCTGTTAACTGAATAGACTCTTTAATTGCAATGTATTTAGCAAGTAGAGCAACGATCACTATTGCAAAAGTAATCCTCATCCACAGTATTGCGATAACATCTGCACCTAGCAATAAGATCAACAAGGTATCTTCAATCAAGCTATGAGCCAAGCTTAAAAAACTAATAGAGAGCAATACGTCTTTTTTACCAATATGGCCCTTTTTTATTTCTGAAATGAGCAAGCCAGCGCCGTAACTTAAGCCCAAAGTAATGCCTGTGATGGTAATATTACTAGCATCCTTGGTAATGCTTAGTAATTTGAATATTGGCGATAATAGCTTTTGCAATAAGCTTTCCACACCAATTTTTTTCAGAAATCGTAATAATATAATGAGTGCAGAGATAATAAAGAAGATGCTAATCAACATTTGTAATTGATCTAAGCCCCATTGCAATAACGTTTGATCCTTTATCTCATGCTGCCAGAGTAATACTGCAGCCTGTTGTTGGTAATCCATTGCTGTATAGAACCAGTTCACCAGCGCAGCCAAGAGTACCCCCCCACCTATTTTCAAGCCTATTGTGAGTCGCCAGCTAACACCAACCATTTTAGCAACAGCTCCTTCAATAGGAACGGAGTGAGAAATTAAAATTAAAATACCAATCACGGATACCTGAGCCACCGATAGTTCGAGTTGAGCTGTAGTATCAACAAACACGACCATCGCTGTAAATATATTAGTTAAAATAGCGGTTGCCCAAACGAGTCCTAACTGCTCTGGCAGCCCAACAAGTTTCATAAAAGGCGCTAGTACTTCAGCTAACCATTGGGTACCACCGAGTAAATCTAAAATTTTTACGACAATAATAGCTGGCACCATTACTTTTAATAACGTCAGGTAAACTTGGCTAACTTCTTGAAATATACTTTTTATGGTCTTAACAAACATAAGTACTGCTCTACTACGAAATTTTATGAGTAGTATAATAACGCCTCAATCAAGAAATAATTCCAATTAATCACCAGTAAAGTTAATATAAGTTTCTTTTTATTGTGATTATGTTAATTATGTTTCTTGATAGACTAGATAAAGCAATTCTCCGTCAATTACAAAGTGACGCGTCAGTAAGTAATGTAAAGCTTGCAGAAATAGTTAACTTATCTGCACCCGCTTGTTTAAAGCGGGTGAAACGGCTTGAAGATCAAGGTGTCATTAATAAAAGAGTTGCCCTATTGGATCAAACTAAGTTTGGTAGTTGCCTTCATATGATTGTTGAAATTATGATGCATCAGGATAGGTTAGATTTAAATGAGACCTTCAGCAAAGCCATAAAAAATTGCGATCAAGTCCATGAATGTTACAAGGTAACGGGAGAAGTAGATTTTGTGTTAGTGGTCGTAGTACCTGATATGCCGAGCTATGAGTTATTTTGTGAAGAAATATTATATCAGCATCCAAATATGCGCAATTTCAGAACTTTAATTTCAATGAATCGGATAAAATATGATACTAAAGTTTATATTCCGATTAATTGATCAGAATTGTAAAACATACTGCCTTGTACGTATGCTTAGATTCAAGGCATATAGATAAGGGTAAATTTGAATTTAAGCATACGTACAAGTTAAACTATTAAAACAATACGTTAAACGATTTCTTATGATGAATTAAACTAAGCATTTTTTCCAAATCATTTTGCAGCGCATCAAAGAGGAAGTTACCCATACTTATACGCTTTACGCCTAATGATTGTAATAAATCAAAATCACTTAACTCTGGCATGCACATAACATTAACGGGCAAGGTAGTGCTATTTACTATTGCATCAATTGCTTCTGTGTGAACTAGACAAGGCACAAATAAACCATCGGCGCCTGCAGTTTGATATAACTTGGCGCGCTTTTTCGTTTCGCTCTCTGCCTCAGTAACTTCAAGTAAAAAGGTATCTGTTCTGACATTAATAAAAAGAGAAACATTCTCTTTTTTTAATCGAGTAGTGATAGCCGAAAGATAAGCAGCAAAGCTTTTTTCATTGAGTAAAGTTCGTTGTTCGTTAGTTTTATTGACTTTACTGTCTTCGATATTTATACCAACAACACCAACTTCCGCTAATGCTTTAATATAAGCCACAGTTATTTGTGGATCTTCACTAAAACCCGCTTCAATATCGACACTTAGCGGTAATGCACAACAAGCAGCAATACGTTTAACAATAAAAAGTAACTCTTCAAATGCTATATGTTCGCCATCAGCATAACCAAGCATACTGGCAATAGCAGCACTTGAAGTACCCATAGCACTAAAACCCAATTTTTCTGCGGTTTGGGCGCTCGCAACATCCCAAACATTACACAGTAGTAAGGGAGCCGTTTGTTGATGTAATAAAGTAAATGGCGTTTTTTTCATCATTAATCTCTTTGTTGTTGATACCCGCTATCATTCAAAGTGCAGGATTTCAGTGGTAGCTAAAAACGATTTAGGTAAGGCACTTATTTTAGACAATGGTTGTTCAATTGTTCAAATGAATAACGCAATATAAATCGTTTTAGCCCCATCAAAGAAGCGCTTGAGCAACACCACTACGTCGTTGCACCTTTTTGTAAGGGAATAACCATTACTACAAAGGTGCGCCTTGTATTGAAATTACTCAAACACTCTGAAACCTGCATCTTGATTGATAACGGGTATAGTTAGGAAGTCTGCCGGTATTTCTTGTGGGATTAGTTTGCTGTTTGGAGATATTAATAACCAACGATAAAAATCGACTATAACTATAAGCTTTGCTTATAATGCAAAAATAAATTCTTTGATTTAACTGAAAATACACCATGATAAAAAGAGCATTAAAGAATATTAATTTATTACATAGTTTTGAATGTGCAGCTAGGCACCAGAGCTATAGTAAGGCTGCTGCTGAGTTATGTATTTCCCAAGCAGCCGTGAGCCAACAAATGCGTCAACTAGAAGAAAATCTCTCGACTCGGTTATTTTTGCGTAAAGGAAAATCCATGTTGTTAACCCAACAGGGAAAAACACTGTTGTTAGGTGCTCAGCATGCGTTCAAGGTGTTAGAGAAAAGTATTAATGAGATAACCGTTGAAGAAATAGCGGGTAGTTTAACCATTAGTTCCACCCAAGCTTTTACGACTTTGTGGCTTATGCCAAAACTGAGTAAGTTTTCAGCGCTTTACCCTGATATTAATATTCGTGTCATGTCATCGCCTCAATTTGAGGATCTTAAAGAACAACACATTGATCTTGCCATCCGATTCGGCCCTCACGTTAAAGAGAATACTGATACTTCGCTCTACTGTGAGTATTTTGGTGAAGATCCCGTTTATCCAGTATGCTCTGCTGCATTAGCTAAATCGGTAAACTTTAACGCACCTGAGGATCTACTTAAAACTTGGTTAGTTAGTTTAGAGACCCCTGGCTGCTATGATTGGCCTTCTTGGTTTGAACATACTCATACGCAAGGTTATCAAACTCATCAACAATGGACAGAAGTGCACAGCACTGACATGGCCATAAATGCGGTATTAAATGGTCACGGTTTTACGCTGGCTGCCCGATATTTAATTATTGAACCGCTTGAATCAGGCCAGTTGATAATGCCAATAAATATACCTCACCCAACTGTAGTAAAACGGTATTTTGTTTATGATGAAAACTCGGCAAAGATAGCGCGTTTAAATACGTTTACCGACTGGTTAACCAAAGAAATGAACTCGACCAATTAAAAATGCATAAGAGGTTCACAGCTAATGATCCTCTTATAAAATGCCTTAGTCCTTCCCATAACAGACAAAGTACTAGTTCATTCTCTTCTTATGTTGATGATGCCTAGTCGAAGCTGAGGAGTGTCTTGGTGACTGCCGTACTGATTGCTTAGGTGCTGATCTAGTTGCTGGTCGATTATAAACCGCCTGCTTTTTAACTGATGCTCTGTGCCCGTGAGTATTCTGAGCCGTTTTATTGTGCTTGACTGGCTTATAACGTTGTTGATTTTTTATTTGATTGTTGCCCTGATACTTTGCTTGGTATTTATTAGGGTTATGCTGTTTTACCTTATGGTTATTATTTGCTACAACCGTTTTTTTATACTGTTTTCTTTGGTTATTGTTGTAAGCATGACTGCGTTTAGATTTACTATTAAGAGCCTTACTGTTACGCGCATTACTATGACGAACTTTAGAATTGTTAATATTGGCGCTTCTAACTACTTTATTATGCTTTAAAGCTTTATTTTTGTGGCTATTACTTTTATAAACACGGCTTTTATGAGCATTCCCTGAATGAACAGTATTTTTATAAGTGTTTGTACTGCGAACACTAGGACGAGAGCCATAATATTTATGTTTTAACCGTCCGTTACTGTAGGCAACACCGCGTCTATGTTTTGGCTGATGATTCCAACGTTTTGCACTATGACTTGATACAATTTTTTTTCTGGAATGATAACCAGGACGATTATAGTGCTTAACAACCACATGGCGGTTGTTCCAATGAAATGCACTAAAATAGAAATGACTACTGATGTGTACGCCATGTCCCCAATAAAAATGTCCATAATGAGCGGCATAATAATTAGGGTTACGCCAATAAATAGGTGGATAATGTGTCCAATGCCAACGACCATAAACTACACGAGTATCATAATATGGTACGTAAATAACCTCTGGTTGCGCCGGTTCAATGATAATAACTCTCTGCTCTTTTATCACCTTCACATTATCCATATTGGCCAAGTTACCCGCTTGATCCGCCTGTTGTCTCAACGATTGAATGCTGGCCAGCACTCTGGCTTCATCTTGTAGAAAAGCGTTACCGAGCTCTTGCATCCAAGTAAGATCTTCACTTAATTTAGTTATTACGCGTGGAAAAGCTAAAAGTGCTTTGATGCTGGCATCCCACTCTTTTTTCTCTGCTTTTTTTTCTATTTGTGCAGCCGTTAATTTTGAGTTTTTGTTAAGCCATCGCTCAGCTTCAATGACCTCAATTGGGTAGGTAGATGCAATTAAAATATGGGTAAGTAAAGTATCTGGATACAAAGCGATGGGCGCTAACGTTTGCGCAAGCTCTGCTTCAGATAACACGAATACTTGCTCTTCTTCTGCGTCTAATGAGGCTGAGAAAGCATTAGTGGTAAATAGTGTGCTGGATAATAGGAGTCCCCCTATTATCACAAGATGTTTTAATACTGTTGAGTGAAAGTACATAAGCTCACCTTTGTTCATAGCTAATCTTATGGTTAGCATACGACTGTTTAGCTGAACAAAGGCTGAACATACTTAAAGCGCACTTAAAGCATTGTTAAAATAGCGGTTTCTTCTATTCAAGCTGATTCTTATTGAGTATCCCTTGTTCAACTAACGTTTTTTGAATAATGGCGCATTTTTCTTTTAGCATGTCTCGTAATAAACGTACTGCGGGAGTAATAGACTGCCTACTTGGGCATACCAGCCATAATTCAGTTTTTCTCGGCTGATATTCCGTCATGACACTTACTACGTTACCCGCAAGTAAATCATTAGACATATCGAGGCATGATTTTACTGTAATGCCTTTCCCTGCCAGACACCATCGCCTCACTAAGTCACCATCATTCGATGCTCGATTTCCCTTCATTTTTATTCTAATCACATTGCCTTTATGCTCGAACTTCCAGACATCATGAACTACATCATGGAGTTGATAAAAAAGTCCGTTATGAGCGCTTAAATTATGCGGATGTTGTGGTGTACCGTTATCTTTAAGATACTGTGGCGTAGCACAAAGTACTCCTGGCACATTACATATTTTAAAACCATAAAGGTTAGAGTCAGTTGGTGAGCCGTAGCGTATTGCAACATCAACGGAGTCACGGTAAAAATCAATATTACTATCGCTAATATTCAATTTTAAACCAACCTTAGGATGGTTTTGTATCAATTCATCAAGCCAAGGGGCAACCAAGTTACGGCCTAAGTCCGAAGATATTGCAATACGAAGCTCACCATCGACAATTTCTGAATCGTCGCGCATATTTTGTTTAGCTTGCTCAAGCATTAACAGTGCCTGCTGGCATTGAGGAATATACCTTTCCCCTGCACTAGAGATTTTCAACTGCCGTGTTGTTCGGATAAATAAATCAACACCTAACGTAGCTTCAACCCGTTTTATAGCGGCACTTGCTGTTGCGGTTCTCATATCAATACTTGCAGCAGCTTTAGTAATATTTTTAAATTCGGCGACTTTAAGGATGACTTGTAGATCTTCTAATAACATATTGTCAAATATTTTTTGATAATGATTCAATTATTATGCTGTTTATCTTTACTAAATCAAGCTCTATTATTATCACCGTTAGCAGCACTTAAATTAGCAGCACTTAAATTAGCAGCCTAAATTAGCAACTTAAATTAACAGCCGGAGAATACACATGAAAGCCATTGGTTATAAAAAGTCATTACCCATCAGTGATACCAAATCATTAATTGATATAGAGCTACCACAGCCAAAAGCCACTGGCCGAGATATTTTAGTAAAAGTCAGTGCCATTGCTGTCAATCCTGTCGATTATAAAATTAGACAAAACAAGCCTTCTGAAACTAATGACTATAAAGTAATCGGCTGGGACGCGGTAGGTGAAATAGTCGCTATGGGTGAAAATGTGACAAAGTTTCAGTTGGGCGACAAAGTATATTATGCCGGCGATTTAACTCGTCAAGGAAGTAATGCAGAATACCAATTAGTTGACGAGCGCATTGTTGGCCATAAACCTAAAAGCTTAGCTGATGTCGAAGCAGCAGCCCTGCCATTAACAACAATTACCGCTTATGAAATGTTATTTGAACACCTTGCGTTGCCTAAGATAATGCCTGACTCATTTGAAAAATCTAACGATATTATTTTAGTTGTTGGTGCTGCTGGTGGTGTTGGCTCTATTTTAGTACAGCTAGCTAAAGCGATTACCGGTGCAACCATTATTGCGACTGCATCACGAGAAAGTTCAAAAGCGTGGGTTGAAAAACTCGGGGCTCACCATGTTGTCGATCATACCAAACCACTGAAGCCACAAATTGACGCCCTTAATTTAGGCCAAGTTACCCATGTTGCTAGCCTTAATGGCACAGAAAGTTATTTCGATACTTATATTGAGTTGCTCGCACCTTTTGGCAAAATTGCCATGATTGATGATCCTCAAAAACCTTTAGACGTAATGAAATTGAAATTTAAAAGCTTGTCATTACATATCGAGTTTATGTTTGCACGCGCAATGTTTAATGCCGTCGATATTGAAGAACAAAGTCACTTATTAAATCACGTGTCCGATTTAATTGACCGTGGCTATATTCAAACAACGGTAGGCAAAGAGTTAGGTTTAATTAATGCCGATAATTTAAAGCTTGCCCATGAGGAGTTAGAGTCAGGAAAATCCATTGGGAAAATAGTATTACAAGGCTTTTAGAGCCATAAATTCAAATACAAAACTATGCAAAAAATGTGTCATGGATGATGCAAAGACACAGTAAAATATAATTTACTTTGAGGAATGAACATGACCCAATTAACCATTGTCGCTAAAATCGAAGCCAAGGCTTCTGACATCGACTTAGTGAAAACCGAACTTTTAAAACTTATTGAAATTACCCGTAGCGAGCAAGGTTGCATTAATTACGATTTGCATCAAGATAATGACAACCCCGCTCAGTTCATGTTTTATGAAAACTGGAAGACGCGTGAATTATGGCAAGCACATATGGCCAATGACCATTTGAAAGCCTACATGAAAGCAACAGAAGGTAGGGTTGAAACTTTCACTCTCAATGAAATGACAAATATTAACTAAACCAGTAATAGAAAAGAGTTGCCACAAGATTGTGCTAACTCTTTTTATATTGTTCTTGTTTTAGCCACAATAAATGTATTTGTGCAGTTCGCTTCAAAGTGCTTTATTAACCCCTTCACATTTATGTTTTATGAATAAAGCTTAAGGTAAATTTCGCCCCACCGAGTACTGCAGAAGTACCGATATGCATTTCTCCTTGGTAGCTTGCAACCAAATCTCGTACGATCGCCAAACCAACACCGTGTCCTGCTTCATAAGTATCAGCACGAACGCCTCGTTCCAGTATTTGCGTAATCTGCTGTTTTTTAATACCAATTCCATCATCTTCTATGCACATGACTAAGGCATCATCTTGCTGGCTAATGGTCAGTATAATAGTGCTTTTTGCCGCTTTATAAGCATTATCGAGTAAGTTACCTAACAGCTCTAACAAATCAGCTTCATCACCTTTGAAGGTGATGTTACCAGTGAAATTAAGTGTTAATTCTTTATGATCGCCATGATAAATCTTTGTTAAGGTATTTAACAATTTATCTACTACAGGTTTTATATCAATTCCCAGCAACCAAGAAGAATGCCCTGCACTTTGCGCGCGTTTTAACTGATGCTCAATAGTAGAGTTTATACGATTGATTTGCTCTTGATTAACCGCAGAAATATCCCTTTGTGCTTGCAGTACTGCCAATGGCGTTTTCAAGCTATGAGCAAGGTCCGATAAAGCATTTCGATAGCGCTGTCTTTGCTTTTGCTCTGTTGTTAATAATTGATTTAATTGTGTAGTGAGTTTAGCTAACTCGACAGGATATAAGCTGGTTAGCTTTTCAGCCCTACCCTGTTCAACGGCTTTAATCTCATGCGCTAAAGTAGATAGGGGTTTTAATGTCCACATCAACCATACCAGTTGCAGCAATAAAATAATGACCATCAAAATAGCTAAGCCAAACCAAAGTTGCTGTTTAAAGTTACTTATGAGTAGAGTGAAGGCTTTTTTGTCTCTAATAATATGTAGAGTAATCGGAAAGTCATCAATCCCTTCAGTAAAGCTGACTGCATAGCTATAAATAAAGTGAGGTGAGCCATTCATTTCAAGACTCAAAAAAGATTTTGCTCCCGTTACCAGCGGAACTAACTTAGTTGATAATTTATCATCAAGAATATTAATAGTAAGCAGGGATTGAGAACGCCATAAAATAGTATTTTCTAGTTTTACTTCTGATGTTGCCTTAATTTCATGATTAATTGGACCTGAAATAAAAGCATATAAACCTGAGTCGCTGACATTAAACTGGTTTTCAATTAAAGCTTCTGGCATCACTAGATTAGCTTGCTCAACCTCTGCAACAGCCAAAATAGAATAGCTATAGGCACTTAATTCATTTTCTATACTGCGCATCATATGTTTTTCAAAGGAATTCATGATGATCAACGCTATGGTTGGCAATATAATTACCACCATGGCCAATAAGCTCACCATTAAACGTAATTTAAGGGAGTTTAGGAAAACATTAAAAAATGATTTGATAATAGTAAGCAAAAATAAACCTAATCAGGGAAGTTAAGCTAAGTGAATTTAAGTAAACGATAGCCTTGGCCACGTTTCGTTTCAATGAAGTTATATTTACTGTCCGGGTCAAGCTTTTTACGTAAACGTCTGATAAAGACTTCAATGACATTAGAGTCTAAATCGAAGTCTTGATCATAAATATGTTCAGTTAAGGTGGTTTTAGAAATCACTTCCCCTACATGTAACATTAAATACTTAAATACTTTAAACTCATGCGCACTTAAACTAACACTTACCTGCTCTACCAATACTTGCGAGGTAGCGATATCCAAACTATACGGGCCATTCTTAATCGTGGTACTGGCTTTGCCCGCACTACGCCTAATTAACGCATTTAAGCGTGAAGTGAGCTCTTCTACATGAAAAGGTTTAGTTAAATAATCATCTGCACCAGCATCTAGACCAGAGACTTTATCTTGCCAGCGATCGCGCGCAGTAAGAATTAGAATAGGGAAATTACGGCCTTTTTCTCTGAGTGCTTTAACTACCGTAGTACCATCAATTTTTGGTAAACCTAAATCGATAACAGCAATATCATAGTCATATTCAAGCCCTTGAAATAAGGCAATCTCTCCATCAGAAGCGACATCAACCGAATAGTTTTGTAAAAGTAATTGTTGTTGAAGCTCTTGTTGTAACGCTTGATCATCTTCAACTAAAAGTAAACGCATTGCCTTTTCCTTTCGAGTGATTTTCTCGTTAGTTTCATTCAATTTTACCGGTTTTGGCATTGACCTTTTTCGATACTACTTGCCCATTGGGTTTTACAATCTTTACTTTATACGCGGTATTATTTTTTTGTTTTTTTACATTTAAAACTTTACCACCGTAGCGTTTTTTCACGAGTTTAGCCGCCTGCTGTGAGCTAATAGCTTGCTGTTTCTTCTGCGCATTAGCTTGCGTATCTGCCGCCACAGCAGTTGTACTTAAAGCAATGACACTTATCAATAGCGTGAATAAAAGAACTCGTAACATCATCTCAATACCTAATGCAGATAAAACCTATAGAGCACTCAGTGTAAAAGAATGCTTGCCGCAAATAAACCAAGTTTAACCCTATACTACAAAAATCTAACTGAACGGAGTCTGAATACTTATATCCTTTATAAATCTACTGACTAAAAGTCATCAGTTGACATTTTATTTGTTCAGCTTGAGTTCATTTAACTTACGCTTTAATGGTCTTAAATCGATATAGGAAGGATTTAATGATGAACAATTTTATCAAGCAGTTAACATTAAAAATAACATCAAGGTTTTCGCCAATACTACTAACGACATTACAGTTAACACTTATGTTAACGCTAACGATGATTACACTACCAAGCTTTGCTGTAGCAGTAGACAGTGCAAATGAGATATCGAACACAGCGAATACTAAAGTCATTCAAAGTTATTCTAGCGGACAAGTAACTAGTTCAACGAAAAGTGAAACACAAGAACAAGTATTAAAAGATATTAAACAAAGGGTACTGCTCGGCGATAGTGATCAAGAAAGAAATAAAACAGTAAACACGACTCGAGAGAATATGATTGCTCAAAAGCAACAACAGGCACGTAAAAGCAGTACAACTAAAAACATGACAAAATCACTAAGATTAAACCAGACCAGCAGAAGCTTCAGCGACGGTACTTTTGCTATCTATGAAGGCTATTCACAATTGATTGAAGATCTCGATGCTGATGGATATTTTCAGACCTTTAGTGTGACCTTTGATGCCGATTTACTGACAGGTAATCCTCATGATGAAGCAGTGGTTTACGCTGAATTGTACTTAAGTGAAAATGGCGGTCCTTGGGTTCATTATTACAGCACTGACAACTTCGTTATTCATGGAGAAAGTTCAGATGATGAATTCGAAGTCTATAGCACTTTAGAACAAGGTTTCAGTAGCAATCATTACGACATCCTCATCGACCTTTATGAAGTGGGTTACTCCAATATGGTGGCTTCTTACAGTAGTGATGACAGTAACAGCTTATATGGCCTCCCCCTCGAAAGCAGTGACTATGATCTGGAATATGTTGAGTATTACAGTGAAGTGCATTCTGATGGTGGTAGTAGTTCGTTATACAGTTTATTGATGATCATACTAATACTAATGGCGAGATATTATTTGCCTATGAAAAACAAAGGAACCACCCTGAACTTTTGATGAATTAATACTTATATTAACTCAAAGTGAAGGCTGCCTAGTTATCAAAATTAGACGGCCAACACATAAATATCAATAGTAAATTAACTTAATGATTCCCTACAAATACGTCCTAAGAGCACTACAATTATATATGCTGTTTCACAAAATTATCGATTGCCTCTAAAGCCTTAGCTCGATTATTAGCATTACTTAAATAATGATTTCCCTTTTCTAATTCAACAAAAGTTACTTGTTTATCAGCATCCTCCATTGCATCAAACATATCTTCTGATTGCTCAAACGGTACCACTAAATCATGCTCACTATGTATTAACAATACAGGGACTCTAATGTTTTTTACCGCGTAAATAGGTGAGATTTTTTCAAGGTGATCTTCATCTAATTTACCATTTGAAATCACTTTATCCCAATAAGATATTACCCAATGATCCTTGCCATATTTTCGTCTATCATCCCTTAACATTTTAGGAATATCAGCGACACCATTAATTGACACGGCACATTTATAGATATCAGGGGTAAAAGTAGCGCCGGCGAGCGCAGCATATCCACCATAACTAGCGCCAACAATACAAACTCGTTTAGCGTCTGCTTTTCCTTCTTTAACCAACATATTAACACCATCAGTCAGGTCATCTTGCATCTTGCGACCCCACTCACCCCGTCCTTTAAGTAAATGGCTAGTGCCAAAACCTTCTGAGCCTCTGAATTGTGGTTGAATAACTAAATAGCCTTGGCTTGCAAAATATTGTGATAACCAATCAAAGCCCATTTTATCATAAAATTCTGGTCCTCCATGCGGCAGAACTATTGTAGGGAGATTCTTCTGAGCCTTACCTTTTGGTAACGTTAGTAGTGCGGGAATAATCAACCCATCACGCGCTTTATAAGTTATTTCCCGAACCTCATTAACTTGTTCATATTTAATTTTAGGACGAGCATTGGTAATCAAATCTAATTGCCCATTAAGATATCGAATGAATTGTCCTGAACTTCCAGCGCCATCCAAATATAGGATAATATTCGACCAGTCAGGTGAGTAATCATTTATAGTAAGAGAAGCTTCAGGTAGCACTGCATTTATGCCACGAATTCGCTTATTTAATTTTTCGTCAAAAAATTCATAACTCGGTTTAAAACCAGAATACCGAACACCATATACTACCCGGTTTATATCGGTTAACACGTTTTCTACGTCACGATCGTCACGACTAAAAATGGCCTCTGAAATAGCGCCATCTTTTAAGGCTATTGTATGATACGCCCAACGGCCATGTTCATCATTATGGCGTTTCATTACCAGCTTCTTCTTATCTGGAGTAACGCCAACAAATGCCACATGTCGTATTGCTGTTTCTTCGTTAAAGATTACAACCCAGTCATCATCTTGCCAAGCTTCTAACTTATGAAGATTGGTGTCATTATTATATCGCTCACGAGCCAATAAGGAGCCATCATTATCAACAAAAAAATCAATCGTATCTGAAGTTCCTTTCTTATGAACTCTCGGCTTTCTACGTGAAGTAAGATTAACTTTAAATAAACTATAAACAGACTGTTTCTTCCAAGCAGGCATATAAGCATACTTGTGATCCTTAGATACACCAACAATACCACCTAAAGAGGATTGCCCTTCATAAAGACCATATCCTGCGGTCATCAATTGGTGAATTTTACCGTCATCTAGATTAAATGAGAATGCAACACTGACATCATGTCGACCTCGAAAACCAAATAGTTTACTATTCTTCGATGCAACTAAGATTAACCGCTTATCATCAATAAAATACACATTATCAGGATCGACTTCTTCAATGGAGATAGCTCTGATAAGAGTGCTAGTTTTAAGATCTAGCACAATCAACGTATCTCTACCATTAGCCGTTTGACGGTATGCTACTTTGGCTCCTGACGGGGAAATAACCACCATACTTTTCTCAGGTAGCTCGGCGTAATCTGCGTAGGTCAAGTCAGCAGCATTTACTGAACTATTTATCAGAAACACTAACACCAAAAAAAAACATAACAGGGACTTCATCTATCTTCCTTAACAAAATCATTTGAATCAAAAAAGTAATTTTATATTAAATCAAATA
>OJHK01000859.1_pt1 | contig 16453 bp, 11 predicted proteins | sample 1595161 | NCBI WGS metagenome assembly OJHK01 (sample SAMN05416842, study PRJEB24817) | seawater metagenome | isolation source: Sea water | place: Canada:Atlantic | collected 2013-07 | reverse complement strand
CGAGATGTAGAGAGGTCTCGTGGGCTCGGAGATGTGTATAAGAGACAGATAGATATTGGTAAATTATATGCCGCCATCACGTCAGCAGCCCCCGAAATGAGTATTCATATTGCTGAAGCATTAACCAATGCATCGCCTGAACAAGCAGATCAATTGGTTGATTGGATTACCTCTGAATATCCCGATCAATTTACTAACATTGTTGTTGCAATTGCTAATGCGATGCCTGATAACGGTATTGATTTAATGGAATTAGCCGCTGAAAATATGGTCGAAGAGTATCCTAGTGAATTGTTAGAAATGACTGAAGAGTACATGACGAATCTATCAGATTCTTTAGATGCAATGCGACCCGTTGATAGAGTCGCCGCCGCATCAGAAAATACGGCAACAGAGCTTTATAATCGTTTAACGGATGTTTCTCCAGAGCAATCTGCTGAACTTGCCTTTACGGTATCGGAATCATTACCTGAGTCGTCAAACGATGTTGCTGAAGCCTATGTTCAAAACTTAATAGATAGTGAAAGTGAAAATGAAAGCGAAAACAAGAATGTGCATGAAAGTGAGCAAGTGTTCTCAGAAGATGCGTTAGAAAATATCGAGTCTGCTGCAAATAACTATATTAATCATATCGTTGAAAACATCCCTGAGCATGCTGTCGATGTTGCTAGTACGTTCGTTGATTCTTTTCCTGAAGTAGCCTCAGATATGCTGGAAATACTACAAGATTCAGATGATATTGAAGACAGCGAGCTAAGCACTTCTATTGATGATAAACCGTTAGAAAATATTATCGAACAGCAGTTGCAAGAAGCGGTGCAAACACAATCTGATGAGACTGAGCAAAACAGTTAAAATAGCTTAAGTAAATAGTTGGTTTTAACTGCTTTTGTTGGAATAACTCGAGACAGATTGAGCTAGTGAGGCTAATAGAAGAAGAAGTCACAAAATAAAATATCCCTATTACTCTTAAATAATAGGAATATTTCCACGTGACCGCTAAATCCAATGAGCTATAGCTGATTATCTATTTCAATTGGTAGATAGCAAAGCTTAGTGGTGATATTTCATCAGTCTTTGAAGACTCCACAGAACGATAAAGCAATGTAGTTGCTGTTTGCTTAAGATCTATTTTTTCTGATATCGCATTCAAGCTTTGCGCATTAGTTGCCGTATTGAACACTACTAAGATACTTTGTGCCTTGGTTTTAGCCGTCGCTTTTATTTGGCGAGTAATGGCAAAAATACCCGCTTCGTTTTGAGAATAAACCACCGCCTGCTCACCAAAGCGTAGCGCTGGGTATTGCTGATATAACTGAGCATATTTAGCAAAGCTTTGATAAAAAAGATGGTTAGTATCAAAATTATCATCCGCTGTACTTTTACTTGTTGCCAATAAGTCATCATCATTATAGCTAGCAACAAACGAAGGCATCATATCCTGGCGTGAAGCTTGATCACCACCATCACCGACAAAGCCTTGCTCATCGCCATAATAAATTACCGGTACACCACGACTAAAGAACATCATGGCGTGTGCTAGTAAATTACGTTGAATTTGTGCTTGTTCACTGTAGTTATGAGGACTTTGCTTTAGTGCAAAAGCAAAACGCCCCATGTCATGATTACCGGTAAAATTAACTAATTGATTCGCGTTGGTATTGCGAATATATTTATGCTCAGTATTATAAAAATGATCTTTAGCAAATAGTTGTGCCAGTACATCAGTACCCTGCTGTTCAACTAGGGCTTTAGTCATTGCCCCTTGGAAAGCAAAATCTAATACTGACGGGATTTTAGCTTCCGTGGTAAAGCGACTTAATAGTTCAGGTTCAAAACTATAAACCTCGCCAAACATGAAAAAGTTATCAATACCTAGTGTTTTAGCATGTTGCATTAGCGCGGGCGAGAATTGCTGCCAGAATTCTATATTGACATGTTTAACGGTATCAATACGAAAGCCATCAGGTTTGAACTCCTCAATAATGTCTTGGTAAATAGCAATCATGCCATTAACAACACTCGATTTTTGGGTGTACAAGTCATCAAGGCCAGCAAAATCGCCACGTACAGAGCTCTCTCCTCGCCAAAATGAATCACCTTGGTTATGATAAACATCCATATCATTAAGCCATGCTGGGTATTTTAGTGTCTCTTCACCTTGAGGAATTAATGGGGTGTAATGCTTACCCTGAGCAAGTTGCGCCATTGAAATAAAGGGACAATCATTGCCTTTGCTAACATCAACAATCCAACCTAATCCGTCTTCACCATGACATTCTTTAGTCTTAATCACATCAGCTGTATGGTTAGTAATAATATCAAAAAATACTTTTATATTACGTTTATGTGCTTGGTCGATAAAATTTTTCAGTTCAGCGTTACTGCCCAAATGCGGGTCAATTTCAGTAAAGTCTAAAATCCAATAACCGTGATAACCAGAGGTTCCTGCTTGCATAGCGCGATTACGCAGTATTGGCGTTAACCAAATGGCACTTACGCCCATATTATCAAGATAAGGTAGTTTTTCCGTAAGGCCTGCTAAGTCGCCACCGTGATACATACCTTTATGTGTTTTATCTAAACCACCGCGAGACATTGCACGCTTTTTATCATTTGCAGCAGCGCCTAAATCATTGCGAGTATCAGCATTGTAAAAACGATCAGGTAAAACAAAATAAAAGACCTCTTCTTGAAAATCACGTTGTTGATAAGGTGCTAACATTGCAGCCTTAGCCGTTAACTTTTCTGTTAACACCACCTCAGCTGCTTGGCTAACTTGAGAGGTTATACATGCCAAGCTTATAGCTGCTAGTACCGAACATTTACTGATAAAATTCATAGAGGTTCTCTTAATGCGATAATCATAATTTCGTTACTTATGCTGCTACTTTACCAAATCATTTTGCTCACAAAACAAAGCATTAAAGTTTGCTATAAAAGCAGCCAAATGGTGGTAATTGTATTGCACCATCAGTAATAGTTGCGCTAACTAATTTATGACCTGATAATTCAGTAATGCTATCACTATGTTGAGTGAGTGAAGATAAAGCCACTGTTTGCTTTTGCTCACTAAAGTTAAAGCATACTAATAGCTGCTCACCTTCATATTGACGTACAAAAGCTAATAGTGGTTCTTCAGTATCAATAAAGTTAATGTCGCCGTAACGTAATGCTGGTTGCTCTTTGCGCCAGCGGTTAAAATGACGATAGCTATTTAGCACTGAGTCAACCGCTTCATCTTGTACATCGACTGACTTAGCAATGTGATCATTAGATACAGGTAACCAGGGTTTGCCTTCACTAAAGCCGGCATTAATTGCATTATGTTGCCAAGGATGTGGAGTTCTACAACCATCTCGGCCTTTAAATTGTGGCCAAAAAGTGATGCCGTAAGGGTCTTGAATATCTTCAAAGGCAATATCAGCTTCAGTTAAACCTAATTCTTCACCTTGATAGCTACAAACACTGCCTCGTAATGACGAAATCATCGCATAGAGCATTTTAGCAAAATCTTTACTATTAAAGCCGCCCCATCTACTGACAACTCGCTCTACATCATGATTCGAAATAGACCAACATGGCCAACCGTCTAATACTCTCGATTCAAGGTTTTGTACGACCTGTTTAATATAACTAGCACTAAAGTTATCCGTTAATAAATCAAAGCTATAGCCCATATGCAAACGGTGTTCGCCTTGGGTATATTCAGCCATAGTTTTTAAGGAGTCTTCTGAAGATATTTCACCTAAAGCAACCGTACCAGGGTACTGATTTAGTAAGCTTCTTATATCTTCCATAAAACCTAAGTTTTCATCTTGGGTATTATTGTAATAATGATACTGATAAGCGTATGGGTTTTTCTCATCAAAGCCGATGCTTGTTCTTAACTCTTTCGCCTTTGCAGGGTTATCACGTAACTGGGCATCATGATAACAAAAATTAATCGCATCAAGGCGGAAACCATCAACACCACGTTTAAGCCAAAATTCAATATTATCTAATACCGCTTGTCGTACTTCAGGATTATGGAAGTTTAAATCTGGCTGACTCGTTAAAAAGTTATGTAGGTAATATTGTTGACGTCTTGGCTCCCAAGTCCAGCCTGTTCCGCCAAATATAGATAACCAATTATTAGGCGCAGTACCATCTTCTTTGGCATCACTCCAGACATACCAATCCGCTTTATCGTTAGTTTGATCTTCACGTGAATCAATAAACCATTGATGCTGATCAGAGGTATGACTAAGCACCTGATCAATCATAATTTTAATACCAAGAGCATGTGCTTTAATGACAAGTTCATCAAAGTCAGCCAACGTACCAAAAATAGGATCTATTTCACGGTAGTCGCTAATATCATAGCCAAAGTCTTTCATTGGGGATTTGAAAAAAGGAGAGATCCAAATAGCATCAACCCCTAAACTAGCAATATAGTCTAACTTGCTAATGATTCCTGGCAAATCGCCAATACCATCCTGATTAGCATCATAGAAGCTACGTGGATAAATTTGATAAATTACCGCGCCACGCCACCACATTTGTTCATTCATTTGAAAACCCCAACACTGATACTTGTTCAACTGCTAATAGTTATTATCAACAGTCGTTGTCCAAGCATTTAATAATTCTTTCAAATAAGAATACGCAAATAAAAAGTCAGCTGAAAGGCTTTGCATACGTATGTATAACAAATCCCTTAAATTGCATACGTATGTAATACTTATGTCATGAGAAGTAACCCTTGCATACGTATTCAAGATGCTGCGTGCGGTAGACTAAGGGTATTATCGTTAACACTCTCGTATTCCTCTCAACCTTAAGGGTATTATTTTGCGTTTATACACATTGAAATACTTCACCATTAATTCATTAACTTGTTTACTCTCTGGCTTAGTAATTTGCTTGGTTATATCAACGCCATCATTGGCAAATTCGGGGAATTACCTTACTCATAAATTAGCAGGTAACAGCCTTGTTATCACCACTAACTCAGTAGAAGTAACCTTGAGTGCTTATGGTGAAAGCGCAATAGCAGCACATTACCAAAACCTTGAGGAAAAGCTGCCAGCTAGCCAACTGCCCTCCTTTGCCATCAAAGAAAATGCACATAACAGTAAGTTTGTTATAACAGAAGATAAGAATCAGCTGACATTAACCTTAAATAAGCTGAGTGCGGTGATCAACAAAACGCCTTTTTCTATTCGTTATTATCAGAAAAATAAGCATCAGAAAGACACATTGCTTATCGCTGAAGAACAAGGTTTTTTTCGTGGTTCGGTAAGCGAAACCATTGAAATCCAACTAACAGAAGGTAGTAGTGAGGCAACTAAAGTTACCAAAAAATTACCTGTTCAAGGCTTTCGCTTTCATGTAGACGACACTGAAAAACTGCTTGGCGGTGGTGAACGAGTGCTTGGTATGGATAGACGCGGTCATAGTTTCCCTTTATATAATCGAGCACATTACGGTTATACCACTCAATCAGAGCAAATGAACTTCTCAATACCTGCAGTAATGTCGAGTAATAAATATATTGTGTTGTTTGATAACTCCGCCAAGGGTTATATGGATTTAGCGAAAACAGAAAAGAATACCCTTGAGTTTTCTGCCGTAGCCGGTCGCATGGCTTATATTGTATTTTCTGCTGACTCTTACCCTAAACTGCTCAATAACTATGTTGATGTTACCGGTAAACAACCGCTACCACCGCGTTGGTCTTTAGGTAATTATGCTTCACGTTTTGGCTATCGTAATGAAAAAGAAGTACGCGACACGGTAAACAAGTTTATCGATTTAGATTTCCCTCTTGATGCCTTAATTTTAGATTTATATTGGTTTGGTAAAGATATTAAAGGCCATATGGGTAATTTAGCTTGGGATAAAGACGCCTTTCCTGAACCTGAAAAAATGATAAGTGATATTAAAGAACAAGGCGTAAACACTATTTTGATCACTGAACCCTTTGTATTGAGTACATCCAGTAAATGGCAAGATGCCGTTGAACAGCAAGCATTAGCCAAAAATGCACAAGGCAAAGCGAAACAGTTTGATTTTTATTTTGGTAATACTGGTTTAGTTGATGTCTTTAATGACAAAGGTCAGCAGTGGTTTAACAATATTTACCAAACACTTTATCAGCAAGGCGTAACGGGTTGGTGGGGTGATTTAGGTGAGCCCGAAGTTCATCCTAGCGATACATTACATACCCTTAGCGATGGCAGTGTCGTTAATTCTGATGCCATTCATAATGTTTATGGACATCAATGGGCAAAAATGGTTTTTGATAATCAACTTAAGATGAGCCCTGATCAGCGACCATTTATTTTGATGCGCTCAGGTTTTGCTGGCTCACAACGTTATGGCATGATCCCGTGGACAGGAGATGTTAGTCGCTCTTGGGGTGGTTTAAAACCGCAAGTTGAATTGAGTTTACAAATGAGTTTACTCGGCATGGCTTATACGCACTCTGATTTAGGTGGTTTTGCCGGCGGCGAGCAGTTCGATCAAGAAATGTATATTCGTTGGCTGCAATATGGTGTTTTCCAACCTATTTACCGTCCACATGCCCAAGATAACATTGCGCCCGAAGTGGTATTTCATGACAAACGCACGCAAGATATTTTACGAAAATACATAAAATTAAGATATAACCTGCTGCCATACAACTACACCCTAGCCTATCAAAACAGCACTACCGGCATGCCGTTAATGCGTCCGCTCTTTTTTGAGCAACAGTTTAAAGAGAGTTCTGCCCAAGCACTTAAAGACAAGTTAGAAAATAAGGATAACTTAACTGCATTTGATAACGCGATCAGTTACTTGTGGGGTGATGCTTTTCTAGTAACACCTGTTGTTTCAGCTGGTGTCAGCTCTGTAACGGTGGATTTACCTGCTGGCGTTTGGTTTGATTATTTCACCAATAAGAATGAGCCAAGTAAAAAGTATCTAGGCAATCAAACCATCAATTTACCCACCAGTTTAGAAACCCTACCTGTGCTAGTACGCGCTGGTGCGTTCATTCCCATGATAGATGATATTCAATCAACACAGGATTATGACGCCAGTCAATTAACCTTACATTATTATGCAGACAATTCAGTCGCTACCGCTGACTATGAAATGTATGAAGATGATGGCGAAACTTATCAAGCTATCGAAAAAGGTTTATTTGAATTACTACACTTTTCAGCTAATCAACAGCAGCAGCATTTGAGCATAAACCTAAATCGCAAAGGCAAAGGTTATAACGGTATGCCTAAAGAACGCAACATGACTGTCGTTATTCATAATATCACCCAAGCCCCAAATAACATCAGATTGAACAAAAAAGTGATACACGATGGTGTTTGGCAAGAGAAAAATAACACCTTAACCCTCACTTTTGCTTGGCAACATCAACCTATAACTTTAACGATACAATAAGTCATGAATACAAATTTACTTCATACCAAAGAACAGACCAATATCAATCTAATTGCAGATATTGGCGGTACCAATATCCGCTTAGCGCAAGCAACTTCCAAGCTCGACACCGATACGCGTGACATTGATATTCATGATATTGAGACTTATCAGTGCAAAGAATTTGCTAGCTTAGCTGATGTGGTTGCGCATTATATTGCTGTTAAAGAGCTGAAAAACATGGTGATTAATGCTTGTTTTGCTATCGCTTGCCCAGTAGATAATGACTTGATTAGCATGACCAATTTACCTTGGCAGTTCTCTCAAAAAGCACTCGAGCAGGCATTAAATTTACATTCATTACGTTTTATTAATGACTACACCGCAATAGCCATGGCCATTCCTCTGTTATCTGAACAACAGAAGGTTAAAATCGGCGGCGGTGAGAGTATTGCCGGTAAACCCATATCGGTCTGTGGTCCAGGCACAGGCTTAGGCGTTGCTAACTTAATACCACTGACTATTGCAAACAATGAGCAATGGCATTGCATCAGCGGCGAAGGTGGCCATATTGACTTTGCTCCAGTAAATGAAATAGAGCAACAAGTGATGAACTTTATCCAAGGCATAAAGAGGCGAGTTTCATACGAGCAGTTATTATCGGGTTATGGCTTAGAGCAGATTTACCAAGCACTATTATTTATTAATCAGGGCAAAGATATTACGGGGATTGAAGATAAACTTACTGCTAAAGATATTACTGCGAATGCAGTTAATGGCACTTGTACTGTGTGTGAGCAAACACTGACACTCTTTTGTGATGTGCTAGGCAGTTTTGCTGGTAACCTTGCCTTAATAATGAATAGCCAAGGCGGTGTTTATATTGCTGGAGGCATAGTGCCGCGTTTTGTTGATTACTTAAAGAATAGTGACTTTAGAATGCGCTTTGAAACTAAAGGACGACTTTCATGTATCACAGAGCAATCACCTACCTATGTGATTACTGAAGAACAGCCGGGATTACTTGGCGCTGCAGCTTTTGTTCTACAAAATTAGCGCTATAGCTACTAAACAACGCTGAATACGTATGTAACATCTAGTGATGACTCGGTAAAATGCGTATATTAAAATTCTTGTTTTAGTTTTTCGCTCACTAACGCGTAAAGATAATTCAATACACGTTTGTTTGATGCCTTATTGGTATTGCACATTATTCTTGGTGCTGACTCACAAGAATGATGTGCTTTTTTTTAAAGGCAAGTACCGCAACACCTAACAATAAGAGTACCCCAAGATGAGTGATACGAGTAATCAAAATCAACAAAACCAACATAAACCACGCCTGAGTTTTTGGCAAATTTGGAATGTTAGCTTTGGTTTTCTAGGTGTTCAATTTGGCTTTGCTTTACAAAATGCTAATGCCAGTAGAATACTCTCCGATTTAGGCGCTGATTTACATTCTTTATCACTTTTTTGGCTAGTTGCTCCTATCATGGGTTTAATTATTCAGCCTATTGTAGGCTCTGCTTCAGATAAAACGTGGAATCGCTTAGGCCGTCGTAACCCTTACATTCTAGCGGGTGGTTTTGCCGCCGCTGTTGGTATGTTGTTAATGCCAAATTCAGCAACATTAACAAGCTTTATTACCCCATTATTTTTTGGCGCTATGATGTTAGCGTTAATGGATGCCTCTTTTAACTTAGCTTTTCAGCCATTTAGAGCTTTAGTCTCTGATATGGTCCCAGCGGAGCAGCGTAATGTGGGTTACTCTATTCAATCATTTTTAATTAATATTGGCGCTGTTTTTGGCTCAATATTACCGTTTGTTTTAACTAACGTCATTGGCTTAGAAAATACCGCCAGCACAGGCCAAGTTGCCCCTTCAGTAATTTGGGCTTTCTATATTGGCGCAACTGTCATGCTAGGATCCGTCCTATGGACCGTTTTACGTACCAAAGAGTACCAACCTGGTACTAATGGTTTAGCAGAATTAGAAGATAAAAAAGTAGCTCAATCGCTAGGTAGTAAATTAGCTGAGTTTTTCTCATTAGTAAAAACAATGCCAACCACGATGAAACAACTTGCCATAGTACAGTTCTTCTCTTGGTTTGCGCTCTTTATTATGTGGGTTTACACCATGCCTGCGATTGCTCAGCATATCTGGGGCATTGATGTAAAATGGTTTGATCCTACCTATTTAGAATCTGTCGGCACTATACCTGCGCATATTGCGAAGGCTAAAGGAACTGCCGGTGATTGGGTGGGGATTATCTTTGCTGCTTATTCACTATTTGCCGCTATTGCTTCAATTTTCATGGCGAAAGTAGCCAATAAAATTGGCCGTAAATTGACCTACTCACTTTCTTTATTGGCAGGTGGCATCGGTTATTTAAGTATTATGCTGGTGCATAACCCTGAGTTAGCGCTTGTTAATTTAGGCATCACCCAAATTTCAGTACCACAAGGTGCCGTATCATTATTTTTACCTATGGTAGGCGTTGGCATGGCTTGGGCTGCAATATTAGCTATGCCCTACGCTATTCTAGCGGGCTCATTACCGGTGAAGCAAACGGGTGTATATATGGGAATATTTAATTTCACCATTGCAGCTCCGCAAATAGTTTCTGGCATTTTTGCAGGTTGGATTTTAACTGCGGTATTCGATAACCAAGCCATTTACATAATTATGTTGGCAGGTATTTCAATGATATTAGGGGCGATTGCGGTGTACTTTGTTAAAGAAGATACTGAACAAGCAATTGTGACTGAGCAAGTTAACCTCGCTTCTTAACCTTTTACTTTTGTCACCTTTGATTAACATTAAAGGTGACATCTAGTTCATCTTCTCTACTAACTGCTTGTCTAACTTCTTATCTAACTATCGATTACTCTCTAATTGCCACAAGAGTTACGAATAACTAATTCAGGCGGAATCAAGGTAGTTTTCACTTCTTCACCGCTGATCATGGCTAGTAAAGTACTGACTAATAACTCTCCTGCCAATTGCGTATCTTGTTTCACTGTTGTTAGCGCTGGGAAAGTAAAACTAGCAATAGCAATATCATCAAAACCGACCAGAGCAACATGCTCTGGAATATCAATATGATGTTCTTGTAACGCACGCATAGCGCCAATTGCAATAAGATCACAGGCAGCACAAATGCCATCAAAAGACTCACCACTAGCAATCAGTTGGCATGCCGCTTGATAACCAGCTTCTTCGGTGTAAAGCGCATTAAATTGCAACGCTGGGTTCACTGTAATGTCATGATCAGCTAATGATTGGCAATGACCTTTATAACGCTCAAAAAATTCTGGCGCGTGAGTCGAGGCACTGCCTAAAAAGGCAATGTTTTTACGTCCCTTTTTGATGATATGCTCCGTCATTTCCTTGCCACCTTGATAGTTATCACAACCTACCGAAATAAGCGGTAGGTTTTTAACTTCAGCGCCCCAACGAACAAAGTGAGTACCTTGATCTAGTAATTTAACTAACTTCTCTTCGTAGTCAACATAGTCGCCATAACCTAATAAAATCAAACCATCGGCTTTATTGCTATCTTCAAAATCAGCATGCCAGTCATCACTTGCTTGCTGAAAAGAGACTAATAGATCATAGCCTTTTTGCGAACATGCTCGGGTGATACTGCCTAACATTGACAAGAAAAAAGGGTTTATTGCGGAATCATCATTGGTAGGATCTTCAAATAACAACAAAGCGATAGTATCACTTTGCTGTGAACGTAAATTACTGGCATTTTTGTCCACTTTATAATTTAGCTCTTTTGCAATAGCTTGAATTTTTTCTCGTGTTGCCTCATTCACTAATGGACTGTTTCGCAACGCTCTTGAGACAGTCGATTGAGATACTCCTGCTTGGAATGCGATATCAAATGATGTGGATTTTTCTTTCACGCGACCTACTCAAAAAATAAAAGGATAAGATTAAAACTTACCAAATAATATACCTTAGCGACTAGCTTATGTATAGATAGCAGTAAGGTAAACTAGATTAGCCCAACAATAAATTTAGAACATATTTAAAAAAATGAGCAATAAAAAACCCAGTAAACAGTAATGCTGTTTGCTGGGTTTCTAAAATATACGACTAAATAATAATTGATGAAAACCGCTAAAAGATAGAGCCTATTTCCAAATTATAAGAGCCAATACTGGCATTTTCTGAATGACTCAAATCAATCCAAGCTTGTTTGTAACTCGCACGGAAAAATAAGCTGTTATCGAGTTCATAGCGAAAGCCTACTGCTGCATTGTATGAGAAACGTGTATCGTCATAGGTAGGTTGATAGCCATCACAGTATATCTGTCCCCACCAAGTTACCCAACAACCGCCAACAGCTTCTCCACTAGGAATATTGCTGTCTAGGTAACTCCAACCAGCACCTACTTGCACATAAGGGGTAAACTGAGAAGCAAAAACACTGTAAACCACATTGAATTGGCTTTCCAATAAATCCATTTTATTTCTCCCAGAGATAGTATTACCATCATCTCTGACCGCCGTAGCTTCATAGCTAGGTGTACTAGAAGAAAAATCAAAATTTACTAAAATATGAGGGTTTACATTGTAACCCAAGGTAAAACCCCAACCATAATCACTTTCCAGATCAAGACTTGAGCCATTTTGACCGTCGATTGATGTAGATTGATTATTGAGTATTTTAAAACTGGCTTCCCACTTGTCACTGCGTTTAGTGTAATTAGCATTCACATCCGTGCTTACTGTACTGGCTAATAAGCCAATAACACTACTGAAGATTACGGCCTTAGTCATTAATATCTTGCTGAAAAACATAATTATTCCTTTAGTTATATGATTTTATCTTTTTGCTATCTTATTGTGCCTTTGTAGCTCGAGATACATACTCACCAGAACGTGTATCAATACGCACTTTCTCACCGATTTGAACAAACAAAGGAACACGAACAACGGCACCTGTAGCTAAAGTTGCCGGCTTGCCACCAGTACCTGCTGTGTCGCCTTTTAAACCAGGGTCTGTTTCAGTGATATCAATTTCAACAAAGTTTGGCGGTGTTACTGAAATAGGAGTGTTGTTCCATAAAGTAATAGTATGAATATCACCTTCAACTAACCATTTAACGGTATCAGCTACGGCTTTTTCATCAGCACCAATTTGCTCAAACGTTTCGTTATTCATAAAGTGCCAGAACTCTCCATCAGCGTATAAGTAAGCAAGTTCAACTTCCATTACGTCGGCACCTTCAACAGTTTCACCTGATTTGAAGGTTTTTTCTAATACCTTACCTGAAACTAGTTTACGAATTTTAACACGGCTAAAGGCTTGGCCTTTACCTGGTTTTACCAATTCATTTTCAAGAATATTACAAGGTTCGCCATCAAGCATGATTTTAAGTCCAGCTTTGAACTGGTTGGTACTGAAATTAGCCATAGTAAGAGTGCTCTTTTATTAATTACTGTTAATTACTGAGTTATTTATTTGATCTCTCCTAACCTATAACCGTTATAATGGTCAAAGTAGCTAGCAAGAGATGTTCAATTGAAATTAGAATTGCCGCAGATAATAACCCAAATTGATCATGATTTGCATCTTTGTGATGAAAAATCATGGCAAAAAGACTTACGTGATGTAGTGACTGAGCCAGAAAAACTATTATCACTGCTAAATATTGCTCCTGAAGACTATTTACAGCATTTTAAAGCACGTAAATTATTTCCTGTGCGTGTGCCTTTGTCATTTATTAAACGTATGAAAAAAGGTGATTTTGATGACCCTCTACTGAAACAAGTAATGCCGTTATCTAACGAGTTTTTACTTTCTGAAGGTTACACTGCCGATCCGTTACACGAGCACGATACTGTTGCTGAGGGCTTATTACATAAATATAAAAACCGCGTTTTAATGATAGTTAAAACAGCCTGTGCGGTTAATTGTCGCTATTGCTTTCGCCGACATTTCCCTTATCAAGATAACAGTCCGAATAAAAAGCGTTGGCAAAGTGCTCTGGATTATATTTCTGCTCATAATGAAATTAGTGAAGTTATTTTTAGTGGCGGTGATCCTTTAATGGCTAATGACGATCACCTGGCCTGGTTAATTGAGCAAATAGAGAGAATTCCCCATGTCTCACGTTTGCGTATTCATAGTCGTTTACCTGTGGTAATACCCAGTAGGATCACAGGTAAATTGGTTCATCTCTTAAAAAACTCACGATTAAAAGCCACGATGGTATTGCATATCAATCACCCAAATGAAATTAACCAAGAATTAATTGAAGCATTAGAGCCGCTTCGTGCAGCCCGTGTCCCACTTTTTAACCAAAGTGTACTTTTGCATGGCGTGAATGATGAAGCCCAGATATTGGTTAGCTTAAGTGAGCAATTATTCGATGCTGGCATTCAGCCGTACTATTTACATCTTTTTGATGCCGTACAAGGTGCAGCTCATTTTGATGTAGCGGAAGCAGATGCTATCGCTATTGTGAAAAGTATGCTCGCGAGTTTACCTGGTTTTTTAATGCCTAAACTGGTGCGAGAAATCGCCGGACAAGCTAACAAAACGCCTATCAATCTGGCATAATTGCCGAAAAGATCCACTCTCTATAAAGTAAGACCTATTATGACTAAAGCTATCGAACAACAACTCATTGAAAATATTTCAGTTATTTTAAAAAAATCATTAGCCGCTGATGCAAGCTTAGCTGATTTACGTGAAAGTAAAAAAGCAAGCTTCAAAGCTATTTTCACAGCAGATTCAGTATTCATTAGCTCAGCAGATACCTTTCAACCGTATGTTGAAGAAATTGCTGATGATCTTTTACAATGGCAAGCAAGTAAAGATCAAGGGGTATTAATTACTTTGGTTAAGAAAATTGAACAGTTATTTACAGTATTAGCCAACTTCGAGCAGAGCTACAATTAATCCCTTTGGTATAATCGCAATGCTCAACTTACTTAGCGGCTCAAGCGACTCGCTAAGTTACTCACCAACTCTTTCTGCAATGACTTGAACTTTACAATCATGTTCATTGAGTAATGCTAAAATATTCAGATTGAGTTGGTTAATTTCATCTAAAAACACATCAAAATCTGTCGTATTAACATAAGCAAAAACATCTAATTCTAGGCCATAAATAGTATACGCTTTGAAATGGCTACGTAATGGAGATGCTGCAAGACTATCGGTAGCACTGAGCATACTCCTAATTGCTACAAGTAACGCATCAATATTCTCTTTCGGTGTATCTGGTGCTAAAAAGATCTTAGGTTTATAAGCAACTTTTTCACGCTCTGAAAAGTTCTCTATATTCATATCAATGAATTTTGCATTCGCGACATAAATAACACTTCGATCTATGGTACGAATTCGTGTAGCGCGTAAGCCAATTTCTTCAACCACACCCAAACTATTACCAAACCGACAAAAGTTACCTATTTTAATGGGGGCTGATGTGTATAACGTTATCGCACCTATGATATTTTCTACTGTTTTTTGTGCTGCTAAAGCAATGGCTAAACCACCAATACCCAAACCAGCTAATAAAGTAGAGGCATTAAAACCAAGGTTTTCTAACCAGTTCAATGCAGCAATACTAAAGAGTATTATCTTTATTACTGTGCCTGCTGGTCTAAGTAAATACACGGCTAAAGGTTTATCTTGCGCAACAAATTTATCTGCCAGTATTATCTTCATTAGATCAATAAAACGAAAAGAGACCCAACACCAAGCAATAATTAGTAAAGTACCACCTTCTGTTACAGCCCTAAGAGCAATAGTAACATTGGCTTCATCATGAAAATTCCTAGCAAAAATAACCGCAATTAATAAGGCAAAAGGCTCTTTAATAAATCTTAAGACTTCAGTTGAAACATTTTTGTAAACGCGTTTTATGCCAAATGCTACCAACCAAGTAAAGACTTTGGCAACCAAGTAATACAAAACAAGCATTAAAATGAAATATAACCATTGCCAAAGCATGACACCAAACAAGTCTACTGCAGGTAACTTTTTAGCTAAGAACTCTCCCAGTGGCGAATAGGAATAACGCTTAAACAAACGGGGGATTTTCTCAACCGTGGCATTTGATATTTTCCAAATCTTGACTTTATCTTGCACTCGAGGAACACGTTGCAATAATATATCAACATTATTGCCTTGAAATTCGACCTGACCAACTAACTCTCGATAAGAAGGTAAATTATCGTTTTTACGTCCTTCTTTTAGTGAGCTAATACTATTAAGATCAACCCATAAAGTCCGATTTAATACTACGCCTAATTGTCTTGCCAGCTCTTCTTTACCTACAGCAAGAGTCTTGTCAGAAAGGTTCCTAAAATCTAAGTAATTAGTCGCTAACGTTAAATCTCCCGAGCTCAAAGCCCGCAAATATCCAGCAATAGCGCTACGAGGTTGTCCTCGTTCAAAATCATCATCAGGAACATCATAGTCATCAGCATTATCAGCTTGTTCTATGTTTTGCTTTGATTTCTCTTTGCTATCGAGCATTTTTTTAATAGAGACTTCTTCACCCGCTTTAGGAGATTGTGCACTGAATACACTGTGACTATTAAAAAGTAGTGATATAAGAATGGTAAAGGTAACGACAGAACGGATAAAAAAAGTAGAGTTGTGGGCGAGCTTCATTGCGCCTTGTCCTTGCGAAAATGTAAAATAACTTAACAAAGATAATAACTTAATTATAGCAATCGCACTAATTTATTGCTCACTTAGCGAGGATTAAGCGGCTTAAATGGAGGGATTGATTGAAGAGTATGTTTATTTCAAAGAGTGAGCTCTCGGCTCCTTTAATAAACTAGATCGATCCAGCTTACTTATCAGAATCCATCACGACAAAGGAAATCTTTTTACTTTATATTAATCTGGACTCTGGATAAGCAGCACTTGCTCAACATTCCTCTTCATACAATTCTCAGCGTTAAAACGTCGATAAATAGCCCGCTATTCATAAACGTTTTGCCTTGATAATTGAATGAAAAGGAACATTGATAAAACTAATAACTACTTTAATTTTATTACTTTTTATACGT
>OJHK01000855.1_pt1 | contig 16513 bp, 13 predicted proteins | sample 1595161 | NCBI WGS metagenome assembly OJHK01 (sample SAMN05416842, study PRJEB24817) | seawater metagenome | isolation source: Sea water | place: Canada:Atlantic | collected 2013-07 | reverse complement strand
GAGATGTAGAGAGGTCTCGTGGGCTCGGAGATGTGTATAAGAGACAGGTCCTGAACACCGGGTGTTCAGGGCGGAAATATCATGCTAACCGTAGGCTTCCCGATACGAGCCGGGCTTGCGCAAAAGTTAATAGTCAACTTCCTTAGGTAAAACTTATCGGCTCAGGGACATAGTTCGCACACAAACACCCCAGAAGACAAACTTAGTATAGCGAAAAAAATATCATCGAATAAGTTTTATTTTGTAATTTTTAGCTGAATGACGACTATTTATTCGTTATGTTTTATTTTTAAGCTTTAAGGTCAGTAGCTAGGCGAAGATAAGAATAAAACAGTAAAGAGTAAGCAACTAATGCTTAAGCAATTTTTTTCTTTGTGTGGGAAAGAGCTTGTTCTATGGTTGTTTGAAGCAGGGTGATCTTTTGCTGATTGTCTTGTTGCTCAACTTTTAATTGTTGTTGAGTTTTCAATAAATCATTAGCCAAATTCAAGGCCGTCATTAATAAGGTTTGCTCAGGCGTACTGATTGCTTTGCCCGCACCAGCTTTGGTTAAACGATCACTTAATTCTTGCGCCGCAGTTAATAAGGCGGTTTCTTGCCCTATTGGGCAAGCTATTTTTAGCTTGCGATCAACAATGTTGATTTCTACGGTTCGTTGCGACATTTACAGAAAATTCCAAGTATTATTAATAATATAGCTAAAACAAAGAAATTTTAGCTTATTATTTTTAATGATAGCGATGCTGAGCCGCCTATGCAAGTAAATAGCGCGCTTTATAGTCATTTTCTGTTATTTTCCTTTTCTGTCATTTTCGGCAGTGATACCATTACTTACCATAATTCCCTGTAAGCATAGAAAGTAAATCATGACTGAAATAACCTCAAATAACGATAGCGACAATAACGTAATGGACTTTGCTACTATGCAAGGCATTTTGACTAGCGAAAATGTAAAGTCCCATGCCAGTGAGCTTCATGGTGTATTAACTGGGTTAGTTTGTGCTGGTTTTGAATTTGAAGATCAAGGCTATATCGCCATGCTGCATGATTTATTTAATGAAGGTGATGGTTATCCATCTGCAGTGAAAAAAGCGCTCAAGCAAATGTATAATGAATTGTGGAGCGGCATACTAGATGACAGTTATAGTTTTAACTTGTTATTACCTGATGACGATGATTCTATCGCTGAACGTGGACATGCCTTAAGTGTTTGGGTACAAGGTTTTAATTTAGGTTTCGGTTTACAACAAAAAGATAGTCCCGTTATCTCTGACGAAGTGAAAGAAGTGCTTACTGATTTTGGTGAGATTGCTAACTTATCAGATGAAATGGAAGAAGATGAAGATACCGAACAAGCGTATTTTGAAATTGCAGAATATGTTCGTATCTCTGCATTATTATGTTTTAGCGAATTAGCTACACCGCCTAATCATGAAAGTAATAGCGCAGATAAAAAGATAATTCACTAGGCTTGCTTCTTACCAAGTAATTTACTGTTCTAAAAATAAGCACAACATTGAATAGGCGCGAATAATACATGACCACTATACCTTCAAAAAAAGCACCCATGAGCCAGTTACCGTTAAGTGACTATGTAAAACATCGCGCTGCATTCATGGCTAACATGCCAAATAACAGTATTGCATTATTTCCTGCTGCGAGTGAGCTGACCCGCAGCAATGATACTGAGCATGCGTTTTGTCAGAATAAAAACTTCTTTTATTTAAGTGGTTTTAATGAACCAGATGCTTTATTGGTTTTGCTTAAAACTGAACAAGGGCATAGTAAGTCTATTTTATTCTCGTTACCAAAAGATGCCTTACATGAAATTTGGCAGGGCCGCCGCATAGGTCAAATCAAAGCGGTGCAAGATTACGGTGTAGATGAAAGTTTTGAAGTAGCAGAAATTACCAGCATATTACCGGACTACCTTGATGGTAAAAGCCAAGTGTTGTTTGGCTTTAGCGATCATGATTTTGCTGCGCAAGTTTTTGCTTGGTTAAAGCAAGTAAAAGGCAGCATACGCCAGGGCGCTAAAGCACCACAACATTTAACAGATGCTGACCCTATAGTGGCAGAATTACGTTTAGTTAAAACTGATAATGAATTAGCCTTGATGCGTCAAGCTAACTATATTTCTGGTTTAGCACATCAACGTGCTATGCAAAAATGCCAAGTAGGAAAATTTGAATATCAAATAGAAGCTGAAATTCTGCATGAATTTGCTCGCCATGGTGCTAGGCATCCTGCTTATGCCAGTATTGTTGCTGGCGGAGACAATGCCAATATTCTTCATTACACCGATAATAGCGATGTCTTGAAAAATAATGACTTATTACTTATTGATGCTGGCGCTGAATTATCGGGTTATGCTGCTGATATTACACGTACTTTCCCCATTAATGGACAATTTAACCTTGAGCAAAAAGCAATTTATCAATTAGTGCTTGATGCTAAAAATCTTGCTATTAACGCGATTAAACCCGGTATGTCTTTTGCTAAATTGAATGTATTAACCAATGCGTTTTTAACACAAGGTTTAGTTGATTTAGGCATACTAGAAGGCGACTTAACCGAACTGATTAGCGATAAAAAAGTAAAAGAATACTTTATTCACGGCCTTGGTCACTGGTTAGGGTTAGATGTTCATGATGTGGGTGATTATCATATTAATACCGACAGAGAGCAGCTTCGCGCTTTTGAAGTTGGTATGGTTATGACCATTGAACCCGGTATTTATATTCCATTAAGTGATCAGAGTGTTGACGAAAAATGGCGTGGAATTGGTGTTCGTATTGAAGATAATATTGCCGTAACTGAAAATGGTTTTGAAAACTTTACTGCTAACTCACCACAAACCATTGAAGATATTGAAACCTTGATGAAAGCTTAAACAGCTTTAGGTGCAATTTTATGCCTGCTTTATTCGCTACGGTTAATTGTTTAGTGATCAGAAATATTGTATCCATTAACGTAGCTATATCAATAAAGTACTAGCAGAAGTTGAGTAAACTAATGGTATGTTAACGAAAAACAGTACTAACAGCATTATTACTAAAACCAACATTACTAATACCAAAATAAAAATACTAAGATGAACGCTATGGAAAAAAACAACCTACATTTTGATGTCATTATCTCCGGCGGCGGCTTATCTGGTAGTCTAATGGCGTTAAGCTTAAGTAAACTTACTAAAGCCGATGGCAGTTTATTATCTATCGCTATTGTTGAAGCCTTACCTTTTAATCAAACTAAGTCTGCAGACGAAAATACACTTTTTGATGAGCGCGTTTTAGCGCTCTCTCATGGCAGCGCTAAATACCTAGCTAAGCTTGGTGCATGGCAATACTTAAAAGGTGATGCTAGTGCTATTACTGATATCGATATTTCTGATCGTGGACACTTTGCCAAGGCAAGGCTAACAGCAAAAGAATATCGCGTTAGTGCACTCGGTTATGTCATTGAAATGGCGCTAATCGGCAAAGCGCAATTAAAAGCGCTAAGTGACAATACGATTACGGTTACAAACAATGCCGTCAAAAATAACACAGCCTCAAACTCTGCTACAGAAAACCGGAGTGCCAAAAAGAATATCCACTGGTTTAGTCCTGATTCTATTACTGATATTACCTGGCTTGATAAAAGCAACGAAGTAACGGGTAAATCACAGGTCGCGGTTACCCTTAACTCAGGTAAAACCTTGTCAGCTAAGTTACTACTGGGCTGTGACGGCGCTCAATCTCCTGTGAGAAAGCTGGCTAAAATTGACGTTACTTGTGATGACTATCACCAAGTTGCCTTAATTGCCAATGTCTCAACCAGCAAAGCACATCATCATAAAGCCTTTGAACGATTTACTGAGTTTGGTCCTATTGCCATGCTGCCGCTAAAACCACTAAAAGTAAAAACTAAAGCTTCAGCTGCTGGTGCATCACGTTGCTCGCTAGTTTGGACAATGACACCAACACAAGCAGAAGAAATTAAGCAGTTAAGTGATGATGCTTTTAAAGTCGAACTAGAACGTGCTTTTGGTAGTTATCTTGGGGCAATCACTCATGTAGGTAAACGCGATATTTATCCCTTGGTTTTATTACAAGCACAACAGCAAAGTTATCACCGAATGGCGTTGGTAGGGAATGCCTCACACACTATTCACCCCATAGCCGGGCAAGGTTTTAATTTAGGCTTACGCGATGTTGAAGTAATGGCTGACCTGGTTAAAAACGCTTTGGCAGAAGGGCAAGATATTGGTAACTTTGCTTTATTGCATAGCTATCAAATGAATAGATCGAAAGATCAACAGCAAGTCATCCAATTAACTGATTCATTAGTGACCTTGTTTGCCAATGATTTACCGCCGTTAGTTGTTGGCCGAAATATTGGCTTACAAGCACTTAATATTATATCGCCGTTAAAAGATGCTTTAGTAAAGAAAACTATGGGCTATTAGGTTAGCTCTAGTTAATTTGATAAGAGAAAAATAAAATACTGGATCCTCGAACAGAGCTTTCGAAGATGACGGCTGCAAATGTCGTTTTTGTTTTCATGCCTATGTTACTTAGCAAAGATCCCTATGGCATTATTGGAATTCAAGAAGAGAGAAAATGCAAAAATTTGATATATTAATTGTTGGTGCAGGCATGGTGGGTTTAACACTCGCGTTAGCCCTACGTAAAAATAGCCAATTAACAATTGCCATAGTCGATACCCTAGCTGTACCTGAACTTGATGACACTATCGATGTGAGAGTGAGTGCGATTAATGTCGCTAGCAAAAATATCTTTGCTAATTTAGGCGTTTGGTCTGCGCTTGAGAATAGTCGAGTACAAGATTATCAGCATATGCATGTTTGGGATAAAGCCGGATTAGGTAAACTCGACTTTTCAGCCAAAGACAGTGCGACTTTTCCCTCAGAAGATAACCTTGGTTGGATCATTGAAAATAAAGTGATTCGTCATGCATTATGGCAACAAGCTGAACTTGATGAAGGTATTCACTTCTTTAATGACAATAAGCTCGCCACTATTAGTCAGGGCGATAGTGAAGTTTTTGCTACCTTTGCCAGTGAAACTTCTTCTGATGATGGTGCAGCGCATAACTCTGTAAGTAATGGCAGCAGTACTCCGCCACCGCCTATTATCGCAAAACTTGTTGTTGGCGCCGACGGTGCTAACTCATGGGTACGTCAACAAATGAACATGGCGATGATCTTTAAAGATTACGATCACCACGCGATTGTTGCGACTGTACAATGCCCTCAAGGTCATAAAAACACGGCTTGGCAAGTATTTTTGCCTACAGGACCATTAGCCTTTTTACCGTTATGTTCAGCAAAATCAGGCGAGTCTACGCAGGACTCCACTGGCTCGGTAAATAATTTATGTTCTATTGTCTATTCAACCTCGCCAGAAGATGCAAAGCGTTTAACAGCGCTTGATGAGACTGAATTTTCCAAAGAGTTAACAGCAGCGAGTGATGGCAAGTTAGGTGATATCGCGCTTAAAAGTGAACGTTTTACTTATCCATTGACTATGCGATTAGCACAAGACTTTGTTAAAGACCGTGTAGTGCTTATTGGTGATGCGGCTCATACCATACATCCACTTGCAGGGCAGGGGGTTAACTTAGGCTTACTTGATGCGGCAGCTTTAGCTCAAACCTTAACAGCAAAGCTTAATGCACATGATGAAAACCATGCTGAACTGGTTAACACCACAGATCTAAAAGCGTTTTCTCGCTGGCGTAAAAGTGAAGCCACTGAAATGATCACTGCGATGGCAGGTATAAAACAAGCCTTTGCTGTGCAACAGTCGCCCGTTAAATTGCTTCGTGGTGTCGGTATGAATATTATTAATAACTTTGCTCCTGCAAAAAATCGCCTTATCGCACAAGCGTTAGGCATAAAAGCAGACTTACCTGAGCTGGCTTACCAAAAAGACGCACTGTAATTTTTTATCTAAGAAAGGCTCATAGATAGTATAGAAAGAGTCTTTCTTAGAGTATCGCAACAATTGGTACCCCAACACTGTTACCTCTAACACGGTTAAAGCTGAAATTATGTATCCCTTGCATACCAACTGCATTCAAACATACCTATTAATTTCAATTTCAATTTCATTAAATTATTGCCCCTAGTTAAAATACTCCAAGGCGGCGTTTCTCTTAATCCCAAAAGCTAGCTATTGCTCAATTGAGCGCCTTGCCCTGATATATTTTTCCTATGTACAACAAGATCACAAACTTAATGCAATTGGTATAAAGCGTCTTTATCTTGTCGCCTTTTTTAAAGAAAAGCTTATTAAAAATACGAAATTTTGAGTAATTGTCGCTCAATTGCCTTAAAAATCGTATCTTTCACAATAACGCCTATAAATACTTATTGGCTTTTATTTGTTCTATGCCTAGAACACTGAGCCAATAATGAGATTAATTTTGTAAAAGGCATGTTTGAAAAATTAAATTCTGATTTTAAATAAAACATGGGTTTAAATTTTAAAAATTTGGATTTTCCTGTTGAATCAACAGCGGGTGGCAGCTATAATCAATCAACTTTGAAAATTCTTAGGTGGAACACATGACTAATAAAACAGTATTACATGCAAAGCATTTAGCTTCAGGCGCAAAAATGGTTGATTTCTTTGGCTGGGATATGCCAATCAACTACGGCTCTCAAATTGAAGAGCATCACGCAGTAAGAACCGATGCCGGCATGTTTGATGTTTCACACATGACGATTGTTGATGTGCAAGGCGCAGATGCAAAAGCTTTCTTACGTCGTTTAGTGATTAACGATGTTGCTAAATTAGAAATACCAGGCAAAGCGTTATACACAGGTATGTTAAATGAAGAAGGCGGCGTGATTGATGACTTAATCATCTACTTCTTCTCAGATACAGATTACCGTTTAGTTGTTAACTCAGCGACACGTGAAAAAGATCTTGCTTGGATGGCTAAGCAATCTTCAGGTTATGATATTACTATCACTGAACGTCCTGAGTTTGGCATGCTTGCCGTACAGGGTCCTGAAGCGAAAGCAAAAGTAGCTAACCTTTTAACTGCTGAACAAATTGTTGCTGTTGAAGGCATGAAACCTTTCTTTGGTGTGCAAGTAGGGGATCTATTTATTGCCACTACAGGTTATACTGGTGAAGACGGTTACGAAATTATTGTACCAAACAGTTCTGCTGAAGATTTTTGGCAAAAACTATTAGACGAAGGTGTAGTTCCATGTGGCCTAGGTGCTCGTGATACACTACGTTTAGAAGCTGGCATGAACCTTTACGGTTTAGATATGGACGAAACTGTTTCGCCATTAGCGGCTAACATGGCGTGGACAATCAGCTGGGAACCTACAGAGCGTGACTTTATCGGTCGTGACGTACTAACTGCACAAAAAGCAGCGGGTGATCAGCCGAAACTTGTTGGTTTAGTACTTGAAGACAAAGGTGTGCTTCGTTCACATCAAGTTGTTGTAACTGAATTTGGTAACGGCGAAATCACTTCTGGCACGTTCTCACCAACGTTAGGTCATAGTGTTGCTTTAGCACGTGTTCCACGTAGCGTGAAAGTAGGCGATACCATTGAAGTTGAAATGCGTAAAAAACTGATTAAAGTTCAAGTGACTAAACCTAGTTTTGTTCGTAACGGCAAAAAAGTATTCTAATTGAAAATTAAGTTAGATGTTCTATATTATAGAGTAGCTAACTTAAGTAATAATTCTACTGAGTAACGTAACGTGAAAACGTGGTTACTTTATTTAAAATAAATAAAAAATTTAAACAGGAAACATAAAAATGAGCAATATTCCTTCAGAATTAAAATTTGCAACTTCACACGAATGGGTTCGCGTAGACGCTGACGGTATCGCTACTGTTGGTATCAGTGACCATGCCCAAGGCCTTTTAGGTGATATGGTATTTGTTGAATTACCTGATGTTGATGATGAAATCAGCGCTGGTGATGACGTTGCTGTTGCAGAATCAGTTAAAGCTGCTTCTGACATTTACGCACCAGTTTCAGGTACTGTTGTTGCAATCAACGAAGAACTTGAAGATGCTCCAGAGTTACTTAACTCAGATGCTTTTGGTGAAGGTTGGTTATTTCAAGTTAAACTTGATGATGCTGGTGAGTTAGAAAACTTACTTGACGCTGAAGGTTACAAGAATTCTATCGACGAAGACTAATATTTAGCAACCTTAATCACCTTTAGTCTACTTTGCCTAAACACTGATTATTTTTGTTAAACATAGTTCTTAATATTAAGCCTCTAACTCATTGGTTTGAGGCTTTCTTTTATTCTAGATTAGAGTCTATTGAACTTTTGAAATTGTTTTTGCAGTGGTTTGTTGGATATTTATACAAGGCAGAGCCTTTGTCATGTGGTTATTCCACATAAAAAGGTGATAACGCCGTAAAAATTCCAACAAACGCTGTCCGAAGGATTCGGCTAAAAGCGTTTTACTCTTTGTTGAGTAGTATTTGCCTAGAGTGACTAGGCTACACACCACTCGCCGAGATTAAAATGCTTTACTTCCTTTATAAAAGGCGAACAATATTTAACCGATAAAGTTCAACAGACTCTAATCAAATAGTTAATAAATTTAAAATTTCAGAGGCAAGTTATGAATCACGTTTCCCACACAGGCTCTTATTATGCAGCAAGTGCTAATGATAAAATTCAGCGATCTAAGCTGACAGAAGATGTTACCGCTGACATATGCGTTGTTGGTTCTGGTTTTACTGGACTATCCAGTGCATTACATTTAGCCGAAAAAGGTTTCAAAGTAATTGTTGTTGAAGGCAGCCGCATTGGATTTGGCGCTTCAGGTCGCAACGGCGGTCAGTTAGTGAATAGCTATAGTCGAGATATGGACTTTATTGAACGTAATTATGGCAAACATGTTAGTACTGAAATGGGGCAAATGGCCTTTGAAGGTAGTCGAATAATTAAACGTTTAATTAATGATTACGACATCAAGTGTGATTTAAGACCAGGAGGTGTTTTTGCTGCGTGTAACAACAAGCAGCTTGATGAAATGGCTGAAAAGCAAAAACTGTGGGCTAAGCATGGTTACCATGAAACTGAGTTGTTAAGTGCAAGTGACATTCAAAAGCACATCGGAACCGAACGTTACGTCGGGGGCTTATTAGATAAAGCTGGTGGCCATATTCATCCGCTTAATTTAGCGCTTGGTGAAGCTGCAGCGTTTGAAAAGTTAGGTGGTGTTATTTACGAAGATAGCACAGTTACTGATATTGTTCATGGTAAAAAAGCGGTCATTAAAACAGACTCCGGCAGTGTAACTGCTGATTTTGTTGTTGTCGCAGGTAATGCTTATTTAGAGGGGCTTTTACCGAAACAACAGAAAAAATCAATGCCGTGTGGCACGCAAATAATCACAACAGAAGTACTACCAGAAGCAGTACAGCAGCAGTTACTACCTACGGGGGTTTGTGTTGAAGATTGTAATTACCTGTTAGATTATTTCCGTTTATCAGGAGATGGTCGTCTTATTTATGGTGGTGGTACAACTTACGGTGCAAGAGAGCCTTCTAAAATTGAATCTATCATCATTCCTAAAATGTTGAAAACGTTCCCTCAACTTAAAGACGTGAAAATTGATTATGCTTGGACAGGTAACTTTTTGCTAACCTTAATGCGCTTGCCACAATTTGGCCGTATTAATGACAATGTCTATTATGCTCAAGGTTATAGTGGCCATGGCGTTACTTCAACACACTTGGCGGGTAAGGTTATTGCCGATGCAATTACTGGTCAAGCAGAACGGTTTGATGTGTTTGCTGGTTTACCTCAATATCCATTCCCAGGTGGCCGGTTATTTAAAACCCCTTACACCGCGATGGGCGCTTGGTATTACCAGATGAGAGATAAGTTAGGTATCTAGTTTAATTAATTAAATTAAAGTTATACCTGAATAAAAAGCTAACAACCCGTTGTTAGCTTTTTTATTGCCGTTAATTTCTGACTTATCAGATTAAATATCAAAACAGTGAACCGATGACTTAAAACTTAAATCGTCCGATAAGCTGTTCTTGATCTTGTCCTGATACCAACAACTCTTCACTGACTTTTAACGTCTGTTGAGCACTTTGTGCAAGCTCATCAGACGTTGTATTTATATTTTGTAAGGTGCTGCTAATGTCTTCCGACACATGACTTTGTTCTTCAGCGGCAGAAGCAATATTAACCGCCATATCAGTCATGGTAGTCACTTCTTGTTCAATGACTTCAAAGATAGTTTGTGTCTCTTGTGCTTGTTCCGTACACGCTTCGGCTCTTTTAACGTTTTCACTGATGGTAGCAACCATTTCTTTGGTGGACACTTGTAGCTCATTAATGACTACCTCAATTTCAAACACTGAACTAGCGGTTCTCCCCGCGAGTGCTCTTACTTCATCAGCAACAACGGCAAAACCTCGACCTAATTCACCGGCTCTTGCGGCTTCAATCGCAGCGTTTAAAGCCAGTAAATTAGTTTGCTCAGCAACTGATTTAATGACATTGAGTACATTAACAATATTATCGCTATTACTTGAGAGCTTATCGACTTGTCCGTTTGAATACTGCATTTGCTCAGCAAGTTTTGAAATAGTACTGGTGGTCTGCTTCAACTTAATAATGCCATTAGAAGCCGCACTTTTAACCTCTCTAGTTGCATCAGCGGTTGATACCGCATTTTGCGCAACCTCTGAAGACGTTTGCGACATTTCTTCTGCTGCAGTGGCAACCATTTCAATCATTACTTGCTGGTTTGCTAATTGTGAGTTGGTTGTTGTTGATAACGCTTTACCTGTTTCAGAGGCTGAAAAAGTGGTTTTAACGCCTTGAGAAAATTGACTGACAATAGTCGCCAATCCTCCGACAAATTGGTTAAATGAATGGGCAAGTTGCCCCGTTTCATCCTTTGAATTGACGTTTATTCGTTGAGTCAAATCGGCATCTCCGCTGGCAATTTGTTTTAAAGCTGCTGCCACAGATCTTAAAGGTATCGTTAATTTTTCAGCCATGAAAAAGATAACGATACTCCCTATGATTAACACCAATAAACTCATATAGAGCACACTGGTTAATTGATCTTCAGTACCTTCATCTAGTACCAACATGGTTTGATTAACTTCATCACTGATATACTGTTTAGGGATTTCAGTATAAATACTCCACTTAGCTAAGCCCCCTAAATGAATACGTTTCACTAACGTGAAGCTATGATCATTTTCATTAAGGCCCTCAATTAATTCAGTACGACTAATGACATCAGAAAATAAGGATCCTTGATTTGCACTATGATTGGAATCCGCTATTACCGATTTATCTTCAGATACGATCAAAACTCGGCTATTGCCATCAGCAATTTTAGCGGAAAATGCTTGCGCCTTTGTTTGAATATCTGATAAAGCGATGTCTATGCCGACAACTCCAACGACCTTACCATCGAATTTAATCGGCATAGCGACTGACGTCATCAAGGTGTTTTTACCATCAACTTTGTCAATGTAAGGCTCTAACAAACAATTTTTCTGTTGTTCAATGGGGCAAGTAAACCAAGAGTTATAAGGTTGGCCTGTTGAATTTGGACTCTTATCGTTAATCATATCTTCAGGCATTATTTCTTCAACAGCTTGACCTTGCTCATTAAGGGCCCAGTAAACTGCGAACCTTCCTGCTTCGTTAGTTGCTAGATCATCAGCACCTCTATTTGCTTCATCTGCACCATCAAGTGCATTGGGGAGAAACACGGCATAAACACCAATCGCTGACTGGTTACTTTCAATAGCACTCTTGAGATACATATTTAAGATATGACGAACATCTTCAGCAGATAAAAAAAGTGCACGAAATTGCTGTCGTAAAAATGCAATGTCATTCGAAAGACGGTTAGTCTCATTGATGACTTGGCCAAAAAACGCTTCATTTCTTGCGGTTTCAGCCTCTGCGGCAATAACCATTGGCATCAAACTGCTGTCTTTGATTTTAGGCTCAAGGTAGGTAGATAAAGATGTGGCGGTTTTATCAATAGAGACTGAAGAGACAATTAGTAACGATGTTATTGTTATAATAAGTAACAATAAAGTGGAAAAAATAATTTTTGTTTTTACGGATTTATTCATATAGTTGATCCCTTGGAAAATAAAAAAGGTTGTAAAGAAAAACAATACAACCTTAATTTTCAATATTAAAAATGAGCACTATTTAGAGGGCATTTTCTTTTTTTCTCATTTGCCACATCGCTGCGACCACACCAATGGCGACAATTAATATCATGATTGTTGCTAACGCATTGACTTCAGGTGATACCCCTAATCTGATCTTAGAGAATATAACCATAGGTAAAGTACTGTTACCTGGTCCTGAAACGAAACTGGCAATAACCAAATCATCTAATGACATGGTAAATGCTAGTAACCAGCCCGAAATTATCGCTGGAGAGATAATGGGTAAGGTAACGAGAAAAAACAGGCTATGTGGTTTTGCACCTAAATCCATTGCAGCTTCTTCTAATGAGTCATCCATTTGTGATAAACGAGACTGCACAATCACTGCAACATAGGCCATACAAAAGGTAGTATGAGCAATGATAATTGTCGTAATGCCTCTGCCTGCAGGCCAACCTATTAAGTTCTCTAAGGAAACGAAGAGTAATAATAGTGATAAACCAGTGATTACTTCAGGCATGATAAGTGGCGCACTTACCCAGCCTGAAACGATCAATTTACCTGGGAACTTACCCATTCGGCTCAGTACATAACCCGCCAGTACGCCAAGGATAACGGCGAGTGTAGCTGTGATAAATGCTACTTTTAAGCTCACCAATGCCGCATCAATGATTTGTTGATTACTAAATAATTCAACATACCATTTTACTGACCAGCCACCCCATACCGTTACTAGCTTGGATTTATTAAAGCTATAGATAATGAGTGAAAGTATTGGCGCATAAAGAAATATAAAACCCAATAACGATGAGATTGATAAAAACTTTGAATTTCTAGTCATTATTCTGTCCCCTCTTTTTTGCCATTACGTAAAAACATAATTGGAACCACTAAAATAAGTAGCATCATGGTCGCCACAGCTGAAGCCATTGGCCAGTCTCTATTTTGGAAGAACTCATCCCAAAGCACTCGTCCAATCATTAATGTGTCAGACGCACCTAATAAGGCAGGAATAACAAATTCGCCAACGGCAGGTATAAAGACTAATAAACAACCCGCTAAAATACCTGGCATAGACATAGGTAAGGTAATTAAGAAAAAGGTTCTAATGGGGCCTGCGCCTAGATCTTTAGCAGCTTCAATCAAACTACCATCCAGTTTTTCTAAGGTGGTGTATAAAGGGAGTATCATGAAAGGCAAATAGGTGTAGACAATACCGATATAAACGGCGAAGTCGGTTTGTAACATTTGAATAGGTTGGTCTATTAGACCAATACCTTGTAGAAACTCATTTACAATACCGTTCTTTTTAAGAAATCCCATCCATGCATAGACCCTTAGCAAAAAAGAAGTCCAAAAAGGTAAGATTACAAGCGTTAATAACAGTGTTCGCATTGAACCTGTTTTACTTGCAATATAATAGGCCATAGGAAAGCCAATTATTAAAGTAAAAAAGGTAGAGACCGCGGCAATTTTTACCGAACTCAAATAAGCGTCCAAATAAAAGGAGTCTTCAAAAAGGTATAAATAATTACCGAGCTTTATTTTTACATCAATGATTGCCTCTTCTATATTCCAGCTAAACATATCAGTGTAAGGAGGCACTGCAATTGCAGATTCAGCCAGTGAAATTTTAAACACGACCAAAAAAGGAATAAAGAAAAATAAGGCTAACCATAAGGAAGGGACAGAGATAACTGCATATCTACCCCAGCGGATTTTTTTCAATGAACTAAATCTAGTTTTGACTGTGTCGTAACGACCTAGCCAAAAAGTACCGGTTACTTTACTCATGATGTTAATACCACGCTGCTGTCGTCATCCCATGCAAGGTAAACAAAATCATCCCAAGTTAGTGGGTTACGATTTTCTCTGACTAGATTAGGCAAGGTGACACGGACAATGATGCCGCTCTCTAATTTGACCCTAAAAATTGACAGGTTACCCATGTAGGCAATATCGATGATTTGACCGTGTAAGCAGTTATATTCCTGATCTGGTTTTCTTCGGGTGACTTTCATTTTTTCAGGACGAATTGCAACGGTAACCTTTTGATTTGGCGCACAGCTAATGCCATGATTGACAAAAAAGTTACAGCCAGCTTCTTTTGACTTTATTTTTACATGTTCAACTTCATCTTCATAAATACGTCCCTCAAATAAATTGATAGAGCCAACAAATTCTGCAACAAAACGGCTACTTGGGTATTCATAAACATCACGAGGTTCATCAACTTGGGTAATAACACCATTACCCATAACGCCAATTCGGGTGGCGAGTGTCATAGCCTCTTCTTGGTCATGGGTTACTACGACAAAGGTAACCCCTAACTTGTCTTGAATATTGACTAATTCAAATTGAGTTTCTTCTCTAAGCTTTTTATCAAGTGCGCCTAACGGCTCATCAAGTAATAATAATTTAGGGCGTTTGATCAATGATCTTGCTAAGGCGACACGTTGACGCTGTCCGCCAGACAATTGGTCAGGTTTTCTATCAGCGAACGCTTCTATTTGCATCATAGTAAGCATTTCATCGACACGTTCATTAATTTCTTTTTTCGGTACCTTGTCTCGCTTCAGACCAAACGCAATATTTTTAGCAACTGTCATATGCGGAAATAATGCGTATGACTGAAACATCATATTGATTGGGCGATTCCATGGTTCGATATTAGCCATATCGACACCATCGATAAGTACCTGGCCAGAGGTTAGATCTTCAAAGCCTGCTAATATCCTTAACAGGGTACTTTTCCCTGATCCCGAGCCTCCTAATAAACAAAATAATTCATTTTCGTATATATCTAATGAAACATTATCTACGGCAGTAAATTCGCCGAATTTCTTAGTAACGTTTTTTATTTGAATAAAAGGTTTAGCGCCATCTTGCTTCCAAAGAGGCATAGTTGTTTCTTGAGTCATTCGAGGTTCCTAGGGATATTTTCGGCAGGATTTAGTTTATTGTTGTTTTGTCCTAAAGCATAAGGGCAAGCTAATGCCCTTATGACCAATAATTACAACTATCTACCTGTTTTTATTTGTGTCCACGCACGCGTTAACTTACGGTCGAAACGAGAGGTGTGAGCGAGTTGAGAAAATAGTTTTTCTTTCGTTTCACCAACCGGGTAAATACCGATATTAGATTTAATGTCTTTGTTAACAAACTTAGCAGCAGCTTCATTAGCAACAGCATAATAAACATAGTTAGAAATACCAGCACCGGTTTCAGCTTTTAAGATGTAGTTGATAAATGCATAAGCTTCTTTCTTATGAGGTGCATCAGCAGGAATAGCCATCATATCGAACCAAGCAATGGTGCCTTCTTTAGGAATTAAGTATTCAACTTTAACCCCTTGTCCAGCTTCACTTGCACGACTATTCGCTTGTAACATATCGCCGTTATAACCTAAAGCCACACAAATATCGCCATTGGCTAAATCAGCAATCAGGCGGCTTGAGTCAAAGTATTTATAATGAGGGCGGGCTTTTTTTATCATTGATTTTGCTGCGGAAAGATCTTTACTACTTTCAGAATTAGGATCTAAACCAGCGTAATTTAATGCGATTGACATAACTTCAGCAGGGGAGTCTAAAATACCAATACCACAATCAGCTAACTTGGCTGCAACTTCAGGCTTAAAGATAAGGTCTAAGCTATTCAATTCGATATCACCTAAACGTGCTTTAACCATATCCGGATTTACACCTAGACCAATCGTTCCCCAAGTATAAGGTACACTGTGTTTGTTACCTGGATCATGAAGCGCCATTTTACCAGCCATTGCTTTATCAATGTTACTGTAATTAGCCAGTTTATCTTTATCGATTTGTGCGTAAATTCCCGCTTTGGCTTGGCGCTCTAAGAATGAACCTGTAGGTACCACAACATCATATCCTGATCCACCAGCCATCAACTTGGCTTCGAGTATTTCATTCGAATCATAAACATCGTAGTTAACTTTAATACCGGTTTCTTTTTCAAACTGTTTAATCGCAGCAGGGTCAATATAGTCTGACCAGTTATAGACGTTTACGACTTTATCTGATGCCGATGCCGCTAGCGAAGCAAGCATTGTTGTAATTAGTAATATACTTTTCTTTTTCATGGTTTATACCCTGTTTTTGTTTGTTATTTACTTATAAAAGCTATTATAAAACTCAGAATGACATTGTTGTGTTAAATATATTCTTCAAATTCTCATTTATAGAAACATAGTCAAGTCAATAAATCAACACCCTTTTAGGGGAAATTTAAGCTTATATACCCGTCATCAATCAAGATGTTGGTTTCAGAGTGCTTGAGCAATTTCAATTCAAGGCGCTGTGATGAAATAATGGTT
>OJHK01000854.1_pt1 | contig 16522 bp, 18 predicted proteins | sample 1595161 | NCBI WGS metagenome assembly OJHK01 (sample SAMN05416842, study PRJEB24817) | seawater metagenome | isolation source: Sea water | place: Canada:Atlantic | collected 2013-07 | reverse complement strand
GGCTGGCGACGATGGAGGCCACAATGCCGATGCCGAAGGCCAGCTGAATCAGTCCCTTCGCGAACGCGGCGCCGGCCCTCCAGCGTAGGCTGCGGGCGACAACAAACAGGCTTATGACGTACACCAACGTATCGCCGAGATTGTCGGCGGAGTCTGCGATCAGCGCCTTGGAGTCCACCAATATCCCGGCCGTCAGTTCCCCGGCGAACATCAGGGCATTGATCCACAGAACGGCGTACAGGGTTTTTCGCCGCTCGCCAGCCGCCAGGTTATTCGCGGTTTCGTCGTCACAGCAGCCGCTGCTCATCGTTTTACCTCCTGATCATCCTTGTGGCGGCTTACGAGCGTGGAGGATAACGCTGAAGTCCGCAGTGATTTCAGTCAAGAAGCTTGAGCCAGGTTGAGTTAGCCTGGATGGTCAAGTCCAGTCAATCGCGAATAGCGAAAATGGAAGCTGACGATTCAGGTGTGCCGATTGATACGTTGATAAGATCCTTGCTTGCATTGCTAACCATACTCTCTGATCAAGCGCCGGGGTACCCAGCGCAGATATATCACCATGCCGAACAATTCGATCAGGGACTGGAAAACAATAACGACAGCGGCGGCCCGCCAGGCGTCCGGTAGAGAAAGTGCCAGCGGCAGCATGACGAAGGAATTGCGGGTACCAAGACTGAACGTCAGCGTGCGGCCAACCGGTGGCGCAAGACGGAATATCCGGCTGAGAAGTTTGCCGACGACAGCAGCTGCCGCCAGGTACAGGATGAAGACCACCAGCACCGGCCACAACAGGGTGCCTTTTGCGACCACGAGGCTAACCTGCGATCCGGCAATCAGGAAGACCACCAGTGCCACCAACGGTACGGGCAGCCAACCGAGCTGATCGACAAGGTTCAGGGTCGGCTGGTGTCTTTCAGCCAATCGCTCGGTCAACCATGCCAGAATCAGGGGCACGATAATCAATCCAAAAAAAACGGGCAGCAAATAGCTGCCGACGGCCAGCTCGATAGCCAGATCACCCATAAACAGCCAGATATACACGGGTAGTAGAACGAACTGGAAGATCAAAAGCACGGGTGCGGCCGCAATGGCTCGGGCACCATTCCCACCGCCCAGATAGGTAAAGCTGATAAACCAGTCCGTACACGGCACCAGCAGAACCAGCAGCACACCGAGGCGGATGGCGGGATCATCCGGTAGCAGTAGCACCAGGGCGCCAACGATCAGCGGCACCAGAATAAAGTTGCCCGTGAGTAGCGCGATCAGAAAACGGCGGTCGCGAAACGCCGGCGCCAGATGTGTCAGCGGCACCTGCGTGAAGGTGGTATACAGGAGCACACCCAGAACGGGCCACAACAACACCTCTCAATGCCCGGTCAGTCCCGGTGAAATCCAGCCGATGGTCATGCCAGCCAGGATGCAGGCAAGATAGAGCCAGACCTGCTGCTTCTCAAGTTTTTCGCGCATTGCACTCCAATCGTGTTGTTAAGGGTTTGCGTCGCAGTTGTTTTACGGCTTTGCCTGTACAGTGTGCTGCCATCAGCGCTCCGTTAATCACGATCAAGATTATCACAAGCCCAATGACCAGGCCGGGGTGGGGTGATGGCGTCGGGGCGACCAGCAAATCCGCCAGGATGAAGACCTGGTTGGCGGAGACATCGTTTCGGTATCGTTCCCGCCCACGTTGCCGCTAGGTTCAACTCTATTCCTCATGGTTGGTGACAGCTTTGCCTATGGAAATCTTTCTTGTGGAAGCCGTAATCGAGAGATCACGGACTTCCCCTGACGTTGAATCGTGCCTGTAGCGTATCCGGTGGCAAACAGCGTCCCTCGTCGTGGCAGGCCTGCACACGAACCGCGACGTTCAGGGGTTGGTCAGGGATATTGCCAGGCAACGCGGCCCGTAGGCTCGTGCCGTCGTCATAAACGGCCCAGGGTTCGCCGAGGCCGCTGTCGATCCAGCGTCCGGGCGGGTAGTCGATCTGCAGTGGCAGGGGATTGTCTGCGCTGGCGGTGATTTCCGTGGGAATGAGGAAGTCGAGGGAAGCGGGGTTGGCGTTGACGTGCCAGCCTTCGGCAATGTGCAGAGTGACCTGCAGCCCACCTGCGCCGTCGCGCACGGCGCGGATGTCGACAAGGTCGGCTGTCGTGCGTACCTCATCGATGCGCGCTGTGTCACTCTCGGCGTGCGTCGTTTCGGGCTCGCCGGACGGCCATTGCCAGACCAGCAACCCGCCCGCCACCGCCAAAGCGCCGAGGCCGGGCACCAACCAGCCGAAGACCCAGGATTTGTTCATGCGCATACGATTCATTCCTCCGTAGCGTTGTGCAGCGTTGACGCAAGCGTGTCGGCCATAAACAAGTCGGGCAGCCGCTTGACCGGCTGTCCGTTACCGTCGAGTACCACTGCAAACGGCAGACCGGCGCCGCCGAACTCGCGCAGATAACGTTGCAGGCGTTCATCGGGCCGTGTCAGATCGGCGCGCAGAGTGAGCGCGTTTGCCGCGCGAGCAGCCTCGACCACACGCCGGTCGCGGTAAACGGTCTGCTCGAGCACTTTGCAGTTGATGCACCAGTCCGCAGTGAACTCCAGCAAATACGGTGTGCCACGGGCTTTTGTGTCCGCCAGGAGTTCTGCTGAGTAGGGTTGCCAGACAAGCTCGTCTTCGCCGCTGCCCAACGGAGATGCGAATACCACTGTCACCGCCAAGGCAAGGCCTGTCGCCGTTGCAGTGATCACGCGCACGGCACCGTTCCCCTGAACGAAACGGCGGAGACCCCAGACCAGCACCAGCGCCAGCCAGGCCCACCACAGCCAGGGGTATACCGCTTTGGGCACCAGGCTCGCGCTGAAAAACACGGCGGCGGCCAGCAATATCAGCGCGAGCACTTCACGAATGGCTACGGTCCAGGGGCCCGCCTTGGGCAAACGGCTCAGCCACTCGGGCCTGAGCATCAGTACCGCGTAGGGTAGTGACAGCCCCAGCCCGATACTGCCGAATATCCCCATGATGACCGGTGCCGGCTGGGTAACGGCAAAGGCCAGCACGCCCCCCAGGAAAGGGCCTGCGCAGGGCGCGGCCAGGATCGCACTCAACAGCCCGGATACATAGGCTTCAAAGTAACGCCGGCCATGCGCCGAGGCGGCGAATGTCGGGACGGGGATGGGCAGATCGAGCCAGGTAATCACCGCAAACCCGACCATCAACGCAACCAGGACGGCCACAAATAGCGTCGACTGGAACAACGTGCCCCAGTTCCACTGCAGCAGTGCGGTCAGGCCGCCCAGCGTCAGGAAAAAGGTGAGTGTTCCGGCCGTGAATGCCAGCGCGGCCAGCACCCGATGGGACCTCTGGCCGCCCGCCTCCCGCAGGATGGTCCGGACCTTGATGGGGATCGCGGGCAGCACGCAGGGCGTCAGGTTCAGCAGTAGACCTGCCATAACCGCCATCATGATCTGGCCGGCAATGAGCAAAGAAGGCAACTGATCCATCACTCAGCTATCCCCAGCGCCCTTCCCAGCGCTTCCTGCCCAGGCACGCCGGTCTGGCCTTGCCATTGACCACTCGTGTCTTTGAACAGCAGCCCTGGCGTTCCACTGAAACCCAGTTCGGCCATCCAATTGCTGTGCTGCTCAAGCGCCGCCTTGAGGTTCGCCGGTACGGGCGTGAGCTCGGAAATGCCCTCCCCGCTACCATTGTTACCAAAGTTCTCCTCGAACGCCTGGAGCGCTCCGGCCCGATCCTCTGCATTCATGATTGCGGCGGAGAAGCCCAGGCTGGAGGGCTTGAGAAAACCAACCATGACCCAGTGCAACCTGACTTTCCCCTGCGCTACCCAATCTCGGGTTTGCTGCCAGAATTTGTGACAAAAGATGCAATTGGGATCCGCGAACACATAGATTTCCGGGGCATTCTTTCCGCCCTCGCTGACTAAGTGAGTATCCCGGGAAAGCTTCTCGGCAACGGAGGCATACATTGGCTCTGATATATAGCGTGTCGTGTACTGACGAGTCAGATCGGTGCCGTCGCTCTCCAGAAGCGCACCGGAAAAAGTGTAGTCACCGACACCATAGATGATTCCGGCTTTTCCATCCCCGGTCTTTACAACATAACCGGTCACGCCCCCAACTGGTGTGGAGAAGCGTTCAATTACCGTAAAACCGACTTTTTTCTGAAGCGCCTCGATTCCCGGGTCCATCGTCGGCGACGCAGTTGCCAGGACCGCGAAAAAAACCATAAAAAGTGTTACCGACAGCTTACGGCAGAGCACGGTCATTACCCGCGCCGGATGTTTCAGACAGAAGATCATAAGGGTAGGCTCCCATTGTTGTGAATTCAGCAGGCAGTTAAAAGAAATCGTAAGGATAATGACTAAGTCATCGCAGGATTCTCGGGACCGGGCGAGAAGCACTCGAACCAGGAACCCGCGGCAACTAAAGGTTCAGGAGACTGCGGACAACTTGGGAGGGAATGGTTCAGGCCCCGAGAGCAAACGGCCTGCATGAAAGGAATAGGTGTCAGGCCCAGGGGAAGACGATGACAGGGGCCATTCAGGAATGACCGATTCACCGACATGGGAAGAAATACAGGTCGTACTGCAGCTTGTCTGACCCTGGATACCAGAACAATCTGATGTCTCCGGAATATCGGGCATCATAAAGCAAGCCCCGACTGCGGGTTCCAACGCACCGGGGGCTGTGGCACCTGCCTGTGAAAACAGGAAAGTAGCCGCGATCAATATCGCTGAAAGTCCCAGAAGCCGTTTGGTCATTAATTCATCATCCAGTCAGTATTCAGAACCGCCAGGTGACTTTCACGTGTGGAAAGCAGACTGCACCATAAACCACATTCATCGGAGTGCCAAGGAAACCTGAGCGCTTCACCCTCACCTCTCTGTCTGGGTTCGCCGTCAGGCTTGGACTGGTAATATGCCCATTGGTTCCTCCGGGCTCTACGGCATACACGCGCCTTTGCGCCCCCGACGACGGTCCAATAGCAGTTTCCCGAGAATCGGCAACAGGGTAATACCACTGACCAGAATCAGAAGCACCGTCACCACCCCGGACTCAGAAGCCATGAGCAAGCCACCAAACGCTGTGATCAAATACGCTGTCGGAATAACACCGGCCAGAGTTGCGACCACGAATCGCCAGAACGCGAGTGGTGTCAGGCCCGCTGCATAGCTGACCCCATCGAAGGAGATAAAAGGCACCAGTCTTGAAGTAAAAATGACAAGCATCAATGCGCTCTGGGAGCGCTCCTTACCAAGCCAATTCAATACCGGACGTAGCCGCCTCCAGCGATGGATAACGTCGAATCCCAGGGATCGAGCAATGGCAAAAGCGATCAGTGCGCCGGCCTCAGCACCGATAACCACGATCACTGTTCCCCATAGCGATCCATACACCGCACCGGCAACCATGGCGATCGGGGCGCTGGGGATCGGGCTCAGGACAATGGCCGTGCTCATCAGGCCAATGATACCCGCCGGCCCCCAATACCCCAGTTGGTCAATCCATTCCGACAAGGCCGCCTTGTTGGTCACGGTGGTCAATGCTCCGGTCTCCAGCATGACCCAATAGATCGCAGCCAGTGCAACCAGCAAGAGCAGACCCCCGGCAACTTTTGATTTTGCGTTCGGTCTAACTCCCATGCCTGCCATGGGTACCCGATGAAATTCATGCTTCAGGGTGGTAGTCATAATCTCCTCTGGCGTTCTTACTCGCGCGTCCAGAATCGTCCCTGTTTTTCGAAAACAGGTACTTGCCGAGGGCTGCGACGCCAAGTACCAGGGCGACGATGAGCAAAAGGGATATCAACCCCATTCCCGCCATTCCAAACATGCATGCCTCATTTGTCATCATGTCAATCTCCTGATTCTGTGTGTACCAGGCCTCTTACGAGACGCTGGCCTGTGCGGCTCCGCTTTCGCTGATATTGCTCGTCGCGAAGCCTTCGCTATTGGATTTGAACCGGCCCAGCCGGAGAGAATTGGTCACCACAAATACACTGGAAAGGCTCATAGCACCCGCAGCCAGCATGGGGTTGAGCAGGTAACCGGTAAACGGGAACAGAACACCTGCGGCTACGGGGATCAGTGCCAGATTGTATCCGTAGGCCCAGACAAAATTGCCGAGGATCGTTTTGCGGGTGCGCCGGGAGAGCGCTGCTGCATCCACGATGCCCCGGAGGTCGCCGCGCATCAGAACCACGTCGCCGGCCTCGATGGCAATGTCGGTACCGGTGCCGATGGCGATACCCACATCGGCTTGCGCCAGGGCCGGTGCGTCATTGATACCGTCACCCACAAAAGCAACCCGGGCACCTTCTTCTTGCAGGCGCTTCACTTCGGCCGCTTTCTGGTCCGGCAATACCTCCGCAAGCACCCGTTCGATGCCGGCTTGCCGCGCAATCGCCTCGGCGGTGGCGCGGTTGTCACCGGTAAGCATAGCCACGCTGAGCCCTGATGACTTGAGCGCAGCAATCGCCTCCACCGAACCGTCCTTGAGCGGATCGGCCACGGCAATCAGCGCGGCGAGGCGTCCGTCGACGGCAACATACAGCGGGGATTTGGCTTTTTCAGCAAGTGAAACCGCATCGTCGGCGACGCTGGCCAGGTCGATACCGAGGCGGCGCATATAACGGTCCGCGCCCACATTGACCCGGCGTCCGGCCACCTGTGCCTGAATGCCATAGCCCGGCTCCGCCTGGAATTCACTGGTCGCGGGCAACGTGAGCCCGCGATCCCTTGCACCTTTGACGATGGCTTCCCCGATCGGATGCTCACTTTCGGTCTCCACAGCCGCAACCCAGGCCAGGACCTCATCCTCGCGGCCTTCCACCAGGATGAAATCTGTCAGCTCAGGCTGGCCCCGAGTCAGGGTGCCGGTTTTATCGAGGACGATGGTGTCCATCCGAGACAGTGTCTCCAGGGCCGCCCCTTTGCGGAACAGCACGCCCATTTCGGCGCCCTTACCGGTTCCGACCATAATAGCTGTTGGCGTGGCCAGGCCCATCGCGCAGGGACAAGCAATCAGCAGCACACTGACCGTTGTCACGAAGGCAAAAGACAGTGCCGGGGCAGGCCCGAAGCTGAACCAGGTGATGAACGTCAGAATCGCGAGCACGATCACAATGGGAACGAAAATTCCCGCTATCTTGTCGGCCAGCGCCTGAATCGGGGGTTTATCAGCCTGAGCCGATTCCACCATTCTGATGATCTGTGCCAGAACGGTGTCCGCACCCACCCGGGTAGCCCGGAACGTCAGGGAACCGTTCTTGTTAATGGTTCCACCCACCAGCTCGGCGTCTTTCTGTTTGGCCACGGGAACGGGCTCGCCGCTGATCATGGACTCGTCCACGTAGGATTGGCCTTCTTCCACCACGCCATCAACAGGAACCCGTTCTCCCGGGCGCACCTGGATACGGTCACCAGGTACTACGGCTTCGATGGGCACTTCGACGACGTCCCCGTCCCGAATGACACGGGCGGTCTTCGCCTGCAGTTGCAGAAGTTTTTTGATTGCCTCCGACGTCCGGCCTTTGGCGACGTGCTCGAAGTAGCGTCCCAGCAGAATGAGCGTCACGATCACCGCCGCCGCCTCAAAATAGCTCTGAGCCGTGCCTGCAGGAAAGAAACCCGGAACGAATAATGCCGCCACCGAGTAGAAATACGCGGCACTGGTTCCGATCATGACCAGGCTGTTCATGCCGGGGCTGGCATGACGCAGTTCAACGTAACCGGAGCGGAAAAATCTAGCCCCAGCGTAAAACATTACGGGCGTGGTCAGCAGCCATTCCACGGCCATCCAACCGCGATGGGGCAGGAGGCTTGCATATAGAGCCTCCAGAGCAGGAATTATCTTGCCCATGGCAATCAGAACTACCGGGATAGTCAGAGCTGCAGCGAAGAGCACTTTCCGGCGGAGGTCGATGCCCTCCCTGTCCTGCTCTTCCGTTTCGCTACTGGCGTCCGGCTCCTGAGGCTCATATCCCGCATCGCGGATCGCCTGATGAATTTGCGGCACTGACAGGGTGTCAGACAGGAACTCCACAAACGCTTTCCGGGTAGTCAGATTGACACTGGCCTTGACCATGCCGGGTTGCTTGTTCAATGACTGCTCAATCCGGGATACGCAGGAGCCGCAGCTCATGCCGACGACCGGAATTTCAGCCGACTGTAGCCGTGGCTGGTACCCCGCCTCCTTAATCGAGTCGATTAGCATGGCCGGCGTGGTAGGCTGGTCAAATTCCACGGTGGCTTTTCCGGTCGCCAGATTCACCTGGGCTTCCGCAACGCCGCGCTGACCCATGACCGCCTTTTCAATCCGCCCGACGCACGAAGCGCAAGACATTCCATCAACACGAATCTCTATTCGTTGCATACCCGTTTGGCTCCTCGGCACAGCTAACTCCGTGCCTTTAATCAGTTCATCCGCAGGCAACTGGCAGCGTCACCCTTGCTGGGCTATAGCTTCGACAATCGGGCAGCCGTCCATGGGTCCTTCACCGGAGCATTCCTCCAGGGTTTCCGACAGGACGGCCTCAATGCGGGACAGGCTCTGAATCTGATGCCGGATTTTTTCCAGTTGCTTCTTTGCAATTTGCTTGGCCTCGGCACGGTCGCCATTGGCGTCCTGAAGCATCAGGAGTTCACGAATCTCATCAAGGGTGAAACCCCATTGCTTGGCGTGGATGATGAATTGCAGCCTGGCGATCGCATCCTCGGGGTAACGACGATAATTCGAATGTGTTCGGGCGGGCTCGGGCATGAGATTTTCCCGCTCGTAAAAGCGAATCGCATGGCTGGCCACGCCGCTTTTTTCAGAGAGTTCGCCGATATTGAACGTTTTCATTCCTGCACCTCAAAACGAGTGGTCAATGACTTATCCTAACCATAACCTTAAAGTAAACTTTAAGGTCAAGGTATTTTTCATGCATTGTCAGATCGGGGGCGATGCACCAAACTGGGCCAAGGCCCCGCTTTAAATCAAGTGGGGCAAAAAGACGGAGACACTGTAATGAAGGTTTTTGAAAGGCTGGTTACGCTGATGATAGGACTTTTCCTGCCCCTTTTCGCATTCGCTGATGGGCCCGGGCGCATGGGAGAAGGCATGATGGGTGGCAACATGATGCAGGGCATGGGCGGTATGGGGCTATTCATGATGATGATAATGATTCTTCTGGTTGTGCTATTGATACTGGCGATTCTGGCACTGATCAAATACCTGAGGAACAAGTGATGAGCAGGGAAAAAAGTGTCCATAGGCGCACGGTCCTTCGGGCTGCGGCGGGCACCGGCGTCCTTCTCACGTTGTCGCCGGGACTTCTGCTTACCGGGTGTGATGGAGGGGTAAAAGCGGTTGAATCGGAAACGCTCGGCCTTGATTCCGATGAATACGATGTTGAACTGAATCTTCACGCCATGCCCGATTCGGTGCCCATTCTTCCGGGCGCCCCCAGTGAAGTGTGGCGCTATAGGGCGGAATTGCTGAAAGGCCCGCAAAACACAGTCACCGAAAACCCGGACAGTTACCTCGGCCCAACGATCCGGCTGCGCCACGGCCAGACCGTCAAAATCCATATTCACAATGAGCTGCCAGAGGACACCACCGTCCACTGGCACGGGCTTCATGTGCCTTCCGACGTAGACGGACAACCAAGACTTCCGATCCGCCCAGGCGAGACAATGACTGTAGGCTTTGAGGTACTGGACCGGGCCGGACTGTTCTGGTACCACTCCCATGCCCATGGCAAGCAGGGCGGTCGCGTGGGATTTCAGAGTTACGCGGGCCTGGCCGGGCTCCTGATCGTTGAAGATGAAGAGGAAGCGGGCCTCAAATTGCCGTCGGGCGATAACGAGCTGTTACTGGTGCTTCAGGACCGCACCTTTGCTGGTAACAATGAACTGGTTTACATGGGCGGTGGCAGGGGGTCCATGATGGATCGTATGCACGGTTTTCTGGGGGACAGAGTGCTGGCTAACGGGGCGCCTCCAACCACCCGTAAGGTTGCCACCCGCCCATACAGAATTCGGGTTCTCAATGGCTCTAACGCTCGCATCTACAAACTGGCCTGGAGCGACGGGCGACCTGTCACCGTTATCGGTGCAGACGGCGGCCTTCTTCAGGAACCGGAAGACAGGCCTTACGCCGTGCTGGCTCCGGCTCAGCGGCTTGATATCTGGGTCGACCTTTCCGAGTCCCAGCCGGGTGATACGCTGGAGCTTATCAGTGACCGTTTCCAGGCAGGCATGATGGGCGGAATGGGAATGATGGGCAGCAACGCCCTGCCCCTCGGCAGCCGATTTCCCCTGGCCAGGCTGGAGGTGTCCAAGTCAGTAGAGGCCAGCGAACCTTTACCGGCACAGCTAGGTGTGCAGCGGCAAAAAATACCGGTAAACCGCAATACGCGAATCCGGTCGTTCGAGTTAAGCCCGGTGATGATGCGGGGATTTGCCATAAATGGCCGGCGGTTTGACGGAACGAATGTCGCGGATGACGAAAAAGTCCGCCTTGGTGACACGGAAATCTGGGAATTCCACAACAGCACACCGATGCCTCACCCGATGCATATTCATGGCTTGCAGTTCAACGTTGTAGGGCGACGAGGCGGCAACTCGGACAGTCTACAGCAGGGCCTTGTAGACAGTGGCTGGCACGACACGGTTCTGGTCATGCCCCGTGAAACGGTTCAGGTGGCGATGAAATTCGAGCGCTTTGACGGCCTTTACATCTACCACTGTCATAACATGGAACATGAAGATGCAGGAATGATGCGCTATTTTCAGGTGCAAGGCTAAACGCCACGACATCCCTCTTAGCGCACACTCATTGTCAGAATGCTTTCGTCGAGCGTGAAGCATCCGAGACCCTGGGCTGAGGAGCCACCGACTGGGCATCACCAGCCTCGCCCGCCTGTTCAACTGCGGTCACCGAGCCTTTCTTGTCCTTGGATTTGTTCATGCACAACCCCAGGCCACACATGATCAGACATGGCAGGAGGAAGATCAATATAGGCGCGACCCCGAGCAGCACAAGCGTATCCCAGCCAAAAATCAGTCCGGCGGAGACCCCAATAGCACCAAACAACCACCAACGGCGTGGCCCCGTCAGCAATCCCATGAGCCCTCGTGAGCCGGTATCCGGGTTCGTCTTGCCCTTTTCGTCACAGTTCGATTTGTTACAGCAACTCATTATATATTCACCTTTCCAAAAATCGTTCTCAGTTTCTCACGTTCACCGTTGGAGCGGAGAACAGCCTTGCAACCAGCGACGTCAAGAAAATAACCTTGAAGCAAGGTTTAAGGTCAAGCATTTTATAAAGAAACCAGATCGGACCTGCCACGCGGCTCTGATTTTCCAGAAAGTGATGGCATCGAAATAAAAAACTGCTAGCATCTGGTGAACTAGGTGACGAAGGTTTTGTCACAGCGGTGAAGATCGACAGGTTGGTGCCCGATATCAAGATGACCAGAACCAAACGCCAAATTTTCTCGTTGTTGCTATCACTCATAATGGTGGTAAGCACTCCGGCGTTGGCCGTCTTTGAAATGGCCGACGGTCAGATGGATGCGTCCATGATGAACTGCGGTTCCATGATGGCCGATGTGACCGGAACCAACGGATCTGCTTCTGATGACGTGGCCAGTTGTTTCACAGGTTCAGATATGGCCTGTGCGGCCGCCAGCGGGCTGAACAGCTGTGGCGTCAGTATCGGTCTTTTGCCAACAGGCCTTAGCGGCCTGATCGATACCGGCTCCCAGCCGGTATTCAGTGCCCGTGAGGGCAGCTACCAATCCCCTTACCTGGCCTTTATCACCCCCCCTCCAGAACCCCGCTCCTGAGTCTTAACCCGAATTTTTGCCCATTGCGGCAATGTCATTAATGTTAATTCTTACAAGTAAGCCTCGTGTTCACACCTATTCGTCACGAGTCTTTAACTGGAGCAAATCAAATGCGCAATTCAAATATCAAGCTTTCGATTACAGCCGCCATTTTCGCCGGCAGTGTCGCGTTCTTCTCTGTTTTCGCCCACGCCGAAGGTAAAGTTGACAGCATAATGAACTCTGATTCCGGCGACAGCGGAATGATGTCCTCGAAAGATATGAAGGGAATGGATGGCATGAAGGGAATGAAGGGCATGGAAGGCATGGAAGGCATGGAAGGCATGATGTCCAACATGTCTGAAGAAGAACGCAAAGCCATGAAAAACATGAAAAAGGCCTGTATGAAGATGATGCAGAGCCATGGCGGCGATCACATGGACCGTGGCGAGAAGGATAAGGACGCTTAAGCCAACCAACACCCATTGCCCGGGGCAGCCAAGGCGACCCCGGGCCTTGCGCTGCCTGCTACCGAATCAAACCGAGGATTTACCATGAAGATGAAAAAATCCGCCCTGTATACGGGTGTCGCCGCCATCGTTCTCGTTGCCGGCGCAACCACGCTGGCAATGCAGGCCAATGAGTCTGCCGAGCCGTCAGCCGCAGTCGCGTCCACTGCAGAGGCTGGCACAGACATCACCATCTACAAGAGCCCCAATTGCAGTTGCTGTCAGTCCTGGGCTGAGCATCTTGCGACCAATGGCTTTGACACCAACATTGTTGAAACCGACAACCTTAGTGAGGTCAAACAAAAGTATGGGGTGCCCCGTGAAATGGCGTCCTGCCACACCGCGTTGATCGGTGATGTGGTGATCGAAGGGCATGTACCGGCGGATGATATTGTCGCCTACCTTGAAAAACCACAGTTCAATACCGTAGGACTTTCTGTGCCCGGGATGGTCCAGGGCAGTCCCGGCATGGAAACTGGCCGCAAGCAGGACTACAAGGTCATAGCCTTCAGTGCCAACGGACAGCAGAGTGTGTTCCGCGAATATACGGATTACTGAGGTCAGCGCCATGAATGCGTTCATTTATCGCCTGAAGTCCGCGCTCTCGTGTTTTGTCCTGGTCGCTCTGGCGGCTGTCATACCGGCACTGGCTCAAGCCCAGCCTGAGCTTGATGGCCAGCCAGTGAAGGCATTGACGAGTAGCTCATCAGGTGCTCTTCTCGTACTGCGGGATAGCGGCCTGTTCGCCATTGATGGCCACACTGCCACCGAGATTCCCCTGCCGCCATCTGATTCGGGTGCTCAGCCCACGTCTCTGGCAAAGGGAGCGGACGGCACCACCTACCTCGCCGGTCCGGGCCTGGGCGTATGGCGTTACAACAGCGGCAATGAAAGCTGGCAATCCCTCAACAACACATTGCCAGATCTCGAAGTTACTGCCATTGCGGCTCACGCCACCCAGCCGGAAACTGTTTACGCCTACCTTGGCGAGAAGGGTATGTTCCGGTCCAGGGACGGCGGCGCCGAATGGGCCAAAGTCGATGCGGGTCCGCAAGAGCCGGTGCAGGCATTCCTGCACTCGGACATGCCCGGCAGCATGGAGAGTGGCTGGCTTTTCGCCGGCACGACGCGCGGCGTTGCCCGCTCCATGGACTGTTTCTGCTTCTGGGGCGATGCGGGAGATCTGCGAGGTACCGTGTCTGCCATCAGCTATGATCCCGCCGCTCCGGAAAACGTCTATGCAGTCGTCGAGGGACAACTCCATCACAGTACTGATGGCGGCGAAACCTGGGCAAGCGTCAAGACACCCGGAACCGTGACGGCGCTGACTTTCTCACCAGCTCATGGTTTCGTAACAGCCGTTGAGGGCGGCAACCTGCTTGCCCTTGGCGACGACGGCGAATGGACGCCGGTGTATGAATAAGTGGATCGGCTTGCTGATTCTGTTCGTTGTGCCGACCGTTGCGATTGCTTCCGGCCAACCGGCGAGTACCGACCCTGCGCCCGCGAATGTGGCGCAGGGTCAACAAATTTATCAACAATACTGCGCCGCCTGCCATGGGCAGCAGGCTGAGGGTGCTGCCAACTGGAACAAACCGGATGAGAAAGGTGAAATGCCGCCACCGCCTCACGATGAAACCGGCCATACCTGGCGCCACAGCGACGCCATGCTGTTCAAGATGATCGCGAAGGGCTGGCGGCACCCCTTCAACAAAACCGATCGGCTGACCATGCCAGCGTTCGAAGACGCTCTCACTGAACAGGAAATTCAGTCAGTCATTGAATACCTGAAAACGCTCTGGACCGATGAACAAAGAACGTACCAGGCGACAGAGAGCCAATAGCAGGAAAACTGGCCTCCATGCGTTAACAAGAGGCTCCTTCGTTCTGCACCATTTTGAACTTGCTTCAGGATAGACAGAGTGTTTTCCAGGCGTCATACGTGCTCAGGAAAACCTGCCCCGTGAGTTCCTCACAGAAATGAGTCCGCCGCAGACCGTCCATCACAGGGCCTTTCACCTCACACATGTGCAGGCGTATATCCATAGCCTTGAGCCGGCCATTTATTGCCTCCAGGCTCTCAAGTGCTGAAGCGTCAATGGCATTTACCGCCTGACAAGCCAGAACCAGATTCTTCATCTTCGGTTGTTGAGAAGTCAGCGCCATGACGGTCTCTTCCAGATAGCGTGCGTTGGCGAAATAAAGACTTTCATCAACTCGCAGGACAACGGATTTCTCATCCGTTTCAACCGTGTGGCGCTCTACGTTTCTGAAATGCTCGGTACCCGGCACCCGGCCAACAATTGCACTGTGCGGACGACTGGTGCGATACAGATAAATCCCTATCGATAGACCCACACCGACCAGGATTCCGGCTTCGACGCCCTGAATCAGCGTAAGCACAATGGTTGCCAGCATCGCGGCGAAGTCCGCTTTTGAGTAATGAAAGGTGCGGCCAATGGCTTTTACGTCAATCAGAGTGCTCACTGCGATCATGATTGTGGCGGCCAGTGTCGCCTTTGGAAGAAAGGCGAGTATGCCGGTGAGTGAGAGCGTGGCAAGTGCAATCCCGACTGCGGTAAACATACCCGCAAGTGGCGTCCGGGCTCCGGCTTCAAAATTCACAACAGAGCGCGAAAAACCACCTGAGACCGGAGAGCCCCCGCTTACGCCTGAACCTATGTTCGCCAACCCCATCGCTATTAATTCAGAATTGGGGTCAATCCTCTGGCGCCTTTTAGCTGCAAGGGTCTGGGCAACGGACACTGATTCTACAAATCCAACCAGGCTGATCAGAACGGCTGCGGGGGCCAGAGTTGCCCATATGCTGGGGTCCATTGAAGGTAAACGGATCTCCGGAAGTCCGCTCGGAACTTGCCCCACCAGATTGACTCCTGCACCCCCCAAATGAAAATGCCAGGCCGCCGCTGTTGTTACAATAACCGCTGACACGGGGGCGGCCTTCGCAAGGATATCTGCTCCTCGGGGCGCCAGACCGAGCCCGATGAGTGCATTTTTCAGATATTGGCGACACAGAAACAGGTACAGGAGAGTGCCGGCTCCAATAGCAAACGTGATCAGATTGGAGGAGCCAAACTCGCTGATCAGGTTTGCCCCCATTTCGATCAGATTGTGACCACCCCCCTGTATACCGAGAATATGGCCAAGCTGACTACCCGCAATAAGAATTCCGGACGCAGTGACAAACCCGGAGATCACGGGGTGACTCAGAAAATTTGCGATAAAACCAAGTCGCAAGACGCCCATGGCGAACAGAATCAGCCCGGACAGCGTAGCCAGTATAAGAGCGGCACCAACGTATTCGGGCGATCCTGTAACAGCAACGCCTCCTAACGCAGAGGCTGTCATCAGTGACGCCACTGCGACAGGACCAACAGCCAGCGTCGCACTGGTGCCGAATAAAGCGTAGACCACCAGCGGGATCATACTTGCATACAACCCAACTTCGGGCGGAAGCCCTGCCAACAGGGCGTAGGCCAGGGCCTGAGGAACAAGCATGAGTGTGACGATAACCGCCGCAAGGCCATCGCTTAGCAATGTATCTCCACGATAACCTTTCAGCCAGTCAACAATTGGCAAATATGCCGCAATTCGCTTCACCGTCAACCTTCCACGGCCGTCAGAGTTTTCGCTCTAGTGGTCTCTCCAACCATTTGCGCCCTTCCAGACCTTTGTTTAAAACCGGTTGATCGGAATTTTCAGGTACACCTGCCCGTTATCCTCGGAGGGGGGCAGTTGCCCCGCCCTCATGTTGACCTGAACGGCCGGTAGTATCAGTCGGGGCATTCCGAGCTTGGCGTCACGCTCTGAGCGAAAAGCAACAAACTGGTCTTCACTGATACCTTTACCCACATGGATGTTGCTGGAACGCTGTTCGGCGATGGTCGTCTCATGAATAAACTCATCGCGCCCCGCCGCTTTGTAGTCATGGCAAAGGAAAACGCGGGTTTCTCCGGGAAGCGCCAGGACTTTCTGAATGGAGTGGTAAAGGGTATGGGCGTCGCCCCCTGGAAAATCGCAACGGGCGGTCCCGGCATCCGGCGCAAAGAGTGTGTCGCCGACGAAGGCTGCATCTCCGATGACGTACGTCAGGCAAGCCGGAGTATGTCCCGGCGTGTGAAGAACGCTCGCCTCAAGATTTCCGATCATGAACGTGTCGCCCTCCT
>OJHK01000848.1_pt1 | contig 16697 bp, 10 predicted proteins | sample 1595161 | NCBI WGS metagenome assembly OJHK01 (sample SAMN05416842, study PRJEB24817) | seawater metagenome | isolation source: Sea water | place: Canada:Atlantic | collected 2013-07 | reverse complement strand
TCGTCGGCAGCGTCAGATGTGTATAAGAGACAGGTAGAAATATTATAAGGGAAGTTTCCTGTTATGGCAAATTGTTCCTCACCAAACAATTGAGACAAATCATACTTTAAAAAATCTGCATATAATACACGAAATGACTTGCTTGAAATCTTACTAGCATGCTCTATGCTAAAATGATCTTTTAAATAATCGACAGATTCCTGATCAAGATCCATAGCGGTTAATGCTACATCTTTTTCTAAAAGGTACTTTGTAAGCACACCTGTTCCAGGTCCTATTTCTAATACGTGATCATAACCTTTAAATGATAAAGTATTACCAATCTTCTCGGCTGTTTCTTCATCGTTTAAAAAATGCTGACCTAAATGTTTTTTTGCTCTTACCGGATCGCTCACATTGTAGTTTTAAGTTGTTGCTTATTTTGCTTGAGCCATAGCTTCTCCTACAACTTCCATTTCTGTCCTAAAGGATACAAATTTACCTGCAAAGCGTTTGCTTTCATTCCTTAATCTATCTGCATCTTCACTGTAATATCGGTCTAACATAGCTTTATCTTCTGTAAAATACTGTACAGAGTATGTAAAACCTCCCATTTCTTCTTCAACAAGAACACGAGACATAATGGCTCTTGAAAACTTTTTAGTGTCTAACATCATAGGGATGTGTTCTTTCTGCATCCATTGTATCCACTCGTTGTGAGCGCTTTCTTCTACGTTTGTGGTAACGTTGTAAATAATCATAAGGTTGTTTAGTTTATAGCGTCACCACGCAAAGTGCGGTAACGTTTTCTTGCATCTACATAAAAGATACTGTCTGCATAATCAAAAATTACTTTTTCATAATTTGCTTTTGCATCTTCTGGTCTTGCAAGGTGTTCATCATATAATTTTGCTAAGCCATAATAGGCATCATCGCCTAATATATCTGTGGGATAAAAGGTTATAATTTTTTTATAATTGGCTTCTGCTTTTTCAAATTCTTTAGCTTCAATAAAGAGGTTTGCTTGTCTTAGCAGCGCTTCGTCCTCAATTTTTTCACCTTTATGCTGTATTAAAATCTCCTCAAGCACCGCAATGGCAGCTTCATTTTTCCCTTTAAAAGTTAATAGGTCTGCTTTTGCAAACTTTTTTAACGCAGTTTGGGTGCTGTCTTCTAGAGAGTTGTCTTTTATAAGTAAACTTAGCTCCATAGCATCGTTTGCTATAAGCTGTGATGCCGAGGCTTTTAAAACATCTAGTTGAGTTTCACTCCAAGAAAAATCGCCTTTATAGTAACTTGTTTTAGCAACCTTAAAGCGTGCTTCTTGAGATAAGGTGTTATTTTTTACAATGTTCTGAATTTGAGAATAGTAAATTAATGCTTGGTTAAATTTTTCATCTAGAACAAGAATATCTGCCAAGGCCATTTTAATTGTCGCTTCTTGAAATCTATTTTTATCTTGGTCTAGTAAGTTTTTTAAAGTTGAAATAGCACTTGCAGTTTGCTCTTTTTTAAAGGCTAAAAAATTAGCATAAGCAATTTGTAGCGACATGGTTTCAATGCTTTTACCGTAAGCTTGAAACAAAGAAGAAAACTCTTCTTCTATATCATCCCAATATTTAGGTGTTGCATTTTTAATATCTAATCCTAACTTTAATTCGTGTGCTCTTAGTTTGGTTTCTGGTAATCTTGCTTCTTCAACTATATAGCTTAAAATATCTCTTGCGGCATCATTATCGTTATCTTCAATAGCTATTAGGGCAACATCGATTATGCCTTCCAAAGTTTCTTGAGTTCTCAAGTACACCGCTTTTTCTTGGAGAAAAGCTTTTTTATATTCTTTTTGTTGAATAAATAACCAACTAAGCATTTCATTATACAAGACTTTGGGATCTTGCTGAAGCCTTTTTAGTAATAAGGTCTTTAAAATAACATTGCCATCATTATATGGATCTTCACTTATAAACTGCTCTATATTTCTATTAGCAGTTATCATATATTGAGGGTTTTTATTAACTAAATCTAGGTAACTATTAAACATCTTCTCGATATTACCTTGTTCGCCATAAAGTCTTGCCAATTGTATGTCGAAATTAGACTTAGGGTTTAAAGTCATCCCTTTTTCGTAAGCTGTAATAGCCTCATCTAACTTATTGTACTTTTGAAAGGTAGACCCAATAATATAAGCGCTATTAGGATTTTGGTCTATTAGCGCCAAAGCCTCTTGATAATAAGTATTAGCTTCTGTAATTTTATCTTGAAGCTCATAATTATGCCCTAACTCTATATAAGTGTTTGGAAATTGAGGCGATTGCTTAATCTTTTCTAAAAGTAAGCTTTCTACTTCCTTATATTCTTCTAACTGCTGATGCGCGTTGACCAACCCCATAAAATAGGTTGTATTAAACTTTTGTTTTTTATACAACTTTTCATAGATGGCTTTTGCTTTTGCATATTCACCTTGCTCTACATAGTTTCTTGCCAACTGTTCATTTTGTGCGAGAACAGCTAGATTTATAAATAGCAGAACAAAGAATATAAGGTAACGCATAGGCTAAAGATACACATTTGAAAAAGGAAATAAATCAAAAACTAAGCCGAAGCAATTACGGTATTAGTTTATAACGTCAAATCCGCAATAAGGCACTAGTACTTCGGGAATTTTTATACCATCTGGTGTTTGATAATTTTCTAAGATACCTGCAAGTACTCTTGGTAATGCTAAAGCACTACCGTTTAAGGTGTGTGCTAATTGCTTACTGCCATCTGCAGATTTATACCTAAGCTTTAATCTGTTAGCTTGAAAGGTTTCAAAGTTTGAGACAGAAGAAATTTCTAACCAACGGTCTTGTGCTGTAGAAAACACTTCGAAATCATAGGTTAAAGCACTTGTAAAGCCAAGATCACCACCACAAAGTCTTAAAATTCTAAATGGTAATTTAAGCTCTCTAAGAATATCTTTTACATGTTCTACCATTTGGTCTAAAACTGCATAAGAGTCTTCTGCTTTTTCAATACGTACAATCTCTACCTTGTCAAATTGATGTAACCTGTTTAAACCTCTAACGTGTGCCCCATAACTTCCAGCTTCACGACGAAAACAAGGTGTGTAACCTGTGTGAGTTATAGGTAAATCCTTTTCATCTAATAAATCGCCACGGTATAAGTTAGTTATAGGCACTTCTGCAGTTGGTATAAGAAATAACTTATCTACAGTAGCCTCATACATTTGTCCTTCTTTATCTGGTAACTGCCCAGTTCCAAATCCAGATGCTTCATTTACCAAATGTGGTACTTGTACTTCATTATATCCGGCAGCAGTATTCTTATCTAAAAAATAACTTATTAAAGCACGTTGTAAACGAGCTCCTTTACCTTTATAAACAGGAAAACCTGCGCCTGTAATTTTATTACCAAGCTCAAAATCTATAATGTCATATTTTTTTGCAAGTTCCCAGTGTGGTTGAGATCCTTCTGCCAATACAGGAACATCACCTTCATTAAAGACCTCTTCATTATCTGCTTCATCTACACCTGCAGGAACAAGATCATTAGGAATATTAGGAATCTCAAATAAGATATTTTGCAACTTTTCTTCAGCGTCACGAAGTTCATCTTGTAGTCGCTTAGAGTTTTCTTTTAAGTCTGCAGTTTGCGCCTTTACAGCATTTGCTTTTTGGTGCTCACCACTTTTAAACAACATACCAATTTCTTTAGAAAGGCGATTGCTTTCTGCCAAAACAGCATCTAAATCTGTTTGAGAAGCCTTGCGCATATCATCATATTTTAAAGCATCTTCAAATAATGAAGTGGCATCAAAATTTCTCTTTTTTAAAGCTGTGATATAAGCGTCTTTGTGCGCTCTAATGTTGTTGACTTGTAACATAATGGTCTTTACTAAATTGAAGCTTCAAAGGTACGTTGTTGTTTAGGCTTATCAAAGTTTGAAGTTTATTAAAACTTAAAAAGCTTCTACCATAATGATGATAGAAGCTTTTTTAATACGTTTTATAAAAAGAAACTATCTGGTAAATGTAGTTTCAAAAGAAATAAGTTCTCCAGAAGACGTGTAACCTTCTTCTATAAGGCTTAAAATACTATCGTTTATAATACCTATCTCAATTTGAGATTGATTTTGGTTTTCAATAAATAATAAAGCATCATCTGCTTCAAACTCATACAATAAAGACTTTGTACTGTTTAAATTACAGTCTTCTGTATCTGAGTTTATTCTATATGTTGTGGTTGTTACTTGCTCACCATCAAAAGTAATTGTGCCGCTTTTGTTACATTCATTAAGCGTGACAGTTTCGCCGTTTTGTGTTTGATTAGATAATTGCCAAGTTCCAATAATTAAAGCTGCTCTATTTATGGCACTATCTTCATAATCTACGTCTAAATCTTCTGTAGAATCTGAGCAAGAAATTAAGCTTGCAACAAAAATACATAACAGAAAAAAGGAGTTTGTCCTCATAATTGGGGTTTTTGTGGCAAAAATATGCTTTTTATAGATATCTAACCACCTAACCTAAAATAAGTTAACACTTTTTAAATATTTATAATGGACAGTAATATTTGTTGTAAAAAAAATCCTCGTTTAGTTAAAAACGAGGATTAATAATCATAAAAATGATTGGTTTAGTATCTGTAATACTCTGGTTTAAAAGGTCCTTCAACCTCAACACCAATATAATCTGCTTGATCTTTGCTTAATTCTGTAAGCTCAACACCAATTCTTTCTAGGTGAAGTTTAGCAACTTTTTCATCTAAATGCTTTGGTAACATATATACTTTGTTTTCATAAGCATCTTTGTTATTCCAAAGTTCAATTTGTGCTAATGTTTGGTTTGTAAATGAATTACTCATTACAAAACTTGGGTGTCCTGTTGCACAACCTAAGTTTACTAAGCGACCTTCTGCTAAAAGAATAATATCTTTTCCGTTAACGGTATACTTATCTACTTGAGGTTTAATCTCAACTTTAGTATCACCGTGATTATCGTTTAACCAAGCTACAGCAATTTCGTTATCAAAGTGACCAATGTTACAAACAATTGCCTTGTCTTTCATTGCTTCAAAGTGCTCACCTCTAACAATGTCTTTATTTCCTGTTGTTGTAATAACGATATCTGCATTACCAACTACAGTTTCAAGTTTTTTAACTTCAAAACCGTCCATTGCAGCTTGTAGTGCACAAATAGGATCAATTTCTGTAACAGTAACGATAGATCCTGCACCTTTAAACGACTGCGCGGTACCTTTACCAACATCACCATAACCACAAACAACAACACGCTTTCCTGCAAGCATCGTATCTGTTGCACGACGAACAGCATCTACTGCGCTTTCACGACAACCGTACTTATTATCAAACTTAGATTTAGTGACACTATCATTAACATTAATAGCTGGCATAACTAAAGTACCATTCTTCATACGCTCATAAAGCCTATGCACACCAGTTGTAGTTTCTTCAGAAAGACCGTTAATTCCTTCAGCAAGCTCTGGATATTGGTCAAATACCATATTAGTTAAATCTCCACCATCATCAAGAATCATGTTTAATGGCTTGCGCTCTTCACCAAAAAATAAAGTTTGCTCAATACACCAGTTAAACTCTTCTTCTGTTAACCCTTTCCAAGCATACACAGGAATACCAGCAGCAGCAATTGCAGCGGCAGCGTGATCTTGTGTAGAGAAAATGTTACAAGAACTCCATGTTACTTCTGCTCCTAATGCTACTAAAGTTTCAATTAGTACAGCAGTTTGAATTGTCATGTGAAGACAACCTGCAATGCGAGCACCTTTTAACGGTTGCTCATCTTTATACTCTTCACGAAGAGACATTAAACCAGGCATCTCTGCTTCGGCCAATTCAATTTCTAGACGACCATAAGCCGCTAGAGACATATCTTTTACTTTATAAGGCTCGTAAGCCACAGATTTAGTAGACATATTGTTATATTTGATATATCCTGAAACGTTTCAGGAGTTATTAATTATTGATTTTTAAATCGGTCGCAAAATTACAAAATACCTATCATAATATATGCCTCTTTATAAAACTATAACACTTGATGAAGTTACTAAAGTCCTCATTTGGAAGATTGAAGAGGATTTTGAGTGGCTATCTAAAGATGTAAAGTTAACAACACATTGCCAAAATAGAGTAGATGGCATGAAATCTGTATTGCACAAGCGTGGTTTTATGAGTGTTAGGCATTTACTTTTAGAAGCTGGTTATACAGATTTTGATTTGTTTTATGATGAATTTGGAAAACCACATCTTAAAGATGGAAAAGAAATCTCCATCACACACAGTTACAATTTTAGCGGGATTATAGTTGGTAACTCTCCAGTAGGAATAGATATTGAAAAGCAACGCGAGAAAATTCTTCGTATCGCGAGAAAATTTACACCTATTGAAGAGTACAGAACTCTGGCAAATGATGAAGCAGTCATGCGAAAGCTAACAATAGTTTGGTGTGCCAAAGAAGCTATTTATAAACTTTACAATAAGCAAGGTCTTGGCTTTTTAGAACATATAAATGTAAGAGACTTTGATTTTGAGATTCTGAAAACAACTGCTGAAGTTAATTTTGAAGATGCCCACTCAGAATACGCAATAGATTTTCTAGAGTTTGAAGGGTTTACTTGTGGATATGCATTACCTAAAGCTTAGCCTAAATTGAAACCTCAGAGAAGTAACACTTTATATAAAGCTTTTTTAGAAGGACAAGAGTTATTTGCAATTCTTATAGATCCAGACAAAACCCAACCAAAGCAAATACCGCAACATCTTAAAAAATTACCCAACCAAACTACGCACATATTTGTTGGAGGCAGCACTGTACAGAAAGACCAAACAGAACCATTAGTAAAAGCACTAAAACAACATACAACGTTACCAGTGTTTTTATTTCCTGGTGATGCATCTCAAATTACCAATACAGCAGATGCTTTATTGTTTCTTTCTTTGTTATCTGGTAGAAATCCAGAGTTTTTAATTGAACAACACGTTAAGGCTATACCAAAATTAATATCGACTAACCTAGAGATTATACCTACAGCATATTTATTAATAGATGGCGGCATAAAAACAGCTGTACAGCGTGTAAGCAACACAAAACCAATGGCTCAAAATAATATTGATGCAATTGTAAATACAGCTTTAGCAGCAGAGTTTTCGGGAAAAAAACTTATTTACCTTGAAGCTGGTAGTGGCGCTAAGCAATTTGTAAACCCTGAAATAGTTAGGGCAGTATCACGCGTAGTTTCTATTCCTATTATTGTTGGTGGTGGTTTAAGAGATAACAATACTATAGCAGAAATTTATAAGGCAGGAGCAACCATGGTTGTTGTTGGTACTGCTTTTGAAAACAATTCATTTAAAAGTTAAGGCTTTTAAAACTACCGTTTCTGTTAAAAAATAATTATAAATTATAACAACTTGTAAACAGTTTAATAGCCTATTGTTTAAGACATTTGCTTGCTTGTAAATCAGCTTAAAAATTTGACTAAAGAAAAAGAGCATAACGCACCAAAACAAAAGCGACCACTTTGGAAACGCATATTGAGAGTTTTTTTAAAATTCCTAGCTGTGCTCATTTTACTATTTATTATTCTCGTTTTAGTAGTGAGAAGTGAATGGGGACAAAACCTAATTGTAAGCAAGGCTGTAAACTATGTGTCTAATAAAACAAATACTAAAGTAGATATAGAAAAACTCTTTATCACTTTTGATGGCGACATACAGATAGATGGCTTGTACTTAGAAGATAAAAAAGGAGACACACTCGTATACTCTAAATCTTTAGAAGCCGGCATACCACTTTGGGAAGCTATTAATGGAAATATTGGGATAGATAATGTAGACTGGAAAGGCCTACGTGCTAACATTATTAGACAAGACTCCATAAATGGATTTAATTATGAGTTTCTAGTTAATGCCTTTACTCCAACAGATACCACAACAACTGCAACAGATAAGGACGCTCAGTTTCCAGAAATTAGTATTGGGACCATTAATTTTAAGGATTTTAGGGTAAAGTTTATTGATGAGGTAAGTGGTATAGACAGCAAGCTCAACTTAGGCGAATTTAATCTAGATATGGATGAATTTGATCTAAATCGAATGCGTTTTGAGATAGATAATGTCTCACTAAAAAACACAGCAGCTTCATTTACACAAACTAAAAGTGTCCCAGAAACAGAAGATTTAAATGAGACTCCTAAACCATACATATCTATAGGAAAGTTATCCTTAGAAAAAGTTAAAGGAACTTTTGAATCTGTTCCTAACAAACTATTTGCAGATGCTAATATTGGTGAATTAAATTTAAAATTAGATGAGGCAGACTTACTCAAAAACACTGTCGATGTATCTCAGCTTTCATTAAACTCTACTTCACTTTTGTTTAAAATAGAAGATACTCAAGAAGATGAAGATGAGGTTTCTAACCCTACAGTATCACAACCTTTTGAGTGGCCAATTTGGACTGTAAATGTAGACGGTATTAAAATGAGTGATAATAACATATCCTATTTTAAGAACAATGCAATGTCTAAACGTGGTGTATTTAATCCTGATGCCATTATTATTAATGACTTTAATTTTGAAGCAGAAGACCTTCAATTAAAAGAAAAATCTGCATTAGCAAGTATTAATAAGCTTCAATTTACAGAAGCATCTGGCATACAGTTAAAAGAAACTAATTTAAATCTAACGGTTACAGATACAGAAGCTACTGTTTCAGATTTAAACCTGAAGGTAAATAATAACTTCTTAAGAGGTCGCTTAAAGTTAGACTACAACAACATAGCTTCAGCAATAGAAACTCCTGAAAATGCAACTATAAATTTAGATATACCAAACCTTATAGTTAATGTAAATGATGCTTTTCTGTTTCAACCAGAATTAAAACAAAACGAATACTTGCGTGCTTTAAGTAAAAAAAATATTTCTGGATCTCTAAGGATGTATGGGTTATTGAGTGATGTAAATATTCCTAATGCACGTATAAATTGGGGGAATTCAACATCTATTTCAGTTAAGGGACGCATTCAAAATGCTACAGGCGTAGAAAACCTTCAGCTTAATATCCCGACGTATATAGTAAACTCAACCAAAACAGATTTAAACCAATTTGTAGTTGAAGATTCTTTGGGTGTAAGTATTCCTAAGGACATTCAGATTAAAGGAAGTTTGCGCGGTATGTTGAATGATATCACAACAGATTCTCGAATTGTAACAACTGACGGTAATGTTACTATTAATGGAAACTTTAAGAATGCAAACGCTATTGCATTTAATGCTTTTGTTGAAACAGATAGTCTTAAGCTTGGTAAGATTTTAAAGAATGACCAACTAAACACACTTAACTTAACCCTAAACGCAAATGGAAGTGGTAGTACTGTTAATACGTTAAATGCTAATGTTAGTGCAAATATTAGAGACTTTAAATACGCCAATTACACCTATGATACAATTGCTTTGCAAGGCGAATTAAAAGATGGGCAAGGTCCTATTAACCTAGACTACAAGGATGAGAATTTAAACGTGAAGTTAAAATCTATAGTGACTTTAGATTCTGTTTCACCACAAATAGATGCTACTTTAGACCTTGTTGGAGCAGATTTACAGGCACTCGGTCTAACTAAACGCAATATTAAAACGGCGTTTCAATTTAATGTTAACTTTGAAGGAAATGCAGATACGTTTGATGCTCGAGCAACAATTCACGATGCTGTAAGTGTATACGACAACCAAACCTATCTCATAGGTGAGCTAACAGCAAATACATTTGTAAGACCAGATACAACCTATCTTAAGGTAGATAACAGGATGTTGAATTTAGAATTAGAATCTAATGCAAACCCAACACAAACAACTACTGCAATTACAGAACATATAAACACCTATCTATCTAAACAAGAACTACCAGACAGCTTAAAGTTTGTAAAGCTTAAGCTGAAAGGTAAATTAACCGATGCACCTGTATTAAAAGATGTGTTTTTAGCAGATTTACGACAACTAGATACTGTTAATATAGATGTAAACTTTAGTGCAGAAAAACGAAACCTTGTCGCAAAAGTTGAAGCTCCTTTTATAAATTATGCAGACAATGAACTAGATAGTCTGGCATTTAACCTAAACTCTTCGAGAGACAGCTTAACCTTCAATTTCGGATTAAAATCTTTAAAAGCTGGACCTATTGCTATAAAACGCACTGAGATTTTAGGTGAGGTTTCTAACGATTCCTTAAAGCTAGATTTCTTAGCCTATAATGATACAGAAAAGCTCATTCACTTAAAACCAGAATTTTTTAGACAAGGTGATAGCTTAAGTGTACATATAAACCCTTCAGACCTAACATTAAATGCCAAACCTTGGAGTATTCCTGCTAATAATAGGCTTAGGTATATAGATAATGTATTAGATATCGATGATTTTATACTTAGTAATGAAGGGCAATCTGTTACGGTAAGCAACAAGAAACCTAACGTAACCAAAGACCATTTAGGCATAGATTTTAAGGGTTTTAAACTTTCCAGCATTTTAAGTTACTTAAACCCAGATGAGGTATTGGCAAAGGGAGAACTTAATGGAGAGGTTGTTTTAGAAGAACCTTTTGGGCAATCTGGTCTCCTTGCAGATTTATCTATACAGCGATTTCGTGTTATGGATGTAGATTTAAATACTTTAACCTTAAAAGCTAACTCTTCTGGTGGTGATAAGTACAATCTAGACATGCTTGTAAACGGAGGCGCTGTAAACTTGCAGTTAAAAGGAGATTATCTAGCAAAAACCACAGGAGCAGAACTAGATTTAAACTTAGATATTAAAGAGTTTAAGATGAAAGCTTTAGAGGGTTTTAGTCAAGAGCAAATTAAAAATGCCAGCGGTAGTTTTAAAGGTAATATAGCCGTTTCAGGAACAACGACAGATCCTCAATATGAAGGAGACCTTAATTTTAATGATGCTAAATTTAACGTCGCTCAACTTAATGCAGGCTTTCAATTAGGTAATGAAACACTGCGTTTAGATAATGCGGGTCTGTATTTTGACAATTTCAAGATAGCAGATGAAAATAACAATACTTTTACTGTAGATGGCGATGTATTTACAGAGTCGTTAATAAACCCTGCGTTCAACCTGAGTTTTAAGGCAAAAGATTTTAAAGTACTCAATTCAACAAAAGAAGATAATGATCTTTATTATGGTACTGCAATATTCGATTTAGATGCTACCTTAAATGGTGATTTAGAGCTACCAAAACTAAATGCTACGCTAAATGTAGGATCAGAAACCAATGTAACATATGTATTGCCACCAAGTCAAGTTGCGGTGGAGAGTCGAGATGGCGTAGTAATTTTTGTTAACAAAGACAATCCAGACTCAATTCTTACACAAACCCAAGAAGAAGAATCTGCCATAATATCTGGTTTCGATATAAAGACCAACATAAAAGTTGGAAAAGAAGCTGTGGTAAATGTAATTATAGATGAGCAAACAGGAGACAACTTGCGTATCCAAGGTGATGCCGATTTAAAATTCAATATTTATCCAAATGGTCGTACTACACTAACAGGTCGCTATACAGTTAATGATGGGCACTATGAACTAAGTTTATACAACTTAGTGAAACGCCGTTTTGAACTGAGAAAAGGTAGTACTATAACTTGGGCAGGAGATCCTTTAGATGCAACTCTAGATGCAAGTGCAATATATAGAGTTAAAACATCTGCTTCTGCATTAATGGCAAGCACAACATCTGGAGCAGACATTTCTACAAAACAACGTTTCCGTCAAGAATTGCCCTTTTTAGTGTATTTAAATGTTGATGGCCAGTTAGATGAACCAAAGTTAACCTTCGATATTAATTTACCGGAAGATGAGCAAGGTGCTATAGGAGGTCAAGTATATGGGCGTTTGCAACAATTAAATCAGCAAGAAAATGAGTTAAATAAGCAAGTGTTTTCACTGTTAGTTCTTAACCGTTTTTTCCCAGATACAGGCAGTGATGGTAGTGGTGGTGGTACAGCAAGTATTGCGAGAGATAACATAAATCAAGCTTTAAGTGACCAGTTAAACGTTTATGCCGATAAGCTTTTAGGAAATACAGGTGTAGAGCTGGACTTTGGATTAGACAGTTATACAGATTACCAAGGAAACAGTCCAACAGAACGCACCACGCTTGATGTGGCTGCACAAAAGAAATTTTTAGACGACCGTTTAGTAGTTCGCGTAGGTAGTGAAGTAGATGTACAAGGAAGCAGTAATACACAAGGTGACGGCAGCACAACACCATTAGTTGGTAATGTAAGTATAGAGTATTTAATAACCGAAAATGGTAAATATAGACTTAAAGGGTTTCGAAGAAATCAGTTTGAGAATGTTATAGACGGCCAACTCATTGTTAGCGGTCTCGCCATTATTTTCACTCAAGAGTTTAATAAGTTCGATGAGTTATTTAAAAACTTCTTGAGCAGTAGAACAGGTGCTGAAGCAAAAAAAGAAGAAGAAACCAAAGTTGAAGAAGAGAAAGAAAAAGTGAATAAAGACAATGAGTAATCACTATAGGCTAGAAGAATTATAGCAAATATTATAGTGTTTTTAAAACCCTATATAAGTGGGATACAGCCTATAACTTGTCAATTAATTAGCTCATTAAATTTATTCGGCTATCATATTTAAATAAGAAACAAAGACTTGAAATTACACATACATACATACAAGCTTCTTACACTATTAATTGCTATTGGACTTCTTACTAGCTGTAGTGCAGAACGTTTCGTGCCTGAAGGAAAATTTCTTTATGACGGTGCAGAAGTTGTTATTGTAAATGATACAATTGTACAAGATGATGCAACGGTACAAACTCAATTAGAAGCAATTTTAAGACCAGAACCTAACAACAAATTTTTAGGTAACAGGCCTGGTTTAACTTACTATTATAAAGCGCAGCGTGAAAAACCAGGTTTTTTAAATAAATGGTTAAATAAAAAATTTGGAGAAGAACCAGTATACTTAGATAATGTACAACCATTGGAGGTTGAAGATATTATTAAAAACAGATTAGAGAATATGGGTTTCTTTTATACAGAGGCCAACTATGAGACCTATAGAGATTCAGCAAATAAAAGCGCAACGCTTAGCTATTCTGTAAAGCTGAAACAACCCTACAAGCTACAAAGCTATCAACTAGATTCAGACTCATTATTAATATACCAACCTATAAAATCTACATTAGGAGATTCGCCACTTAAAAAAGGGAATCGGTTTGATCTTGGATTAATGAAGTTGGAGCGAGAACGCATAGATAGAGAACTAAAACAACGTGGTTATTATAATTTCAATTCTGGATTCTTAATTTTTGAAGCAGATACAAATAGATATGATGCTAAAAAATTCGACCTGTTTGTTAGGCTTAAAAAAGACGTGCCAAAAAAATCTATAATTCCATATAAAATTAGAAATGTAAACATATATCCTAACTATGTACAAGGCAATGATACCACTTCTCAAGACTCCGTAAGATATGCCGATAAAAACTTTATACAGTCTGAAAATTTCTTTAAACCTAAACGCTTAGACCCATATATACTTTTAGAAGAAGGTAATTTGTATGATCCCGTAGCATCTAGAAATACAAGTAGACGACTGGCTGGTATTGGTGCCTATAAATTTGTGAATATAGATTATAAGGAGATAGACACATTAGCAACAGATAGTTTGGGTATTTTAGATGCCAATATTTATCTGTCTCCATTAAATAAACGTGCTTTAAGAGCCGAGTTACAAGCGGTAACTAAGTCTAACAACTTTGCTGGTCCTAACCTAGCATTAACCTTTACCAACCGTAATCTTTTTCAAGGTGGTGAAACCTTAAATATTACGGGAAAAGTAGGATATGAAACACAATTTGCAAGTGGAGAAAATGCTGGTTTAAGTAGCATAACTTTAGGTTTGGGAGCCGACTTAATTTTTCCTCGACTATTGTTTCCTGTAACAATTAGTAAGAATTACTTTAAATACGATATTCCTAAAACCAAGATTAGTTTAGAAGGAGATTATCTAAATAGAAGTCAGTTATACAGTATAACATCTGGTTCTGCAACTTTTGGATATTTATGGAATGCTAATAAGTATGTAACACACGAGCTTAACCCCATATCTATACAATACACAAAGCTTGGAAGCACTACAGATGAATTTAACCAGATTTTAGAAGACAACCCATTTTTACAAAACAGTTTTGAGCAACAGTTTATAGCTGGTTTAACCTACTCTTTTTATTATAGCGAAATGGCCTCTCGTAAGACGCATCAATTTTATTTAAATACAAATTTAGATATTGCAGGAAATACCGTTAGTCTGTTTGGCCAAGAAGGTGACAATGGTAAAGACGAATTTTTAGGACTGGAGTATGCCCAATATGCAAAGCTAGACATAGATGTGCGTTACCATTTTAACTTTGGAAAAGAACAGAAAATAGCAACTCGCTTTTTTGCTGGTTATGGCTTGCCTTATGGAAATAGTGAGGTACTACCTTTTACAAAACAATATTTTTCTGGAGGTCCTTACAGTGTTCGTGCTTTTAGAACACGTAGTTTAGGTCCAGGAACTTTTCCCTTAAATAGCGAAGACGATAGGGAAGACACATTTTTTGATCAAAGTGGTAATGTAAGATTAGAAGCAAATATAGAATACCGCTATCCTATATTTGGTGTAGTTAAAGGAGCTGTCTTTGCAGATGCTGGAAATGTTTGGAATACAGATAATGATGAAACGTCATTGCCTGGCGGCGAGTTTTCTTCAAGCTTTATTAATGAGTTAGGAATTGGAGTAGGCACAGGCGTTCGCGTGGATATACAAGGCTTTGTAATTCGCTTAGATTATGCAGTGCCAATACATACACCTTTTAAAACTGAAGGTGAACGTTATGGATTTGAAATTGATAACTCTGTACTAAACTTTGCTATTGGATACCCTTTCTAAAGCCAGAGCTGTAAACGTTAAATTTGTTGAAATATATTACTAAGGCCTTAAATCAATTAAATCAATTGGTTTTCTGCTCATTTTAGGAAACCGAATAGCGTTTAAAGATGCTTTATCATGAAACTCAACGCGTGGCAACACACGAAGTTTTGCTCTAAAATGATCTTTAATCTCTTGCAGAAATGCTTCAGAAGGATGTTTTGTAGCTATTTTAATTAATATTTCATCTGTTCCTAAATCATTGTGAGAAATTTCAATCACAAAACAAGATATTTCATTAAAGTGATTAAGTACATTATACATTGCTGGCGGATACAATGTGGTGCCTTTATATTTAATCATTTGTTTTTTTCTTCCTACAACTGGTCCTAAACGCATAGTGTTTCTTCCACAAGAACAAGGTTCTGTATGTGCTTTAACCATATCTCCGGTTTTAAAACGTAATAATGGCATTGCCTCTACACCTAAAGTAGTTATAGTAAGTTCTCCAACCTCACCATTCTTAACGGGATTATTCTTTGCGTCTAATATTTCTGCAATAATAAGTTCAGGATGATGATGTCCTCCTTGGTGTTCTGAGCACTCATTAAAGGCAGTACTCATTTCTGTGGAGGCATATGTAGAGTATAGCTCTATATCCCAAGCAGACGTTATCTTTTCAGACAATACATTTAACGAAAAATCATCATTTCTTATAGGTTCACCAATACAAATAGCGCCTTTTACTCCAGTATCTTTTAAACTAATATCATGTTGATTTGCAAACTCAATAAGCTTTAATAAAAAAGAAGGCACACAGATAAGATATGTAGGCTTAAACTTCTTAATGGTATCCCATTGTAATTCTGGAATACCAGAGCCTACTCGTATGATTCCAGAACCAAGCTTGCGGCTCCCTAAAAAATAGGCCAAGCCTGCCATAAATCTTCGATCTATAGTGGTCATTAATTGTAAGACATCATCTTTTTGCACACCGCTACATGCAAAAGAAATAGCCTCGTTATATGCTAATCTATCTAAATCTTTATCTGTTAATGCAAATATTACGGGCTCGCCTAATGTGCCAGAAGTTGTTACATAATCTACAATCTTGTGATTTGGGACACAGATAAATTGGTTGTTGTGTTGTTGTAGGTCTTCTTTAGTTGTTACTGGTAAATGTGCTAAATCTTCAAGTGATTGTATTAACGATGGCTTAATGTTTTCACTTTTAAAAAGGTTCTTATAATATGTAGAATGCTCAGAAATGTAGGACAACATTTCTTTAAGTTTCAATTCCTGAAACATTTTTATTTTAACCGCAGATTGCGTTTCAATTTCTGGAATCATATTAATTTACCTTCAATTTTTTAATGTACAAATTTATACGCTCTTCATCTGGAAGTGTTGTAATAACTTTTGTCTTGGCATCTTGAAATGCTATTAAAGCTGCAGCTTTATAGCCTTTGTTTAAGTAGTACAATCCTTGTAGATAATACGGTTTCCAATAGTCAGGATTTAATGAGATAAGTGTATTAAATTTTACTCTAGGAATGTCATCTTCTTGCTTTAGGAGCATTTCAACTTCACTCTCTAATACCCTGTAAGCCTCATAGTTTTTATAAGCTTCTGTAGTTAAAAACTTATCTTTTGAAATATTTAATGTTGACGTAGATAAACTTGTATTGTTCCTGTCTCTTATACACATCTGACGCTGCCGACGAATAGAGAGGTGTAG
>OJHK01000846.1_pt1 | contig 16707 bp, 12 predicted proteins | sample 1595161 | NCBI WGS metagenome assembly OJHK01 (sample SAMN05416842, study PRJEB24817) | seawater metagenome | isolation source: Sea water | place: Canada:Atlantic | collected 2013-07 | reverse complement strand
CTACACCTCTCTATTCGTCGGCAGCGTCAGATGTGTATAAGAGACAGATTTACAATAACGAGCAGTGCGATAAAACCTGAACTGTAATACTTAGCCATCGGCGAGCCTGAAAAAATATGTCGACCAAAAAACAGTGCGGTTGCAAGCAGCAATAATAAATAGAAATTAAATTGCGGAACAGCAACAATCAACCAATAAAAGACACAGGCAAATGCACCGCCTAACAAGGTCGATAATAGTGAGTTTTGTCCAGCCTGCTTACCTTCAGCCAGATCAGGTTTAAGAATAAATAGCGCTGAAAAAACCATTACTAATAAGTAATCACTCAAGCCATAACTGATAAAAATTGCCGCAATGGGGAACACCACCAAGGTGCTTTTTAACGCGGTTTTCGCTGCAAGCTTTGAATAGGCCTTGCTGTATTTAGGCTTTATAGGAAATTGGGTGAAATTAGGGTCTGGAAAAACAAAGTGTGCTAACCAAAGCATCGCAATAGTTAACCAACTGGAATAAACAAAACCTGCTGAAAAGCCTATTGCTAAACCTTCATTGCTATTGGCAATCATAGGTAAAACTAAAATGGCGATCATTGACATTAGAGTAAACCAAAATGAACCACCACGATTTAAGTAATAATATAAGTGAAACAAAACCAAGGCTAACGCAATGAGATAGACAATAGGATATTGTAAAAAAAATAAAGAAAAGGCTAACCCTATTGCAAAGGCCTTTAGCGTACTCATCATATTATTTAAGCTGGCTTTAACCGATGGTTTTGGTAATGGCATTGCCAAAATCATCGCGGTAAAAACAGGCATTAAAAAAGCTAACGGCCAATTGATACCATAAGCTAATCCGCAAGAAAGCGTGACACCAAAGGCAAAGCGTAATACTCGCATGACGCGAACATCAGTAAAAATAGTATTGCGAAGGTAAGTACTGATGTTCACTGACTGAGGGTTCATTTTAGTAGACATAGGAAAGTATGCTTAATACTCTAATCCAAAGCCAACCAAGACTATTAACAAACCAATTATCACCGGTATAAATTTGTACATCAGCTTGACCACCTAATCGACGCTTACCTTTAGTGCTATCGTCATCAAAGGTAATCATAACCGGAAAACGTTGTGCATCCCTGAGCCAACCTGTTTTTGATTCAACCGTAGCTAAACCACCCACTGCGCTGGTAGATGAAGTATCAACGGCAAAACCAATACTGCTTATTTTTCCCTGATAGATGGCACCAGGGTTCACATCTAATGCTATCTCAACTGAATTACCTATGGCTAAATTAGCTAAATTATTTTCACGTAAATTCACTTGTACCCAAGCATTATTACCTTCAATAAAGGTCATGGATGCAGCGCCAGCTTTCGCATAAAAACCAGTATCAATTTGCAGGTTAGTAATGCCACCGAAAGAAGGGGCTAACACGACAGTGCGACTTAAATCTAATTGTGCCTTTTTCAACTGCGCCATAGCAGCTCTAATTCTAGGGTTATCATTACCCTCTTTACCAAGCGCTTGCTTGGCTTTATCTAAGTTAGCCTCAGCACTTATAACTTGCGCTTTACTTTGTTTAATCGCGGCACGGGCTTTATCACCATCAGAATGGGAAAGTACATTTTTTTCTTCCATTTCAAAAACACGCGCGCTTTGTGCATTCACATGTTCAACGTTGGTTTCAGCCACAACTAATTGTGCCTGCGCAGTAACCACTGATGCCATGCCTGCACCAATTTCTTGGCCTGCCAATTCAAGCGCCGCTTCTGCGTTTTCGACGGCCAGCTCATAATCACTTGGGTCAATTTTAAACAGAATATCACCCGGAGAAACTATTTGGTCTTGTTTTACCATGACCTCAGTCACCCTACCTGATACTTGCGGCACAATAGGAATGACATAAGTTTGTACCCTTGCTTGATCGGACCAAGGCGCGTGTCTATCGGCAACAATGTACCAAATAAAAACTAAGGCCGAGAAGACTAAGATATATTTAGTTATCTTGCGAACAGGATCTTGGGCTTCAACTGCTGGTGCAGACTCATTAACGAGTGTTTTGCTTTCTTTTTCTGACGCTTGCTCTGACATACGTTTTCTTCTTCCATAATAGTTTCCGCTTTATACTCGTTGTGTACATTGGCAGATGAGATAACCAACTGAGTATTTCAAGCTTTTCTAGCGTTCAATGAACTTGAATATTATCATCGTTAAACGCTGCATTGTAAGTTATCTTGATAGATGATTAGTCATCAAAGACATCCATATATTTATCTTTAATTTCAAGCACCCTAGGCAAACATTTTATAAATTCAGGAACTAAGGCTGGGTCAAAATGCTTTCCAGCTTCCTCTTCCAACAGTGTAATAGCTTTCTCTACAGGCCATGCGCTTTTATAAGGGCGCACTGACGTTAATGCATCGAATACATCTGCAATAGCAACAATACGAGCACTTAATGGAATTTCTTCACCAGATATGCCATTAGGGTAACCACTGCCATCATATTTTTCATGATGACAAAGTGCTATTTCACGTGCCATTTTCATTAAGTCTGATTCATGCTCGCCAAGAATTTCTACACCACATTCAACATGTGTTTGCATGATAGTCCATTCTTCTTTATCGAGTTTTCCGGGTTTGAGCAATACTCTATCTGGTATCGCTATTTTACCTATATCATGCATAGGAGCAGCGTTATAGAGTAATTCAACCCACTCATTATTCGCCTGAATCTCTTCAGCTAAGAACTTAGAATACCAACTCATCCTAATAACATGTAAACCTGTTTCATTGTCTTTATACTCAGCAGCACAACCTAAACGTTGAATAATCTCTAAGCGGGTATCATCAAGCTCTTTAGTTCGTTGCTTCACTAATACTTCAAGTTCACGCTGTTGGTTATATAGCGCTAACTGTGCGCGTACACGCGCAAGTACAATAGGTACGCTTATTGGCTTAGTGATGTAGTCGACTGCGCCTAATTCAAAACCTGCTTCTTCATCTTTTGTTTCTGTCTTCGCGGTAACAAAAATCACAGGGATATTAGCGGTACTAGGATTTAGTTTTAATTGCCGACATACTTCATAGCCATCCATACCTGGCATCATAATATCAAGTAAAATAATGTCAGGCTTATTTTTAGCTGATGCAACTTTAAGTGCTAATTCACCATTAATCGCGGCTTTTACTTTGTAAAGAGGTCGTAATACTCCACTTAATACATCTAGATTATCTGAGTTATCATCTACAATGAGTACTGTCGCTGTACTTCCCTCTACCGAGCCATGCTTTGGTAATGTCATTTGCACCTCTACTATTGTGGTATCGATAGCTCATCGAAATAAGCACGTTCGCTATAGATTACCTTATTATTAGTTTTTGTGTTTTGTAACTCTCTGTTGATTAATCAGTTGCTTAATATATCGATAAATTCATGCAAAGCGGTTTCTGCTTCAGTAAATTCATATCCTTCTATTTGCTGATAAATTTTGGTAAATACGGCTTCTTGTTTAGTGCCCTTCAACTGATTAAGAATATCTTCAGCTAGTTCAATCGACTCAGTTTCAAAATTTTCAATCAGTTCAAGTAATTGAGATAATTGCACCTTTACCTCGTCAGTAAAAGTAAAATCGTGAGTTGGCGTAATGCTTATTACGTTATTTTCTTTAGCTAAATACATTGTTAATTCATTTAAGACGAGTATTAACTCCTCAGTAACTTGATTAAGTAAATGCTCAAACGCGTCACTATTGGTATCAATGGAACACCCCTGTTCCAGTTGCTCCGCATATTCTTGTAGAAGGCTAGCACCGATATTACCAGCACTTCCTTTTAAGGTATGAGCAAAGCGGATAACTTCCTCTTCATTCTCTTTTAACCTCGCTATTTTGAAACGTTCAACAAAGTCCTTTTGCCCAGAAACAAATCGACCAAGCAATTTAACATATAATGCTTTATTACCGTTGGCCACAGCTAAACCTGCACGAATATTAATGCTATTAAAATCAGGTAGCTCTATGATATTTTCAGGCAAGGGAGAAACATGTAAATCAGCTTTATTAATATCATGTTCTACGTTTGCTGAAGGTGAAACCCATTTTGCAATAGTCGCAAACATGATATTTACATTAATAGGTTTGGTAATGTGGTCATTCATTCCTGACGCTAATACCTTTTCTTTATCACTCACCATTGCATTAGCTGTCATAGCAATAATAGGAATTGATGAATCACTTTCTCGAATAATTTTAGTTGCGGTAAATCCATCCATCACGGGCATTTGTAAATCCATTAAAATTCCGTCAAAGTGTTTGTTAGACGCCTTCTCTACTGCGATGGCTCCATTTTCAGCTAACTCAACCTCAATGTTAGATTGCTTTAATAATTCAAGTGCTAATTCCTGATTTAACTCATTATCTTCAACTAATAATATTTTCGCGCCACGTAAACGCTGTTGATTTTGAATCAGTTCATCATCGCGTTTCATTTCTCGAGTATTACTGTATGCCTCATCACCATTAAGGCGCATCATTTCATCAAAAATACTCGAAGAAGTGACTGGTTTAACTAAAACACTACTGATACTCTTTTTAAGCTGATCAACTGCATCAGTATCATTGGCATTAGAGGTCACTAAAATAAATTGATTATCTTGATAGTTGTTTTGAGACTTTATGATCTGATAAGTCTCAATACCATCCAAATCAGGCATATTCCAATCAAGCATAATAAAATCAAACGCCAATGTTGCTTGCTTAACGAGTTCTATTGCTTCTTCCCCACTATTTGCAAGTACAACATGGCAATGAAAGGATTTTAAAATAGAACTAAGTACATCCAATGCGAGCAAATTGTCATCAACAATAAGAATTCTCTTATCTGCGAGAAAAGACTTTTGCTGCTCGATAAGCTTAGTATCAATAACATCAGAGACTTGTAATCTAGTGGTAAAAGAAAAACAACTGCCCTCACCGGCTTTACTTTCCAGCCATATTTGACCATGCATTAGCTCAACTAGTTTTTTAGAAATAGTTAACCCTAAACCCGTACCACCATATTTTCGAGTGGTTGAACTATCAGCCTGGCTAAAGGATTGAAACAGCTTCTTCTGTTGTTCATCATCCATACCTATGCCTGAGTCTTTTACTGAAAATTCGAGTTTAATTTCATTGCTATGAGTTTCTTCAGCACTGCTGTTTACATTCACTGAAATAACCACCTGTCCTTGTTCAGTAAACTTAACCGCATTTCCAGCTAAATTTATCAGGATTTGATTTAACCTTAAGGGATCCCCTTTCAACATAACAGGCACCTCTGGAGAGATATCAAACAATAACTCCAAATTTTTCTCACCGGCTTTTAAGCCAATTATATTAGCTAGATCTGCAAAGGTATCATGTAAACTAAACTCAATAATTTCGATATCTAACTTACCAGCCTCAATTTTCGAGAAATCGAGTATGTCATTAATAATACCTAATAAAGATTCTGCCGCTTTATAAACTTTAGTCACGTAGTTCTTTGGTTTTCTGTCTAACTCACACGCCAATGCTAAATGAGACATGCCCATAATCGCATTCATTGGCGTACGAATTTCATGACTCATGTTTGCTAAAAAATCGGACTTTGCTTTTGAGGCATCATCAGAGATGCGCTTTGCTTCTAACAGTGCAAATTCAGCTTGTCTATCTAAGGTGATATCACGCACCATTACCGCCGCATACAAACCATTGTAAAAATGAACAGGCGTATACACCGCCTGAATTTCAATAAGCTTGCCTGATTTATGCTTAACTTTAAAATTTCGATCTAAACTTCTAGTATCAATGACAGATTCTTCTTGAAAGAACTTTTTAAGTAAAGCTTTATGGCTCTCTACTTGTTCTTGAGGGATAAACAAATCTACCGGATGACCTACAACTTCGTCTCGTTCAAAACCAAGTAATTCAATGCCCGTTTGGTTAATCTGTTCTACTTCATCATTTTGATTCATGATGACCATACAAACGGGTAAATGCTCTAGCATTTTTTCGAGACGTTCAGTTTCTTGCACACGTAAAGTGATATCTTGTAGTGCGATAACACAGGCTAAGTCTGACTCATCGTCTTCAACAGGTGAAATGCTGTATTCAAGAGGAAGTTCTCTCGCTCCGCTCATTAATACATATTCATTGCTAATACGGATGACTTCCTTGCTTTGAATTGCCTTATAAACTTCTGTGTCTTCAAAAGTTAAATTTTCTTTATTCTCCCCAGCAAAGAGTGAAATAAGATCACTTGAAAGAATCTGCTCTTCGCTATATCCCGTAATTTTTGTGGCAGATTCATTGGCAAAAATAAAGTGACCATGTTTATCTACCCCTAAAATACCATCAGCGACAGAACTATTAATTAGTTTGCTTTTTTGTTCTGATACCGCTAATTCTTTCGTTCGAATAGTAACTTGCTCTGCTAACTCTTGCTGAGAACGTCGACTAATATCATTCGCTCGATTAGAAATAGTAATCATAAAAATAGAGATAGAGAGAATAAAAGCACTTGAAATAATGAGACCTATCAGCAGTAGATTTCTGACATCGTAATATTCAGCCAGCATTTCGCTGAGTTGAATTTCACTGACTACGGTAATATTCGAATTTTTTAATGAGATCCATTGTCCAACGACGGTTTTGCCTCGGTAATTGGTATAGCCATTCAAGTTTTGTCCGTTGAGCTTAAATTTTGCAGCTTGCACAATTGGATTAGTTTCAGGGCTTTGCAGGCGAACATTAAGCACACTACTATCACCAGCAGGCACAATGCCTTTTTGCTGTAATTCTGAGGTAAATCGACTACTAGAAATCATATAACCTCTAGAGTCTACCGCATAACTCTCAAAGCTATTGCCAAGTCGGCCATCAATAAATAATTGCGAAAACTCTCTATCAGGGTCGAACCTAAAACCTAATACCGCAATGATTTCTTGCTGTTCATCCAAAACAGGTGTGGCAATAAAAACCTCTGCATCTTTATCACCTTTATTTCTATTACCATCAATATTCACATTTGCCCAAACAGGAGGAATGAACTCTGTACGTCCCTTGAGGACTTTACTAAATAACTCAGGTCGCTGGCTAATTATCGGGGATTGTTTTCCTTCAGCACTTTGCACAAGATTCAATAGATATCGCCCTTGAACATCGCTGATGGTATAAGCTCTGCCTCCTTGTGTGGTGTAAGGTCGCTTACTAAAGTATTCCCTCAATGCTTCTTTTGCTTGGGCAAGCTTAATCGTGTCCCCTTTTTCACTCGCTATAACCAGCTGATTAACTAACCGCTTAAAGCTTTTCGATTTAGCAATATTATGTGCCAACAGTTCACGTTCACGATACCAACCCGCCAATGTTTTCTTAGTAACGTCTCTTGTGACATTGAACGTTTCTTTTTGATCAATAAGCAACTGATCCTTAAAGTCATTAAGGAACAAATAAATACCGCCTGCGGACAAAGAGATAATAAGGAAAAGTACAGTAAAATAGGTCGTTCTAAAGGCTAATGTATCCAGTTTTATCGCAATGGTACTAGCAAATTTTCGCGCAAAAAATAACGCAAGTAAAACAAAGATAACAGCATAAATAAAGACACTCGTTAAGCTGATGCTTTTATCTATATGTGCTCTATCATCTTGACCTTCATCAAGGCTAGACTCTGCCCACTTACTTTGCATCGCAAGTATAAAATCATCGCCTAATTGATCTATTCCCCAATTTAATAATCCCACTAATTGTGGCTTGTTTTTATTAACACAAAAACCAATAGGTAAACTTTCAAATTGACTGATTGCTATGGGTTTAATATTTTTAAAGTCATGCTTTTTAAGCATATATTTATAAAGATATAAGTAAGTGATGAATACATCATATTGTCCATTCTCTATACTTTGATAGCCTTGAAGGTTACTACTCAGCCCTTTGGAATTTGCTGATAATTGTTTTGCAAAGTCAGCATCTGCATAGCCTGAAATAGAGGCAACTTTCAATTTTGAAGTGATATCCATTTCACTTTTAATATCACTATTTTTATTAACCACAACAATAGGTGTCATTTGCAAAAAGGGCTTAGTAAATAAAACCTCACCTCGTCGCTGCTCAACATTGCCACAAACTGAAATTGCATCAATATTGCCACGCAACATATCATCATATTCAAGACGAAAATCTGATACGGATGTTTCTTGTAAATCAACCGGAAGTATTGCTGATAATTGTTGACGTATGAGTTTGCCTGCGCCAGCTGTAACACCCTGTTCGTCGACGTAGTCAAAGGGTGGAAAAGTACCGTCGACACCAATATGAACAACAGGGTTTGCATGAGCCCAATCGACTAAGTCAGTAGATAAGTTTTCTGCCATGACATTTTGTAAAAAGAAAGACTGCAGAAAAAAAAAGGCAAAGAATGAAGACTTGTTTAGTTTTATCATAAGAAATAAACACTTAAATTATAAATAACATTTATTATTTTTATACAGTCTAGTCTATTATGGATTAAAGATTAAGCGATTAGAACATATAGTCATGACAAGTAATTTTAGTGATATTAATGCCTTAGTTATCGATAATAACAGCAGTATGAGGCAAATTATGGTCTCAATGTTGCGCGTTATGGGCATGAATACTGTGATAGTTGCCAACACTGAAAGTCAGTGTATGCAGTTAATCACAGCTGGAAATGTCAATTTAGTTGTCTGTGGCTGGAACACACCAAAACTGAACGCCCTTTCCGTATTAAAAAAGTTACGTGATAATGAAAACACTCTCAAAACGCCCTTTGTTATTGTCTCTTCCATGATAGAGCAAGATCTGATCAAACAAGCAATTACGATGGGAGTGTCAGAGTATTTAGTGCCTCCATTTAATAAGAAAATATTTGAACAACGCATAAATCATGCCCTCAAGGTGCCAATACAGGCCAGCGCAACCAGCTTAACGCGGACTATCAATAAAAAACGATTTAGCCCAAAAGTGACCGCTAGTGAATTAAATGTCTTAGTTGTAGATGATGTTGCCGATAACATTGCAATAATTAAAGAGCTCATTAAAGACAAATATCGAGTCAAAGCTTCGTTAAATGCAAAGACAGCATTGAAGATTTGCTTGTCCGATTCTCCACCCGATTTAATACTACTCGATATTATGATGCCAGAAGTTGACGGTTTAACTCTGTGTAAGCAGCTTAAAAATAACCCATTAACACAAAACATTGTCATTATTTTTTTAACCGCACTTTCAGAAACAGAAGATGTCGTCAAAGGGCTTTCATTTGGGGCGGTCGACTATATTACTAAACCTATTATTCCGGCGATATTGCTAGCTCGCATTGAAGTACACAGTAAAATCATTTTAAATCAACGCACTATACAAGGGCAAATAGACAATTTATTACAACAAAACGAATCAAGCAATGAGTATAATAACAATAAATATAATGAGTTAAGCAAACTATTGCGTAATAGTACTGAAACAATAACTGACCTATCAAGGTCAATGAATACAAGAGCTTCCCAACAGTATTTATCAAAACTAAAATACAATATAGACATGAGTACTTTGTTGCTTGATAACTCTCAGGTTTTAGCAAAAATACAACAAAATAATTACACATTAACTCTTACTAAAGAAAAGCTTATAAATTTGCTGTTTCCTGTTTTAAATCTTTTTGATTGCGCTATTGCCAATAAAAACATAGAAGCTTTTAACAACATTGAAGAGAATATAGATGTTCATTGCGATAAAAACTTACTAAAAACGGTATTCTCTTCTATTTATTTCTATAGCTTAGACGTGGCTACTAGAGGGTCTACCTTGTCTGTGACTGCAGAAAACTATCAAAACTTCATACTCGTCAAAATACACAACTTTACAGAATTTTCCGAAGAAGACTTGGATAATATCGCGCATTTATCGTTTTCAAATAAAGCGAATAAAATTAATGATATGAGTATTAGTCTAGCTTTCTTCGCTATGGAAAAGTTTCAAGGTGAGCTTTATTTTCATAGTAGTAAGGAATGCGGTACGACTTTCTACCTAAAATTCCCTTGCTAATGTTAGTCATTAATTAAAAATTAACGAAATCGTTACTTGAATAACCGTTTATAAAGGCGATAATAACATCAAGTTATACGCATATACCGATTTATCACAGTAAATAAGTCCTTCTTCAGGAGAGAAAATGCCATTAGTAAACCTCTATAAAAAATTAAGCCCCTTTCAACGGGTTATTATTGCGTTAATACTGGGTATCTCTGCTGGTATTTTTGTTGGAGAGCCTGCAGGAGATATTAAGGTCATTGGCGATGTTTATATTCGCTTGCTTCAAATGACAGTATTACCTTATGTACTGGTATCCATTATTGGAGGCTTAGGTCGATTAGATAGTACTATGGCAAGTCGAATAGGCTACCGGGCAGTTAAAGTAATAGTAATCATGTGGTTGTCAGTCATGGCGACGTTATTATTACTTCCCTTAGCTTATCCTAACTGGGAAACAGCCGGTTTCTTCAGTACCAGCATGCTTGCCGAGCCTGCGGCTTTTAATTTTGTAAAACTATACATCCCGAGTAATATTTTTGCCTCACTCTCTGAAACGATTGTTCCAGCTGTCGTACTTTTTTCATTATTGATGGGTATTGCTTTAATCCAAGTGAAAAATAAAGAAACACTGTTAACGTTAACCACCAATATTGGTGATAGCTTAATGAAGGTTGCTTCATATGTTGCCAAGTTAGCACCTTTGGGGATTTTTGCTATTTCTGCTTCTGCTGCAGGTACTTTAGAAGTTGAAGAGCTTGGTCGACTGCAAGTATTTTTATGGGTATACATTACCGCTGCTGCTCTACTTGCTTTTGTGTTTTTGCCGCTTCTCATTCATTGGGCAACACCATTTTCTTATCGGGAAATTTTGTCAACCGCTGGTGAAGCGGTGATAACGGCATTAGCTACTGGCACAGTATTAGTCGTGCTGCCGATGATCATTGAGCGTAGTAAAGCATTATTAGCCAAACACGGCATGGAGTGCGAAGAAACAGACTCTACAGTTGATGTACTTGTACCTACTGCCTACAGTTTCCCAAGTACAGGTACACTACTTGGCTTAGGGTTTATTCTGTTCTCCGCTTGGTATGTTGGCTCGCCATTGGGTTTTGATGATTATATTTCTTTTGTCATTATGGGCGCCTTAACCGCTTTTGGTAGCATGGCTGTTGCCATTCCATTTTTACTCGACTTTTTTGACTTACCCGCTGATCAATTCCAGTTATACCTGTTAGGTAGTGTCGTTACTGCCCGTTTTGCTACAGGCCTAGCTGCACTGCATGGTTTCGTCGTTACTTTACTGGTGGCCTCTGCTGTATTGAAAAAACTTAGATGGCATAGAATGATGCAAGCCATTGGCGTGCATTTAGCCATAACTTTTGGTGTTATGATTGCGGCTGGCTTTACTTTAAAATCATTAATTCCTTACAAGTACGAAGGTGTGCAAACATTTGAATCAATGAAGTCGATGAATGCAAGCGCTACCCTTGATCGCTATAAAGAACTTACACCATTAGGTTACTTTGAGCAGCAACAACCACGCCTTGAGGTGATACTTGCCCGTAAAAGCATTCGTGTTGGTTATAACGATGCTAGTTTGCCTTATGCCTTTAGAAATAAAGATAATAAAATGGTCGGTTTTGATGTTGAATTACTGAACCAATTTGCTAAAGATCTTGATATCAATCTAGCCATGATCCGCATTGAAGAAGGCGCTAACGAAGCAGAATTACTCGCTGAAGGTAGTATAGATATTCTTATTGGTGGTCATGTAATTACTCCAAAACGTGCATTAGAAATGGCCTTTTCAGATGCTTACACTTTCCATACCGCAGGTTTATTAGTGACTGATGCTAAACGTGATCAGTTTTCAGATCTTTATACAATCCAAGCAATGAAAACGTTAAAGCTAGGAGTAGGAAATAGTAAGTATTACCAAGATATGGTGAAAGAATATCTACCTAATGCACAGTTAACCGAAGTGAATAATGTTAGACAATTTCTCAAAGGTAATTATGAAGATGTGGATGCGTTAATTTACTCAACTGAGTCGGCTTCTGCTTGGGCTATGTTATACCCAAATTATTCAGCCATTATTCCTAAAGGTTTAAAACTTAGAGCACCTGTAGCATTTATGCTCCCTAAAGCTCAGCTAGATTATGTGCAATACATGAATACTTGGCTCAAGCTCAAAAAAGAAAACGGTTTACAGAAGAAAGTATACGACTATTGGATTTTAGGGAAAAACCCTGAAGCGAAAAAACCACGCTGGTCAGTGATGAAAGATGTGTTAGGTTGGCTGTAGCTGGCAGCCAATAAGTAACAGAAACTAAAAAGCACCTTTAATTACCTTAAGGTGCTTTTTTATTGGGCGTAATAAAAAGGTAGAAACTAGTTATTGTGGTAGTTATTGATATACCACTGGGTATGCTCTGCCACCGTATCATTATAAACTTGCTGTAATGAAGGTAACACAACGGCATCAGCTTGTCCTGTAAGCTCATCCATAAAGACTTTTTTAGCTTCAGTCGCCAGTACCAAAACATTGTCATATCGACTATGACAAAAGCCAGCTAAGCGCCCTTTGCCATAAAATATATCATTCTCTGCTGCCGTGACTTCAATACCATCGACACTCATGCTTTGTAATGCACTAAGCCAACTATCAATAATTGGTCGCCATTGCTCCCCTTTTACTGACGTTGTGCCCACATTAATTACTGGTAAGTCTTTTCGCTCATGACGCTTAAAATTATACGAATGATTATCATATACAACACATTGACCAAAATCCTCTACTAGAGCCTCAACTACCGCCGCCACAATACGGTAAAATTGAGCGTGCTTAGCTTTGCTTTTAGCAATCATCTCTTCACTCAGCGGGCTTTTCCATATTTCTTTACCCCAAGCCGTTTCATAAACACATTCATCGGTGTCACGATTTAAATCATATTCATAACGTGAGTCATGGGCAATTAACGTAATGGCTTGCTTAGCAATAAAACTGCCGGTAAAGGGATCTTCTTCATAATAACGATCTTTTTTTTCTAATAAGCAGTTATCTTCAAGTTCTGCCCTAAAGTTACCGCCATCATGAATTGCTGCGGACATTGCTGGTAAGTATTTATCAATTTTTAAGGTAAATGCTCCACCAACAACGGTCGCAGTGAAACAATGACGTTGATTAATTTTCTTAATGATCTGTTGTTCTGTTAATTGCTCAGTCACAATCCAACTCCTTGGCTAAATAATAGAGATATATATATCATAGGTTATATACCCAAACTACCTGAATATGCATCTTCAAATGGTTTGGGTATAGCACATTAATGATAGCTAACTTTTAGCTATTAACTGTTATTTCAAGTAGTTAAATTAAATAACTTTGTATGGACTAGTTATCAAAAAAACATTCACAGTCAATTAACTACTGACCTGCTTAAGCAATCGTTTCATTACGTCATTATTGTATTGGTGAATAATTTGTTGGCTATTAAAAAGCTGCGGTAATTCAATAATAAACACTAGAAGTATTACCCCTGAGCCTAATAAAGGTGGTAATTGGCTAAGGTAAAATAGAGCGCCGATTAACATCAGTACAAGGTTTAGCAAACCACGTTGCCACTTTCCTAAATAAAAATGATGTAATCCAGCCAGAAAAGCCCAGTTTAGCGCGGCATAGGTATCGGGATCTTTAACTAGTGCAACTTCCAAAGCGTAATAGCGTTTTTTTTGCTCACTGTTTAGCCGCGTAATTTGCTCTCGAAGTTGTTCTTCTTCTTGGCGTAAAGACTTTTCAATCATAGTATCTCCTGCACTATTCATCCGATAGGGGATCTTCGATCACTTCTATGCAATCAGGATCATTACAACGCCTTATTCGTTTAAGTCCAATTATAGCTCCTTTAATAACACCAAAACGCTCAATTGCTTGATAAGTATAATGTGAACATGTTGGCGAGAAATTACAGCTAATAGCAAAGTGCTTAACTGAGCCTCCCGTATTTTGATAATAACGAATGGCTTTTAACAAAGCACTTTTAACCACGACTACGACCTAATGTGACAATAACAGCCTCACGTGACCAAAATAACCAGAAACGTTTTTGCTCAATGACTTGAAAGGCTAACTGCCAACCATCTGCAGCCTCTTGATTTAACGTGGCTTCTAAGCGCTTTAGTGGTAAACCGCTTGAGCCCAATAATAAAGTGCCACAACCACCTTCCGTCACATAAATAACTTTATACTCATCATGTTTTTGCATTATTAGTCCTTTGTATTATTTTTATTAGTGATTTGTAATTTTCTTAAAAACCAATAACTAAGGTATAAAAGCACTAGGGGAATATCAAGACTTTATTTCAAAAGTTAATGCTAGACAAAGAAAGATTAGCCCCCACTATAAATACGATATAGTAGGAGACATTTATTGCGAATATATGATCAAGAACACTAGTCAAGCGCCCATGGAGACTGATAGAATCTAGCGCATTATATTTTTGAACATAAAAGAAGACATTGAGATGGGCAGAGCTTACCAAAACCGCAAATTATCTATGGCCAAAACCGCAGGGGCCAAAACTAAAGTTTACTCTAAGTACGGTAAAGCAATTTACGTTTGTGCTAAAAATGGTGGTGTTGATCCCGATGGTAACTTAGCTTTACGTGGTTTAATTGATCGTGCCAAGAAAGATCAAGTACCAACTCACGTTATAGATAATGCGATAAAAAAAGCTTCTGGTGCTGGCGGTGAAGATTTCGTAGAAGCACGTTATGAAGGTTTTGGGCCAGGTAACTGTATGGTAATTATTGATTGCTTAACAGATAACGGAAACCGCACCATTAAAGATGTTCGTCAATGTTTTACTAAAACAAACTCTAAAATTGGTACTTCAGGCTCTGTATCTCATATGTTTGATCATCAAGCTGTTTTTGCTTTTAAAGGTGAAGATGATGAAGCAGTGTTAGAATCACTGATGATGGCTGATATTGATGTAACTGATGTTGAATTGGAAGATGGCATTATTACTGTTTATGCTCCGCATACTGAGTTTTTCAAAATCAAAACTGAGTTTACTAACTCAATGCCTGAATATGAATTAGAAGTTGAAGAACTTTCTTGGGTACCACAAAACTACATTGATGTTGAAGGCGAAGAAAACCTAGAGAATTTTGAGAAATTTATCGCTATGTTAGATGACTGTGATGATGTTCAACACGTTTATCATAATGCTGAGATTAAAGACTAACGTTAATCGTTTTAGCTTTAATGAAAACCAGTACTTAGTACTGGTTTTTTTGTGCTCAAAATTGTAAAAAGTACCGTTATTGATTATAAAGCGGCAACACCTTACCACTTAAACTACCACGCCACTTCTTACCCTGTTCAATAAACAATATTTCACCATAATTGCCTTCTTTAATACTTGAATCGATGGCAATGACTCTTCCTTGATAGCGGCTTTCAATTTGTTTTTGTGAGGTGTGTCCAACAATTAAATGATTAACGTCAAAGTGTTTAAGCAGTAAATCAATCTCTGCTGAAGTTGCGCCATTATCTTTCGCACGAGAGCCTTTTACAGGCGAGGTTTTACTTCGCTCAGTAGCAAAATAACCACGATACCAAATAGGACCATTGGCGGTATGAAGAAACTTCGCCCACCCTGCTCTAGGTTGTTCAAGATCCGCTTTAACTAAGTTATCTTTAAAGACAGTATTGATTTCAACCAAACTGCGCTGTTCTGTGGCTAAACTAGGATGAAAACCGCCATGAGCAAACAGCATATTATTAATTTTAACCAACACAGGCTTGCTTCGTAACCAATCCCCAATAACACTACTTCGACTAAATAATTGTTCAAACGGTTTGTTTAATTGCTTCGCTGTTTCAACATACTTAGGGTGTAAATAACGTAAATCCCCATTGAGAATCATTACTTCATGATTACCTAATGTTAGGTGAATATCACCACCGGCTTGTTGTGCTTGTTGTTCTAAATCGTACAAAAACCACAATATTTCAGTGACCTTGTCTCCTCGGTCAAAAATATCACCTGTAATAACAAAGTGTCCTTTGCCAAAAGCCCAATTTTTGTTTTCATCAATTATCTTGTTGTTGGTAAGTAACTCAATCATCAAGTCATATTTTCCATGAAAATCACTTAATGCCGCAACAGGATAATCACCAGAAAACTCGAGTACTTTATTTTCAATACTACGCAAGGCATGTATTTTGGCAGGCATATTACACGCCGAAATAGACAATGGAAAACTAACCGCCTCTGTAGTACTTGTTACCACTTCACTTTCACATAACCAATATGACTGAAACTGTTGTTGTTCGTTAACAAAAACATAAGGACCATCATTAACGGGTGATAGTGTTTCAAGCTTTGATTTTTCATCAACACTAGAAAAAGCAAAGGTTGATACACTGCTTGCGATAAATAATGTTGATATGAGGATAATTAAGCGGTTAGCAGTGTGAGAAGAGAAAAACATGGCAGCTCCAAAAAGTAAAAGGATAAAAGTAAAAAATAAAACTATAAAAGACCACATCCGTGTGAGGTTTTAAAAGCGGAGCTAAACTAAACTTACCTCCGCCATAACTTGTTCCGTAAAGTTAGCTTAGAAG
>OJHK01000844.1_pt1 | contig 16734 bp, 18 predicted proteins | sample 1595161 | NCBI WGS metagenome assembly OJHK01 (sample SAMN05416842, study PRJEB24817) | seawater metagenome | isolation source: Sea water | place: Canada:Atlantic | collected 2013-07 | reverse complement strand
AATCAACGTCGGGCAAATTAAACGTATATAAATGATTATTTATAATTTTTTCGTCTATTTCTTCGATGGAAAGCTCCTTATTAACAACTTTTTTAGATATGTTTTTAATAGTATTAACAATTTCTTCCCTAGCTCCATAACTCAGAGCTAATGTTAAGACTATTTTTTTGTTATTTTTAGTTTTACTTACAACCTCTTTTAATGTTTTTTGCGCATTATTTGGAAGAGTATTTATATCTCCAATAGTATTAAGTCTAACTTCATTTTTTTGTAAAGTACTTAATTCTTTGTTTAATGAGTTTATTAATAAACCCATTAAAGCATTTACCTCTAGTTTAGGTCTTTTCCAGTTTTCTGTAGAAAAAGCATATAAAGTAATTGCTTCTGTTCCTATTTCTGCAGCAGCTTCTATAGTGTCCCTTACAGCAGTTATTGCATTCTTGTGACCAAAAATACGATTCATACCCTTGTCTTTAGCCCAACGTCCGTTACCATCCATAATTACGGCAACGTGCTTTGGTATATTTTCAGACCTAATGAGTAATTTTTTTTCCATAAATTTTATCTTTGATCAGCAAAGCAAGCGGGTCTTCCAAAAGTATAAACTAAAGAAACACCAGAAAACATATACCAATCATTTGAAGTGCCTCCAAAATCTAAATCTGAAAACTGGCTTGTAGTGAAATCTAATTTATCTGTGAATGTATAACGAAATGTAGTTTCTATAGCAAAAGCTATTTTACCATAAACTTTCGTTTTGTAACCAATTCCAAAAGGTACGGCAATAGATGTATTTCTGGTAAAGATAAAACTACCATCTGTATTCTGTACTCTAGGAGTTTCAAAATCTACAGCTGCTACTTGTAACAAAATATAAGGAGTGCTTGTTTTATTTTTTGATGATAAGTCGTACTCATAAAAATTATACTCAATACCCACTGCAAATTCGTTTATAGGGTTTTTAAAACTAAAAACTCTTTGTTGTCTAATTTTATTTTCAGAATCTGCATTATCTCCCACCAAAGAGAAATAACTGTAAGACCCTCTAATTGCTATTCTTGGGTTTAGGTTGTATTTATATATTATACCTCCACCCGGATTGTTGGGTTGAATGTAATTAGTCTTCCCAACATCTCCAACATAATTTACCCCTCCTGCAAAGATACCTATTTCATTTATTTGTGATAAACAATTGCTAGAATTGTACAGAAACAGTAATAAAATTAAACACCTTTTCATCCTAAAAAATAGCTTGCAAATATAAAAAAATCTATTTGCTTTATAAAGTTAATAGTCAAGTCTTTTTGAATAACAATAATTTTGATTTTTTATTGCTTTGTAGTTCTCTAAATATTAGAGCCATTTCGGGTATCTTCTCCCCATAAAAGTTTTGTTCTTAGGGTGGTTAGAAAAGATTGATTGGCTGGTATGATGCTCTTAATTGTAAAAGGAGATTTTTCTATATAAATCTTTGTGTCTTTTGGTACTGAGGTAATTCTTGAGTCTAATGAAATTAAAAAACTCTTTTCTCTTGAGTCTACTTCTAATTCTATAAAAGTATCGTCTGGAATCACCATGGGTCTTGCATTTAAATTATGAGGTGCTATTGGGGTAATGATAAAGTTTTTTGAGTTTGGCGAAATTACAGGACCATTGCAGCTCAATGAATAACCTGTAGAACCGGTTGGTGTTGCAATAATAAGACCATCAGACCAATAGTTTGTAAGGTATTCTTTGTCTAAAAATGTTTTAACACCTATCATAGATGTTGTATTTTCTCTAGCAATTGTTATTTCGTTTAATGCAAAAGAAAATTCACCAAAAGAATCAACTGCTGGACTTGTTCTAATGCTTAATAGTGTTCTTTCTTGAATTGTGTATTTTTTAGCAATTAATAAATCAATAGATTCTTGAATCGCATTTTTTTGAATGTTTGCTAAAAAACCAAGACGCCCCGTATTAATTCCTAGAATAGGAATGTTTAAATCTCTAATGTAAGTAATAGCTCTTAGAATTGTTCCGTCACCACCCAAACTAAAAAATAAGTTAAAAGAACTATTTAAATCATGGAAGCTAGCAAAAGTGGGGTACTTTTTTGTTAGATGACCAAGGCCTTTTATAACCTTGTAAAAGTTCTCCTCAAAAAAAACCACCACATTGTGTTTTTCTAAAGCTGTTAAAAGAATTGAAATTTCCTTTTCAGCATTTACGGAATATGTTTGACCAAAAACGGCTACTTTTTTTATCATTACATGTCTAAGTATTTCTGTAAATAATCAGATCTATCTTTTAGATCTTGTAAATAAAAATCATCTTTATGTTCAGAGATTACATTGTAGTTATACCTTCTAAATGTTTGAATAATTTCATTAATATCTTCTGAATTAATTTTAATGGTTACTTGCCTTATGTCAGAAATTTCAGACGAGATATAAAGACCAAGTATCTTTCCATCATTGCTTTCTACAATCTGACTTACCTCACTTATAGAAAAATCTTTTTTATTTTTTTCTACAACAATGCTTACTCCTTCATTGAATAAAAAGGGACTAGCGCTAAACACCTCTAGGATGTCATTTAATTCATAATACCCTATATACTTTTTTTTATCATTTAAAACAGGCATTATATTAGTTTGGTTGTCTGTAAATAATTTAATCAATTTTAATATTTGTGTATTTTCATCAGTAAAAAAGAAGTCAATTAAATGAGGGTATTCTGAAATAAATGAAGAATTTTCTATGGTTTGAAAATCGCTTTCAGAGATACATCCGAGTAATTCTCCTTTGTCAACAACAGGGATATGTGTGATGGGAAGCATTTTACAGACATCTTGAGCTTTTTTCACCAAACTATCTGGCGTTAAAACCTCTATATCATTTAGTATGTATTCTTTCATATTCATGCTTTACGAATATAGTTTAAAATCATTTAATGCCGTACTTTTGTGTTTTATTTGAAACTAATGACAAAGTTAAGCGTAAATATTAATAAAATTGCAACATTACGTAATTCAAGAGGCGGAGATGTTCCTAATTTATTACAAGTTGCCTCAGATATTCAAGATTTTGGTGCACAAGGTATCACTATCCATCCCAGGCCAGATGAAAGACATATTCGCTATCAAGATGCGTATGATCTAAAACCAATAGTTATTACAGAGTATAATATTGAGGGAAATCCTATTCGTAAATTTATGGATTTAGTGTTGGAAGTAATGCCTACTCAAGTAACATTGGTTCCAGATAATATCAATCAAATTACCTCCAACGCAGGTTGGGATACTATTACTCATCAATCATATTTAAAAGAAGTAATTAACGAGTTTAAAAATGCCGGAATTAGAACTTCTATTTTTATTGATACAGATTTAAAATTAATTGAAGCTGCAGCCAAAACAGGGGCAGATAGAATTGAATTGTACACAGAACATTTTGCAGGCGCTTATGAAAAAGGGGATAAGCAAGCTATAAAACCATACACAGAAGCAGCTCTTTTTGCTCACAAATTAGGACTAGGGATTAATGCTGGTCACGATCTAAATCTTGAGAATATTGAATTCTTTAAGCAAAACATTCCAAATCTAGCAGAAGTGTCTATTGGACATGCCTTAATTTCCGAGAGTTTATATTTAGGTCTGCAAAATGTGGTGAATATGTATTTGCATAGACTTAGCTAGAAGGTGTTTTAAGTGCTCAATACACACTTAATACGGGGCTCTAGAAGTTTTATTTAGTGAACTATATTTTGAAATTTTGATAACTGATTAATGAAAATAGTACATTCAAAAATAATTGGAGAAGGTGCTCCGTTATTAATTCTTCATGGATATTTTGGCATGAGTGATAATTGGAAATCTCTCGGAAATAAGTTTGGAGAAGATTTTCAAATACATTTAATAGACCAACGAAACCACGGACGAAGTTTTCATGCAGATAATTTTAATTATGACCTTTTAGTTGAAGACTTAGTTCAGTATATTAAATATCATAACCTGGGAAAAGTGATAGTATTAGGGCATTCAATGGGAGGAAAAGCAGCAATGCTTTTTGCTGTGAAATACCCAACATTGGTAGCTAAATTAATTATTGTAGACATTGCTCCAAGATATTATCATCCGCATCATACCGATATTTTAAAAGCATTGAATTCGGTTGATTTTTTAATTCACAATACCAGAAAATTGGTTGATCAAAAAATCACTGAACTAATTCCGGAAATTGGAGTCCGTTCTTTTTTATTAAAAAATGTGTATTGGAAAGAAAAAGGACTCTTAGCCTACAGATTTAATTTACAATCACTCACCGAAAATAATCATGAAGTAGGGAAAGCATTGCCATCGTTTACAACCTTTGATGGAGAAACTCTATTTTTAGCAGGAGGAAATTCTGGATATATTACAAAGAGTGAAGTTCCTATGATAAAAGCCCATTTCCCAAAAGCATCTATAAAAACCATTGCTAATGTTGGTCATTGGTTACATGCAGAGACGCCCGGGGCCTTTTATGAGCTTGTGATGCGTTTTTTGAAAAAGTAAACAAATTTACTTTTTAGCTAATAAATCTCTGATTTCCTCTAATAGTTCTTCTTGTGTTGGTCCTGCTGGTAATGCAGGTGCTGCAGGTGCTTCTTTTTTCTTAGTGGCATTTATTCCTTTGATAATAATAAACATTACAAATGCAACAATTACAAAATCTATAACATTGGTTATAAAATCACCATATAAAACAGCAACTTCTGAAATGTTATTAGAGGTGTCCGCTTCTCTTGCGATCCATTTTAGATCTTTAAAATCAGCTTTAAAAACCAATCCTATTAGTGGAGAAACAATCCCTCCTGTGAATGATGTGACTACTTGTTTAAAAGCAGCACCCATAACAAAACCGATGGCAATGTCTACTAGATTACCTTTTAGGGCAAATTCTTTAAATTCTTTTAGCATATTAGTTTTTTAATGATTAATAAACCTAAAAATAAGAAAATATCAGTAAATGAGCATTCTTTTTATTCGTTGAGAGATAAGAGTTAATACCTCATAAGAAATGGTTTCTGATACTGAAGAAATATTCAAGATGTCTTCTTGGGTTTTAAATATAAACACATTATCTCCTTCTTTGCAGTTAATGTTAGTAATGTCTACCATCATCATATCCATGCAAACATTGCCAATAATTGGAGCTCTTTGATTGTGAATAGTCACAGATCCATTTCCATTTCCTAATTTTCTAGACAAACCATCGGCATGCCCAATAGGAATAGTAGCTATTGTAGCATCTACATTTGCAATAAACGCCCTATTGTATCCAACAGTTTCTCCTTTTTTTACGGAATGAGTTTGAGAAATAATAGATCTCAAAATATGTGAGTTTTTTAATTGTGAAGTTTCTTTTTTATCATTTCCAAAACCATATAAACCAATACCAATTCTCACCATGTCAAATTGAGCTTCTGGATAGTTTATAACACCAGATGTGTTTAAGGTATGAGCTATTGGAGTGTAGTCTAAATACTCATAAACTTCTTTAATGATCTCTTTAAAATTATGGAGTTGCTTTAATGTAAACACTCGTTCATTGGCATCTTCGCTAGCTGCTAAATGAGATAGAATAGATTTAATTTTTACATGTTCTGAGCCATCAATAGCATTCATAATTAAAGGAATATCAGCTTTTGAAAGGCCCAATCTATTCAATCCTGTATTAAATTTTAAATGAATAGGATAGGACAGGAGTTCTTGCTCTTCAGCATACGCTAGAAATTCAGTTAATGTTTTTAAGTTATAGATGCTAGGCTCTAATTGATCTCTTACAATTTGATTAAAATTTTGAATCTGAGGGTGTAAAACTAAAATAGGAGTTGCTACTTTAGCTTTTCGTAAAGCAGTACCTTCATGTGCATAGGCAACAGCAAAATAATCTACCTTATCTTTTAAAAAAGAAGCTACTTTGGCAGCATCACTTCCATAGCCAAAAGCTTTTACAACAGCTAATATTTTTGTTTTTTGATGTAGTTTATTTTTAAAGTAATGAAGGTTGTGCTCTAGCGCATTACCATCAATTTCTAAAACGGTTACATGATTGTTCATAGCATTAGTCTGGACTAATTTTCAGAATTTTTTTCTTTCAGAATTTCTTCTTTTTGAGAAACAAGCGCTTTGTAGTAAGCAGCTCTACTTAGAGGTTCGTATTCTTGAGTTTCTCCTAAAAAAACAATGTCTTCATTGGTTGCTTTTCTAAAACTATAATTGGCTAAGTTTCCTGTTCTAGTACAAACAGCATGAACCTTAGTAACATATTCTGCTGTTGCCATAAGGGCAGGCATAGGACCAAAAGGGTTCCCTTTAAAATCCATATCCAATCCAGCAACAATTACACGAATTCCTCGGTTGGCCAAATCATTACAAACAGCTACAATCTCATCGTCAAAAAATTGGGCTTCATCAATACCAACAACATCAACATCATTGGCTAATAATCTAATATTTGAAGCAACAGGAACAGGAGTTGAACGAATTTCATTGGCATCATGAGAAACCACCATTTCATTATCATATCTAGTGTCAACAACTGGTTTAAAAATCTCTATTCGTTGTTTTGCAAACTGCGCGCGTTTGAGTCTTCTGATGAGCTCTTCAGTTTTCCCAGAAAACATAGAGCCACAAATTACTTCTATCCAACCAAATTGTTCTGTATGATTTACTGTATTTTCAAGAAACATTTTGTAATTTTAAGGCTTCAGTGGATTTGTACATTAATTAATGTGAATGTAGGCAAATTTATTAAAAAATGACATTAAAAAATAATTAAACAACACAACTTATGCACAAAAAACTCGCAGCAGACCTCACTAGTTTAGCTCACAGTATTTTACAAATGAAAAACAAAGAGGATGTTTTTGCTTTGAAAACAAAAGCGCATGAAGTTTATGAAAAATTAGCTGTTTTGGCATATGTAGAGGAATACATTAACAATACACCAAATTCTGAGTATACCAAGGATGAGCTTTTAGAGTTGGTTAATAAGGCTAGTGAAAAGCTAGAAAAAGAGATAAAAATTGAAGATGATATAGAACAGGGTATTACAACAGAAATTATTGAACAGGACGTTGTTGTAACAATAGAAGATCAAGAAGATCAAGAAGATCAAGAAGATCAAGAAGACAAAGAAGCTAAAGAAGCCCTTGTTGAGCATCAATTAGAAGAATCTACAGATGATATATCTGAGATACTAGAGGAAGAGTTGCCTAGTGAAGAAATTGAATTATTGATTGATGAATCTTTGATAGGTTTTAATGAAGCTGAAGAAAAAGATGATTTATTTTCTCAATCAGAAGAGATTATAGAAGAGACTTCACAAGAGATTTTAGAGGAGATTTTAGAAGAAAATTCAGAAGTCATAGATGACACTAAAACAACTGATGCTTCTCATTCATTAGAGGAAGAGTTGAAAGATACCATTGCTGCAGATGTAGTTGCAGATTTATTTGAAAATGCCCCTAAAAAATCATTAAATGATACCTTGCAAGGTGATATTCAAATAGGTTTAAATGATCGAATTGTATTTGTGAAAAGTTTGTTTGGAGAAAGTCAGGAAGATTTTAACCGAGTGGTTTCTCAGTTAAATTCATTTAAAACTCAAAAAGAAGCAAAAAAGTTCATTCATAAAATGGTAAAACCAGATTATGACTGGGCAGATAAAGAAGATATTGAAGAACGTTTTATGGCTATTATAGAACGTAAATTTTTATAAACTTAGAATTTGATAACATGATAATAAGCACGTTGGCTTGCTGTCAAACTCTAATTAATACAGAGCCCATCTTTATGGGATAACTATATGAAAATAGAAGTTTCTAACGGAGAAATCATTGATAAATACACAATTTTAGAAATTAAACTTTCCAAAATTAAAGATCCTAAAAAAATCATCAATATTCAACACGAATACAATACACTAACACCAGATGTTGACAGTATTTATAAGGGTTGTAAAAACAGTGCTCAATTAAAAAACCTTCATCATGATTTGTTAGAAGTGAATAAGAAGTTGTGGAAAATTGAAGATGATATTAGAGAATGTGAAAGAGCAAACAATTTTGGTCAAACATTTATAGATTTGGCTCGAGCAGTTTATTATGTAAATGATACTCGTTCTGATGTAAAAAAGAAAATTAATATCTTCACAGGGTCAGATTTAGTTGAAGAAAAATCTTATGAGGAATATAAAAAGAAATAACATGAAGTGTAGACTTTCATTTATGCTATTATTAATTTTTTTGTCAGGTTGTAAATCTATAGTTGAAACTCAGCGTTTTCAAGTAGGAAAATCACCAGAAAAACCAGATTATAATCTCACATCTTCTTGGGCAGTACTTCCAGTTAATTACTCCTCAGCATTTCAAGAGTATGCTTCCAAAGAAATAGATACATTGCAAGCAGATGTCTTTTATGTGTATCCAACTTTAAATTTAGAAAAAGAAGACATACGATGGAATGTTCCTATTAATGATACAATACAAAATAAAAAAGTTATACAAAAAGCAGTTTTAATGCAAGCCTCTGCCTTGGCTGTTTCAGGTAAAGTTTACACTCCTTTTTACAGACAGGCACATATCCGTTCATATAAAATGTATAATGAAGGAGGGAAAGAAGCGTTAGAATTAGCCTATGAAGATGTGAAGAATTCTTTTGAAGTTTATTTAGAAAAATACAATAAAGGAAGACCCATCATTATGCTAAGTCATAGCCAAGGAACTACCCATACAGTGAGATTGCTTGCTGATTTTTTTGATGGAAAAGAGCTGCAAAAAAAATTAGTAGCAGCGTATATTCCTGGAATGAGAATTCAGCCAGATCAATTCAAGACAATTAAACCTATGACAAAACCAACTGAAACCGGTGGTTTTGTGTCTTGGAATACCTTTAAAAAAGGTCACTATCCTAAAAATGATAAAAATTGGTATGACGGAGGCGTAACAAGCAATCCAATTACTTGGGATACTTCTAAAACAACAAGCTTAGAACTACACAAAGGTTTTTTATACACCAATAAAAAAATCTACCAAAAAGCACTTACAGTTGAAATTACTGACGGATTAGTTTGGTCTAGCAACCCCAAGTTTCCCATGCGACTTTTTATGTCTCTGATAAAGAACTATCATGCAGGAGATATAAATTTATTTTGGCAAGATATTAGAGAAAATTCGGCACTAAGATTGAAAACATATTTAAGAAATAATTAACCAATATTTTCTTTCAAACGGTCTATTTCCTTTTTACTATTTCCAATAAAAATATCATTCCCTACAATAAAAACAGGGCGTTTTAAAAAAGTATATTCATCCAAAATAAATTGTCTGTACTCTTTTTCAGTAATAAGCTCATTTTTTAAGCTCATGGCCTTGTATTTCTTGGCGCGTTTATTAAATAGGGCTTCATAACTATTTGAAAAAGAATACATTTCTTCTAATTGAGAAACCGTTACAGGATTGGCTTTAATTTCTTGTCTCTCAAAACCCTCTAAATTTACTTCTTTTAAAATTCTACGGCAGGTGTCACAAGTTTGTAAAAAATATACTTTCTTCATTTATAAGAATTATCTTTGATAAAATTACATTAAAAAAATGAAGATACAATTTGATATACTAACAAAAACAAGAGCTATAGTTTTACATTATATAAAAGGATTAAGTTTAGATCAACTGCATGTTATTCCAGAAGGGTTTACTAATAATATTGCTTGGAATATTGCACATATAGTTGTTACTCAGCAATTATTACATTACGGGCTTTCTGAAAAAGATTGTCTGGTGTCAGATGAGTTAATTGCTGCCTTCAAAAAAGGAACAAAACCTACACGTCAATTTACTCAAGAAGAATTTGATGAAGTTTTAGACTTGTTTAAAGGCTTGCCTAATACCTTAGAAGAAGATTATGAGGCAGGTATATTTACAGAATATTCAGCATATAAAACAAGTACAGGTTTTGTGATTGATTCAATGGAAAAAGCAGTAATCTTTAATAATTTTCATGAATCTCTTCACTTGGGAGTTATCATGTCATTAAAAAAGCTAGTGTAACTAGTTAGGATTATTTTCTAAAACAATATTATTAACAGATTTGTTCTCGGTTACTGACTAAAATAGATTATAAATAAATCCTATTTGAAATACTGTTGACCATTCGTTATCCTCATTTCCAGGAGAATTAGATCTTAAACCGTCTAAGTTGTCCGAAAAGAAAAATTGCCATTTAAATTGAGCATTCAAATCAATTTCATTATTCAATTTATATCGAGTACCTAAACCAAAGGTACTTGAGAATGAAGTGCCTCTGCCTACGGATGTGTCGGAAGGGTCCCTCCATTTTTCAGGTAACACCGAACTATCTTGCGTCCAGTCACCTAAAGTAGAATTTAGAGAGTTTTTAAAAATAGAATAATTAATACCAGCTAATAAATATGGATTCCACCTCGATCCATATCGGAAATCATAATAAATAAAATCCTCTAAGCTTTTTAGATAAATTTCTCCTTGAAAGCCAATATTAGTTATTTTAAATGATCCTGTCATGGCTCTTAACTGAGTAGCTAAATTACTGTTTCCGTTGACATATTCTCCTTTATGGCTTAACTTTATATTGGAAACAAAGTTAAGTTCACTTCTTAATGCTATGTGATTTGATATATTTTGTTTTCTCCGTGATGTTTTACCAAAAAAGTATAAGCTATGTGTTAAACTTACAGATAAAGCGTTCACGTCAGAGCTCTGTCCTTCTCCATAATCTGAATGTATTATTGAGTTACCTATCTGTACACCTAGACCTTGAGGGGTATTTTGTGATATTGATGAAGAAATGTTAAAAACAATTACTGATAGTATTACAATAAATTTGTTTTTAGATAATAAGTTTTTTTTAAGAAAAGCTCTTAATTGGGGTTTAGGGGTATTATAAGTCATTGTTATAAAAATTATTTTATAATAGCAATGATAAAATTAGGGTACCGTAAAATTAAAATAAATTTTAATTAAAACAAGTATTTTAAACATAAAATTTAAAATAAACTCACTTTTTTCATTTGATAATTGTCTTACTATGATGTAATTAATGGCTTTATTAGTCAAGCCTTTTTTATATCATAAGACTTTAACATTGTAGTTTACTAGAAAAATAAATATTAGGAAGGATTTACCATTTCTCTAGAATTAGAGATAGTTTTAGTTACTCATTAAAAAACAGGAAAATTATTTTATTTTTATAACTTCATTTAATACCCAATTAGGCCTTATTTCCTGAACCTCAGGGAAGTATTGTACAGGTTCTGGTTGTTTTTTTTCTAGGTAATTTCCAGTATCCCATTTCCCATTATTATTGGTGTCGTAAATAATTCTAATTTTATATTTTTTAGGAATTAAATAGTTAAATGATATTGTTTTATTCTCAGATGAAGTCTCTTGAGCTACTGTAACATCGTTAATATCTGTTAATTGAATAATGACAGGAACCTTTTCAGGATTTTGAATTGCTAATGAGATTTCTCCATAATCTTCTATACTTCTTGTTCTAAATTGAGAAGTAACGGTATCATTACTAGTCTCAAAAATGTCCACTAAAGCATCTGGATATAAATTCAGTTTGTAAGATGTTTTAAATTTTTTCTCAAAAAGAAAGCCAACACTACTCTCTTTTTTTGAGATGAATGCCTTGTAAGTTATATAGATACTATCTGTATGTACAAAATTAATTTTTGAAGTATCTATTTTTATAATAGGATTATTAGTACTAAAAAATAAGGTATCTTTTATGTTTAATACACCTCCAGTTATTTTGGTAACAGTTAATGAATCGAGTTGTTTTTTTCTTAATGCTACCGTTATTGTGTCTATAATGTTATTATTACTTATTTTAAAAATCAGCGAATCTTTTTCTATAGGCGAGTGCCAAAGGTTTAAGGTGTCTTTTCCTTTTTCAGGAAGAATGATGGTTTGAAAGTTATCTGGAACAATAGAGAGCGTTTCTACTTTTAGATTAGACGGTTTTCCTTGGTATCCAAAAATAAGCTGCCCTTTTCTTATTTCTTTTCCTCGTCTAAATATATAAGGTAATTCTTCTTTAAATATAGAGAGCTCAGTTTTAATAATGCTATCTCTAGGCAACGAAATGGTGTCTTTTAAAAAACCAATTTCATCAGTTTTTGGATTAAAAACATAATCGCTTCTAGCATCATTTAAAGCAACTAAAAGGTAGTTGCCTTTTCTCAGGTTTGAAAATTCATAATTAGAAGAGTCTAAAGTACTCGTCACATAATCTGGCTTTCTGTTGTATACAGCAGAATCTGTATAAGCGCTGTCTAATCTGTACAATAAAAGCTTTATATTTTCAACACTCTCAGATTTAAAAGAATTTTTAACACTACCAGACAGGGTTAAAGAATCTATGTAGGCTCCGGTAGAAAACACATATTTAAAGCGTTCTAAAGTATTGGATTCATTATTATCTTGCACACTATTCCCGAAATCAAAAATATAGGTAGAGTTTTCTAGTAGCGTATCTAAAATTTTTATATTAATGTACTTACTTGGGCTTCCCTGTGGTGAAATTAGAGGTGGGTTTTCTGGGTTTAAAGGCGGTGAAATAATGAGTTGCTTACTGAGGTCTTTTAATTTTATATATTCATTAAAGTAAATATTAATTTCATTTTTATCAAAATTAATAGTTTCATAAGGCGGGTTTGCTGTTACAAACAATGGTGCATCTTCATCTTTTGGACCACCATCTGGTCTTCCTTTTTTTGCACATTGTGAAAAAGATAAAACAAGAACAATTAAAAAAAGAGATTGTATTTTTTTCAACTCAGGTATTTTACTACAAATAAACAATATATTTTTTGTAATGTAATGTCAGAGTTTTGTTAATTTTTATTCAGTTAGCGCAATGGTGACTATGCTAATTTTTATATTTTCTGCTTTTAATAATTGTTTGTAGCAAGCCTCAAGGGTGGCGCCAGTGGTAACTACATCATCAATTAAAAGGACATGTTTATTTTTTAAGAGTATTGTATCTGTAATACTAAAATTAGTCATAAGGTTTTTAAAACGTTCTACTCTGTTTTTAAAAGTCTGAGTTTTTGTTGCGGAACTTCGTATTAAAACATCTTCAAGATATTCAATGTTTAAAATAGTACTTAAACTTTCTCCAAACTTAGTTAATTGATTATAACCTCGTTGCCTTAATTTTTTCTCGTGAAGAGGTACTGGAATGATATAATCTATCTCACTAAATTTACCAGTTTCTAGTAACTTTTGACCAAACCATTCTCCTAAAAACACACCAACTGATTCATTATTTTTATATTTTAATTGATGAATAAGTTTCTTCACTTTTCCAACAGGATGATAATATAAAAAGGATGCTCCCTTTTCAAGAAGAACTCTTCCTTCTAGAGTTTGTGTTAACAGATTGGAGGTACTATCACCATTGTCTATAAATGGTAAATCTAACCTACATTCTATACAAATTATTTTTTCTTGATCTAATAAGTATTGCTCACAACAAAGACAAACAGACGGATAAAAGAGATTAAAAAGATCTTGTAAACCTTTCATTTTCTTAGCTTTTTATGTGAAGATACTAAAAAACAAGAAATGCAGTACTTATGAAATACATAAAGTAGCACTAATTTTTCTTGAAAAATTTCTTTATTCCTGTATCTTTACCAACATTATGGCACAACAAGAAGATCAGTTTAAAAAAGTAATATCTCACGCAAAAGAATACGGTTATATTTTTCAATCTAGTGAAATCTATGATGGCTTAAGTGCGGTATACGATTACGCTCAAAACGGAGTAGAGCTAAAGAAAAATATTAGAGATTATTGGTGGAAAGCAATGGTGCAGATGCATCAAAATATTGTAGGCTTAGATGCTTCTATATTAATGCACCCAACCACTTGGAAAGCTTCAGGGCACGTAGATGCTTTTAACGATCCATTGATAGATAACAAAGATTCAAAAAAAAGGTACAGAGCAGATGTATTAATTGAAGACTACTGTGCTAAAATAGAAGGAAAAATAAACAAAGAAGTAGCCAAAGCTGCAAAACGTTTTGGGGAAGCATTTGATAAAGAAGAATTTTTATCTACCAACGGAAGAGTTGTTGGATATCAAGAAAAAATTAAAACAATTCTTTCAAGAATGGGTGCATCTTTAGAAAATGAAGATCTAGCCGATGTAAAAGCCTTAATAGAAGAATTAGAAATTTCAGATCCGTTAACAGGGTCTAAAAACTGGACAGATGTGAAGCAATTTAACTTAATGTTTGGTACTCAACTAGGTGCTTCTGCAGAGAGTTCTATGAAAGTATATTTACGTCCAGAAACTGCTCAAGGAATTTTTGTAAACTTTTTAAATGTTCAAAAAACAGGGAGAATGAAAATCCCTTTTGGGATAGCACAAACTGGAAAGGCATTTAGAAATGAAATTGTAGCTAGACAATTTATTTTCAGAATGCGTGAGTTTGAACAAATGGAAATGCAGTTTTTTGTAAAACCAGGAACTCAGAAAGATTGGTATGATCATTGGAAAGAAAATCGTTTAAAATGGCATCTATCTCTAGGAATGGGGCAAGATAATTATCGTTTTCACGATCATGATAAATTGGCTCATTATGCAGATGCAGCAGCAGATATTGAATTTAAGTTCCCTTTTGGATTTAAAGAATTAGAAGGAATTCATTCAAGAACAGATTTTGATTTAAAAGCTCACGAAGAATTTTCTGGTAAAAAATTGCAATATTTTGATCATGAAGAAAATAAGAGTTACACACCTTATGTGGTGGAAACTTCTATTGGATTGGATAGAATGTTTTTGGCAATTTTCTCTAATTCGTTGGTTGAAGAAGAATTAGACAACAATACAACCAGAACAGTATTAAAACTTCCAGCAGTCTTAGCACCAACCAAGGCAGCTATTTTACCTTTGGTAAAAAAAGATGGTTTGCCAGAAGTTGCTCGTCAAATCATGAAAGACTTATCATGGGATTTTAATGTGTTTTACGATGAAAAAGATGCCGTTGGGAAACGTTATAGAAGACAAGATGCTGCAGGAACTCCTTTCTGTATCACCGTAGACCACGAAACCCTAGAAAACAACACGGTTACTATACGTCATAGAGATACCATGAAACAAGAGCGTGTTCAGATTTCTGAATTAAAAGAGATGATTGCACAAGCAGTTGATGCAAAAACTTGGTTGATGAAAATGTAAACAATTGTACCAGTTTAGAATATTAAAAAAGCCTCATCATTATGATGAGGCTTTTTTAATATAGATTTTTATCTTCCTATTTTGGGTCAGCTAATGCACTATAAACAATTTTTTCTAGTTTAGAATTGATGTCATTATTAAATGGAGACGATAGCACTTGCCTTAATTGAATAACAATTAAATCATTTACTGGATCTATCCAAAAAATAGTACTGAAGGCTCCTCCCCAACCATAGGCTCCATCTGGTTTTCTGGGGTGTTCTTTTGCAATATCAAAACCAAAACCAAACTCTAAACCTGGGCGAAATGACAGTGAATCTAATTGATCTTGATGCATCAATTTTGCTGTTTCTGGTTGTAATAGGGTAGCACCATGAAGACTTCCGTTATCTAACATTGCTTGGCAAAAAAGAAAATAATCACGTGCAGTTCCTGTCATTCCACCACCACCAGAATGATATGTTTTTGCCCCTTCTGTAGGGTAGTTAGGAATGTAAAAAAGTTGCTGAACATTAGGTATTTGAGTAATTCCACCTGTATAGGTAGGCATAAATGCTTTAGTTAGTTTACTTGAAAGAGAATCATTAAAATAAAAATCAAGCATTTTAATTCCTAGAGGCTTGGTTATTTTTTCTCGTATATAATCATCTAAATCTTCTCCTGAAGCAACTTCAACTACTCTACCTAATACATCTGTATTAAGACCATACATCCATTTAGTTCCTGGCTCAAAAGCTAAAGGGATATCTCCAACTTTACTCATTGTTTCTTTGGCGGTCATTGGTAAAAAGGTGTTTAAATCTGGGATCCCATTTTTAGCAAACATTGCACCGTAAACCTTTGGGCTCATAAAGCCATAAGCAATACCAGAGGTGTGAGTTAGTAACTGTCTTACGGTAGGTGTTTTAAATGAAGGTAAGCTAGTCCAGCTAGAATCTAAAGGATTAAAGCTTTTTAAAATTTCTGTCTTCTTAAATGACGAGATGTAGTTTCCAACAGGGTCATCTAATTTAATTTTTCCAGCTTCTACCAATTGCATGGCAGCAACAGAAACTATAGGTTTGGTCATAGAAGCTAGTCTAAATAAATGATCTTTTCTGTAGGGTTCCGTTCTTAATGAATCTGACCATCCTACTTCAGATTCGTAAATAATTTTACCGTTTTTTGCAATTAAGGTAACAGCTCCAGGATATTTTTTAGCATCTACAAAATCCATTACCATTTTTTCAATTTTAACAAGGCTATCTGAAACCATGCCTACTTCTGCAGGAGTAGCAAATTGAAATTTTTCAGTTGAAGTATCTTTATGTTGTTCTGTACAAGAACTAATGAAAAAACAAAAAATAAGAGCGTAAAAAATACTAAATCGATTCATTTGGAGTAATTTTTTAGATGATTGGCGAGAAATTTGTACAACTCACACTATAAAAGCCTGTCTCTTATACACATCTCCGAGCCCACGAGACCTCTCT
>OJHK01000843.1_pt1 | contig 16750 bp, 16 predicted proteins | sample 1595161 | NCBI WGS metagenome assembly OJHK01 (sample SAMN05416842, study PRJEB24817) | seawater metagenome | isolation source: Sea water | place: Canada:Atlantic | collected 2013-07 | reverse complement strand
TTGCTGCAGATTTAAGTGCGATCAGAGGCCGCCCCTGCTCGACCTTTGACAGAAAGCCCGCCTGATCAAACCGCGCTTCAGCCTCCAGAACATTTTTTTCAACAGCAATGTCAGCAGCTTCAAGCAACGCGATACCGCGCCCGGAGACCCGTCCGTCGGGATCCTGCAAAGCCACGACGACGCGGGCAATGCCAGCATTAATCAGCGCTTCTGCACACGGCGGTGTCTGGCCGGTATGACTGCAAGGTTCCAGCGTGACGTAGGCCGTGCCGCCTTTCGCACGGTCTCCAGCGCGTTTAAGCGCTTCCGTTTCCGCATGGGGGCGCCCGCCCGGCTGGGTCCACCCACGGCCAACGACATAGCCTGCGGTATCCGCAATCACGCAGCCAACTGCTGGGTTTGGCCAAACGCGGCCTAAGCCGCGGCGACCAAGAGCCAAGGCGGCCTGCATATGCTGGGTGGTTAGTTTAGATATCATCCTCATCCAAGGCGCCAATAAACGCCTCGAAGTCTTTGGCTTCACGGAAATCTCTGTAGACAGAAGCAAACCGAACATAGGCCACAGAATCGAGTGACCGCAGCGCTTCCATCACCAACTCGCCCACCTGGGCTGCCGGAATTTCTGTCTCGCCCATGGTTTCCAAACGGCGCACCATTGAGGTCACGACACGGCTAATGCGATCTTCTTCTACCGGGCGTTTGCGGAGCGCCACGCGCATCGAACGCTCCATCTTGTCGCGCTCAAACACTTCACGCTTGCCGTTGGCTTTAACCACCGTCAGTTCGCGCAGATGCACGCGCTCGAAGGTCGTGAAGCGGGCGCCGCATTCAGGGCAAGCCCGGCGGCGACGGATGGCGGCATTATCCTCCGTCGGACGGGAGTCCTTCACCTGGGTGTCGTCATGGCCGCAGAATGGGCATCGCATCAATCAGGTTCCCGCTTTCGTCCGTCAGGCGCCGTAAATCGGGAAACGCTTGCAGAGCGCATCCACTTCGGCGCGGGCGGCGGCTTCTGCTGCCCCATTGTTTTCACTGCTCTTGGAAAGTTCGTTCAGAACGTCCCCGATAATTTCACCGATCCGGGTGAATTCCGCCACATCAAATCCGCGCGTTGTGCCTGCTGGAGAGCCGAGCCGGAGGCCCGAGGTTACAGCCGGTTTTTCAGTATCAAACGGAATGGCGTTCTTGTTACAGGTCAGCCCTGACCGCTCCAGGCTCGCTTCTGCATCCCGGCCTGTCAGGCCGAGCGGGCGGAGGTCAACCAGCATCAAGTGCGTGTCCGTACCGCCGGAGACGATGTCCATGCCCTTCGCTTTCAGCGTTTCCGCCAAAGCCCGCGCGTTCGCAACGACACGTTCGGCATAGGAGCGGAATTCTGGCTGCAACGCCTCCCCAAACGCGACCGCTTTGGCGGCGATCACGTGCATCAGCGGGCCGCCTTGCAGCCCAGGGAATACGGCGGAATTGATCTTTTTGCCAAGCGCATCATCATTCGACAGCACCATGCCGCCGCGGGGGCCACGCAATGTTTTATGGGTGGTCGTTGTCACAACATCAGCGAATGGCAGTGGGCTTGGGTGAACGCCTGTGGCCACCAATCCTGAGAAATGAGCCATATCGACCATAAACTTTGCGCCGACTTCGTCTGCGATGTCCTTGAAACGCGCAAAATCTATTTCGCGCGGATAGGCTGACCCACCTGCGATAATCAGTTTCGGCTTGTTCTCAAGGGCTAGGCTTTCGACTTGGTCAAAATCAATCCGGCCATCGTCTTTACGCACGCCATATTGAATAGCGTTGAACCATTTGCCGGACTGATTGGGCGCAGCGCCGTGGGTTAAGTGTCCGCCAGCTGCCAAGGACATGCCAAGGATCGTGTCGCCTGGCTGTACCATCGCCATGAAGGCCGCCTGGTTTGCCTGCGCGCCTGAATGGGGCTGCACGTTGACGAAAGAGCAGCCAAAGAGCCGCTTTGCCCGGTCAATCGCCAATTGTTCAGCAACATCAACAAACTCGCACCCACCATAGTAGCGACGGCCCGGATAGCCTTCTGCGTATTTATTAGTGAGCACGCTGCCTTGGGCTTCAAGCACAGCTTGAGACACAATGTTTTCGCTAGCGATCAGCTCAATCTGATCTTGCTGACGGGCGAGCTCGTTTGCGACGGAGCCGAAAAGTTCCGGGTCCGCTTCACTCAAACTGGCGGTGAAAAAGCCTTTCGGCAGGGCGTTGGCTGTCGCAGGCGCGTTCATGGGTCGCGCGGCTCCTCTAAAAATCGTGTGAAACACCGTATGTTGCGGTTTCTCACAGTCCTGCCCCCAACGCAATGCGGCTGATGCCGCAGGCAGCGCTTGCTTGGGGATTCCTTCCTGGGCGCATTCAGCCTATACTTGGCGCTTGGCCCAGTTCCTCTAAGGAAATGAAGCAGATGGCGATGAAACGTATGGTCCTGGAAATCGGGATGGGCACAGATATCCGTGGCGGTGATAGCACCAAGGCCGCCGTCCGCGCACTGAAAGACGCGCTTTGGCACAACACATTGACCATCGCCAAGGCGCTCGATGTGCCAACCGATTCGATGTTCGTCCACGTCACCATTGGCGCGCCTGATCCAGAAACCGTCGATAAGGCACAGGTGCTCGCTGTCCTGCCCCACGGTACCGGTAAAGTTGATGTGGTTGAGGGCGGGCTGAAAATCCCCCATGACGGCAGTGACTACTGCACGCTCATCGCGAATGCAGGTGCTGTCGTCTATCTCGACGTCGACTAACGGCTAGACCTTCGATGCAGCAGGTGCTGGATTGGCTTCAATCCACGTTTGACCCCACGAACTCGCCCCCGGAATGGGCGCCCATTGTGCTGGCTGGGACGATTGCCGCGCTTGTTGTCATTATCTTGTTCGGCAGCCTAATCGCTTGGCGCCGCCATAGTGTTTTGCAGGACCGGATCGCCCGGCTGGCGGACGACCGGCAGGCCGCTGACGCCCGGCTGAGCGAACGTCTACAAGCCCAAGAAAGCGCCCTCGCCCTTGCTGTAGAACAGCGCTTGGCGGCGTCGTCCGATCGCATGGCAGCCACATTGGACCGCACAGGCGCTGCATATTCCGAAGGCTTACAGAAACTCGCGGAACGACTTGGCCGTATTGACCAAGCCCAAGGGCGCCTGACTGAACTTTCGGGCCAAATTTCGGGCTTACAAGCGGCACTTAGTGATAAGCAGGCGCGCGGGGCTTACGGTGAAGTGCGCCTTTATGACCTTGTACGAGACGCTCTACCGCCAGGCGCTTATCAGGAGCAAGCCACGCTCTCCAATGGTCGCCGTCCAGATTGTCTGATCACGCTGCCAAACCCGCCAGGCTCCATCGCCATCGATGCGAAGTTTCCGCTTGAGGCGTTCTTATCAATCCGGGCCGCGACTGATGCTCAGGCAGAAAGTACAGCGCGCCGGGCCTTCGCGCGTGATATCTCCAAGCACATCAAGAATATCAGTGAGCGCTACATCCTGCCCGGCGAAACGGCGGACTGCGCCATGTTGTTTGTTCCAAGCGAGGCCGTATATGGCGAACTCCACGCCAACTTCCGCGCCGTTGTTGAGGTCGGGTTTACCGCTCGAGTTTATATCGTTTCCCCAACGACCTTATGGGCGACGCTGAATACCGCCCGCGCAATCATGAAAGACGCACAATTCCATGCCGAGGCCAGCCGCTTGCAAGCCGAAGTCAGCGCTCTACTGGGTGACGTTGGCAGGCTGGCGACCCGAGCAAATGCCTTCAAACGGCACTTAGCCCAGGCTGAGAGCGATATCGATGGAGTTGAAATCTCCATGCGCGCCATAGAAAAGCGCGGCGCGCGGATCGCGGACATGGACTTGGGCGCTGCAGATACGGCGGAGGACAAGCTGGAAGCCAAGGATTCCACAGCATTGTCTTAACGCCATCGTAAAGCTTCCTGCATATATTCGAACGTATGGTAATAGGTCCAGGTAGGGCCCCCGACCAGGAGCAACCGAGCTGTGAGCGTTCAAGGATCGCTACAGACAAGCATACTAGGGTTAAACCGCGCCGCCCAAAAAGCTGGCGACGCGGGTGAACGCATCGCCAACGGCGGTGCTGAAGCAACCAATCCTAAGCACGCCATCGACCTGATTACGGCTGAACGCAGCTTCCAAGCTAGCGTGAAGGCTATTCAATCCGGCGAGCAAATGACGGGCATTCTGCTTGATTTGAAGACTTAATTCAGTCTCTGGCGGCGCTTGCCCGCATTGGAGATGTCTGTCCGTTTATCGGAGGCCAGCCCTGCTGCGCCTCCCGCTCCACGTTGTGCGTTAGACTTATGCCCCCGAAAGCTCATCCCGAAGCTTCAGCGCCAAAGTAGGCCTATCAGACGTAAACGCTGAGACGCCCAGCGCCAGCATCGCCCTGATATCGGCTTCCTCATTCACCGCGTAGGCGCCGACTCTGATGCCCGCCGCCTTCCCTGCCGCCACCACGCCTTCGTTCATGACCTGAATACGTGGCGCAATCTCTGGAATACCGAAGCGCTGTGCGACCGCCAACACAGACCCAATCCCGCCGATCTGACGGAATGTCTGCGGGCTGACAAGCCAGAGGAAGTCTCTGGGTGCAGCGATGTCCATGAACCGCCCCAACGTATCTATGTTGAAAGCTGAGATCAGCGTTCGAGGCAACATTTTCCGTTGCACCAAAGCGTAAGCAATTTCCGCTTCAAGGCCAGGATACGGAACACCATCCGCAGCCGACTTTATCTCAAGCCGCAAATCAATGGCCGTCGGCTCAAAGATATCGATGACTTCATCCAAGAGCAGTGGACGCTCGCCATCTGTGCCTTTGATCTTAGCCTTGGCTATATCAGCCCAAGGCGTTGCAGCGACCGGCCCAGTCAGATCCGTCATCCGCCCAAAGACGGCATCGTGATGCACGACAAGCTGTCCATCAGCAGAGGGATGCACATCAAACTCAACATAGTCGACCGCCAGCCCAGAAGCATGTCTGAATGACGTCGGACTATTCTCCGGCGCTTCCAATGCGCCGCCACGATGGGCTGCGATGATCGTACTAGCTGCCTTGGTCATAGGATTACCCCTTGGACAGCAATTCCACGGTTCCCGTTCCCAGAACGGACAGCTCATCGTCCTGCTGACGGGCTTCCTGTTCGATGTCGATGAGGTGCTTACCGTTCTCAACGCGTTTGCCAGTGACTTTGCCCCGAATAATTAGGAGATCGCCTTCGGGGTTGTGGCGGCGGATTTTGCAGGTGGCGTGGCGGAGGAAGCCGTGGTCGCCCATCCAGTCAGTCATGTGGTGGGTCAGCCATGAGCAGCGTTCGGGGCCGTAATCATAGGCACCGGGGGTGCCGACCTGGCGGGCGAAATCTTCTTCCCAGTGGACTCGTTCTGGGCAATCTGGAATGCCAAACTTGTTCTTAATGCCAAGGCCCGGATGCGCGTCGATCTGCTTCCATGCGATGCGGTTGGCGCGAATATAAAGGCCGCCCCAACCTTGGGCATAAGCGATGAATCCAGTGACTGTCATGGGGCCTTTGGGCATTGGCGGCAATTCATCGCCAACCTTTACATCTTCCCAGTAGCGCACCTCAGCGCCGCGCGGCGCTTCGTTGGCGTAGAGGCTGTAGAATTCTTCCAGTTCGGCCTCTGTATATTGGCGCACGCCGCGTTCTTTTGTTGCGTCGTATTTGGTGCCGCGCTCCCGCGCCGTATCCCGCTCGGTACGGAAACACCAGCTATCAGCACTAGCGAGTAGCTCATTGTTCTCATTATAGAAATCGACGTGGTAGATCTGCTGGATCGCACGACCTGCAAAGCGCGTATCGTGCTCAATCAAATCTTTCAGATAGGCGCGCGTGTGGAGTTCGTCATTGCGGCGGATAGGCTTATGCCAAGTCCAGTCCGCACCGGCCCACATGGCGTGAACGCCCGGCAGACCGCCGACATATCCTGACACGATCCGGTCACAGGCAAACAGAAAACTTGGCAACGCCGTAAGCCCGCCAAACCGGCTTTGCGCCGCATAATCTGGATCACACCAAAGCGGATTATCGTCGCCAATACCGTGCGCGTAATGGCGGATATTGTCCCGGGTCGCCTCGTGGCACCAAGGTGCCAGGGAGCCAACGATTTCAACGCCGATCCGGCGCTTCAACGAGTTCAGGCCATCATCAGTAATGACAGGAAATTGCTCAGACATATGTTTAGGCCTTTGGTTTGGGTGCGCGGGCTGATTCAGCCTCACGCAGAACTTTGCGGTTTACTTTGCCGGCGGGGGTTTTAGGCAGGTCAGATACAGTTTCGATAATGCGTGGATATTCGTGAGTGGACAAGCGGCTCCGCACGAACTGGCGCACCTCATCGGCGAATGCCTCACCAGACCGCTTCGCGACGAGGAAGCCCTTCACCACTTGGCCGCGAGCTTCGTCCGGCACACCAATGCAAGCTGCCTCAAGAACATCCGGATGCTTCAAAAGCGCATCTTCGACCTCTACAGCGCTTATCGTCCACCCGGCAGATATGATGACATCATCCGCCCGGCCACCGTGATAGAAATAACCATCCTCATCGACCGTGCCGAGGTCCTTGGTTGGGAACCACTCCCCCTTACGGCGGAGCATGATTTCGCCCAATTCGCCGGGTGCGGTAGGCATTCCATCGGCCCGTTGCACTTCCACCTCAACACCCGGCGGTGGCTTGCCGAGACTGCCAAGCTTTACCGGGAAGTCAGCAGCACCTGGATAATTGACCAGGATCACGCCAATCTCCGTCGTGCCGTACATGCTGCGGACCGGGAAGCCGAATGTGCGCTCACTAAAAGCAGCAGTCTCGCTATCCATAGGCTCGCCGGTGAAAGATAGTTTCTCGAACTTGAACGCATAATCGCCCGCCGATCCCGCATTCATCATCATCCGGTAGTGTGTGGCCGCAGCAGAAAGGTTCGTTGTGCCGAAATCGACCAGCGCCTGCATCAGCCGGTCCGCATCAAACTTCCCGGCATAAGCCCCCGTCTCCACACCAAGAGCCAGTGGTGCCAATGTCCCATGCCAGAGACCGTGACCCCAAGCTGGCGAAGATGGGCAGAAGTACTTGTCCGAGGGGCGAACACCTGTGCCGTAGAGTGCCGCAACGATTACGACGACGACCGCCCGGTGGGTGTGTTTAATCGCGTCTGGCAGCGCCCGCGTTGTTCCAGATGTGTACTGGAATACGGCCATATCGTTGCCGCTGGTATTCACTTCGAACGCGGCTGGAAAACTGTTGATCCGCATCTGCAATGCATCATCAGCAAGCCATATAGCGAGGTCAGAAATATCTTCGGCGATATCTGCCTTATCCGCCGTCGTTAGCAATACTCTCGGCGTGCAATCATCAATCCGAAGGCGAAGGCCGTCCGGGCCAAAGGCGGTGAAGAGTGGCACGGCAACGCACCCGGCCTTCATGCAGCCAAATAAGGCCACATAATACGCCTCCCCAGGCTCCAGCATGATGGCGACACGTTCGCCAGCCTCGATGCCCTCGGCTTGCAGCAAATGCGCGAAGCGGCTGGATTGTTCGGCGATGTGCCGGAATGTCAAAACCTCATCGCCGCCATCAGCATGGGCGACACGCAATGCAACCCGCTCAGCGTCACCGGCATGCCGATCAATGCACTCATGGGCAATGTTCAGGCGCTCACGGTCGCCATCAAACAGCTCCCATAGCTTCTGCGAGGCAAAGTGGGCCTGGGCATCTGCGTAAGATGTGTATTCGGTGAGATGCACTTGAGCGCCTAGAGCGGGAAGACCAACAGGACGTCAATCCTGCGGGATTCAATCACTGCCAGCCGCTTCTTGAACTTCAGACCGCCATCCTCCTCAACGAATGTGTCGAGATATTTGCCCACGGTGAACAGGTCCATCTGCCCGTCCTGCATCGTCCGCGTAACGGAAAAATTGGTCCGGCCCGTTATCACGCCGCCCTCACCCTCCGCATATCGAGAACGGCTGAGGAGATGGCAATATGTGTGTGGCTCATAGATGTTGGCAGTGCGGAGGGCGAGCACCCTGTCCGACATCATGCCCCTGGTATTGCAATATAATACGCCCATCGGCAGACCCACATCATAGGTCTCCCGGGTCATGATTTTGTAGGAACCATCTTCGGTGAAGAATCCGGGCCACACTTCCAGATCGCCATCGTCAATGGCGTGAGCGTAGTCGGACTGCAGGTCGTCTAGGCGCTGTCGGAGTTCGGCATCAATCACGCTCAAAACTCCATGATCCGGCGATATCCGGTCCAAAATCCGCGAATGGCGGCTTCCGTCGCACGGCTATTCTCGCTGGATTCATCGTCTCGCCCGCCCATTTCCATGAACGAGTTATAGTCTTCACTGCCTTTTGTGCCGCGCTGCACGAAGTTATTGATGCAGCCATCTTCCATCGAAACCAATCCAGCGGACCCGGTCAGATTGACCTGCATCACCCGCTTTTCCGTCTCTTCCGGTGTGTCCTGCTCATATCCCACATAAATCCAAAACAGCTCCGTCTTATCGACGCCGCGCGGCAGGTAGTGCCGCACACACAAGCTATTCAGCGTGAAATGGATACAGAGATTCGGGAAAAACGCCTGGATTGAATGCGTGATGCCATCATCAAATTCATCCCAAGTTTCCAGCAGCTGGGGGCCTTCAAGCTTGTTTTCATACTGGGCGGAATGAACTTCAGCTTTCTCGTACTCATCGTCCTCAGACAGCGTTTTCCGCTTGGCATAGGAAATGTGATGCCATTTGTCGGGCGCGATGATGATGCCACCGTCCATATCCAACCGGTTTACTTTGAACGTTGTGTAGAACGTGTGCAGCAGCGTTGCGTGATAAGCGTCGCGCAGGTTCTCCGCGTAGAGCTTCCAGTTATTGTGGATGATCTGGCTCTGCACGCCCAAAGGCTTCAGCGGACGGCCAAGATTACGGCGCACAAAGTCCGCCATGGTCTTGCCAAGGAAATCTTCAACCGGCGGCGTTTCATCTGAGAACGTGCCGAACACCATGCCACAGAACGATTCAACCCGAAGCGGCTGGAGGCGATGTTGGGACATATCAAAGTCGTCTGGCATGCCGCCCTTGCCGCCAACGCCATTCTTGAACGCCAGGCCACGCAGGCGCCCATCCAAAGTGTAGTTCCAGGAATGGTAGACGCAGGTCAGGGTTGGTGAATTGCCTTTGTCTTTTAGGCATACCAACGCACCTTTATGGGCGCAGCGGTTGACCAAGGCATGCAGCGCGCCGTCCCGGTCTCGCGTCACTATGATCGGCGTTTCGCCAACAAATGTGGTTTTAAAGTCGCCCGGCTCTGCGACATCAAATTCCATGCAGAGGAAGTTCCATACCGGACCCCGGAAGATCTTCTCTTGCTCCAGCGCATAAATCTCTTCGTCCGAAAACACCCGGTACGGGACGCGTGTGCTCCCGCCTTCCGGCCAATGTAAAGGCTCATTGAGTTCTTGCGGTGAGTCCAGCGCCATAACCTAATTCTCCCGTTTGCCGACTTGCACGCCGGCCATCTCTTCATACAACGTGATGACAGAGGCGCTGTCGAGCTTGTTCAGCCCACGCGCCTTCGCCATCTCAAATATCTGCAGGCTGACATTTGCCATGAACATCGGCACGCCGAGCGACTTTGCGAAATCTACCTGCAAGCCCTGGTCCTTGCACGTAATATCTACCGTGCCTCCCGGCGAAAAGTCACCAGAAATGAAGCGTGGTGCCCGCATATCAAGCGCCGTTGATGCCCCGGTTGAGACGCTAAGCACATCATAAATTTGTTGCGGATCCAATCCAGCCTTTTTGCCCATCACGAAGGCTTCCGCCAGTGCAGCCGTTGTTGTTTGGATCATCATGTTGTTGACGTGCTTCATGGCGAGCCCCTGCCCCGCCTCGCCCACATGGAACACACGTGACGCATAGGCTTCCACGACAGGCCGCACAGCTTCAAGCGCTGCCGCATCACCGCCGACGATTGCCGAAAGATCGCCCCTATCAGCCCGCTCCGCACCGCCAGATACCGGCGTGTCCAGCAGCGCTACGCCCTTCGTTGCCAACATCGCATGCCAGCGCTTAACCGCAACGGGATCGATCGTAGCTGCAGAGATGACGGTATCTCCCTGGCGCAATGCTGGCAAAAAGCCTTCGTCGCTGGCGATCACCGTTTCCGATTGCGCAGTTGTCTCGACCATACAAATTAGTGTCGCCGCCTGCTCCGCAACTTCCGTCGCCGAAGCAGCCCGCTTGGCACCCTTGCTGACAATGTCATCAAGCGCCGCCTCATCAACGTCAAAAGCAATGACCGGAAAGCCTTTGGCCAGAATATTCCGCGCCATACCGCCGCCCATCACGCCGACGCCGACAATCCCAACGGCTTTGCCACGGTCCCAATCTTTCATGACGGCTCCTATTTCGATTCACCGGCAAAATTGGACAGCAGACTGCATCCAAGTTCAAGGGCGTACCAGATCAGCGTGAATAATGATCCAGGACGGCTCTGAATTGTAACATCGAATACCAATTCGGTTGATCAAGCTGGCCTTAATTCTAGCGCTTTATTACCCTCAATTCTGCTGGTATAGCTGGCCTAAGCCTCGCCCCCCGCACAACGGAGATGCGCGCACGATGACCCCATTTGACCTAGAAGCGCTGGATGGCACGGACGGATTCCGCTTTGAGAATATTGAATCCAACGACCATTTAGGATTTTCTGTCTCTGGCGCTGGCGACATCAACGCGGATGGGTTTGAAGACATCATCGTCGGCGCTCCCGGCTCCACCGCCAACGGTGGATCAAACGCCGGCAAAGCCTTTGTGCTGTTCGGCTCCGCAGGCGGCTTCAGCAAAGCCTTCAATCCAAATACTCTTGACGGATCTGATGGATTCGTTGTTCCAGGCATTAGTGAATCGGACAGCGTTGGCCGTTCTGTTTCAGCAGTTGGTGATCTGAATGGCGACGGGATCGATGACCTAATTATTGGTGCCGACCTAGCTGGCCCAAGCGCCGTTGACGCCCCTGGCGAAGCCATCATTATTTTCGGCAAAACGACGGCTTTCGCCAGTGATATCGCGTTTGACAGCGTAGATGGATCTGACGGGGTTCGTATCCTAGGAGAAAACGTGTTCGACCGCATTGGCGGTGCCGTTTCCAATATTGGCGACATAAATGGTGACGGCCTATCGGACATTGCATTCGGCGGGTTCGGCGCTGACCCCAGCGGCCTGAGCTACGCTGGCACAAGCCATGTCATCTTCGGTTCCTTGAGCAGCTTTTCAGCGACCAAAGAGATCAGCGACCTAGATGGGTCCGACGGGTTCCGCTTAGAAGGCTTGGCCGCAGATGACACCAGCGGTTACGGAATTTCCGGTGCCGGTGATTTCAATGGCGACGGCCTTGATGACCTGCTGATTGGCGCATTCCAAAACCGTCAGGGCGGCTCATCAGAAGTAGGCGAAGTCTATCTGATATCTGGCTAATCGGACGGCTTTGCTGCCTCATTTGATCTTTCAGCATTGGACGGTGCAAACGGTATCAAATTTGAAGGCATCGCGGCCCAGGACGAAGTTGGCACAAGCGTCGCAGATGCGGGAGATGTAAATGGTGATGGCTTCAGTGACATCATCATCGGTGCGCCGTCAGTCGATGGTCCCGGCGGATATCTCCAGAACGCTGGTGAGGTCTATGTGATCTTTGGCAGTGGTGCCGCTCAGCCTGCCAGCATTGATCTTGCGAGCTTGGATGGTGCAAATGGCTTCAGGCTCAACGGAATAGATGCATTCGAAGGTGCCGGAGCAAAAGTCTCTAGCGCTGGTGATTTTAACGGCGATGGTTTTGATGATGTGCTTGTTGGTGCACCAGATGCCAATGCAGACTACGGCAACGGCATATTCCCCGGCGAAGTTTTCTTGATTTACGGCAAAGACAACGGCTTTGACGCGGATACAGACTTGAGCTCTCTGGATGCATCCGAGGGAATCCGATTTGATGCCGTAAACGGTCGAACAGGCACCGGGCTTTCCGGCATCGGCGACTTTAACGGCGATGGCTTCGACGACATCAGCATGGGCGGGCCAGAAGAAGCCTCATCTCTCAACCATGTTGTATTTGGATTTGACAACACAGGCTTAGCACAGATCGGAACGGCAGCAGGCGAAGCGCTTACCGGCAACCGCCAAGCCAACCGCCTGATCCTCGCTCAAGGCGATGATACGTTTAACGCGGGTGGCGGTAATGATGTTGTCCGAGGCGGCGAAGGCCGGGATACGGGATCATTGGGTGGCGGCGATGACAGAGGCTTCGGCGGTGCGGGTGACGACGTCATCAATGGCAGCCTTGGGAACGATTTTCTCTACGGCGATTCTGGCAATGACCGCCTCGTGCTTGGTCTGGGAAATGACACAGCCTTTGGTGGTTCCGGCAATGACTTGATCTTTGAGCGGGCAAACCACCTAAAAGCCGGAGACAGCATCTTCGGCGGCGAATGGCTAATTGATACGCTGGTTGTTCAATCAACTGGCATTCTGGACCTTACGCTGCTCGATGCGTTTGAAGGCATAGAACGCGTGCGGATTGCCGCTAATCAACAGATTACATCAACGGATGATGACCTATTCTACATTGGCCGCTCGGGTGCAGAGACCTACGGCCTGGGCGCAGGCAAGGACATTGTTAAAGCAGGTGGCGGCAATGACCTGATCATTGGCGGCGCCGGAGATAATGTTTTGATCGGCCAGGGCGGCGATGACACAATTTTCGGCGGCGCTGGTTTTGACAAACTGGTTGGATCTGGTGGGGCGGATACATTTGCGTTCGAGCCGGGCGGCGGGCTGGACCTGATTTTTGACTTCGAGAACGGTACAGATTTTCTCGACGTCACCATTTTCAGGTTCAACGATTTCTCCAGAGACATTCTACCATTCATCAAAACAATCGCTGGAAAAGCTGTGATTGATTTCGCGGATGGCGGAAGGGTCGTGCTTGCAGGCGTTGCTCAGGGAGGCCTAGATGCTTCAGACTTTATTGGAATCAACACGCCGTTCTAGCGCCGCCTACCGGCCTTCCATTGGGCCATAAAAGTGCTGCTTTCCGGAACTGTCATATCCCGTGAGCCGGTCCATCCACCAGCCAGCGGAAGCGACTGGATACGGCCGCGTTTGCCCCGAAACAGCCGGATGGCTTTGACGGCAATCCGGGTTCCTGTGCGATAAAGCCATGGCCGTTTTGCCGCGAATGCCCATGCCTGGATCGCCAAGCGGGCACGCGGTTTGACCATCCGTTCGCGCCATTGCCGTTCGCGCATGGAGCGCATCATGTCTGTCAGCGGAATTTTGACAGGGCAGACCTCCTGGCAGCGGCCATTCAGTGTGCATGCATTCGGCAGATCCCCCGCCTCCTCCAAACTGGTCAGCGCTGGTGTGAGCACCGACCCCATTGGCCCAGGGTATGTCCCGCCATAGGGATGGCCGCCAACAGCCCCGTAGACTGGGCAGTGGTTCATGCAGGCACCGCAGCGGATGCAACGCAGCATATCCCGCATATCGCCAGCCAGCATCTGGGTGCGCCGATTGTCGACCAGAACGATATGCATTTCTTCTGGGCCGTCGTGGTCACCGAGGCGCTTAGGACCATTGTAGAACGTCACATACTGCGTGAACTCAGAACCAAGCGCTGAACGCGCCAGCAGCCGCAGGAACAGGCTGGCATGCTCCTGATTTGGGACAAACTTTTCAATTCCCACAGTCACAATATGGCAAGGCGGGAGCGCGGTTGTCAGTTCAGCATTGCCCTCATTGGTGACCGTAACGATGGCGCCCGTTTCAGCAATCAGAAAATTGGCACCTGATATCCCAACATCGGCGCTCACATATTTGTTGCGAAGCTCATGACGCGCACTGGCCACCAGGTCTTCTACGTCATCGGAAGCGCGGGGCTCGGCGTGGTTCTTTGTGAATAGGTCGGCGACTTCTTCCTGCGTTTTATGCAGTGCCGGGATGACGATGTGGGAAGGCCGCTCATCTGCCAGTTGGATGATGTGCTCAGCCAAGTCTGTCTCAACCCGCTCAATCCCGGCATCTGCCAAGGCTTTGGGCAGGCCGATCTCCTCCCCCAACATGGACTTAACCCGCGTAACGGATTTGGCACCACGCCGTTGGCAAATCTCAACGCATATCCGCGTTGCTTCCTCTGGCGTCGATGCCCAATGCACTTCTGTGCCCGATGCCTTAGCTGCAGCCTCAAATTGCTCAAGATAATGGTCGAGATATTTGAGCGTGTGATCCTTGATGGCAGCACCCTGGTCGCGCGCTGTCTGATATTCAGGAAACTCCGCCATCACCTCTACGCGACGCCCTTGGAGCAAGTTCGTCGCTCGGTCGAGTGCGACCTTCAGCTGCGGCTTAGCGAGGGCAGCTTTGGCCTCTGCCTTAAACGCAGCAGGCGTTGCTGTATGAACGCTCATATCCCCTCTCCATCGGCCATTCCGGCCAGAGCTTCGATAACGTGGAAGCATCGAATGGGCGCACCATCCCGTGAGAGCTTGCCCGCCATATTCATCAAGCAGCCAAGGTCCCCTGCTAGCAGCATATCAGCCCCGGTTTCCTGGATACGTGTCGCCTTCTCCTGAACGATGGCACCCGAAATTTCCGGAAACTTCACGCAGAATGTGCCGCCGAACCCGCAACACGCTTCGTCACCCTTCAGAGGCTTGAGTTCCAGGCCAGAAACATCTTCAAGTAATGCCCGTGGCTGCGCTTTAACGCCAAGTTCGCGAAGGCCAGAGCAACTATCGTGATAGGCCGCCGTCCCATTCAAACTAACCCCGGCGGGTCGCCAGTTCATCACGCTCACCAAGAAATCCGTTATCTCATAGGATTTTGCGGCGAGCGCTTCAGACCGGGCAAGCCAATCAGGTTCGTTTTGAAACAACGCGCCATAATGCGTTTTGATTGATCCGGCGCAGGACCCGGATGGGGCGACGAGATAATCAAATTCTTCAAATGCCGCGATCACCTGCTTGGCGATCGAGCGAGCCTCATCCGTAGCGCCGGAATTGAACGCTGGCTGGCCGCAACAGGTTTGTGCCGCCGGTACATGAACATCAGCGCCCGCCTCCTCCAGCGTTTTCACAGCTGCAAAGCCAATATTTGGACGCATTGCATCCACAAGGCAGGTCACAAACAGGCCAACTTGCGGGCGGGAATTAGACGGCTCAGCCATGGCGCACCTTAACGCGGAGGAAAGAACAACTGCCCCATATCTGCCGCAATTCGGCCTAATCTTCTAGGGGTGATCGTGATTGCGGATACATGACTTCGGTCCGCCGTACCGCCATATTGCCTGAATACAGTCAGGGAGCGCCATCCAATGCCTGTCGTAACTGACTTCACTGCTCTGATTTTCGACAATCCAGCATTCCGCTGGAATAATGAGCGGGGCGATGGAACGCCGGTCGTCGTGACCTATAGCTTTGATGACTTGGTATCTGAATTGCCAGACGAGTCGGAGTTCGCAGACAAGGTCATTGGCGATTTCACGACCGGGTTCTCAGATGCTGGCCAGCAAGCAATTGTCCGCCTTGCCCTAGCCAAATTTGAAGCTGCAGCAGGCATTCGGTTTGTTGAGGTTGATGATGGCGGCATGCTGCAATTCGTTGATGCCACCAGTATCACCAGCAATGGCAACGTCGTGAGCTTTGCGAGTGTGCCAGTTACAACAGCGCCCCAAGGCTCCATCGGCCATGTGGTGATGAACCAGGCGCATTTCCCGCTGGACTCCGGCACAGCCGGGTTCCGCATCCTTCTGCACGAAATTGGCCATGCACTCGGTCTCGATCATTCTGACGACGGCAACAATACACTTGATCCAAGTGTTGAGAACGTTGCCAACACAGTGATGAAAAGCGTTGGGGCCGGCGAAACCGTGACCGATATCGGCATCTTGGATAAAGAGGCCGTGAACTTCTTGTATGGCGACACGACCGCCTTTAATTTCGATGCCCTCACTATCGCCCACGACGCGGTGAACAATGAGATCGACATCACCGGCACTGCCAGCGCCGACAAATTCATGGCACCTAATTTCGATACCAACATTAATGGAGGCGATGGCAACGATACGATCTTCGGCAACGCCGCCAATGATGAAATCGATGGCGGTATCGGCAATGACACGCTGTTCGGCGGGTCAGGTGATGACATTCTGCGCGGCGGCATCGGCAATAACACCTTGGATGGCCTCGGTTTCATAACCGGCAATATCTCCACTGGGCACACCGAACAGCTCTTTGACGGTGATGGTGATGACATTCTGATTGATCGGTTTGACACGACTGTTTTTGACGGTGGTGACGGCGACGACACAATTGACGCGACGGATCGCAGCCAGACATCCATCAATTTCAATTCTGGCACTAAGACCTTCACCTCTATTGAGAAGGTGATCCTATCTGCCGGAAATGACTTTTCACTGGTGCTGGGGCCAATGATGAAGCCCATGGCGCTGCAGGGTCAGACCAGCTAGTCGGCAATGATGGCAACGACATGCTCTTTGGCGGGGACGATGACGATACGCTGTTTGGCCAAAACGGGGACGATATTTTGGATGGCGGCGAAGGCGCTGACCAAATGCAAGGGGCGGCTGATAACGACACCTATTTCATCTGTCTCTTATACACATCTCCGAGCCCACGAGACCTCTCTACATCTCGT
>OJHK01000835.1_pt1 | contig 16905 bp, 10 predicted proteins | sample 1595161 | NCBI WGS metagenome assembly OJHK01 (sample SAMN05416842, study PRJEB24817) | seawater metagenome | isolation source: Sea water | place: Canada:Atlantic | collected 2013-07 | reverse complement strand
GATGTAGAGAGGTCTCGTGGGCTCGGAGATGTGTATAAGAGACAGAAATATTCTTATTTTTTGGATAAAGACTACCCAATAAATTTAAAACATTGTATAGACGCCCCAATTTTATTTTTTCAAGATGGAACTATTGATTTTTCAAATGATAAAATTATTTCTATTGTAGGTACGAGAAGAATGACAAATTATGGTTCTAGTTTTTGTGAAAAGCTTATTGATGAATTAGCAGCTTACAATCCAATTATTGTAAGTGGTTTTGCCTATGGAATTGATATTTGTGCGCACAAAAGAGCCATAAAAAACAACTTGCAAACTATTGCTGTTCTAGCTCATGGTTTAGAAATTATGTATCCTAAAGCTCATAAAAGATATATCCATAGTGTAAATAAGTACGGGGGTTTTTTAACAGAATTTTTTCACAATGTCCCTCCTCAACGAGAAAACTTTTTAAAAAGGAATAGAATTGTTGCAGGATTGTCAACAGCAACAATAGTTGTAGAATCTGCATCAAAAGGAGGTTCTCTAGTGACAGCAGATATTGCAAATTCATACGATAGAGATGTATTTGCAGTGCCAGGAAGAATCAATGATATTATGAGTCAAGGGTGTAATGACTTAATTTATAGAAATAAAGCACATTTACTCCAATCTTCTGAAGATATTGTAAAAATGCTTAATTGGGATATATCAAAAAAAATCCCTCCTAAACAAACAAGATTATTTTTAGATCTTACAAATGATGAACAGAAAATAGTTGATTTTTTAGAATTAAAAGAGCAAGCAGTAATTGATGCAATTGCAATAGAAACTCAACTTCCTTTGAGTCAATTAGTCACAATATTATTACAACTAGAGTTCAAAAATATTGTAAAACCTTTTCCTGGAAAGATGTTTAAATTGAGCTAATTAAAAAGATTATGCATTACATTTGAGTGTAATTTGTATCAAATGGCGCTAGAAAAAAAGTTAATTTCTAAAAAAAAACCAACATTTCCTATTAATAAAATGTTGGATGAATATCTAAAGAAGTATAATAGAAACTTAAAAATATCAATTTTTTATGACGATTTGCTCCGTTTTCAAGGGTCAGTCATAGTTTATGATAAGAATGAAAAAGATACTTTATGGGTTAGGACATATTATTCAGAATATGATAGAGAAGAAATTGATGCTAGTTTAAAAAAAATATACACGATACTCCATTCAGATGGAGGGAACGAAACTATCCCATTTTTAAATGTAGACGCTATTGATTATTGTACTTTCGGAAATTCAAAACCTTTTCGAATAAAAATAAGAAATGTTTTAAATGATAATTACACCTATTTTTATGTGAAAAAAGCTGATGCTTCTAGAATATATGGTTTAGAATTAGAACATATATTGTCTCCACATAACCTAAATTTCTTAGTTTACAAAGACACTTTAATAGAAGAACATATTTCAGGAATTCCAGGAGATGATTTTATAAAAGAATTCCTTCCTAAATGTTCAGAGTCAGAGAAATCTCAAATTGCTAAAGAATTTGTGAAATTTAAAGAAAGATGTTTGGTTCGTTTGCTCGGAGATATGCGTTCTTATAATTATGTAATTATACCAACTCATGATTTTGATAAAATTATATATAAAATCAGAGCTATTGATTTTGATCAACAATCTTTTGAAGGAAATTTAAAAGTTTATGATTTACAATTTTTAAAAGAAAACTTTAAAATTGTTGATATGGTAAACAAAAAATTAGATAAGAATTCAATTACTCAATATAAGTTAGAAGAGCGCTCTTATATGGCAAAAAGAATAATCTCTTCTCCTAGAAGAGCAACTAGTTTAATTAGGTGCATGAAAAGTGACACAATTTCTTTCCCCAATAATGTTCAACTTTTAAAGAAACATTTGATTAAATATGTGGGAGATGTTAAGTTCAAAGAATGTAATAATATGGGTGATATTTTAGAAACAATACTAATTTTTGTAAAACGTAATTACCAAGATGTATTGACCAAGTAATTAACTTCCTTTTTTAACCCTTAAAGTTTCTATTAAAACAGTAGAAATAATTAACAGTCCTCCCCAAACAGTATTTATTTCTGGAATCTCACCAACAACAAAGAAAGCTATTACAATTCCGAATATAGGCTGAATACTACTAATAATAGTTGCTGTTGTTGTTGAAAAAAACTTGAGTGAATGTACCATTAAGCTGTGACCGATAGCAGTTGTTAGTATTGCGAGTAATAGTAAATACGAAAATTGAGATTGAAAATTAGAGACATCCATAAAAAATAATACAGGAATCAAAACAATCGTAATTACAGAGGTTTGATATAACATAAGCATACTCCCATGATAATGGTTTACATGTTGTTTTAAAATTAAGAGTCTAATTGAATAGCAGAGTGCAGAAAATAAACCAAACAAAATTCCTTTTACATTTGAGCTCTCAAGATTAAATTCTGGAGCCAAAATAAAAACTCCAATTAACACAATTCCTCCCAAAACAATATGTATGGGAATTATTTTTGATTTAAAGAACAAAGGTTCAAGTAGTGCAGTTATGATTGGAAATGTGTAAAGAGAGAGCATACCTAAAGCTACATTAGACAATTTTAAAGCATAGAAATACGTAATCCAATGAATAGCCATAAAAAGCGAGCTAGTTATTAGCGGAACATGATGTTTAAAGTTGGGTACCTTAATACTTATTTTTTTATACTTACAAAATCCATATAAGAAAATCATTGCAAAAGCAGAGCGAAACCATATAATGACTTCAGAGGGCATTGCAATATACTTGCCTAACACACCGGAAGTGCTTATGAAAAGAGTTGCTAAAATTAAATTAGACAGATTTTTAAAATAACTATTTTCCATTTTTTAAATGATGGGTTACAGTGAAAAAGGATAATTATAAATCACCTAAAACTTTTTGAAGTCTTTTAAGGGCAACTTCTACAGAATCAATTTTTATAAAAGTAATCAATAATCGCAAACCTATTTTTGTTTGCTTTTCTTTAATTACACATGTTGTGGCGTTTTGTTGAACATATTTTAATACTGCTGTAAATGCCTTAGTTTGATAAAATTCACTTTGTTGGTTCGATATAAAATACCCAATCATTCTCTTTTGCTTAAGTACTACCTTTTCTAAGCCTATTTTTTTTGCAAACCATTTTAAACGAACACTATCTAATAAATCGATAGCCTGAAATGGTAATTCGCCAAAACGATCTATTAATCGTTGTTCATATTGAAGTAATTCTTCATCAGTTTCTAAAGTGGATAATTCATTGTAAAGATTCAGTCGCTCAGTAATCGAATTGATATAATTATCAGGAAATAAAATTTCAAAATCAGTGTCTATTTGAACTTCTTTTATAAATTCTTTAGGTTTATTTTCTTCAGTATTATAGAGTTCTTTAAATTCATTCTCTTTTAATTCTTCAATGGCCTCACTCAATATTTTTTGATAAGTATCAAACCCAATGTCATTAATAAAACCACTTTGTTCCCCACCCAGTAAATCTCCTGCTCCTCGAATTTCTAAATCTTTCATCGCAATATTTAAGCCACTTCCTAGATCAGAAAATAGCTCTAAAGCTTCTATTCTTTTTCTTGCATCATCAGTCATCATATGGTAAGGTGGAGTAATGAAATAACAAAAAGCTTTTTTATTGGATCTTCCAACTCTACCTCTCATTTGATGTAAGTCAGAAAGACCGAAATTATTAGCGTTGTTTATAAAAATAGTATTTGCATTGGGAACATCCAATCCACTTTCTACGATTGTAGTAGAAACCAGTACATCAAATTCATTATTCATAAATTCCAACATAAGGCTTTCTAATTTCTTACCTTCCATTTGTCCATGACCAACTCCAATATTAGCATTAGGAATTAAACGCTGTAAAAGACCAGCAACTTCTTTTATATTTTCAATTCTATTATGAATAAAAAACACTTGTCCACCTCTAGAAATTTCATAAGTAATTGCATCACGAATTATTTCCTCACTGAAACGAATAACCTGAGTGTCTATGGGATGACGATTGGGTGGGGGTGTTGAAATTACTGATAAGTCTCGAGCAGCCATCAAACTAAATTGTAATGTTCTTGGTATGGGGGTTGCAGTCAAGGTAAGGGTGTCTACATTTTCTTTTATGGTTTTTAATTTATCTTTTACAGCAACTCCAAATTTCTGTTCTTCATCTATGATGAGTAATCCTAAATCTTTAAATTTAATTTTTTTGTTAGTTAGTTGATGTGTTCCGATGACAATATCGATACTTCCCTCATTAATACCCTCTATGGCTTCGTTTCTTTGTTTGGTAGTTCTAAATCGATTTAAATAATCTATTCTAACAGGAAAATTTTCTAATCGTTTTGTAAATGTTTTATAATGTTGAAAAGCTAAAATTGTGGTTGGAACTAAAATAGCTACCTGCTTTCCATTATCAACTGCTTTAAATGCCGCTCTAATAGCAATTTCTGTTTTTCCGAATCCTACATCTCCACAGACCAATCGATCCATAGGTTGTTCTTTCTCCATGTCCGCTTTAACATCTTGAGTAGCTGAATATTGATCTGGAGTATCTTCATATATAAAACTGGCTTCAAGTTCGTGCTGTATATGAGTATCTGGCCCAAAAGCTAATCCTTTCCGCATTCTTCTTTTTGCATATAATTTGATTAAATTATATGCGATTTCTTTCACTCTTTTTTTAGTCTTTTGTTTTATCTTTTTCCAGGCACCCGATCCTAATTTATATATTTTTGGTGCTTTTCCATCTTTTCCATTGAATTTAGAAATTTTGTGTAAAGAGTGAATGCTAACATATAAAATATCACGATCACCATAAATTAGTTTAATAGCTTCTTGATTTTTTCCTTCTACATCAATTTTTTGAAGCCCACCAAATTTTCCAATTCCATGATCGATATGTGTTACATAATCTCCAATATCAAGATTATTCAACTCTTTTAATGTGATGGATTGTTTTTTTGCATAGCCATTTTTTAAACGAAATTTATGATAACGTTCAAAAATTTGATGATCTGTATAACAAACAACTTTTTCTTCTAAATCGATAAACCCTTGATATAGTGGGAATACAATTGTTTGATAATGAACTTCTTTTTTGGCATCTTCAAAAATATCGTGAAATCGCTGAGCTTGTTGTTCATTAGCACAGAAGATATAATTGGTAAATCCCTTGGTATGATATTCGTTTAAGTTTTCAATTAATAAGTCAAATTGTTTATTGAATGAGGGTTGTGCTTTTGTAATAAATTCAATTATGGGTTTATCTCCAGAAGTATAGGTTTCAAAACTAGCTACTGTAAAATCAGAGAGTTGGTTTTGAATAAAACTACCATTACAAAATAAATCAATTGGTTTGGTATGATTTAATTCTTTAGACAATTCACTAAATACATTTTCGGCCCTGCCAAACAATTTATCTAATTTACCAATTAATAAATCGCTGTTTTTTATGAAAATAACTGTATTAGAAGTGATGTATTGCAGAAAACTTTCTCGCTTCTCTTGAAGTTTTTTGTTTTCAACATTTGACATAATACTAGCTTTTTGAAGCTTTTCTTTGGAGAGTTGTGTTTCCACATCAAAAGTTCTAATACTGTCTATCTCGTCTCCAAAAAATTCAATTCGAAATGGCTCATCATTTGAGAATGAGAAAACATCAATGATTCCACCACGAACTGAAAAATCTCCTGGCTCTGTTACAAAATCAACACGATTAAAATTGTATTCAAATAATATTTCATTTACAAAATCTAAAGAAACACTTTCTGATACAGATAATTTAAGGGTGTTTCTTTCTAAATCTTTTTTAGTCACTACTTTTTCAAATAATGCTTCAGGATAGGTGACAATTATGGCAGGTTTTTTTCGAGAATTGATTCGGTTTAAAACCTCTGATCGCATTAAAACATTAGCATTGTCAGTTTGTTCTATCTGATAAGGTCTTCGGTAAGATCCAGGGTAAAATAAAACTCTTTTTTGATTTAGTAACTGTTCTAAATCATTAAGATGATAGGCAGCTTCTTCTTTATCATTAAGTATCAGTAGATAGCTTTTATCATCTTTTTTAAAAGTTTCTGATATCACAAAAGACATCGATGATCCGACCAAATTCGTAATTTGAATTTGGTTCTTGTCTTTTTGTATTTGCTTTAAAACCTGTTTTACTTTAACAGATTCTTGATACTGATTAACAATTTCTTGTTTGCTCAAGGATACGTAATTTCTTCAAAGATAAATGCTATAATATTAATTTGAAATGATAAACCTATATTTGTATAATTATTTATATATTTTATGAAAAAATTTATTGTAAGAAAATCTTTAGTTTTATTTCTTTTTATCTCATTAGCAACAAATGCTCAAAATAATGAAAATAAATGGGTAGTAGGTGTAAGTGGGTCTTTAGTTCGCTTTAGTAATATAAATAGGGTTAAAGATTGGCATAATTTTCAAGCACCTAAAATTAATATTGCTAGATATTTATTTTCTGGACTTACTGTAGATGCAGGATTTACTTTAAATGCCATTGATATACATCCATTTGTAACTAATGAATTTAGTTACAATTCATTTGATGGAAATTTACGATATGATTTTAATTTATCAAATAATCACTTAGTTCCATATTTAACTGTTGGAGCGAGTATAGTTGGCCCACCTAGCACAATTCAAAATTCAAAGTCATCAGGGGTTTTAAATGTTGGTTTTGGAGGAACCTTCTGGGTTTCTAGTCATTGGGGTTTAAATACACAGATTTCATATAAACATTCGCCCGAGAAGATTTATAGTATGACAGCTCATAAACAATTAACCGTTGGAGTGGTATATAGTTTAAAGGCTAGAACACGGGTTATAAAAAGTTTTTGGAATAAACGTTGGTAGTTCGTTAAGCTATTTACCCTAATATAGTGCATAGCGAATTCCAATAAATGCCCTTATTCCCTGATTAGATGTGTACACATAACTAGGGTCAAAAGCTCTTTCAGGATTTAGCTCTGTGTCTACGCCAACATCAAATGGATTATCTGAACTATTAATGCTATTTGCTGCTGGTTTAAAATTAAGTAGATTTTTAACTCCACCATAAACTTCCCAATTGTTTTTAAAATTCTTGGTCATTTGAATATTTTGAATACTAAACCAAGGGGAATATTCATCTCTTGGATCATTTTCACCTAATAAAGGTAAGCGCATTGGCCCATAAATGTTTCCGGTATAATCTATGCTCAAATTAGTATTAAATTTATATGAAATAGACCAAACTCCACTGAAGCCCTCAGTTAATAATTGTGTTTTTTTAATGTTGTTTTCTGTTACAGAAACTTCCATTAGGGTAGCTCCTGCATTTATTGTTAGACCATTAGTGAATAAAATATTAGAATTTAAAGAAACTCCTTTAGAGACCGAAAACCCTTCTAAATTCGCATAAATAATTTTATTTGGGTTAGTTTCATAATCAGGTAAAATTCTATTATTAAAATAGGTATAAAAACCACTCGCATCTAAAGTAATAAACGAGTTTTCAGTATTTATTTTCTTTACATAATTAACATTTACATTCCAGGAGGTTTCTGGTTGTAATTCTCCATCAAACTCTACTGTTCTTGCACCAGTTAATGCTGCATGGTCCTCTGTAAAAACGTTTGCTACTCTAAATCCATTACCAGCACTTAGTCTTAAGATATTAGAATTATCTCTAGAGTTCCATTTTAAATTTATTCTAGGAGAAAAGATGTTTCCATGAATACTATTGTTATCCCATCGAATCCCTAAAAGTAATTTTTTTTGATTACTCAACTGTATTTCATCTTGAATAAAAACTCCGGGTAAATGTATTATTGATGGGTTATTATCAATACCATTATCATTTAAAGTTGCAAATGTATTATCATCATAAAATGTATAACGATAAGCTAATCCAAATAATAAATTGTGTTTTTTGCCGAGTTCTTTATTGTAAACTAATTGACCAAAACCAATCAATTGTTCAGCATTATATGAGGTTTCTCCATAAAATGAATCTTGATAATGTCCGTTTGCACTAAATTGGAAACGAATATTTTCGGATGTTGGTAATTCGTAAGTTCCAAAAGTTTCCCATCTATTAGTATAAATACTTTCTCCATAGATTTGGTTTCCCCCTCTGAATTCTTTTTCCCAATTCATTTCTCCTCCCCAACGATCTTCATATACATAGCGTCCAGCAATAGTAAATAGTTTTTTGTTTTTTCTTTCGATATTAATTTTATTAAAAATTGATATTCTGTTTTGTAAGGTCATATCGGTAAAATTGTCATTATTATTATCAATTCTATTTTGGAAATTGAAATAATTTACACCTAATAGTGCTTGTGCTTTTTCGGATACATCATATCGAAGCCCAATATCTAGGTTGAATTCTCCCCATGAACTTAAAAATGTATCCGTTGATAATAATTGTGCACTTGTCGGTTTTTTAGTAATCACATTTAATATGCCTCCAACTGCTTCAGAACCATATAAGGTTGATGCTGGCCCTTTAACAATTTCCACTCTCTCTATTAATGCTTGTGGAATTCCGGTTAAACCATAAACAGTAGATAGACCACTAACAATGGGCGTACCGTCAATTAAAACAAAAGCATAAGGACCCTCTAAACCATTAATATGAATATCACCTGTATTACAAATATTACAATTTAACTGAGGACGAACTCCGTTAACATTTTGTAAAGATTCAAAGATAGACGGTGTAGGGTTTTTTCTAAAGAAAGTTTCGCTATATACTTCTATAGGAACTGGACTATTTGATTTTGAAACAGGTCTTAAGGTTCCGGAGATGACTACTTCTTCAAGAGAATTATCTGATTCTAATGAAAAATCACGAATGATTTGAGTATTCTTAAACGATATGTTAATTGATTTTGTTTTATAGCCTACGCTACTTACAATTACGGTGTAAGTTCCGTTGGGTATATTTTTTATGTTATAAAAACCATGATTATCTGAGGCTGTGCCTAGTTTATTATTTTTAAAATATATATTAACATAGGGTAAATCTTCACCATCGCTGGATATTTTACCGGATAAGGTATTATTTTGAGCGTGTGCATAAGATGATAGAAATAAACAAAGTAATAGAATACTTTTAACAAAGGAGTTCATAGTTAAGAATTCAATTTTTTTGTAAAAGTAAATAATTTTTTAGATAAGGCTAAAATTTTTTTATAAAAAAATAAAAAATGTATCTTTGACATCAATATTATATAATTTTTATGTTTTCACTTTCTGAAGAGAATTATTTAAAATCGATATATCATCTAGAGGCCATTCATGGAAAAGGAATTAGCACAAATTCAATTGCCAAAAAACTAGAGACAAAGGCCTCCTCTGTTACAGATATGATTAAGAAACTTGCCGAAAAAAAGGTGTTAGTTTATAAAAAATATCAAGGGGTTTCTTTAACAGTACTAGGGAGAAAAGAAGCCGCAAATATTGTCAGAAAACATCGTTTGTGGGAAGTATTCTTAGTAGACAAACTAAATTTTTCTTGGGATGAAGTTCACGATGTAGCCGAACAATTAGAGCATATTAAATCTCCAAAACTTATTGATGAGTTAGATGTTTTTCTAGGGTTTCCTAAAATGGACCCGCACGGTGATCCAATCCCAGATAAAGAAGGTAATTTTCAGAAAATAGAAAAAAGACTGCTATCAACTTTAGAGGAAAATAAAACAGGAATTTGTGTTGGTGTTAACGATTCTTCATCAGACTTTTTAAAATACTTAGATAAAAATAATATCTCATTAGGAAAAAAAATAAAGGTGCTTTCCAAAGAATCTTTTGATGGTTCCTTAACTATTTTAATCCATTCAAAAGAAATTACTATTTCTAAAAAAATATCCAATAATATATATATTCAATAATGAGTACATTTAATCAATTAGTTGAATTTGGAAAAGAACATCCAATTTTGTCAGCACTTTATGCGTCTTTATTCACCTGGGCTTTAACGGCTTTAGGCGCAAGTTTAGTTTTCTTTTTTAAGAAAATGAATAGAGCAGTTTTAGATGGAATGTTAGGCTTTACTGGAGGGGTAATGGTTGCAGCAAGCTTTTGGAGCTTGCTTGCTCCTGCAATTGAAAATAGTCCAGGAGAAGGTTTTATGCGAGTATTGCCATCTGCAATAGGGTTTTCTTTAGGAGCACTAGCTCTTTTTGGAATGGATAAGATTTTACCTCACTTGCACATTAATTTTAAAGAATCTGAAGCTGAAGGTGTAAAAACAAGTTGGCATAAAACAACTTTATTAGTTTTAGCAATTACCTTACACAATATCCCTGAAGGATTGGCTGTAGGAGTATTGTTTGGGGCGGCTTCTACCTTGGTTGGGGTTGAGCAGACTGAGATGATAATTGCAGCTATTTCATTGGCTATAGGGATAGGAATTCAGAACTTCCCTGAAGGTTTTGCAGTAGCAATGCCACTAAGAAGGCAAGGAGTAAGCAGGTTAAAGAGTTTTTGGTATGGCCAACTATCTGCTGTAGTTGAACCAATGGCAGCTGTTGTTGGTGCGGTAGCTGTTTCATTCTTTACCCCAATTTTGCCTTATGCACTTGCTTTTGCAGCTGGTGCCATGATTTTTGTAGTAGTCGAAGAAGTAATTCCTGAAACTCAAAGAGATAAATATACAGATATAGCTACACTTGGTTTTATAGGAGGTTTTATTGTTATGATGTCTTTGGATGTTGGGTTGGGTTAATAAATCAATAATTATAAATCAAAAGCCAAACAATTTCTGTTTGGCTTTTCGTATTTTGCAATAAAAATATTTTTGTGCAACATAGTTCTACTTTTCAAATTTATAATGCTTCAGCTGGAAGTGGAAAGACTTTTACTTTAGTTAAAGAATACCTAAAGATACTTCTGGTTAGCAACGATATTTTTGTCTTTCAAAAAATTTTAGCAGTCACATTTACTAATAAAGCGGCTGCAGAAATGAAGCAGCGTGTTTTAAAAAGCTTACAAGAATTTTCTGAAGGTAAAAAGACTCCTATTTTTTTAATCTTGCAACAAGAAACAGCATTAGAAGCAAATGAAATTGAAAAGAAAAGTAAAAAAATTTTATATCTAATTCTTCAAAATTATGCTGCTTTTCATATTACCACTATAGATAGCTTTACACATAAAATTATCAAGGGTTTTGCCTTTGACTTAGGTTTAAGTCAAAATTTTGAAGTAGAAATGAATGCTACAGATTTATTAAATAAAGCTGTAGAGGTTTTAATTTCAAGAATAGGTGTTGATGAAAAATTAACTCAAATTTTGATAGAATATGCTTTGGATAAATCAGACGATGATAAATCTTGGGATATTTCTAGAGATTTAGCTGAGTTTTCAAAAATTCTTTTAAAGGAGGAAGATACTTCTCATTTTAGAAAGTTGAGTGATAAATCTTTAGAAGATTTCAAATCTTTACAAAAAAAATTAATTTTCCTTCAAAAAGAATTAATAACTAAAATGAGATTTGTAGGTGAGGAAGCACTTCAGGTTATGGACAATAAACAATTAATTAGCAAAGATTTTTATAGATCTATGCTTCCTAATCACTTTATATCTTTAGTCGAAAAACCAGAAGTCACAAAGTTTTTTGAACAAAGTAATCTAAAAAAAAGAGTTGAAGAGGGTGCATTGTATTTAGAATCAAAATCTCAAAACATCAAATCTTCAATAGAAGAAATTTTACCAGAACTTTTAAAGTTATATGCCAATTCAGAGGAATTGTATCAACAATTAACACAAACGAAATTAGTTTTAAAAAATATTATTCCTTTAGCTGTCTTAAACAATATAAATCAAGAACTAAACCATATAAAAGAAGACAATAATATTCGTTTAAATGCTGAGTTTAATCAATTAATTTCAGACAATATTCAAGATCAACCAGCTCCTTTTATTTATGAAAGAATAGGTCAGAAATTTATGCATTTTTTTATCGACGAAATGCAAGACACTTCAGTCTTACAATGGGAAAACCTAATTCCGTTAATAGGAAATTCATTAGCGCAAGAAAACACAAGTTTATTGTTAGTTGGAGATGCAAAACAGGCAATCTATAGATGGCGTGGGGGAAAAGCATCACAATTTATTAAATTAGGGCTTCAAAATAAAGGCGCCACAAATCCTTTTTTAATTGATAAAAAAATAAAAGAATTACTTGTTAATTATAGGAGCCACAGTGAAATAATAAAATTTAACAACTCTTTTTTTAAACATGTTTCTAAGTTTTTACAAAACACCTCTTATTCAAATTTATTTCTAAATAATTCACATCAAGAAGAAAATGAATTGAAGGGTGGGTCGGTATCTATTTCTTTTTTGGAAAAATTAGAGAATAAAGAAGATAATGAGCTAAAATATGCAAAGAGGGTGCTTAAGGTCATCAAAAATCTACCTCCAGAAACTTCATTTGGTGCAGTTTGTGTTCTGGTTAGAAAGCGAAGCGAAGGTGTTGTTGTTGCTAATTATTTGTCTGAAAATGATTTAGAGATTGTATCCTCAGAAACCTTACTGCTAAGTAATAGTGAAAAAGTAAATTTTATCATCAATTTCCTAAAATATACTCTTCAGTCAAATGATAAAGAAAGTTTATTAGAAGTCTTATATTTTTTACATAAACATCTAAGTATTTCAATAGAAAGACATGCCTTTTTTGCAAGTTTTATGCATTTGGAATTACAAGAAGTTTTAGAATTATTAAAAAAATACAACTGTAATTTTGATGTTATTTCATTTCATCAATCTCCACTTTATGAAAAAATTGAGCAAATTATTAGATCATTTTTTTTACAAAATACAACTGATGCATACGTGCAGTTTTTTTTAGATGAGGTGCTTGCCCAGCAGATTAAAGAGGCTAGTATTCAAGATTTTTTAGATTTCTGGGAATACAAGAAAGAATCGCTTAGTATTGTAACTTCAGAAAATCCAAACGCCATTAAGATAATGACAATTCACAAATCTAAGGGCTTGGAATTTCCAATTGTTATTTTCCCATGTGATCTAAACATATATCAAGATATTAATCCGAAAGTCTGGTTAGAAAATCATAATGATGATTTCCCAAATATGATGGTTTCTCTCAATAAAGAAATACAATACATAAATGATCAGGGAAAAGAAATTTATGACCAATGGAGAACTTCATTAGAATTAGATAGTTTTAATCTGCTATATGTTGCATTAACTCGTGCTTCTGAAAAGTTGTATATCATCACAGAAAAAAAGCTACTCAGATCTGGATTGGAAGATTTTAATTACTATTCTGGAATTTTCATTTCTTTTTTAAAACAAAATAATTTATGGGATGAAACTGAAACTGAATATGTTTTTGGAGATATAACTAAAAAAGTAATAAGTTATGTAGAAGAAACTTCATCACAGATTCAAGAAACTTTTATCAGTACACCATGGAAAAATCATCAAATTAAATTATTAGCAAATTCTTCCACATTTTGGGGAACATCTAGGGGTGAAGCAAAGCAATATGGGACCTTTATTCATAAAGTTTTATCTGAAATAATAACTAAAGACGATGTCTTAGTAGTCTTAAATAAATATTTTCAACAAGGAGAAATAAATATTCAAGAAAAAGACGAAATAGAAAAAAGAATTCTAAAAATCATTAGACATCCAGAATTACAAAAGTACTACTCAAAGGAAGTCACCATATATAACGAGAGGGAAATTGTTTTTAATCACCAGATTGTAATTCCAGATCGTTTGGTTGTAGATCAAGAAAATAAAGTAACTATTATAGATTACAAGACTGGAATTGCAAAAGATGAACATCGTTTTCAATTAGAAAAGTATGCAAGTGTTTTAGAGTCATTAAAATATATAGTTCAAAAGAAGATTCTTGTTTATAGTAACGAAACCGTTTTTATAGAAGAATTTTAAAGTATTTTTACAATCTTAAACATAATATAATTACATGTACGGAGCCATTAAGAATCACTTACAACAAGAATTAGATGAAATTAAAGATGCTGGACTATACAAGTCTGAGCGAATTATTACTTCTTCTCAAGATGCAGTTATTAAAATTTCTACAGGAGAAGAGGTTATTAATTTTTGTGCGAATAACTACTTAGGGTTATCTAATCATCCAGCGGTTATTCAAGCTGCAAAAGATACTATGGACACACATGGGTTTGGAGTGTCATCAGTAAGATTTATCTGTGGAACTCAAGATATTCATAAAAAATTGGAGTCTAAAATTGCAGAATTTTATCAAACTGAAGACACAATTTTATACGCTGCTGCTTTTGACGCTAATGGTGGGGTTTTTGAGCCTTTATTATCAAAAGAAGATGCAATTATTTCCGATAGTTTAAATCATGCTTCAATAATAGATGGAGTTAGACTCTGCAAAGCATCTAGATATCGTTATGAAAATAATAATATGGAGGCACTTGAAGCACAGCTAATCGAAGCTGCTAAAAATAAACATCGGTTTAAAATTATTGTTACAGACGGAGTGTTTTCAATGGATGGTATTGTTGCAAAATTAGACGAAATCTGTGATTTAGCAGATAAGTATGATGCATTAGTTATGATTGATGAATGCCATGCTACAGGTTTTATTGGTGAAACAGGGAGAGGTACATTAGAATTAAAAAATGTACTAGGAAGAATAGATATCATAACAGGAACTCTAGGTAAAGCACTAGGTGGAGCCATGGGGGGCTATACCACAGGAAAAAAAGAAATTATAGAAATTTTACGTCAAAGATCTAGGCCCTATTTATTTTCAAACTCCTTAGCTCCTGCTATTGTTGGCGCTACTTTAAAAGTTTTTGACATCATCTCTAATGATACTTCTTTAAGAGATAAATTAGAATGGAATACGAATTACTTTAGAAATGAAATGGCTCAAGCAGGTTTTGATTTAGTTGGGGCAGATGCGGCTATAGTTCCAGTGATGCTCTATGATGCAAAGTTATCTCAGGAGATGGCCAATAAGCTTTTAGAGGAGGGTATTTATGTAATTGGTTTCTTTTTTCCTGTAGTTCCAAAGGGTAAAGCAAGAATAAGAGTTCAATTATCAGCGGCACATTCCAAAGAACATTTAGATAAGGCAATTGTTTCATTTATTAAGATTGGAAGACAATTAAACGTTATTAAGTAGCTTAAAACTTGCGTTTTGAAGAATTTTTTGTAGATTTATCTTTGTTAATAGTAACTTTCACGTTACTTTTGTCGAGTAAAAAAATATTTAATAAAATTTTTTAATAATGAAAAAAATAAAATTAGTTGCATTAGCATTGTTTACCCTAGCAACAATTGTTAATGTAAATGCACAAGATTCTAACAATCCTTGGGCGGTTAGTGCAGGAATCAATTCCGTAGATGTATACGGAGGAAGCGAATTCTTCAACGATTGGTTAGGTTTTGGTAATTCAAACGGTAATGATGATTACAATCTTATCCCTACCATATCTAGAATCACTGCTGAAAGATATTTATCAGATGGTTTTACCCTTCAGTTGGCTGGATCTTTAAATAGAATTACTAATGTTAATACTGCAGGTGATGCAGATTTAGTGCATTCTTCTATAGATTTAAACTTAAAATACGGATTAGACGGTTTAGTTAAAGGTATTTTTGGAAATAGCACACAATACTTTAGTCCTTTTGTTTATGTAGGTGGTGGATACACTAGCTTAGACAGCGAAGGAGATGGTATGATTAATTATGGTTATGGTTTCAATGTATGGTTTAGTGAAACCCTTGGTCTTAGCTATCAAGGAGGTGTAAAACAAGCTTCTTCTAATGTGATCCCAACACATTTTCAACATTCTTTAGGACTAGTTGTTAAATTTGGAGGAACTGATACAGACGGAGACGGAATTTACGATAAATATGATGCATGTCCAGAAGTAGCTGGATTAAAAGAATTTAACGGATGTCCAGATACAGATGGAGACGGAATCATTGATGGTGAAGACGCTTGTCCAACCGTTGCAGGTTTGGCTACACTAAATGGTTGTCCAGATGCAGATTCAGATGGAATTGCAGACAAAGATGATATGTGTCCAAATGCAAAAGGAACTAAAGCTAATAATGGATGTCCTGATACAGACGGAGATGGTATTGTAGATAAAGATGACAAATGTTCTTCAGTTAAAGGACCAAAAGCTAATGGAGGATGTCCATGGCCAGATACAGACGGAGACGGTGTATTAGATAAAGATGATAACTGTAAAAACGAAGTAGGTCCAGCATCAAATAATGGATGTCCTGAGCCAGTAATTACAGAAGTTGCAGAGAAAAAAATGGGAGAGTTTGCAAAAACAATCTTATTTAACTCCGGAAGATCAACGTTCTTACCTACTGTTTCTGATAAATTAGATGGAATTGTAAACATTATGAAAGAGTTTTCAAAAGCTACTTTCATGATCGAAGGTCACACAGACAGTACAGGAAGCAAATCTTTAAATGAGAAATTATCTTCAAAAAGAGCTGCAGCTGTTAAAGATTATTTAGTTGAGAATGGAGTTGATGCTTCTAGACTAGATTCTAAAGGTTTTGGAGAAGATAATCCTATCGATAACAACAAAACAAGAGCAGGAAGAGCTAACAACAGAAGAGTTGAAATTAAAGTTACAAATGAGTAATATTTAATATAAATTTATTCAAAAAGCCTCATCGTCAGATGAGGCTTTTTTTTTGATCTTTTTTCAAAATATTATAATTAAAAAGCTTTTTAACGTCAGGTAAATATTTTACCTTTGCAGCCTAAAATGAGAGTTTTTTTAGCTCTTTCTAAGAAATTAATTTAAAGTAAGAACAATGTCTACAATAACAGGTAAAGTATCTCA
>OJHK01000834.1_pt1 | contig 16911 bp, 9 predicted proteins | sample 1595161 | NCBI WGS metagenome assembly OJHK01 (sample SAMN05416842, study PRJEB24817) | seawater metagenome | isolation source: Sea water | place: Canada:Atlantic | collected 2013-07 | reverse complement strand
TCTACACCTCTCTATTCGTCGGCAGCGTCAGATGTGTATAAGAGACAGACCTACACTACCACCTGAGGCAAAGGCATCACCTAACCAGAAGTTATATTCATCAGATATCGCGTTTGCAACATCTGAGAACGTTGCTGTTCCTTTATCTGCTGCCACAACTAAGTAGGCATCGTCTTCATCTAAACGGATGACATCTTTTGGTGGCACAATTTCACCGCCAACAATATTATCGGTAATATCAAGTAATGCACGGATAAAGGTACGGTAACACTCTTTACCTGCTTCAAAAATTTCTTGACGTGAACCATTAGGTAGTTGCTTACAAACAAAACCACCTTTAGCACCAACAGGAACAATAACGCTATTTTTAACTTGTTGTGCTTTAACTAAGCCAAGTACTTCTGTACGGAAATCTTCACTTCTGTCTGACCAACGCAATCCACCACGTGCAACTTTACCACCGCGTAAATGAACACCTTCAATTTGAGGAGAATAAACGAATATTTCAAATTTCGGTACCGGCTGAGGCATCTCACTGATTTGTTCAGGCAAGATTTTGAACGAAATGTATGATTTATCGCCTTTAACAGGATCCGCTTGGAAATAGTTAGTACGTATAGTGGCATTAATCATTTCAACAAAACGTCGAATTATGCGGTCATCATCTAAGTTAGCAACATTATCAAGTGAACTTTCAATTTCAGCTAAAAGCTTATTGGTTGCTTTTTCTTTCGCCACAGCGGTTACTTTACTTTTTGGGTCAAAACGCAAGGTAAATAGTTTGATCAGCAATTCAGCAATTTCTGGGTAGCGCGAGAAGGTATTTTCAATGTAGCTTTGGCTAAAACGACCAGCAATTTGGCGATCATACTTAGCAAATGCACGTAAAATTGACACTGCTCGTCCTTCAATACCCGCACCTAAAATAAGACGGTTAAAACCATCGTCTTCTAAATCACCATGCCACACTTTAGCAAAGGCATCTTGGAACAATGTTCTTACTTTATAAACGTCAAACTTGCCTTCACCAGTTAGGTACATTGAAAAGTCTAAAATCCAACTTGTCTCTTCATCTGTAGTTCTGATGCCGTACGGTCTTTCACCAATGACACGTAAACCAAAGTTTTCCAACATAGGTAACACATCACTTAAGTGAATAGGCTCGCCTTTATGGAATAATTTTAATTTAACAAAACGGCTATCTGGCTTTTCTTCAAGTGGCTGATAAAAAAGCATTTCCAAGTCATTATCAACATTGATGTTTTCAAGTTTCTCAATATCAACTATGGCTGAGCCTGGTAATACTTCATCTTTATACGCTTGAGGAAATTTAACGTACTTACGGCTTAAGGCCTTCGCAGCAGCTTCACCGCGATTAGCTCCTAAAGCACTAACTAATTTATCGTCCCAGTTACGAGCCGCTTCATTTAAATTCTTTTCAATTTCTTTCACGTCTATATCTGCTTTCGTTGAGTTCACTCGAACAATATAATGGGTTCTTGCATGAACCGATTCTGAGAAGAAGGTAGTGAATTCGACTTCTTCTTTGCTATCAAATACTTCTTGTAATAATTGCTGCGTATCCATACGTAGTTGGGTGTTATAACGTTCTCTTGGAACATAAACCATGCACGAATAGAAACGGTCAAAGGTATCACGACGAACAAATAACCCGGTGTAATCGCGTTCCTGCATCTGCAAGATACCCGTTACATTATGTAGTAACTCATCTATAGAAGACTGTAAGATTTCATCTCTTGGATAGGTTTCTAATATGTTAATTAACGCTTTATAGTTATGGGTGCCTTTGGCAAAAGGAGACGCTTTGCACACAGACATAACTTTAGAGTTGATGAAAGGCAAATCTAATGCGCTATTGGTGTAATAAGCAGAGCCGAATAGACCGATAAAGCGCTCTTCACCAATAACATTACCTTTGTCATCAAAGCGTTTTACACCAATATAATCGAGTTGAGCAGGACGATGAACGCGTGAACTCGAATTAGTTTTAGTTAAGATAAGGTGGTTTTTACCCAAAGCGACTTCACGCCCTGTTTCACTTAAGCTTGATACTAATCGAGATTTTGAACCTTGCGAGTTTTTCATCAAACCAAGGCTTGATTCAACATTCGCTTCTAAAGAGATGTCACCCTTAACGGCTTTAACATCGTATGAACGATAGCCCATTAAAGTAAAATTATTTTCTGAAATCCAATTTAAGAAGCTTAAGGTATCTTCTTTATTTGCTTTAGTTCCTGGTAATTTACCTTTTTTAACATCAGCAATAACTTTGTTTAAACAAGTTAGCATAGGATTCCAGTCAGAGACGGTTAAGCGAATATCTTCTACGACTGAAAGCAAGGCAGTTTTGATCGCGTCTAACTCATCTTGACTCGATTGACGGTCAATTTCGATTAAAAAGACAGTTTCTTCTGAACTCGCATTTATGCTGTTGTCAATAATTGGTGCTAATTCAGTCACCTCATGCTTTTTATCACGGATAATTTTGAGCGGAGCATTTAACATTAAATGCGGTGATACGCCCAATCGATTTAACGCAATACGGATAGAGTCTACTAAAAAAGGCATATCCTGAATGATCACTTCAATAATCGTATGGCTTGATTTCCAGCCATTTCTGCTTACTGAAGGGTTAAAGACATGAATAACAGGAGCATCGTCTTTATGCTCGTTGAGTGAACTCCATAAACTTAGCACCGCACCATACATATCACTTTCATTACGATGGTCGAGGTCTAAAGATGACAAATTTCCATACAACAAATGAGCAAACTGCTCAACTAAGGGAGCTGTTTTGTCGTTTACTTTTTGTTGGATGAGTTGTGCAACATTGCTAAGTATAACCGAGGGTGAACCGTTTACTAACGCCATGGATGTTCCCTTTTAAAAAAAGCTTAAATAATTGATTTTTGGTTTTGTTAAAGCCTATGTCTTCGACCTAAACAGTCGTAAGAATAACCTTTATACTTTATATTTTTATATAATGTCTATCAGAATAGACTATCAATCGGATTTTATGAATAAATTTAAGCTTTTGCGAGTGTTATTTTGTATTTTAGTTAGTTAATTCTTAAGGGATGTAGCACTAAGTGAACCGTTTATTTTACAGTTAACTATGTTTATGCAGTTATGATAAATAGATACTGATTAAACGGCTTTTTTCTTGTTTATTTATGCAATTTTTCTAAGCAGTTTTTATTTATATTTAGCCCAAAAAAAAGCACTTAAATATACTGTGAGGTAGTTAATTAAGTGCTTTTATCGATAAAAGTAAAACTACTGAATATGAAGTTTAGTATTTAGCAAATTTACTTCTAAACCTCATTATTAACAATATCTCACTATATAAGAAGCGATTCTCTAAGGTCTTATTTTTTATCATTCCCTTTATTTGGCCATAAGAAGGCTGATAGTGCCGGTAAAACAATAATGGCAGCCAACATATTTACCAAAAACATAAAGGTAAGTAATATGCCCATATCGACTTGAAACTTCAAATCAGAAAAGAACCAAGTAGAAACACCGATGGCCAAGGTTAAGCCCGTAATAAGTACTGCACTCCCGCGTTCTTTTAAGGCCTCAAGATATGCATCGTGAACATTCATGCCTTCTTTTAATTTAATACTCATAGTAGAAAGTATATAAATACCATAATCGACACCAATACCAACACCCAATGCAATAACAGGCAAAGTAGAAACCGTTAAACCGATATCGAGTGCGGTCATTAACCACTGGGCTAGGGTAGAAACAACATATAAAGGTAAAACCACAACTAAGGTTGCTCTAACACTTCTAAAGCTGATTAAACACAATGCAATCACAGCACCATATACATAGAGCATCATAGGTATTTGTGCTTCTTCTACGGCCTCATTTGTCGCAGCCATAACCCCAACAGGACCAGACGCAAGTTTGAACTGTACTTGGTCGCTGCTCAACTCTTTAGCAGTAACTTTAACAGCGTCGACGATAGTGTTTATAGTATCTGCTTTATGATCTTCCAAGAATAAAATAACCGGCATAACACTACAATCACTATTAAGAAGCCCACTAGAAGATGGTACTCGTGCAATTGATTGTACTAATGTTTGCTGGTTACGTGGAATAATGCGCCATTTGGGATTACCTTCGTTATACCCTGCATTCACGATTTTGGATATCGAAGCCAAACTCACCGCAGATTGTACGCCCGGAATATTTTCCATCTGCCATTGAAAACGGTCTATTGTTGACATGGTATCGTAATAAGTACAAGCATCTGCAGTGGTTTCGATTATAACGGACATATAATCAACACTGATCGCATACCTATCCGTAATTAAGAAGGTATCTTGGTTGTAACGCGAAGATTCATGTAATGCTGGAGCACCTGCATGTAATTCACCAATTTTTAAGCCTTGTCCTTGATAGAAGCCAACAACGAATAAAATAGCAGTAAAAAACAGTATGATTCTCGCAGGGCCCTTACTGGCGAAACTTGCCATAAACGACCAAACAGCACTTTGTTCACTCAGTTGTCCAACCTTAGCGCTAACTTTTATTTTGGTAAACGAAAGCAAAACAGGTAGTAAAATAAGGTTCGTTAAAATAATCATTGCCACACCGATTGACGCGGTGATAGCCAACTCTTTAATAATACCGATATCAATAGAGAGCAAGGTTAAAAAGCCAACTGTGTCAGAAAGTAATGCTACGCCGCCTGGGATCAGTAGTGCTCTAAAACTAGCTTGGGCTGCTGAGGCAGGTGTTAAACCTGTAGCGACCTTTTTAACCACCGAGTTTATCATCTGTACACCATGACTAACGCCGATGGCAAAGACTAAAAACGGAATCAAAATCGACATTGGATCAAGACCAAAGCCAAGAGTTGATAACATGCCCATTTGCCATACAACAGCAACTAACGAACACATAATAGGCAAGATTGTTAAACGTATAGAATGACTAAAAATGTAAACCATCACCGCAGTAATGGCGATTGCTAAGGCAAAAAATAATACGACACCTTTAGCACCTTCAGCAACATCACCAACCATTTTGGCAAAACCAATAATGTGAACACTGATATTATCGCGCTCAAACTCTTGACGAACTTCTTTTTCCAATTTTTCTGCTATTTCAAGGGTATCTAACTTTTCACCCGTGTCGGGGTTAAATTCTAATAACGCCGCTTTGACCATGGCACAACTGTAATCATCAGCCACAATGCTACCGACAATACCTGCTTTTTCAATATTGCTCTTAACAACACTTAAACCTGCTTCTGATGGCTGGAAATCAGCAGGGATCACTGGCCCACCAGCAAAACCATCTTCAACAACCTCAACAAAACGGGTACTGGGCGAAAAGAGTGATTTTACTTGGATTCTATCAACGCCAGGAATGAAAAATAACTTATCGTGCACACCTTTAAGTGCGTTAAAAAAGTTAGGATTAAAAATATCACCATTGCTATCACAGACAGAAATAAGAATATTGTTAGCACCACCAAAATTTGCCCTATGTTTCAAATAGGTTTTCATATAGCTATGATTTAGCGGTATATTTTTAGTAAACGAAGCATCGAGTCTAATTTGTGTTGCTTGAAAGAGAAAAAAGGCACTGGTGATAATGAACAACATTAACACGAGGATTTTATGACGAAATAGGCCTACTTCAATACGGTTAGCCAGAGAAATTTTCATATTAATACATTCCGAACTTTAATAAATTTATAATGTTTTGTACGTTCTGCGTCATTGACACTACTCTTGCGAGAACTCAACGACCTTAACACCCACATCAGAGACTGCAATTAGCTCCCCTTTAAACCACACACCAGCAATCAAGGTTTTGCCATCTTGTTGAGGTCTTTTACTAAAACTTTCACCATCGTCAGTGCTAACAAGCAACATTCCGCTGTTTCCTAAAATGAAAATACGCTGGTCATCAGCAAAAACAATATCATTTAATAATGCGGTGGTATCAGTAGAGATTTCAGCCCAGTGCGAGTTATCGTCTTTGTTTCGAAAAACATGACCACGAAGGCCCGCAACTAAAAGGTTGCCTTTTTTTGTCCGAGCTAATGAGAAAAACGACCCTTGATAAAAGGCGTCGAATTGTTGCCAAGTTGCGCCAAAGTCTTCGCTTTTTGCCAATAACCCGGTTTCACCTAATAGAAACAAGCTATTTCCATCTTGAACTAAGCCATTAAAATGTGGAAGAATAAAAGCAATTTCATCTAGATAACCAGCTTCATCTTCAGCCTTAATTTCATTAAGATACTCAATATCATCAGCTAATAAAAACTCTTGATGAAACTCACTTTGCCAAGTATTACCACCATCATTAGTTCGAAAAACCTGCCCATAAGCACCAACAGCAATCCCCTGTTGGGCATCTTTGAAATAAATATCAAACAGTGGCTTTTGTAATAACGGTAAATATTGCTGAACCTGCCAGTTAAGCCCCCCATCTTGACTGTGTAATATCGTGGCATCATGTCCGACAGCCCAACCGAGTTGTTCGTTTAAAAAGAATACACTGGTCAAGGTAACCTGTACCGGCACATTCGCTTGCTGCCAATTTTCACCATCAGTAGAAAGTAGAATATGGCCATGTTGTCCAACCGCTACTAGCTTATTTTGACCAATAGGTGAAATGTCTAATAATAGTGATTTACTTGCTAAAGGTGACGCTATTGCAGGTGTTGGGACAGCAATAGTTGACGCTGTATTTTCAGCAAAAACAGGAGAAAAGGATATAAAATAAATAACTGCAAAAGCAACCAATAAACGCATAAAAACACTCTTTTGATTTTTCTAATGGTAAATATAAAACTAAATTGAACGGAATTTGATTGTAGTGAGGAAATGTAAAATTTAGTAGTAAAAAAAACGGCTAACATTTGTCAGCCGTTTCTTTGTTACTGATTATCTACGACCTTCTCGTCTTAACGCCGCGGGAGTAAAATCTCGCTCATTTAGCTGTTTAGAGAAATCATACATTTTCGCTTCATTATCTAATCCTATCGCAATATAACGACGAGATTGAATATCATGGAAGACATCTAACGTCGACCAAAGGGTTGGTACATCATAATAATTGATAGCATGCGCCACACCTACACGATAAAGTTCATCGCGGTTATCATAAATATCAGTAACCGCTACTTGCCAGCTATCTTCATCTATATAGAAAACACGCTTTTTGTAAATATGACGAGTATTTTCTTTAAGGTTCGCTTCAACTACCCAAACACGATGCTTTTCATAACGCACTAGATCTGGATTGATGTGCCCTGCCTGTAGAATATCTGCGTACTTAACTTTATCACTATGTAATCGATAATCATTGTAAGGGATCAGTAATTCTTGCTTGCCCTTTAACGTCCAATTATAACGATTTGGTGCGCCGTTATACATATCAAAATCATCTGTGGTTCTTAAACCATCTGACGCTGTACCTGGTGCATCATAAGCTACATTTGGTGCACGACGAACACGACGCTGACCAGTATTATAGGTCCATGCTTGTCTAGGTGTTTTAATCTGGTCCATCGTTTCATGAACTAATAAAGCGGTACCGGCTAGGCGAGCAGGCTCAGTTAACTTTTGTTTGAACTTAAATAAAATATTAGTTTTTTCAAGCTCTTCTGGTGAAGCACCTTGAACACTGTAAGGTAATAATAATGTTTCATTCAAACCAACATAGGTAAAACTACCTGACGCTGTTGGTGCTGCTTGGCCTGCTTGACGAGTAACACTTTCACCACGATAGCGTAATGTATGGTTCCATATAGCTTCGAGACCATTTGCAGGTACCGGGAAAGGTATACCTACAGCAGCTTGCTTAATACCATTACCTTCTTTGACTAATTCTGAACGTGTCGCATTGTCTTTAACGGCCTGATAAACATGTTCTGGATATGAAGCACTACGACGTGTTTGATAAACATTCATTTTATAAGTATCAGGATAAGTCTCAAATAATTTGATTTGACCTGGAGTTAATAACGATTTGTATTCAGCAAGATTACTCGCTGTAATCGTATATTCAACCTTATCTGTTGGATAAGGGTCAATATGATGATCGCCTGCAGTATAGCCAGCAGGTAGTTTAGTAATTCCGCCAGTCCACTCAGGGATTGAACCATCTTCATTGGCAGCACGTGTTGCACCTAACGGGGTCAATTCTGACGACAATATTGCCGCCTGCTCGGCCGGTATTTTCGCTAATGCGCCAGCTGATAAGACCATAGAGATGGTCAATGATAAAAGTTTGACTCTATTCATGTTATTTCTCATGATTTCTGCCTTAAATTAGATTGAATATTTTACGCTGAAAGAAACATAATCATGATCTTCCATCTTATTAGTGGTGCCAACACCACCGAAGAAACTGTTGTAGTTCATATCAGCCGACCAACGACTTTGATAATCAAAGGTTAAACCTAATGACATCGATTTTCTGCCTTCAATGAACATAAATAATGGGTCAGGTGTAATACCTTTAACATCATGAGAAAATACTACTCGCGGTGCTATATTGATACCGGCAAATACATTGGTATATTCAAATTTAGCGATTGCACGATAACCCCAAGCGAATTCTGTTGGGAATGGGTTGGTCTCTACACCATCTTGTAAAAGTTTGTTTAAACCATCTGCACCATTACTAACACCACCACTACGTGCAGTACCTGGGCCGTTTAAACGTAGTTCACTTTGATCAGGCATATCATTAATATTGATACCACCGACTTCAATCAGGCCGACTAATTGGCTAGCACCGAAAGTTGGACCAAATAAATGTGTTAATGTCATCTGCGCTTGCATAGTATCAGATAAAATATAACCATTTGCTGTTTGACCCGGTTGATAAGGCGTACCATCAGCTTGAACCATCTGAGATAACCCTTCTAAAGCAGCATAAGCAGGGTTACCTGTATTAGCAAGTTGTTGAGGTACCGCAGCAAATAAGAGTTCAACATCATCAATTTGTAACGGTTCATCTTGACGGTAACTTACTTCACCAGCAAAGGCAGTTGTGCCTAGTGTTGTGTTAAAGCTCATCGCGTACATTTTAATGTCTTCGACATAATCTAATTCAACACGAGAGAAACTATTTAGTTCAGTATAATTACCTTCGTTAATTTCATTTCCTGCGAGATAACCAATATCTCCACCTATTGATTCAGCGCTGTAATCAGCTGTAATACCGGAAAATATTGGGCGACGACTATGATAATTGACATGATACAAACTAATTTCAGTATCATTCAATTCAGGCAAAAACCACGATAAACGTAAACCGTACTGACCGCCATCATCTGGTTCGTTTTCAGCTTTAGAACCTGGTGCTCTTAACGTAAGGTTACCAGCGTAAGCAGAGTACATTCCAGCAGCTTGCGTGGTTGATATTTTCCCTGTTCGAACTCCTTCACCTATTTCATTTAAACCAGCCATAAGGTAGTCTAAGTTCATGTCTGGATTGCCACCAAAGCCAAGTTGAACATTATTATATTGTCCACCATCACCTGCAAAATCATTGGTAGAAAAATAGCTACCTGGTGGTGGCAACACTGTTTTTTCCCAAGAATATTGGTAAAACATCTCTACGTTGAAATTATCCGTCACACCTAAAGAAGCCCACAAGGCACCAAAAGGAATAAAGGCTTCTTTAACTTCAGCGCCAGGAGCGCGAAGACGAGCAATATCTACTGGATTTATTTCACTAATACCGTGAGAAATTAAGGTACTTTCACCCCAACTAATGACCTGATCACCTAGACGTACCGAGAAAGGCATTTCACCTATTTCAAAGTCACCATAAACATAAGCATCAAGTAAGCGAACATCTTTACACACTTGCTCACGCGCTTCACCATCTCGACAAGGGTCGAATACATTACCAGTAAGCGCATTTGATGATGCTCTATCGTCATCCATCATGGCATAATCATAGAAGTACATACCACGTACAAAAACACCAACATTTTGATAGTGGATATCTAACTCATGAACACCTTTAAATATCTTAGAGAAACTTTCGCCGGCATTGTAATTTAAATTGCCGTTATCACCATTGGTAGAGTAACCACCAGGCCCCTTCCAAACATCTTCTTTAATAGGATTTGGTGCATAAACTTTATAATTACTAAAATCTATTCCGCTATTAGCATTATTCGATTTACCTATATTGTCATTCCAGTTTCTATCTTCTGTTCGCCAGCTTGACCCGAGACTAAAAGTAGAATCAAAACTGATCTCTACATCACCGAGTTCCCATCTTGCTGCTTGAGCAGTATTAATCATTGAGGTTAATAACGACATTGAAAGCGCGGCAGCAATACCTACAGCTAAAGGTTTTTTGGCAAAGCCATGTTGAGGCTTGTTTTTCATCTATTCTCTCCCCTGTTCAGAACATGATGCTAAAAGATAAAATATCACCGAAAGTTCATCTACATTAGTGTAATCAAAAGTTAGTTCTTGTTTTATTATTTATCTAACACCAGCAATAATACATCATTTCACTTTGGTAGCAAGCGTAAAGGTACTAGTTAAAGCGCTATATTTTAATGACTTGCACTCAAGTAATTACACGCTTAAATTTATCGTTTAAAACACCTGTTTGAATTTTAATAATAACATAAGCAGGTTTGTTTTATAGGCTCATAAAATAACGATTATTTGATTATTCTAGTGTTGCGAGCGTAGAAGACGAATGGTCAGACCACTGTTTCAAGTGATTACTCTATTTAACCTTACTAACGTGAAATTAATTAAGCTTAGATAAAGATAAAAATTTGTTTTGATGAGTTTCTAAACAAAAATCACCTTGAATGCCATTAACTGTAAGGTACTTTCTTAAGTGCATTGCAGGAAATTGAACTTTAACACCTTGGGTTGTTGTGACGACAACATTCTGAATTGTACCTTGATAATAAGGGAGGAATTCATTAGTTGTAATCTTCATGGAGAAGTAATATTTCATATCTTTATATCTTTATATCCGTGACCGATTGGTGTACTAACTTTAGCTTTGGTAAATAATTAAATTTGGGCGTAAAACTAATGAAAAGATATCTTCGGTGACCATTGCATTGACACAGAAAGGATCAACAAGCTTCTTTGCGGGTTTTAATTTTATGCACTGAGTAACAAGTTGATTTAATATTTGAGCAGCTCAGACAAACCACCTAGTTTAACTGCCATAATTAATCTTTTCGTTGAAGTCCTGTTCTATTAAATATCCTGGGTATATAGCAATAACATATTTATGCAATACATACGTTATCACAAATTCATATCCCACTATACCCGCTCTACTTGAAGATGTTCGTTTCAGGAAGTTTGAGCAAATTATAATCAAGGCGCGTTTTTTTATTAAGGATCATTCAGGAGAATATGCTCCTGAATTCTCTAATAACACCATCCATGTAGCGTCCTTAAAAAGAAAGGCAACGCAAAGTATGATCTGCTCAGTCTTGCCTAAAGGCGTTTCTAATTCCAGCTGAATCATGCATCTTCAAGTGGAGCGGCTATATACCCAGTAATGTACAGAACTAATCAATAAGTGCAGCATCAAGTTTTTCTTTTAAATCATTTGATAAATTAGTTAATGCGCGTAGTTTAATTAGTTCTGCTTTCATTAACGTTTGATGCGCTGAAGCGTAACTCTTAAATTGAATGAGCGGCGTGATTAATCTAGAGGCGACTTGAGGATTAATTTCATTTAGTTTCGCAATTTGCTCAGCTAAAAATTGATAACCTCGCCCTGTCGGACAATGAAAGTACTTAGGGTTATTCATCGCAAAAGCACCGATTAAAGAACGGGCTCTGTTGGGATTTTTCAGGCTAAATTGCGGATGGCCTAACAGTTTTTCAAGTTGGGTAAAAACATTATCACTGACTACGCTGGCATTTAAAGCGAACCATTTATCCATGACCAAAGTCGTTTGCTGCCATTTATTTTCAAAATGTAGTAACTGTTCCGGTAAATCTTCTAAATTATGTTTTGAGCTGCAGGTTAAAGCGGCCAAACTATCAGTCATATTTTCTTTTAATATGTCATCATTATTCGTCGCTTCCTGGTACTGTCGTGTAACTAAGTACTGATACTCAGGTAACAAACTTAAATAGGCTAAACAAACATTTTTTAATGCCCTATTCGCTACAGCAGTCTCTTTTGAATCATCCTGCTGGCAAAGATTATAACTTGCAAGTAACTGCTGTTGAGTGCCTTGAGCAATAAAAATTGAGAGTGCAGCTATCGCATTGGTTAATGCTATTGGGTCAATATCTACCATCAAACTAGCGGCTTCATCAAAACTAGGTAGCGATAATTGCTCGGCAATGAAGGCACGATCGCCGCCGCTGTTTAACATATCATTGATAGCATTCGTTAGCTCATCAGGAATAATGTATTCAATATCAAAAGTTAATTGGTGAATGTACGACATTAATAACTTCTGACCTGCATCCCAACGACAAAAACTATTCTCTGCTTGCTTCATAATAGTTAAGAGACTGGTATTATCTTGTGCAAAAACTAGCTTAACCGGTGCACTAAAATCAGCAAGCATGGCTAATGTTGGTTTAGAGATCAACCCGTTGAATTGCCAACTCTGCTCTGTTTGCGTTAACTCTAATAACTGACTTTGAGAAATTTCGCCTTTATCCCCACTGATTAACTCAATTTTAATGGGGATATGTAACGCTTGAGGGTTTTCTTGGTTCTTAGAGATAGGTGATTGCTGCATTAAGGTTAACGTATAAACCTGAGTTTGTGGATCAAAGTTTTCTTGTGCTTTGATCACAGGAGTACCCGATTGACTATACCACAATTTAAATTGCGTTAAATCTTTACCGCTCGCATCACTCATAGCATTGATAAAATCATCACACGTGACCGCCATACCATCGAAACGAGCAAAATATAAATCCATCCCCTGCCTAAATTTATCTACACCAATTAACGTATGCAACATACGAATAACCTCAGAGCCTTTTTCATAAACGGTTAAGGTATAAAAGTTATTCATTTCAAGAACTTTTTCTGGCCGTATTGGATGTGCCATTGGGCCTGCGTCTTCAGCAAATTGCTGCGAGCGTAGTAGGCGTACATTTTGAATACGAGTTACTGCACTTGAATGCATTTGAGCGCTAAATTGCTGATCACGAAAAACGGTTAAGCCTTCTTTCAAACTAAGTTGAAACCAATCACGGCAAGTGACACGGTTTCCAGTCCAATTGTGAAAATATTCGTGGGCGATAACCGCTTCAATATTAAAATAGTCGCTATCCGTTGCACAATGACTATCTGCGAGTACAAACTTGGAATTAAAAACATTTAAACCTTTATTTTCCATAGCACCCATATTGAAAAAGTCGACCGCAACAATCATGTAGATATCTAAGTCGTACTCAAGGCCAAATGTCTCTTCATCCCACGTCATTGATTTTTGCAACGACGTCATAGCATGTTCAGCCTTAACCAAGTTGCCTTTATCAACAAAGATTTCAAGAGTAACTTCCCGACCTGAGGCGGTCGTGAACTTATCCTCAAGCAAATCAAAATCACCAGCGACTAGGGCAAATAGATAACAAGGCTTTGGGAATGGGTCGTGCCAGGTAACAAAATGTTTGTTGTCTGCTAAATCCCCGCTCGCTACTTTATTACCATTAGATAATAAATATGGGTATAGGTTTTTGTCTGCAATAACTTTAGTGGTGAATGTTGCCATTACATCAGGTCTATCTAAATAGTAACTAATTCTACGAAAACCTTCTGCTTCACATTGTGTGCAAAAAGCATCACCTGATTTAAATAATCCTTCTAACGCAGTATTTTCCTGTGGGTTAATTTCAGTTGTAACAATAAGAGAAAAGTTGTTTCTATCGGGTAAACTACTTGCAGGAATAGTTAATAACGTATCAGTTACCTGATATTGATCTTTACCAAGTGCCTGACTATCAAGCACCAAAGATACGAGTGTTAAGTGTTCACCATTTAGCTGCAAAGCCTCTTGGCTATCTCCTTTGCGCTCTATTGTCAGCTCACTAACAACTTGACTACAAGTATCATCTAAATGGAGAGTTAAGTTGACAGTATTAATTGTAAAGTCAGCTGGTCGGTAGTCCGCTAAGAAACGTGGTGCTGTGTCAGATAAAATAGATGTCATAGTAGAGCCTTACTTTGGATATGAAAATTAAGCCGTTGCTTTTTGAGTTGTTTCTTGGGTCGTTTTAGTCGTTAGTTTCTTTATGTTAAAGCCAATAAAGCCATAAACTACAGCAAGAATTGGATTAATCCAGTTAAAGAAACAATAAAACATATAATCAAGTGGGTTCACTAAAAGCACCCCTGACATATAAACAGCACAGGTATTCCATGGGATCAACGGAGAAGTTATTGTACCTGCATCTTCTAATGTTCTACTTAATACTAAAGGGTCTAAACCTCTTCGTTGGTATTCTTCTTTGTACATGCGACCAGGCATTACAATAGCCATATATTGATCTGCAGTTAAAATGTTAGTGCCAATACACGTAGCTACGGTACTCGCGATAAGACTACCGGTTGATTTAGCTGAAGCCAAAATAACCTCAACAAACTTTTTCAACATACCTAAGTGTTCTAATACCGCACCAAAGCTTAACGCACACATGATAAGCCAAACAGTATTCAGCATCGAAGACATCCCTCCTCCACTGAGTAATGAGTCAAGTTGGCTGTTGCCCGTTTCAATTACCACACCGTCAAAAAAGGCCGTCCATATCACTTTTACATTAGCTGTGACCAAATCAGCATCTCCGCCTAAACGCACGATTAACTCTTGTTGAAATACTAAAGCCCAAACACCACCAATTAAGGCGCCAATTGCCACAGCAGGAAAAGCAGGTACTTTTTTAATAGCCAGCGTTAATAAAACTAATAATGGTACTAAATTAAAGACAGAAATATTAAATTGTTCAGCTAACTGCTGGCTTAACAAATCAATACTGTCATTATTCACTGTAATGGTTTCATTAAGTCCAATAATGATGAACAAAACTAGCGCTGTAATAATAGAAGGCGCGGTTGTCCAAAACATATAACGAATATGAGCAAAAAGTTCGCTACCGGCGATAGCAGGAGCCAAATTTGTCGTCTCTGAAAGAGGGGATATTTTATCACCAAAGTAAGCACCCGAAATAACAGCACCTGCAGTGACAGCCGGCGACAAATCTAACCCCTGTGCTATACCAATTAAGGCAACACCGATTGTAGCTGCAGTAGTCCATGAACTACCAATACTCATAGACACTATCGCACACATTACACAGGCAGCAGCATAAAACCATGATGGATTTAATAACTGTAATCCATAATAAATCATCGTTGGTACCGTACCCGATAATAACCAAGTACCAATTAACGAGCCTACAGCTAATAAGATTAAAACAGCACCAAGAGAAAGAGAAATACCATTTACAATAGCTTTTTCTACAGACTGCCAATTGTGTCCATTTTTTACGCCTACGATAATAGCAACGCCCATAGCTATAAGCAGCGCTATTTGATTTGGTCCATAAGACGAGTTATCGCCGAAATAAAATACTGCGAGGGTAAGTAAACAGATTAAAGTGATCACTGGGATACTTGCATCTAGCATACTTGGTTGTTTTGGGAGATTTATCTCAGACATGTATTGTAAACCTTTTATTATTGTAGTTATTCAACGGTAGGCTAATATTATTGTGTTTATACCCATAATTATTCAAACTGCGTTTTTATAAGCGTTCAAAAGCCATATACTTCGAATGACCACGGGGATATATAACAATAAAGCCGCCTCGATGGGCGGCTTAATTATAAAAATACTGATTATTTTTTTGCTATTTTTCCTAAAGAAACAAAATCAAATGTGATACGTGCTGCTTCATCTAAAAACGGGTCTAAATCATCAAGCTCATCAGTTAAGTCATCTAAATCGGCAACTTTTTCTTTACCTAAAAGAGTAAGTTGCTCGTTAACACGAATTAAACGTTTGCTTTTACGTTCTTTACGTTCTGACTGTCGAGTTGCGAGATTTAATGAAATAGTTTTATCATCTTTCTCCGCTTGATAAATACTAATATCTTCCAGTAAGTAATTAAACTCCGGATTATCTTTAATACGTTGCTGATAAAGTGAACTCAGATATTCAATGTCTGTGTTAAGTTCGTTCAACGGTGAATATTTTGCTTGTTGAATTTGATCCCAAGGTAAAGCATTTTCTTCTTTACTCTCACCCCAGTCTTCAGGGTTTATCGCGGTAGGAAAAGCAATATCAGGCAACACTCCACGATGTTGGGTACTACCACCATTAATTCGATAAAATTTAGCTATAGTGTATTGGATACTGCCTAAAGGCTTTTCATATAAGTCATAAACTCGACCTAGTCCACGATGCTGTTGTACAGTACCTTTACCAAAGGTATGTTCGCCAACAATGACACCACGTCCATAATCTTGAATGGCAGCAGAGAAAATTTCAGAGGCTGAAGCACTGTAGCGATCAACCATTACAGTTAGTGGGCCATCAAAAAAACTAACACCATCGCGATCACTATTTACTTGGATACGATTAGCACCGTCTCTAATTTGTACAACCGGACCTTTATCAATAAACAAACCGGTTAATAAGGTTGCTTCACTCAATGAACCACCGCCATTACCACGAAGGTCGACAATGATGCCTTCTACTTTTTGCTCTTTAAGTTTGGCAATTTCTTTTTTTACATCTTTAGATAGGTTGTTATAAAAACTAGGTATAGTGATAACACCTAGTTTCTTACTTTCTGCCACATCTGGGTTTTCAAGATAAACCTCAGACCTGTCTCTTATACACATCTCCGAGCCCACGAGACCTCTCTACATCTC
>OJHK01000820.1_pt1 | contig 17096 bp, 10 predicted proteins | sample 1595161 | NCBI WGS metagenome assembly OJHK01 (sample SAMN05416842, study PRJEB24817) | seawater metagenome | isolation source: Sea water | place: Canada:Atlantic | collected 2013-07 | reverse complement strand
AGATCTACACCTCTCTATTCGTCGGCAGCGTCAGATGTGTATAAGAGACAGCCCGAAGACGTCGACTTCGATTGGCGCCCCACCGGCTCCGGCATTCAGTTCTACGAAGCTACCGCGCTTCCGACTTCCAGCGCCGCCCCCGCCGAGGCGACCACGGCCAACAATCGGCGCTACGTCATGGTCGATCGCGGTCGCCCCACCTACCGCATTCTCTACGTCGGTGGTCGGCCCAACTGGGAATTCAAATATCTCAATCGGGCCCTGCTCGAAGATCCCCAAATCGATTTGGTCGGCCTGCTCCGTCTCGCCCGCCGCGAACCCAAATTTGAATTCCGTGGCCGGGCCGGCGAATCCAGCAATCCTCTGTATCGAGGTTTCACTGACGCCACCGACGACACCGCTCGCTACGATGAACCCGTGTTGACCCGCATCAATACCCGCGACGCCGAAGAACTCCGCACCGGATTTCCGCGAACCATCGCAGAACTCTTCGCTTACGACGCGGTCATTCTCGACGACGTCGAAGCCGAATTCTTCTCGCCCGACCAACAGATGCTCCTCCGCCGTTTCACCGGCGAACGCGGAGGTGGCCTACTACTCCTCGGCGGGGTCGATTCCTTGGCCAACGGCGACTACCAATCCACTCCGCTCTCCGCCGCTCTGCCCATCTATTTGGACCGCCGCGCCGAACGCCAACCCACCGGTCAACTCACCTGGGATCTCACCCGCGAAGGCTGGCTGGAATCCTGGACCCGGGTCCGGGCCGTCGAAGCCGACGAACGCGATCGCCTCACGGCCATGCCTCCGTTCCTCATCGCCAACAGTGTCTCCGCCACCAAACCCGGCGCCACCGTGCTCTCATCTCTCACCGATGATGTTGGGCAGACCTTCCCCGGCCTCGTCGCTCAACGCTTCGGCTCGGGCCGCGTGGCCGTCCTCACGGTCGGTGATCTCTGGCGCTGGGGCCTCGCCGGCGAAACTGAGCAACTCGACCTCGCCCGCTTCTGGCGCCAAATTTCCCGTTGGCTTGTCACCGAGGTGCCCACGCCCGTGAACGTGCGCGTGGCCCAAGCCGAACAAGGAGCGGCCCGACAGCTCACCATCACCGCCCGCGACGAGGATTATCATCCGCTCGATCTCGCCAAGGTGCAGGTCACCATCACCCGCGCTGACTGGAACCCCGACGCCGACAACTCCGATCAATTCACTTCGGTCTCCTTCGCCGCCGAACCGTCCGTCGACGCGCCCGGTCGTTACCTCGCCGAGTTCACCGGTCGCGAGCCCGGCGGCTACCTCGCCCAAGTCGAGGTCAGTGATTCCGAAGGCCGCCTCATCGGCACCGCCGAGGCCGGTTGGGTCAACGATCCCATTGCCGAAGAATTCGCCTCGCTCGATCCCAACGTCGCTCTCCTCGCCGAAATCGCCCGTCAGACTGGCGGCCGGGTCCTCACGTTCGCCGACCTCGATGGCCTCGCCGCCGAACTCGTTCGCGCCCCCGCTCCCATCACCGAAACCCACGCCAGCTCACTCTGGCACAACAGCGCTGTCTTCGGACTCGTCCTACTTTGTTTTGTGGCCGAGTGGGTCTGGCGCCGTTGGAAAGGACTCGCCTGATGATCCGCCGTTTTCTCCAACATCTCGCTCTCTCTGCCAGCCTCGCCCTCACACTGCCCGCCGGCGGGGACCTACTCCTCATCATGGGCGCTCCTGGCGAGGAGGACTACCTTGCGCCCTTCCAACGCACCACCGCCGCCTGGATCGATGCTAGCGATCTCGCCGGACTCAACGCTCACACCATCGGCGCCACCATCACCGCAGAATCCGAGGACGACGAGAACACCCCCGCCCTGCGGGATGAACTTCGCGACTGGCTCGCCGCTCAACCCACCGATGGTGAACAACCCCTTTGGGTCATCTACGTCGGCCACGGCACGTTCGACGGTCGCATCGCTAAACTCAATCTCCGCGGTCCCGATGTCTCCGCCGCCGAACTTCGCGAATGGCTCGCGCCCTTCCAGCGCCCCATGGTCATCGTGCACGGCGGTTCCGCCAGCGCTCCCTTCCTCAACGCCCTGTCCGGACCCAATCGCATCGTCATCACCGCTACTGAAAACGCCAACGAGATCAACTACGCTCGCTTCGGCGAACGCTTTGCCACCGCCGTCTCCAACCCCGACGCGGACATCGACCGCGATGGCCAGACATCCGTCCTCGAAGCATTTGTTTCCGCCGCCAATAAAACCGAACTCTACTACGACGAAAACGAACGCCTCTCCACCGAGCACGCCTTACTCGATGATAACGGCGATGGTCGCGGCACCCCCTTCGATTGGTTCAACGGCACCCGTCTCGTCAAAACAGCCGAGCAGCCCACCCAGTCGCCCGACGGTAAACGCGCGCGCCTTCTCAGCCTCATCCCATCTCTCGCCGAACAAAATCTAACTGACGCCCAACGGGCGGCCCGGAACAAACTCGAAGCCGCCGTAGAAGCCCTACGCTCCCAGAAAGCGACCCTCGAAGCCGACGACTACTACGCTCAGCTCGAAGTCCTGTTTCGTCAGCTCAGTCGTATCTACACCACGACCCCGGCCGAGTAAATTCAAGGTCACCCGTTCCACGGCGTGACTAGGCGCGACGTTGAGCGCCAGCGGGACCGGTCGGAGGAGTGGCCCTAATTCCTCGATTCGTTTGGGACCGGCCAGGCGGGCAATCGTTGCCCACCGTAGATGGACCAACCGATGGGGGTGGAGTCGGTCAAGGGTAGCAGCGTCAACGACCATACCAGAGAGGCGGGGGTTTCATGCGTGTATTCACGAATCTGAGTCCACGCCGGATGCCCCAATCGCTGGGGCCAAGTCAAGTCCTCCACCCCTTCTGGTCGCAGAAGCATGCCATAGCCCACCAAAGTATTGCCATTTGCCAGGGGTTGCACGCTACCCATGGCCCAGCTTCGCATCGGCTCTTCTTCCGGAAAACGAGATTCCCAAATTTTCTCGAGAGTCATTTCCTCCAAATCGATCGCGTATTCCTCAGCGCGACTGCGGATGGCGGATGGGGACTTGAAGTCGCCGAACGGACGTGAACCAAAATTGTCGTTGTTAAAAATCAACAGCGTTCCCTGCTCCGTAATCCACGGCGCATGGGGCATCCAGAACCAGTTCTGATCCGAAGGCAGTTTCAGCGCCCGTTTCGCAATGTCCTCCCCGAGAGATTCCGGTTCAGAAATCACCATCCATTTTATCTCCTGCGAGGACACGTCTACATTGGCTATGCCTGAAATCAGGCGGAAATTCACCAAAAACGAATCCCCATAATCCATGATTCGAACGCCATTGGCGTGACTCCAATCAACGGCATTCGGAAAGCCGCGACGCGCCCAATAATTCCCAAAACTGAGGTAACCGATCTTGTAGGGATCGAGGTGATCGAACGCTTTCCATTTCCACCTCACTTCGCCGTCACGCGTAAACCGCATGACGATATCGCCCACCACTCTTTGCGTTTTCCGAGGAGCCTGGGCATCCGTTTCGCTGGTGAAATAATTCGGTAGTTCCCGAATCTCTGATCCTAGAATTAGGAAATCACCATTGGGGTATTCTTGAAAGGAATGATGAAAGGTCTCTGAATCGACCGGAATGGATCCAGAGGTTTTCCCTTGCGGACGATCTTTTGCATACCAACTGGCAATCGTATTACCCAATATATCGATTTCGATAAGTCGGTTATCCGAGGTGATAAAAACGATGTTGCCGTTTCTAATAGAACGGTAATCGGTGATGCGAGAATCACCGTGATAATACCAAACCACTTCGCCGGCTTCATCCACGACGATGAGAATACCCAAGCTATCATTAAACTCTGATTCCACTGAGATAGCGTCAGCCACCTCAAGCGGAATACGACGACGTGGATTAAAAAGCGTAAATCCCTTATCCATCGCTCGGGGGCGAAACGACTCCGTAATGATACGCGGCATCATGTCGGGGGTATTTGGTAATTTTGGTGATCGAAAAGACAGCACTTCCGCCGCCCGTTTCGATCCGGTCGAATCCGAAATAGTAATAGAAAACTGGTATTCACGATCCGCTCGCATACCCACAATAGGAAGACCGTTGGTGGGTGAATGCTCCGTACCGAACGTAGACTCAAAACGGTGATCGGCAGCAACCGCCTCCAACGTTGTCGTGACCGGACCATTGGCCTCGAAAGTCAAAATTGCGGCCTGCGGAACTCTCGTATTCGGATTCGCCGACACCACCGGACTCACCTCAAAAACCGGCGATGCATTTAGCAGGAGAGACGAAGTATAAAATCCTCCACCGAGGATAATAGTGAGAAAGAAGCGCATGACGATGTGAGGGGGCAGATCGGAAACTATTGTTTTCTAAAAACGAAAGAAACCAGCAACAGCACGTTAACAAAGAAGACCGCACGCTCAAGTTTCTTAACTCGTCTCAATTCAGTTTCCTGGCCGCGCATTTTCATCCTCCCCGATCCGCAACATGATCAACCAGGATTAGACTCAATCTCTCAATGACTACGACGGCCTTCTCCGCAAATGAGGTAGCCAGAGAGGGACACTGATTGCCGAACATGTGTCCAGATACGGCTGACCTTTAACAGACCCTCATTCAAAGAAGAGCGTGCCGGATCCGGGTATGTTTTCGGCGCTACGCCAGTCGGGTTGCCACCAGAGCTGGCTCTGCCCGGTGCCGTCACGATCATTAACTGCGACGTTGATGCGCAGTCCGTCCCGCTTCCACTGATCACCATAGAGCGTGATCAAACTCGCGAGGGGGATGGCAACTTCGAGGGTGTAGCCGTCCGCCGTGCGACGCTTGCACACGAGGGTGCCCGCAGGCAGCGATGGTGGCTCGTAAAGGTAGCCGGGATCGCGACCGTGACCGGGTGCCGGGGACGTGGCGATGAACACGCCGCCGGCTATGCTGGTCCGTGGAGCCCGTTGGAGTTTCGGTGCCCGGAAATCCAAACGCAGCTCGATGCCGTCTTGGACCCACGGAGGAGAGTCCGCCGTGGAAATGACCTCTTCGTCACGGACGTCTACGACGATCTGGAGGTGCGTGGTATCGTGGGCGAAACCGATTTGAAAGTTAGCGTCCTCGGAGCCTGTCCAGCCATCGTGGCGGGGATGGACCCAAGGCGTGTCGGTGACGGTATACAACTGATCCGCCGACCAGTCGGAGCTGTCACCGTCGACCTGTAGGGGATCGGTGAGTTCGGGGAGTTTGAGGACCGGCAAGAGCGGGACGATGATGGACTCGCGCAGGTGCATCGCGGCCATGTCGGCGGGCTGCAGTCGGGCTTCCCAGGTCAGTTTAGCGGCAGCCTGAGCCTGGTGGGCCTGGGTCGGCAGCTCACCGGAAAGATGGAGATCGAGCGCGCGACTGGACATGGGCTGCAGGGTGAACGTTTGCCGGTTGTCGGTGGTCGAGGCGAAGCCCTGGGTAAACGCGGCGTCCAGGCCTGAGCGGGAAGACAACTGGAAGGTGACTTCAACCGGGACATCGGTGGGATTGGACGATCGGACCTCGACCTGGTGGTGCGGGAAGGTGGTATCCGACATCCACAGGATCTCGGGGACAAAGGTGTTGATTGAGAGGGTATCGACGAGGGATTTGGATTCGGGGGTCTGGATGTCATCGCGGAGGATACCATCGAGCATCAGGTTGGCGATCACCGGTCCGGAGGAGGTCATCGTCACCCACACGACTTGATCAAACTCACCGTAGGAAGGCCCGCGCAGGCGACTGATACCGCCGGTGGATGCGAGGATGTAGTAACGGGTATCGTTACGCTCAGTTCGCAGATAAGAGTGATAGTGGCCGGCGAACACGGTGTGGTCTCGTCCCTGCAGGGAGGCCTCAATCCCAGGCCAACCGTAATCCTCCGCATAGTTCCACATCGGCGTATGGAGGAAGACGAACGTCCAGCGCACGTCGGAATGAGCGGCGAGCGTGTCACGGGCCCATTGCGATTGGGCGGAACTGATGTGGTGGAGGGCTGAGTCCTCCGAGTTGAGACAGAGGAATAAGACGTCGCGGTAGACGAAGCTGTAATAGGGGCGGCCGAAACGTTTCCGCCAGAGCTCGGCCATGGTCGGATTGGAATAGTCGTGATTACCAGCCAAGTAAAAGAACGGCATCTCCAGCTCGCTGATAAATCCCTCAAACTCATCCCATTGGGCGTTCACCTCCAGCGCGTCGTGGGTGAAGCCCTCAATCTGGTCACCGACGCTCATGACAAACTCCGGTTGCAGTAGATTAAGTTTGCTGACGGCGTCTTCGAAAATGCCGGGGCGGGCGCTACCGGCGCGATCGGAGACGATCGCGAATTGAAACGCATTGGGATCGTTGTGAAAATCGAGATGACTCCACGGATTCACCACCCCCGTTTCGCCGGTGGTCACCCGGATGGAGCGCAGGGCCTCGGAGTGAGAGGCATGATCATCCTGGTGGGGATTGGTTTAGTGGGCGATCGCAACGCCGAAGCCACCTAGGCTGGCGATGATCGAGAGCAAAGCACCGGAGTAGCGCATGCCGACCACGGTTGGCGAAGCGGCGAGTTACTGTCAATCTGCGGCGCGACCGGAAATGGCTCCTCCTCAGTTTCGCCGCCCGAGGCACGCATCGTTTAAGCATGACTTTTTTGGGCACCGTGCCTTTTTAGAATACCCCAAATCCGAGATGGATCAGTCACTCTTGTTTGAAAAACTTCGATGAATAATCAACGCCCCCTGTTCGCGATCGCGTTCACCTTCCTGCTCTCATCTGCCACCACCCTATCGGCAACTGAAAGAGGTCATGAATTCCCGCTCGACCTCCTCTTCAGTCGAGCCGATGTCCCGCGGATCCAGGCCAACGCGGAACTCCCCCTGTTTCAGGAATATTGGCAATCGTTACTGGATGCCGACTTCGCGACGGACGACCAATTCCTGCGCGAAGCCTTTCTCTACGCGATCACCGGCGATCCGGTGCGCGGCGAGAACGCCCGCCAAGGTATGTTGGCGATGTTGGAGGAAGAGCGCTGGGACCTTTATATGAATGCCAAAGGGGAAACTTTGGGGTTTCTTAGAGGCGGACGTAATACGGCTTGGATGTCATTAAGTTATGATTGGATCTATCCCCTACTCAGTCCCGCCGAACGCGAAGAGATCCTAGACCAGATCGCGGAAAAAGGCTGCGTGCCCTTCACCCGTTCACTGTATGGCATGAAGTATCCTGAGAGCGTAGAGCGGTGGCAATTCACCCCGGAATTTTCCAAGAAATACCACGTGCCCGACATGAGTCAGTGGCCAGTCATTCTCGGTCATAACAATTTCCGCGCCGTGCTTTCAGGTGGGTTTGCCCTCGGGCTGTCCGCGCTCGAAGGCCGGGATGATCGGGTCGAGGAGTGGAAGGCCATGTTGCTCGAAAGCTACGATCGTTCGGCCGAACTCTACGGCCGCGATGGCAGCTACGATGAAGGTATCGCCTACGCTAACTACGCCAACACCTACTTGGTTTATCTCGTAGAAGTGATGCAGCGTCGGCACGGCATCGACCTCTTCAATCAGATCAACTATGTCGGTATGATGGACCGTAATCTGGAATTGGCGTTCCCCCACCATCTGGACCCTTCCGGCAGCGTGAACTTCGGCGATGCCGGTCCCAGTATGAACACGTCCAATCTACTTTGGACGGCGGGGAAATCCCGTGATGGTGTGACCCAACATCAGGCCCTCAACTACGCGACGAAACACGATCTGTTCTCCCTCGTTTACTACGACCCTTCGGTCACCCCGGTCGCGCCAGATGACAGCGGCCACTTCAGTCAGCTGGAGTTCGATTGGATCACCACCCGCACAGGTTACGGATTGGATGATCTGGTGGTGTCTATGCGCAGCGGTCCTCCCTCCAACCACGAACACGCCGATCGCAATTCCGTCATCTTGAAATACCGCGGGGAAATCCTGCTCGTCGATTCCCATCGACCCACCTACGACGTAAAAAGTCCGGCTTGGTTGCTCCGCACCGCGGAGGCACACAACACCATCCTGATCGACGGACAAGGCCACCCCTACATCGATGGTTCCCAGGGCACGAACGCCTCGGAGGCCTCCGCTGAAATCGTGCGAAAAGGCGAACGTCCTGGCTACGTGCACTGGACGAGTGACGCCACTCAAGCGCATGCCCTCGCCGATCCCGATGTCTCCTCTGTGACGCGCTCCGTCTTCGTCTTTCGCGAAATCCCCTTCGTGCTGATTCTCGACAAGGTGCTAAAGTCCGAAACCCCTTCTCGAATCGCGGCCCGCTGGTTTGTGGAAAACCGTGACCTCGAAGGCACCGTCGAAACAGACGGAACCACGTTCACCATGAACCGCCCCCACGCGAAGTTCTACGCCACCCACGTCAGCAACCAGCCGTTCGTGGTGCTCGATGCCAAACTCCCCTTGGACGAATCGATGGGCGTCTTCCCTTACGCTCAGGTTCAAACCTCCGCCATGACCAAGGACGCCCTCTTCATCCTCGCCGGCAGTCCGCTCGCGCCCGACGAAACCCAACCGAACATTGAGATTCAGCAGATGGGTGACACGTGGGAAGTGGAAGTCACTCAAGGTTCTCACCACCTGAAGCTCCACATCTTCGACCGAGCCCAAATCCCCGAAGTGGAAGTCATCGAACTCACGACCGGTTCGAACTGATCGAGGCTAGGACATGGTGCCGGATCGTCGTCGCCATTCAACCGGGAGACCCTCTCCATTTCCTCTCCCCAAATGCGCTCACCCCTTTGCCATTCGTATTCGCCCACTCCTTCCGCCGCCGCCGCCCAATGTTCGTAATACGAACATTGGACTAGGGATTACCGGAGCTGATTGGTGCAAAAGTCTGCAGATCACCACCTGACCGTTCTTCAGGCCCTCGCGGATTTGACTTCAGCTTCTCTGATCTGACAGGTTCGAAACCACATGAAAACGATATCGCGGTTTCTTCTCGCGACGTCTCTGGGGGTTCTCGCATTCCCGCTCCAAGTTTTTGGGGCGGAGGAGAGTCAATTACCGGCGCGTCATCCCTCCTATGAACCGTCATTGGCGACGGCGACAGCTGAAGCGAGTGAGCCCAAGGGTGACGGCATGGCCGTGGGCTTCAAAGGAGGCGTGGGAGACACCGATACGCGCTATCCCGCGACCGGAGCACTAAGTTTGGCGAACCCCAGTGGGGGGGTGCACTTGCAGGCGTGGCGGGGCGAGCGCGTGAGTGCTCAAGTGGTGGTGACCAGCGACCAGGCAGAGAAAAATCTTCGGATTGCTCAGCTTCAATTAAGCCGCAACGGCGGTGCCATCGGAGCGCAGACTCATTTTGTCCGCTATACATTGGCCAACAATCCACCCACTGACGATCCCGCCGCCGGGTGCGGTCCCAATACGATATTTGATCACGTTGGTTTGTATCCGGATATATTAGACACCGCCGATCGAGTTGATCTGCCGGCCCACACCAATCGGCCGATTTGGTTAACCGTGGATGTGCCCGCAGAAACCGAAGCAGGAGCCTATCACGGGACTTTGGTGGTGCGTTCGGATTCGGGTGTTGTCCGCTTTCCGGTGACGTTGGATGTGGTGGAAGCGTTATTGCCAGCACCGCAGGATTGGTCGTTTCAACTGGATCTATGGCAACAGCCGGAATCCGTCGCACGTTATCATCAGGTGCCGCTCTGGTCGGACGAACATTTCGCGTTGTTGAAACCCCTGATGAAGCGATTGGCCAACGCCGGGCAAAAAACCATCACGTGTTCGTTGTTTAATGAACCGTGGAATGCCCAGACCTACGATTTGATTCCGGGTATGGTGGACTGGCGGAAGAAAGCGGATGGGACATGGGAATATGACTATACCGTGTTTGATCGCTGGGTGACGTTTATGTCGGATGAGGTCGGTCTGGATCAGGCGCGCATTCACTGTTACAGCATGATTCCGTGGTCGCTGACGTTTCGGTATTTTGACGAAGCAACTCAGGCGACGGTTGATGCGGAGCTTTCACCCGGAACCCCGGAATATGATGAATACTGGGGACGCTTCCTGAAGGACTTCGTGAGGCATCTGAAGGTCAAAGGCTGGCTGGAGCGGACTCGAATCAGCATGGATGAGCGACCTGATGAACAGATGGAGGGCGCGCTAGCGACCCTAGCTAAACATGTGCCGGAGTTAGAGGTGGCATCAGCCGTGAATGAGCCGACCGAGCTCACGCGACATCTCAACGACGTATCACAGGTTTTGCTCGACGAATTTCATTTCTCCCGGGAAGAATTAGAAGACCGGGCCCGGGAAGGGAAAGTTTCGACCTTTTACGTGTGTTGTGGGCCGACCCGCCCCAATACCTTTACCTTTTCACCTCCCGCCGAAGCCGAGTGGCTGGGACTGTTTGCTTCAGCCAACGGATTTCATGGGGTGCTGCGCTGGGCCTATAATTCGTGGGTGGAGGATCCGTTCGTATCGACCGATTTCGTCACGTGGCCCTCGGGCGATTGTTTCCTGGTTTATCCGGGGAACCGCAGTTCCATCCGGTTCGAACGATTCCGGGAAGGCATTGAAGATTTTGAGAAGATTCGTCTTTTACGGGAATGGGCGGCCGCTTCGCCAACGCGGGAGAAAACCGCGGCATTGGACGACCTCGATGCGGGGTTGAAGGACTTTTCCTGGCCTCGAGGTTCGGAAGCAGGAATTCACGCCGGTGATGTCCGTCGAGCTGTGGATGCGATTGCCAAGGCTACCCAAGTAATCGTGAAGAGTCGCTGATGCTCAGACACGCATTGGCCTCGCGCGACGACCAACCGATTGGCCGCTGAAAGGGAAAGCGGGGCTCAGTTGAGCTCTTTATCTTTCCAATACTTAGTGCCCTGAATCGTAGCCCGATCTGTTTCCAAACCCTGTAACTGCCGACGACAATGCGGACACCAATCTGCCGACCGCACAAAAACGAGAACCACCGGGCCGTTCTCGCGGAGTTCAGACAAGGTCACCTCACTCCCACTACTGGACGTCAAAGTAAAGTCGGGGGCCTCATCACCGACCTTCAGGCCGGGCATTTCTGCGGCAGCCACGAGGCCGGCAGTTAGGGAGAAAAACAACGCGAAACAGGGGAATGGAGATAAACGCACAAACGAGTGTCAGCCAGAATTCCGTTCCTGACAACCCTGCTCCAAAACTATGCAGCAGATGTCTATTTACCCGAAAGAAATTCCCCCGCCTACCCAGCGAGGACTTTGATCAAATGTTCGTAATACGAACATTGGTCTGAGGAATTTAGGCGTAGCTGGGGCGAGGCCGGGGTCAGCGACCCCGGCTACAACCCAGTAAGTTTCACTTGTTTTTTGGGCCCTAAGCAGGCTTCAGCACCCATAGTTCCACGAGCTCATCTTCGCGCCAGGTTTGGTTTCTACGCGTCTTATGGGAGGCGGCTTTAACTTTTGATTTAACCAAAAGGTCTTTTTGGAAGCGGCCTCCCTTCTCGAGTTCTTCTTCAATCGGATTGGTTTTTGTGAGGTGAGTGACCTGCGCCAAGTTTGAAAATAACAGCACCAGCCTACCCTCAGGTTTTAGATGCTTCAGCGCTTCCGTAAAGAAACGGGGGAAAAAATCCTCATCATAATACATTGCCTTATCGATGCCTTCATTGTCATTCGCCAGAGGCAACCAGGGAGGATTAAATACGATTAGATCGGTCTGAGGATTACAGTCGGCAAACAAATCACCCAAGAACAACTCAACCTTCGAAGTGATCCTTTTCTTAGCCAGAGCTTCTCGCAGGCCGTGGATGGCATTGGGATTCGAATCGGTTGCAGATACTTTATTGAAGCCGTGTTTGAGTAGCTGATAGGTCATCACCCCGCTACCTACTCCCACATCTATGGCCGATGCTTTACTGCCTTGGTAGTCCTTGAGCCACTGATCAAAAATTTCTAAATGTTCAAAACGGGCGGGGAAATACGTTCCATAAAACGGAAATACCTTCGCTTTTAAAACCGGGATCGAAATCCCTTTTTGAAACCACTGCCAGGCACTGTTTAGGCCTTGGACTTGAGTAAATGGAAGCAGGAATTCACCCACATCAGCATACAGCAATTTGAGCCAACCAATCTCCGGTGCTTTTCTGACCAACAGCCGGTTATCTCTTACCTGAAGCAACACCCGACTTGAGAGTTCACGATACACCGCCCGGTTTTCTCTCTGCCCCTGATAGGATTCATCAGCGTAATTGGTTTTCACAAACTTTCTGAGTTCACTCAGAACCAAGAGCCCACTGCTGAAAAAATCTTTGATCAAAACATGATGACCTTCAACCAGGTCCTCGACGGCAGATTGAGGATCCATTCTTTTGGTGAATGGAATCACTTCAATTTCAGCGACGATCGGCTCGGGACGATTTAATACGATATTGGTGTCCATGCAGACTATACCTACTTTGAAGAATAGCGGAGATAGGTGTCGGGCCGCAGGATGCAGCTGGACCCCTTACAGCCCCTCAACCTCCCAGCCTTTCCGATAGGTGCGGCGCACATATTGGTTGGCGTCAGGCTCGTTAGTGAAGCGCATACGGGCCGCGTCCCAGTTCAGTTTTTGTCCGGGAAAACGGAGGGCAATGGTGCCCATTAAGACCATCTCGGTGGACTGTGCCGCGTAAGGGAACGGTGAATGGGTTTTGCCTCCATCTTTGCCGAGGATGGCATCGATAAACTGGTCGTAGTGATCTTGAGGGACAAATTTGGGTGGCCTCGTTTGAGCAAATTTTTCGCGAGGGAAAAGGCGCGGTCCGCCGCGATGAACCTTCAGCATCGCGCCGTGTTCGCCAATCATCAGAGCTTCCCTGCGTAGGCCACTCCCCTCCATCGATATGTTTTCGTAGCTCATCCGGCGGATACTTTCCTCCATCCGACCACGTAAGCTTAACGGTGTCGTCGGTCGTGAGGTCGGTTCCCGGGTATAGGTATTCGACGATCTGCCATTGCGGGAATGTCTCCACCCGGCGTTTGGGGTTGGCGATCCATTCAGGTTCGACATCGGCTTTCACCGAGATCGGCATACTCAGACCGAGAGAGCGGAATGGCATGTCCATGATATGACAACCCATGTCGCCGAGCCAGCCACAGCCAAAGTCCTGCCAGCCCCGCCACCAAGTCGGATGATAGACGCCCTTCACATAGGGTCGTTCCGGCGCGGTGCCGAGCCAGGCATCCCAATCAACGTGAGCCGGGACAGGATCGGCATTCTCAGGTCGGGGACCCATCGGACGGTATTGTAGAGCCGGTTTGTTGGACCACAAATAGACCTCACGGATTTTGCCGATGGTCTCACTCTTGATCCATTCGACCGCAATGCGTTCCGCCGTCATCGACGTCAGTTGTGTTCCCATCTGGGTGACTAGGCCCGTCTCCGCCGCCTTCGCGCCGATCATGCGCGCTTCGTAGATGTCGTGCGTAAGCGGCTTCTGACAATACACATGACAACCCTTCTCGAGCGCAGTCATGGTGATCGCTGCATGCATGTGATCGGGGGTCGACACGTTCACGGAATCGATCGCTTCCTTTTCGAGTAGCTCCCGCCAATCTTGATAAAATTTTGCGTGCGGAACCAGTTCTTGCACCTTCTTAGCGCGGGCGGTGTCGATATCACAGATAGCCACAATTTCGACATTCGGGTGCGAGGAGATGGATGAAAAATCCGCCCACCCCATGCCGCCGACCCCAATACAGGCATGTCTGACTACCCGGTCAGGACTAGCCGATGCGCGTCCAGCCGGAAAAACCGAAGCCCCCAATCCGATGAGGCAAGATTTGGAAAGAAAATCACGACGATCAATAGGCTTTAGCACGGTGAGCTAGACTCGTGAAGCGAACGGTTCGGAACAACATGAAAAAATGTTGGGGTCTAATCGCCCCGCTTCCTTGCTCCGTGGCCCCCGCCTGTTTCCCACCTGGCAAAATACCGCAGCATCTATGCGGTCAATAGGCGTGACCCCTCCTGCTTCCGTCTGCTAAGGATCGATTTCCCTTCTGACTGCCCCACAACCCTATCAGATTATCAATTTTCTGATGCACTCGACCATGAAACGCTTCATCCTCCTCGCCGCTGCGCTACACCTCTGTTCGCTCCACTCCGCATCTGCTGCGACTGACGATGGCCTCGCCACCCCACCGAACGTTCTCCTCATCTGCGTGGACGACCTTCGTCCCGAGCTGAAGTCCTTTGGGGTCGACTACATTCAGTCGCCGAACATCGACCGCCTCGCCGCCTCCGGTAGAGCCTTTCACAACCACTACGTCAACGCCCCCACCTGTGGTGCCTCGCGCTACACGATGCTCACCGGACTATACGGTTCCTACGGCAACCAAGCCCTCTTCAAGCGGGCCGAAAAACTGGCATCCTCCGATGCCGCCATTCCTCCCAGCATGCCGGAATGGTTTCGCAAAAACGGCTACAAGACCGTATCGGTCGGCAAAGTTTCGCACCATCCCGGCGGTTGGGGCGGCGAAGATTGGTATGACCAAAACGAACTCGAAATGCCCGGTGCTTGGGACCGCCAACTCATGCCCACCGGCCAGTGGAAACACCCGCGCGGAGCGATGCACTCCTTGGCTCACGGCGAGATAAAGCCCATCGGCTCCTTTTCGGAAAACAAAATGGATGCCTTCCAAAGCAAAGGCGAAAACGACACCGATCAACATGACGGCCTGATCGTCGACACCGGTCTCGAACAGCTCGAGAATCTCGCCGGCGCCCACACGCCCTTCTTCCTCGCGATCGGCATGATCAAACCCCACCTCCCGTTCGGTTCACCCGAGCGCTACATGGATCCCTACAAAAGTGCCGAACTGCCACCGATCCCTCATCCCGATAAACCCGAAGGACAAACCACCTGGCACGGCTCCGGTGAGTTCATGAGTCAATATCATCACTACGGGCAAGATCCCCGCGAAGACGACGCCTACGCGGACGAAGTGCGTCGCCACTACGCCGCCTGCGTGAGCTACGTCGACCACCACGTCGGCGAAATTCTCGCGAAACTTACGGAAACCGGCGCGGACAAAAACACCATCGTCGTGCTCTGGGGCGATCACGGTTGGCACCTCGGCGAACACTCAATCTGGGGCAAACACTCCCTCTTCGAAGAATCCCTCCGCTCCCCGCTCATTATCTCCGCGCCCGGCATGGAAAACCCGGGACAAAAATCCACCGCGATCATCGAAACGGTCGACCTCTTCCCCACCCTCTGCGACCTCACCGGTTTAGACCAACCCGACTTCGCCCACGGCACTTCGCTGCTCCCCCAGATGGAAAAGCCCAACGCCCCAGGCCACACCGCTTTCGCCTACAACGGCAAAGCCCAAACGCTCCGCACCGACCGCTACCGCTTCACCTTACACCAAGATGGTGGCACCGAACTTTACGACCACACGTCTCCAGAGAAAGAGGCTCAGAACATTGCCGTCCAATTCCCCCGCAAAGTCGCAGAGCTGCAGCAGTGGCTCCTCGAAAGAGCGGCCAAGTAGGCAAAGGGCTTGAGGGCCCATTTCGAGGACTCCTCCGCCCAACGCGGCCTCCGGTCGAATGTTCGTATTACGAACATTCGACGTGGGAATACAGGAGTCGGTTGGGGCAGAATCTATAGATCACGACCTGACCCCGTTGAGTCACTTCCCAGGGGGAAGGAATTGTTCGGCGTATTCGGTGTATTTCTCAAAAATCAGCGTTCGTAGTTGTTGCTGAATTGTGGTGATTTTTTTCGCCAAATTAGCCTCATTCGAATAGCCGACTTGAATAAGGTCACGGATCGCGTCGCGCTCGGATTGGGTGAAATTCCGAAACGCTGTTTCTTGTTCTGGCCATGCCGCCACAGCAAAGGCCTCGTCCGTTTGGTCCATGAGCCACTCGCGTTGACGGTTAAACTTATCTGACCTTTCGCTTTGTTCGGATACGGCTTCCCACTGCTTTTCCCACTGTGCGACCACGCGGTTAAACGCGGAGGGGTTCGCGGGCGCTCCTAGCATTTTGATCACCTGCTTGTTCGCGGAGAACGCGCGGCGGTGTCCCACGTTTTTCTTGATCAAAGAATCGTGATTACCGGCAACGATCCGTTGCCGTTTCTCCGGAGTGAATGCGGCCCAGGCGGCCCGTTGGAAACGCTCCCGCGCCACATATTCCTCGGACATGTAGGCCAGTCGAAGGTCGTTCCAGCCGCGCCACACCTGATCGAGTCTGGCAACTTCCGCCGCATTCGACGCGGCCGCATACGCCCACATCGCGATGAGTGACTGCACCCGCACAATGTTACGCGCATCATGCCAGTTTACGGGACCATCGTTACGTTGTTCGATGACGGCACTGAGTTGGATCCGTTGTTCTGGGGTCAGAACCGGGACCTTGGGGTTGGCGAAGGCGAAGATGACGGGACCGAACTTGGACTCAGGATCCCGGGAGCCTGCAATCATCGCATGCTGAGTTTCGAAATTTTCGGGTGAAACGAGCGATTCACGAAAAACTCGGTGTTGGTCCAAGAATTCCTGAGCGATCCCCAAACGATCATCAGTCCGGGCTGAAAGCATCGACAGTGATATAAGTAGAAAAGGGAGGACAGTTTTCACGGCGAGGACGTTGAGGAGTTAATGGGTGCGGAAGAATTCCGTTCTGCACGATCGTGACCCTAACACATATAAGTCACCTGTCCCTTTAAAAGGTCTCTGAGATGCATTCAAAGGATTGTGAGTGGACGGATTGGGCTGAGACAGCAGTAGTGTCGGTATCGGTTGGGGCACTGTTCGCTGCTCTGTTCGGATTTACGGCGTATCAAATTAATGCGAAAACCGCGAGCGCTTTGGGATCGACCGAGGTCGTTCGGGGGACGGCTACTAAGGCTGAGCCCATTGTAGAATATGCAACCGTTTCCGCCATCACTCGAATTACTTCCAATTCAGAACGGATCGCCGCTGATGCTGCGATTAAGGCATATAGCACATTCTCCATCGAGATCACGGAACGTCCTCAGGAAAACGAATTGCTGTCTCTTATACACATCTCCGAGCCCACGAGACCTCTCTACATCTCG
>OJHK01000816.1_pt1 | contig 17191 bp, 14 predicted proteins | sample 1595161 | NCBI WGS metagenome assembly OJHK01 (sample SAMN05416842, study PRJEB24817) | seawater metagenome | isolation source: Sea water | place: Canada:Atlantic | collected 2013-07 | reverse complement strand
AGATGTAGAGAGGTCTCGTGGGCTCGGAGATGTGTATAAGAGACAGGGTCAATGGCGATTGCGTTATTAAAGAAAAGTTCTTAAGCAAAAACCAGCAATTGGTAGAGAGTATTGAAGAGCTTGAACAAAAAGCTCGTCGTAGAGATTTTCTTATTGATGAACAGTATTTGGTTGATTTTTACAGTAACAAAATTCCTGAGACAGTTAATTGTCAACGTAGTTTTCTAGCTTGGTGGAAAAAAGCCAAGCAAGAGAATGCGCAACTATTAACTTTTAGTAAAGCCTTTTTATTGAATGAATCGTCAGATGAATTGAGCGCTGTAGAGTACCCAGATGTTTGGCAACAAGGCAGTATTACGCTACCGCTGGCTTATCATTTTAACCCAGGTGATATTGATGATGGCATCAGTGTGATTATGCCAATAGCTTTGTTAAACCAGGTACAAGATGTCGGCTTCGATTGGTTAATACCAGCATTACGCGATGAGCTCGCTATCGCGTTAATTAAAGCCTTACCTAAAGCATTGAGACGTAATTTTGTTCCAGCGCCTAACTATGCACAAGCTTGTTTAGCGGCAATGCCAGCTGAGCAAGGCAGTTTGCAAGATGCACTTGCTAAACAGTTATTACGAATGACAGGAGTACGGTTACCTGAAGAGGCTTGGCAGGATATTACCTTACCTATTCATTTAACCATGAACTTTCAAGTAGTCGATGAAAAGGGCAAGTTAATAAAGCAGGGCAGAGATCTTAATGAACTCAAAGCAGAACTGCAGGGTAAAGTAAAAGCATCCATTAAACAGGTTGCGGAAAAAGGCATTGAACAAGCTGATTTAACAAAGTGGGACTTTGGTTCATTGCCTAAAGGTTATGAAAAGAAAGTCGCAAATATAACGATTAAAGCATTTCCAGCACTCGTTGATCATAAACACAGTGTCGCTATTGAGCTTTTTGAGCAAGAGCAACATGCACAAGAGGCCATGCTGAAAGGAATTAGCCGGCTTATTTTATTGAATATTCCAACGCCATTAAAATACTTACAAGAAAAGCTGCCAAATAAAGCCAAACTCGGTTTATATTTCAACCCTTTTGGTTCGATCAATGAGTTATTACAAGATTGTATTCAAGGCGCTTGTTTATCTTTGGTTGAACAATTCTCTAATAATCAAAATGATGGTTTGCTGCCTCGGGAAGAAAAGCAATTTGCGCAATGTTGTGATTTTGTTAGAGCTGAAATAGCTGATTGTGTGTTAACAGCAGCGATTAAAGTTGAACGCGCGCTGACATTACGTCATGAGGTTACTAAAAAAATGAAAGGTAGTGTGCCTTTAAATGTTATTCAATCTCATGGTGACATAAAGCAGCAATGCGAGCAGTTAGTATTCAAAGGCTTTGTTAGTTACTCAGGCTTAAGTAAACTCGATGATATTATTCGTTATTTACAAGGCATGTTACGCCGTTTAGAAAAACTGCCAAGTGACCCTAACCAAGATAGATTGAAGCTTATTGAAGTATCAAAAGTTAATGATATGTACCAAATGATTATGAACAAGCAAAGAAAAGATAAACCAATAGACAATGAATTACTTGCTACGCGTTGGTTGATTGAAGAGCTCAGGATTTCATTGTTTGCACAAAATCTAGGTACCTCAGCCCCTATATCAGTTAAACGTATTTTAAATTATTTAAAAGGTTTTTCTTAACTAAGCCTATACTGAGGTCAAGAGCTAAGTTCTAAGTTACTTATCTGACTAATAACCCGTTTATTCGTCAGAAGGTTAATTTGATCAAGCTCTTATTTCTTTATGGCTGTTAGTTGACAGGTCAGTCATTGCTCAGTATAAATAAAAGAGATAAACCTAGTCTGCTTTGGAGAGCTCATGAAAGATTTTGATGATAAACGCGATTTTTACCGCATGATGATTAATAGTGAGGTTGTTGTTACCGTGATAGATGACGAAGTAAACAGTCAACTATCTGCGACGTGTCGTGACTTAAGTGCGACGGGAATGGCGTTTGAAATTGAACATCCATTAGCAATATCGACGCATGTAAGAGCGAGAGTTGATTCAGCCAGCAGTCAAATACAAGCCCTTGATGTTCGTGGTCGGGTTGTGCGCATTGAAGAAGAGAGCAAGAATTGCTATCTCATTGGAATAGCTATTGAAGAAATAGACTAGCCGACACTTCCTTGTTATATAAAAAAGCCAGAGTTTACTCTGGCTTTTTAGTGTTTGGTACATAGTTATAGGGTTTTATTTTCGGTCAGATTAAACCTAAAGATACTTTGTCTAATTTAGCTTAACTACTCCACTTGGCAAACTAAGCCTTTCAAATAATACCCTTCAGGGTAATTTGATGAAATAGGATGATCTGCTGCTTGTTGTAAGCGCTCAACAAAATAGACATTTCTTTTAGCATCTAAGGCGGCATCTGCGACGACTTTTTGGAATAAACTTGCTTCCATCAAGCCTGAGCAAGAAAAAGTCAATAATAAGCCACCTGGATTTAATAACTGCATGGCTAGCATATTAATGTCTTTATAACCTCTGCAGGCACCAGTTAATTGAGCTTTTGATTCAACGAATTTAGGTGGGTCAAGAATGATCATATCAAAGCGGCGTTTTTCTTCACGGTATCGTCGTAATAATTTGAAAACATCTTCTTTAACAAAAGATACATTTGCATCAGATAAACCGTTCAAGGCAAGGTTACGCTCACCCATATCAAGTGCAGCTTGCGATACATCGACATTGATCACTTCTTTAGCATCATTCGCTGCACAATGTAGTGAGAATGTACTGGTATAAGAGAAGCAATTTAAAATGGTTTTGTCTTTGGCAAATTTACCTGCGGTCAGTCTAGAGTCACGTTGATCTAGATAGAAACCAGTTTTATGTCCCGTAGCTATATCAACATGAATTTTTATACCGTGTTCTTCAATGACACATTCTGTTGAATCTTGAGGCTCTGTTAACCAGCCTGTTACTGGCTCTAAGCCTTCTTTTTTGCGAACATCAACATCAGAACGCTCATAAATATGACAACCAGGATATAGCTCAGTTAAACAGTTAACTATGGTGTAACGATGAAAATCAGCACCAGCGCTAAGTAACTGACAAACGACGAAGTTATCATATTTATCAATAGTAACACCGGGTAATCCATCCGATTCACCGGCAATGAGTCGATAGCCAGTTAAATTACCTTGGTTAATAAACCAGTCACGTCTAGCTTGAGCATTCTTCAATTTAGTAAAGAAAAACTCACGATCAATTTCTTGATGCTCGTCAAAGCTCCACACTCTAATTCTAATTTGAGACTCAGGGGAGTAGGCGCCTTTTGCTAACCAATTACCTTTGCTATCGAATACATCAACAGTATCCCCAAGCATTGGTTTACCTTTGACTTTGTTTATTGCTTTCGAAAAAATCCATGGGTGTTTACGTAATAAAGATTTTTCACGACCAACATTTAAAGAAATTCTTGCTGACATAGGTCTATACTTACTTTTAATGAATAAATAAGCGTGTAATAAACAAGGTTATTTATTCTGTGGAAGAGAATTTGCGTCGATTTTAGTCAATGACAAGCTTAGGTGCAAACTTTACTGATAATAATACCGATTTAAGAAGAGAAATGCGTATGAATGTTAGCTATATTGCTCATATTTCAGGAAGAGTACAAGGGGTTTACTTTAGGGCCTCATCTCAGCAACAAGCCATTGAATATAGCTTAAGTGGCTATGCACGTAATTTGGCTGATGGTGATGTGGAAGTGCTGCTATGCGGTGATGAAGATAATATTGAAAAAATGCTGGCGTGGTTAGCTCATGGTCCAGACCAAGCACAAGTAACCGAGATTCAGCATAAAAAAGTACCTTGGCAAGAGCATCTTTTTTTCTCGATAGGCTAGTGCCAATGCCTTAGGGTTATTACCTTGATATTTAGGGTGTAATGCGTTATAGCTTTACAAAGCTAAAACGCTTTAGTGTTTTGCCATCTCGTTCAATGACCTCATCAAACATGGCTAAAGGACGTAGCCAAATATCTTCTTTATTGTCAGCTGGGTGATAAACCACCATATATTCTTCTGTTTCACTGTGTCTAGCAATATGAAGTACTTGGTAAAAGTTACCCTTGAAGTGTTGATATGTGCCTGTTTTTAACATTATTTCATCTTATTAGTTATACCAGTCCACTTAACTATCTGATGAGTTAATTAAGCGAAATGGTTTTCGTTAGTAGTGGAAGTTTTAAAAGGGATCCTTTAATACTTTATCGATAAACCACTTACCATCACGCTGAATAAACGCGAGGCGTTTAACATCCTTCATCCGATTATTTTGATAATAACCATCAAAATAGATGGTGATATTGGCATTGTCTTTAAATTGTTCACGTACCTTAACACCAGCACTGTCTGGTTTTATTTCAACCTTGTCGTAAGACATATTAAATAAGTGACGTGCTACTGCACCAGGTGAACGATAATGAAGAATAAGACGTGCTAGTTTTGGGTTACAAACCGAAGCCGCTTTTTCCACGTTTTTTTCGTTATAAAGTGCGTCAAAAAAAGCAATAGCAACTAATTCGGGATTATCAACTGAGGTTATTTTTTTAGAATTATCTTCACCGCAAGCAGTTAATAGAGTAAGAGAACATAATAACAGCGCTAGCAGGCTGTTTTTTAAATAGTGCATGCAAGTAATTCAAAAAAGTTGGGGATTATTCAATAATAGCGTAATTACTTTGTGAAAGTGAAGCTAAATATTAATGCGAGCTTTTAAACAATAAAAGGCACCTAAGTGCCTTTTATATAATTGATGTCTAAATTTATCTCAGTATAGAATTACTGAACAAGTTCTTTATCACTGAAGGTTTCAGTAAAAAGAGCACTTGATAAGTAACGCTCAGCTGAACTTGGTAATATCACAACGATATTTTTACCTTTATTTTCCGGAAGCTCAGCAAGACGTTTCGCGGCAATAACGGCTGCACCAGATGAGATACCAGCAAGAATACCTTCTTCTTTCATCAAACGATGTGCCATAGCAAATGCGTCTTCATTTGAAACAAGTTCAACAGCATCGACCATATCAAGATCTAAATTACCAGGAATAAAACCAGCACCTATACCTTGGATTTTATGAGGACCAGGTGTTAATTCTTCACCAGCAAGTGCTTGAGTGATTACTGGAGAGTCTGTAGGTTCGACGGCGACCGTGGTAATTGCTTTACCCTTAGTAAGCTTCAGATAACGACTTGTGCCTGTAAGCGTACCACCAGTACCAACACCAGCTACAAAGATATCAACGTTACCATCGGTATCATTCCAAATTTCAGGACCGGTAGTTTCTTCATGAATTTTTGGATTGGCAGGGTTATCAAATTGACCTAATAAGACATATTTTTCTGGATCTGAATCTTTAAGCTCTTGCGCTTTAGCAATAGCACCGCCCATACCTTTAGCGCCATCGGTAAGTTCAACCTTAGCACCTAAAGCAGATAATAATTTACGACGCTCTAAACTCATAGTGCTAGGCATAGTTAAGGTAATACCATAGCCACGTGCCGCAGCAACAAATGCTAAGGCGATACCCGTATTACCACTTGTAGGCTCTACTATTTCTTTTCCAGGGCTTAATAAACCTTTTTCTTCAGCATCCCATACCATGCTTGCGCCAATACGACACTTAACACTAAAACTTGGGTTTCTGGCTTCAATTTTGGCATAAACATTCGCGCCATTTTCAGCATCAATCACGCGGTTTAATTTAACTAGAGGTGTATTGCCTATAGCAGTGGTGTTGTCTTCGAAAATTTTAGACATAGTGGTTCCTGTGAATTAGTTACTTTAATAGCTTAATGGTAGCTAGTTGTTATGAAAAAAGAAGTGATATTTTGTTATAACTTATATTGCTATATAGCAAAAAGGTATAGAGAGCTCATTTTCTGATATTACACAAATGTAGTGTTAGTACTAGGTTCTTTTTGCTTTTAATTGTAACGATCCTTGTTGGTCAAACAGTGATAGCTCCCCATTTTGCAGTTGAAAGCGTTTAACCTTGCTAAGCGACTGTAATAAAATAGCTTCTTGCTTCATTAGCGCAGGAGCGCACATTTTTCTGGTTGTTGCTATCGGCGAAATTTTTAAGGTGTTGTTTTGCGAACTATAGCTGGTAGAAATGTTATTACATGATGCAGACCCTGTTAATTTATTTTCTTCAGTAAAGACTAGTGTTGCCTTACTATTAGCAATCACGGACTTATCTTGTATTGAACTAATCAGCCAACTTCCAGGTAATTTTTCTATAGGCGGCAGCGTTGACGGGCTGTTACAGGCGGTTAATGTTGTCGAAATAGTCATTAATAACAATAATTGTTTGATACCTTTCATAGGGATTCCTATATTGCGCTACGTGCCTTAAATAATTAAGTGCGTGAATTAAGATTATGTCAGTGTTATTCAATTATACCAAGTCCATTAAGTTATTTCCCACTCAGGAAGAATTAAAAGGCTTAAAGGCAAGGCATTGATTAAAGAGAATGGTTATTCAGGAGAATATGCTCCTGCATTTTCTAATAAGCTGCATCCATGCAGCGTCCTTGTCAAAATCAATAACACAGCATGTAAGCCTTTACTTTTTATTAGGTACTCGCCCTTGGAAGCTTGTCAGAAAAGTAATAACGGTACAAATTTGTGAGATATAGAATAACTATACCAGCAAAAATTTTGTTTGTTATATCTCTTCTGACATAGCTCTGAGGTGGGAATAAATTTAATGGAATTGGTATTAATGCAGACTGAAAGGCTCATTTTATTTTGGAGAAATCTGTAGGTCATAAGTTAGACGTTTAAATGATATACAGCTATCATTAAAGCGCTTCATGGAAGTAAGCCATCTCTGATAGTGATGTTAGCGATCTGTAGTAAATGAGAATGGTTCATCTACAACAATCAATTTTAATGGATTTATTATGCTTAAAAGAATGTTTTTAGTAATTTTAATAGTACTCTTTTGCCAAGATTTTGTGTACGCCCAAAAACTACCCACCAGAATATCATATATTGCCATTCCTGTTATGACGCCTACACAAAACTGGCAGGTATCAGCACAATTACGCGTCCCAAGAAACTCAAATGCCGCGATACCCGCTGTCGTTATTTTACATAGCTCTGCAGGTGTAGACAGCACCGGAACTTTCTATGCCCGCGCACTCAATCAACGTGGTATTGCGACCTTAGAGCTTGATTTATGGGGTGCACGTGATTTAGCTGGAGGAAGCGAGAATAGACCAGAGTCCCCACAAGAAACCTTGCCCGATGTTTTTGCCGCTCTCGCTTATTTAGCTCAGCATCCCAACATAGATAAAGATCGCATTGGTGTTATTGGCTTTTCTTGGGGAGGTATTTTATCTATGCTAACCGCAACAGAGCAATATATGTCAATGACTGGGTTACCCTATCGTTTTGCCGGACATGTAGCTCACTATCCACTTTGTTGGTTATTTAATTATGCACCTGGTTTTGAGTTTAATAATTTTACCGGTGCACCTGTGCTCATTCAAACTGGCACCAAAGATGATTATGATTTACCAGAAACCTGCCCAGCCTTAGTAGATAACTTATCTGAACATGACCAATCACTTGTTAAGGTTAAAGTTTACAAAAGAGCTTTTCATGCATGGGATCGATTAGAACCCAAATGGGTCGTAGACGACCCTTTCTCCCATTTAGGTCAAGGTGGACAAGTGACGTTAGCACCCAACATACGAGTTGCATATAAGTCTCGGTATCGCGTAGTAAGGTTTTTCACAAGGTTATTTGATTTACAAAAGAATAAATCTTATGAACACGATAATAATGAATAGTATTACCGTTAATTAAGTCATGGGGTCATAAATACAAACAGCCCAAGTTATGTTTAATAACTTGGGCTGTTTCAGTACTTAATCAAGTAAAAATAAGTTAGTTATTTACTTGCTTGCTTGTTTTGCCTTTTTATCCGCTTTTTCTTGGCGTCGCTCTTCAATAATGCTTTGAATATCGCCACCAATATGTGATTCGCCGCGTTGTTCAGCTAATGCTATTTGACGTTGGCGTTCAGCGTAACGGTTGCGTTGCTCGTCGGTTACTTTATCATGACAACGATGACAACTTACGCCTTTAACGTACTTCTCATGTTCTTTTTCAGCTTCAGTTAACGGAAAGCGACAGGCAAAACATTGATCGTATTGTCCTTGTTCTAGTTCATGATTAACCGCAACACGGCCATCAAAAACAAAACATTCACCTTCCCACAGCGTCTCTTCACTTGGCACTTCTTCAAGATACTTTAAAATACCGCCTTCAAGATGATATACCTCGTCAAATCCCTGCTCTTTTAGATAAGCTGTAGATTTTTCACAACGAATGCCACCAGTACAATACATAGCAACTTTCTTGTGTTTATTCTTATCTAGGTTTTTCGCAACATAATCAGGGAATTCACGAAAGGTTTCTGTGTTCGGATTAATAGCATTTTTAAAAGTACCAATCTCTATTTCATAATCGTTACGGGTATCCACCAAAACTACTTCTGGATCAGAAATTAAAGCATTCCAATCTTTCGGCTTAACATAAGTGCCAACGACTTGGTTAGGATCAATTCCTTCAACACCCATGGTGACGATTTCTTTTTTCAATTTCACTTTTGTGCGATGAAATGGATTTTCTTCACTATAAGATTCTTTATGAGAAATATTATCTAAACCTGCTTGCTCGCCTAAAAAAGCGAGTACAGTATCAATACCCGATTGAGGACCAGCAATGGTACCGTTAATACCTTCAGCAGCCAATAATAAGGTACCTTTGACCTCAACACTGGTCATTTTATTTGATAATGGCTCACGTAATGCCTCAAAAGCCTCTAAACGCACGAACTTATATAGCGCGCAAATAGTAATACTGTTAGTTGACGATTTTTGTGATGTTATTTGTGATGTAACAGATGTTGATAACTCTTTTTCTGATGTACTCATGGTCTCTCCATTGAGCTAACTGGAACGTAAATCCAGTGCTGTAGATTAAATTTTTTAAATCAATAATAAACGGATCATTAATCACGTTTTTAGGGAGGCATATTTTAGCAGAATTATTTTAAAATGAATATAGCTCACTCAGTAGGCGAACTATGGTCTAACACCATTAAAAGCTATAACTATGCCAATAACATAAACGTCAAAAAAATGCCACATTGCGTTAACAAGGTAGCATTCATCAGATAAATTTATTCGCTTGCTCAACGCTAACAAATTCAACAACAAGGAAGAAGCACGGAGCCTATGACTATAGGTGAGTACTTCTAACGCCGTTATTGAGCTTGTTAGCTAAGAGCTAGCAATAAATTAGGCTTCTACTTGCAAAATTACAGTATCTGCTTTTGACGTGTACTCTTCCATTTTATCAAAGTTCAAGTAACGGTAGGTATCAGCAGCTGTAGCATCAATTTGAGACGCATACTCCATATACTCAGCAGGACTTGGAAGTTTACCTAAGATAGCACCAACACCAGCAAGTTCTGCTGATGTTAAGTAAACATTTGCGCCAGTACCTAAACGGTTAGGGAAGTTACGTGTTGAAGTAGATAATACCGTCGTATTATCACCTACACGTGCTTGGTTACCCATACACAGTGAACAGCCCGGAGTTTCTACACGAGCGCCGGCTTTACCATAAATATTGAAGTAACCTTCATCTTTAAGCTGTGCGCTATCCATTTTAGTTGGCGGTGTAACCCACATACGTGTTGGTAATGAGCCACCAAACTTTTCGATAAGCTTACCAGCTGCACGGAAGTGACCAATGTTAGTCATACATGAACCGATGAATACTTCATCAACTGCAACACCAGAAACGTCAGATAATAATCGTGCATCATCAGGATCGTTAGGACAACAAACGATAGGCTCTTTGATTTCATTTAAATCAATTTCAATAACGTGAGCATATTCAGCATCACTATCAGCAGACATAAGCGATGGATTTGCTAACCACGCTTCCATAGCCTTAATACGACGAGTGATAGTACGAACGTCACCATAACCTTCACTGATCATCCACTTAAGCATAACAATGTTAGACGTTAAGTATTCTGCAACAGCATCTTCTTCAAGTTTGATTGAACAACCTGCAGCTGAACGTTCAGCAGATGCGTCAGATAATTCAAATGCTTGCTCAACGGTTAGACCTTTAAGACCTTCAATCTCTAATACACGACCAGAGAACTCGTTTACTTTACCTGCTTTTTCAACAGTTAATAAACCATTTTTAATTGCTGTATAAGGAATAGCATGTACTAGATCACGTAAGGTAATACCCGGCTGCATTTCACCTTTAAAACGAACTAGAACTGACTCAGGCATATCTAAAGGCATTGTGCCTGTAGCTGCAGCAAAAGCAATTAAACCAGAACCCGCAGGGAATGAAATACCTAATGGGAAACGTGTATGAGAATCACCACCAGTACCTACAGTATCTGGTAATAACATACGGTTTAACCACGAGTGGATTACACCATCACCCACACGAAGTGAAACACCGCCACGATTCATCATGAAATCAGGCAATGTGTGATGTGTTACAACATCAACAGGCTTAGGGTATGCCGATGTATGGCAGAATGACTGCATAGTTAAATCAGCAGAAAAGCCTAAACATGCTAAATCTTTCAATTCATCACGTGTCATAGGGCCTGTTGTATCTTGTGAACCTACAGTAGTCATTTTTGGTTCACAGTATTGACCAGCGCGAACACCGTCAACACCACAAGCTTTACCCACCATTTTCTGAGCAAGAGTAAAGCCTTTACCTGTGTCAGCAACAGCAACTTGCTTAGCAAATAAATCAGCTTCAGGTAAACCTAATGCTTCACGAGCACGACCAGTTAAGCCACGACCGATGATTAATGGAATACGACCACCAGCACGAACTTCATCTAATAATACCGAGCTAAGTGTAAATTCTGCAATAACTTCACCAGCAGCGTTTTTAACAACACCTTCGTATGGGTAAATGTCGATAATATCGCCCATATTCATTTTTTGTACGTCTAATTCAATTGGTAATGCGCCTGAATCTTCCAAAGTGTTATAGAAAATAGGAGCAATCTTGCCACCTAAACAGACACCGCCACTACGTTTGTTTGGAATACAAGGGATATCATCACCCATGTACCATAAAACAGAGTTAGCTGCTGATTTACGTGAAGAACCCGTACCAACAACATCACCAACATAAGCTAGTGGAATACCGTCTTTTTGTAATTCTTCAATTTGAGAGATAGGACCAATAACGCCATCTTCTTCAGGGGTAATACCGTCACGTCCAATCTTAAGCATTGCTTTAGCATGTAATGGAACATCAGGACGAGACCAAGCATCAGGAGCAGGAGATAAATCATCAGTATTGGTTTCACCAGTAACTTTAAATACTTTAACCGTGATTTTTTTAGCCACTTCTTTTCTAGAAGTAAACCAAGAACCATCAGCCCATGATTGCATTACTTGCTTGGCTGCAGCATTACCTGCTTCAGCTTTTTCTTGCACGTCATGAAAGGCATCGAACATTAATAAGGTATTTGATAAACCGTGTGAAGCCGCTGAAGATAGTGCTTCATTGTCTAAAAGGTCAATCATCGGCTGAATGTTATAACCACCTAACATGGTGCCTAATAGTTCAGTGGCTTTCTCAGCACTTAATATTGATGAAGTCGCTTCACCTTTAGTCACTGCGGCTAAAAATCCTGCTTTAATATAAGCGGCATCATCAACGCCAGCGGGTACACGATTTGTTAATAAATCAATCAAAAAGGCTTCTTCACCAGTTGGTGGGGTTTTAACTAATTCGACTAATGCTGCTGTTTGTTCAGCGTCTAAAGCTTTAGGTACGAGACCTTCAGCTGCACGTTCTGCTATGTGGTTGCGATATTCTTGAAGCACGACATTCACCTTTTTATTTGGAGACACTAGTCACTTTCGGGATGACTCGTTAACATAGAGCCAATTTAGGACAAAGCTTTTAAGTATCCAGGATTAAAAAATTCACCATAATAATACAATATTGTCGACACTTTTTGTTAGTCGCAACTAGTCACGACACTTATGCTCAACATTCTCAAAAATTATAACCTATTAATTTCATGAACTTAAAGTAATTTTTATTTTTATCTGTACGACTATATTACTAGACCATTTTCATTGTCTTTAACATTTTCTGAAGTTTGTCGACTTTTCTAAAAACGCTATTAGCAAAAAGTTAAGCATTACGCTTGTTAACATGGCTGTATGAAGTATTGAGTTAGGCAGTTTGATTAAAGTATAGAATACAAGGTGATTTTCAGCGACTAGAAGAGAGATACATCTGTCAAGATAAGGGTATTTTAGTCGCGAACTTGCATGGATATAGGAGGCTTAAGGACTGAATATCACCTTAAAGAGTATTTCCAGTGTAAACAATAATCCAATATAAGTCACATAACTATATTTTCTAGTTGTCATTACTGTTATGAATACTGCTTATTTAAGCAAATGATTACGTAGTGTCTTGAAAATCAGGTAAACTATACGCAAAAATTTGTCCTTGCTAATGATGTCAATATTATTAGCCATATTATAGCTAGAGAGAGTATCAGATGAGCTTATATTCAGATTACATTAAAGAAATTGAAAGTCGTAAAACCGATCTAGGATTGGCTCCTTTGCCAATTGATTCTGCCGATTTATTATCTGAGATTATTGCTCAGATTAAAGACTTAGCTAACGCAGATCGCGAAGAGTCTCTTAACTTTTTCATTTATAACACTTTACCTGGTACAACAAGTGCGGCTGGTGTTAAAGCAGCTTTTCTAAAAGAGATTATTCTCGCTAAATCAGTAGTTGCTGAAATTACACCGACATTTGCTTTTGAATTACTTTCTCACATGAAAGGTGGTCCTTCAATTGAAGTTTTACTTGATCTTGCATTAAGTGTTGACGCTTCTGTTTCTGCACCAGCTGCTGATGTTCTTAAAACACAAGTTTTCTTATATGATGCTGACACTGCCCGTCTTGAAGATGCTTTTAAAGCAGGTAACGCCGTTGCTAAAGATATTTTAGAAAGCTATACACAAGCTGAGTTCTTCACAAAATTACCTGACATTGACGCAAAAATTGACGTAGTGACTTATATTGCCGGTGAAGGTGATATCTCTACTGATTTATTATCTCCAGGTCATCAATCTCACTCTCGTGCTGACCGTGAATTACATGGCCAATGTATGATCACACCAGAAGCTCAGGAAGAGATTCAAGCGCTACAAGCTAAGTATCCTAATGCGAAAGTAATGCTTATCGCTGAAAAAGGTACTATGGGTGTTGGTTCTTCTCGTATGTCAGGTGTTAACAACGTAGCACTTTGGGCAGGTAAACAAGCAAGTCCTTACGTACCATTTATTAACATTGCACCAGTTGTAGCGGGTACTAACGGTATCGCTCCAATCTTCTTAACGACTGTTGATGTAACTGGTGGTATCGGTCTTGATCTTAAAAACTGGGTTAAGAAAATCGATGCTAATGGCAATGCGGTTGTTGACGCAAATGGCGATGCAGTATTAGAAGAAGCATACTCAGTAGCGACTGGTACAGTATTAACTATCGATACTAAAGCGCAGAAGTTATACAACGGTGATAAAGAGTTAGTTGACGTATCTTCAGCATTTACTCCGCAAAAGCAAGAGTTCATGAAAGCGGGTGGTTCTTACGCGGTTACATTCGGTAAAAAGCTGCAAACATTTGCAGCAGAAGCATTAGGTGTTGAAGCGCCTGTTGTTTACGCTGCATCTAAAGAAATATCTCACGAAGGCCAAGGTTTAACAGCGGTAGAGAAAATCTTTAACCGTAATGCGGTTGGTGTTGCATCTGATACACCTTTACATGCTGGTTCTAACGTTCGAGTAAAAGTAAATATTGTTGGTTCACAAGACACGACTGGCCCTATGACATGTCAGGAATTAGAAGCAATGGCTGCTTCTACTATTTCTCCAATTGTTGATGGTGCATTCCAATCAGGTTGTCACACGGCATCAGTTTGGGATGACAAAGCAAAAGCTAACACGCCTAAATTAATGGCATTCATGAACAAGTTTGGTTTAATCACAGCACGTGATCCAAAAGGTGTTTATCACTCAATGACTGACGTTATTCATAAAGTATTGAATGACATTACTATTGACGACCGCGCTATCATCATTGGTGGTGACTCGCATACCCGTATGTCAAAAGGTGTAGCGTTCGGTGCCGACTCAGGTACAGTTGCTATCGCTCTTGCAACAGGTGAGTCAGCAATGCCAATCCCTGAGTCTGTTAAAGTTACGTTTAAAGGTAACATGAAAGGCCATATGGATTTCCGTGACGTTGTTCACTCAACTCAAGCGCAAATGCTTAAGCAATTTGGCGGCGAGAACGTTTTCCAAGGTCGTATTATCGAAGTACATATTGGTACATTAATGGCTGACCAAGCCTTTACTTTCACAGATTGGTCTGCAGAAATGAAAGCTAAAGCGTCAATCTGTATTTCAAATGATGAAACATTAGTTAAATCTATCGAGCTTGCTAAGAGCCGTATCCAAATTATGATCAACAAGGGTATGGAAAACGAAGCCGGCACATTAACGGGTTTAATTGCTTTAGCTGATAAACGTATTGAAGAAGTTAAGTCAGGCGCTCAACCTGCACTAGCACCTGATGATGCGGCTAAGTACTACGCTGAAGTTGTTGTTGACCTTGATTCAATCGAAGAGCCAATGATTGCTGATCCAGATGTAAACAACGAAGACGTATCTAAGCGTTACACTCATGATGTTATCCGTCCTGTATCATATTACGCTGATAAATCTGTAGATTTAGGTTTTATTGGTTCTTGTATGGTTCACAAAGGTGACATGCAAATCGTAGCGCAAATGTTACGTAACCTTGAAAAACAAAACGGTAAAGTAGAATTTAAAGCACCATTAGTTGTTGCTGCACCTACATACAACATTGTTGATGAGCTTAAAGCTGAAGGCGATTGGGACATCCTGCAAAAATATGCCGGTTTTGAATTTGATGATGCATCACCTAAAAACGCTGCACGTACTAAGTACGAAAACATCTTATACCTAGAACGCCCAGGCTGTAACTTATGTATGGGTAACCAAGAAAAAGCTGAACCAGGTGATACAGTAATAGCTACGTCAACACGCTTATTCCAAGGTCGTGTTGTAGCTGATACTGCAGAGAAAAAAGGTGAATCTTTACTTGGCTCATCTGCTTTAGTTGTTCTTTCAACGGTATTGGGTCGTTTCCCTACTATGGATGAGTACAAAAACGCTGTAGAAGGTATCGACTTAACTAAGTTCACTCCTCCTACTGAAGAAATGACAACTCAGTTCATTCCAGTTAAAAGAGTATAAAACTAACTAAAAACTCAGTTTACTTAATGTGTAATTGGGCTGAGCTAGCAATACTTATAAGCTAATAGCTAAAAAGGGTTACTTTCCAGTAACCCTTTTTTTTGCCTGATAGTTTTAGCCTCATAAAAAGAGAGCTGGCTACCTTATACCAAGTACATTAATGAATATTATTGCGTTATTGCACACTCAAGTTTAGCTGTCAGATTTGGCATAATTAAGTTAGGTGATGCGCGTGGATAATCAAAACTTTCAACACCTTTAATTAACTCCAATTTATAACCATAAGTTCCACAAATTAAATAAGCCCGTCGCAATAAAAATGCAGATAAACGCTCAAAATTTACTTTATTATTGGGAATAACTTCTAACTGATAATGGTTGTCATCAAATTGAGTTCTTTTGAATTGTAGTTTGTGATCAAAGTCCCACTCCGATTGAGCTTGACCTAGCACGACCTGACTAGGTCCTGCACAAGCACCTAATAATGAAACACATAACAAGAGAGTAGTATAGTGAAGTACCGGTTTTAGGGTGAAATTTAACATAGTTATTATCCTTTTAACTGTTGTCTTATTAGTCTATCAAATAGCAAGTGATGACAGCAAACATACTAACTCACTCACTTAAAAGAAATTATATGTCGACAGGATGCTCAATCAAATTAAAGCTCGTTTTTGGCTCACCGTAGACATAAATACTACAATTCTTCCAGCTAGAGGGAATCCTCCATGTATTATTATTTTCTACCGTATAAACATGCCGTTTATTAGCGCAACGCACATCTAAAGTATGTAACGAACCCTCAATATTGGTTAACGAAAACTCATTCCTAACTAAATCGGCACTCCAATAATCTTTCTCAATATCTGCAGTAATCACAATATTCTTATCACTCGAAATGATGCTTTCTACTTTAGCAATCACCTCCGAAAATTGTTCAAAATAGGGCGTAGCTGAAGGTAATTCTATTAATTTTTCATAGGTAGCATGCGCCTCAACAAATTGACTCAATTCTACTTGTAAATTAAATACCTGATAAAGGACAGAAAACTGTTGTGCTTCATTCACACTTTCTAGGGAGTTTGCTATTCGCCTTAAATGGTGAAGTTGCTTACGTTTATCGCCCATCTCTTTAGCATATTGAGCAAGAAGTAACTGAAGATAATTATTTTCTGATAAATGCATATATTTACTATTATTCATTTGAATCAGTAATTCTTCAAACTTGGCAAAGTCTTTTGTATTTAACGCCTCTACAGCTTTGTCATATCTTTTTTTAAATTTTCTACTAACGCCCTTAGTGCTGCTTCCATGCATTCTAAAATCCAGCTTAACTGTATTAACACATTGCTGAATCGCTTTTCCATTTTCCATCGCTGGCTTATAATGCCATTTCTTAATTGCTTTTTTTGCCGCTTTAGTAATATCTTTACTGCCTGAACTATCTTTTAAAATAATATCTTCAACACTACCTTCTTCATTAATAACAAAACTAAAAATAGCCCAGCCTTCTCTACTTTGACGGGCTGCAGAAACAGGGTATTTAGGTTCAATACGTTTAATAGGCTCGGGCACAATAATCGTTGATAAGTGCTGAGAAATTTCATTGGCAGAGACTGGGGCACTAACGTTAGCTGCTAGAAGAGCAACAGCACTCACATAGAGTAGTTGATCTGTCTCTTATACACATCTCCGAGCCCACGAGACCTCTCTACATCTCGT
>OJHK01000811.1_pt1 | contig 17279 bp, 19 predicted proteins | sample 1595161 | NCBI WGS metagenome assembly OJHK01 (sample SAMN05416842, study PRJEB24817) | seawater metagenome | isolation source: Sea water | place: Canada:Atlantic | collected 2013-07 | reverse complement strand
TCTACACCTCTCTATTCGTCGGCAGCGTCAGATGTGTATAAGAGACAGCATTTTTGCTAGTAGCCAAATGTCAAATATGAATCATTCTAATTATGGTGTTCTCAAGAGCGTTGGTGAAAAATATACCAAAATCTTAGGTGGTATAACTGTAAAGTTTTGGAATGTTTATGGAATTGAAAAAGATTTAACCAAGTCACACGTTATTACAGATTTTATTATTAAGGCATTAACCAAGAAAAAAATATCAATGCTCACAAATGGTAATGAAGAAAGGGAGTTTTTGTATGCAGAAGATTGCTGTAGAGGATTAGAAATTATTATGAAAAAATTTGATAGTATTATTAAGCAAAAAAATTATATTGATTTAACAACATTTAAGTCAACTAAAATTATTAATATTGCAAAAATTATCAAAACATTGTTAAAAAAAATGAACTTGGAGATTTCAATCGTACCTTCAAAAAACAAAGATATTGTTCAAATGAATAAAAAAAATAAAGCAGATAAGTATTTTCTAAAATTTTGGAAACCTAAAAACTCTATCCAAGAAGGAATTGAGGAAGTTTTAAAATACTATATTACGCAATATAAAAAAAATATCTAATTGCAAAATTTAACCAACAAAAACTGCACTGTAGTTCTACCCACTTATTTTCCGGGTGATGAAATATTTGATAATATTAAAAGCATTCCTAAAAATATTAAGATTTTAGTTGTAGATAATAGTTTTGACGACCGACTTTTACATAAGATTAGTAAATTTTCTAATTGTGCATACTTTAATATTGGTGATGTTGGCTTAGGGAAAACTTTTAACTTCGCATTGGAGAAAATAGAAACAGATTATATGTTACTAACACAACCAGATGTTGTTTTAAGAGAGAATTGTTTAAGCAACTTAATTTTAGGAATGCAAAAATACCCAACTGCAGGAATGGTTGTGCCAATTGTCTATGATCTAGGAAATTATAGCCAATATGATTTTTATGACTTAAAGTATTCTAAAAAAAATAAAAAATTCAATCAGGACAAATTGAAAAATAAAATAAATATAGAGCCGGCAGGAGATTTTTGCGTAGATGCTGTTAATGCCACTACCATGCTTATCAGAACTGAAGTTATGAAAAAGATTGGTGGATGGGATAGTAAAATATATGTTTATTTAGAAGATATCGATATATGCCTAAGGCTGCATCTTAACAACTATTCTGTAATTAAAATAAAGAATGCAGTTGTAGACCATAAGGGCTGGAGTTCACATTTTTCAGAAATTAAAGATACTATGAACGTAACAAGAATATGGCATTTTGCATGGTCATCAATGTATTTTAATTTTAAATTCTGCAATAAATTGATTGCTCTCAGTTTTTTATTTAAGATGATTTTAAAATCTTCAGTCAAACTTTTGTTTAGCCTCATTACGGCAAACAAAGAAAAGTATAAAGTAAATAGGACTAGGCTATCTGCGTGCCAATCTATAATTTTTAAAAAAGGTTCTTATTTTAGAATAAAACATAAAGTTGATTAGTTTTTTGTGATTTTTTTACTTATGGAGAGATGTGAGAGTGGTTTAATCAGCACGCTTGGAAAGTGTGTAAACTGTCAAAAGTTTCGAGGGTTCGAATCCCTCTCTCTCCGCCATAAATATAAACAATTATGATTAAGACGATAATTATTGGGTCTGGGTTTTGTTCCGCAGTACTAACTAAGGTATTAAATCCAAATAATAACTTTTTGATATTTGACAAAAGTAGAGGTCCAGGTGGAAGATCATCCACGAGAAGAGTTGATGATGTGGGGTTTTTTGATCATGGTCTTCAATACATCTCTCCAACAACAAAAGAATTTGATTTTTTTTTAAATCAGTATTTAAAATCTTCAATTAAGGAGTGGAGTGGGGACTTCCGTTGTTTTGAAGATGGCAAAACAATGGATAGCAAAAAGTACATTGGAAAATCAGGAAACAATTGTTTTGTAAAAGATTTGGTGACTACAAAAGTAGAATATTTAAAAGAATTAGTGACAATTGACAGAAAAAATAGCAAATGGATTTTGCGATTTAAAGATAAGGAAGTTCAAGAGTGTGAAAGGCTAATTCTAACTATACCTTTGGAGCAATGTCAAAAGGTCACGAACTCTCTGAACTTAGAGCTAAATTTTGAAGGTTCAATGGAGCCAAACCTTACTGCAATGATTGCATTTAATAAGCCTTTAAAGCTCTCATCTTGTGGAATAAAGTTTCAAAACAATTCTACCTTGAGGTGGGCTGGAAATGAGAGTTCCAAGCTAAGAATAGGAAACAATGATAATCTTGAGCTATGGACCCTGCAAAGTAGTTTAGAGTTTGCAAAAAAATATTGTCACACTTATAGAGATCAAAAAGAAGAGGTTTTAAATTTTATGATACAGGAATTTACTACTTTACTTGAGATTCAAAATGTAGAAATATCTCATAAAGATATACATGGTTGGCTTTATGCATTTAAAAACAAAGATTTTTCAAGAAAATTTTATTGGAACAAGGATATTAATCTAGGTATTTGCGGGGATTGGATGTGTGGGCCAAAAGCGGAAGACGCTTGGAGAAGTGCAACATTGTTAGCCAATCAAATTAACAACTCATAGAATTTTTTAACTAAGGCCAAAGCTCTTTGATCCATTCCCATGGTAGGGTTAATTTCTTTTGTTACGTAAGATATGCCTAACCCATTGATCGGATCTGCAAACCCCAATGATCCACCCCAACCGTTATGTCCAAAGGATTCTTTGTGTTTTCCAAACATCCACCCACCCCTCAAAATGAATCCTAGGTTGGTCCACCTAATTGGAAAATTTAAACTTAAATCTATTCTAGATTCTGTCTCTTCTAAACATTTAGTTAACAAATTATGGCTAATAATATTTTTTTGATCACTTCTAAAATCATTAGCTAGATAATCATAAATAGAGGCAATAGCATCTGAATTGCCATGACCGCCCATTGATGGTATTTCAGCTTTTCTCCAATCTTGGCTATTATAAAATTCAATGTTTTGTTCTGGATTATTAAAGGCGTTAAAATCTTCATTGTCATATTTATTATTTTTTTGATTAGATTTTTGTAAAGAAAGGTCAGCAATATTTTTTATTTGAGAATTGTCCACACCAAAATAAAAATTTAAATTCTCCTGTTTTGTAATATTTTTTTTTAAAAATTGACCAACACCTACTCCACTTACAATTTTAATTAAATTGCCTATTAGGTAACCATGAGTTTTTGCATGATAATATGTTTGTTCCCCAGGGCCATGATCTGGTTCTTGGTTTTCTAAAATAGAGATAATTTTTTTCCAGTCTAATAAATCTTTATTTTCTAATTTTGTTTTAAAACGATACATCCCAGATTGATGAGAAAAAATATGCTTAATTAAAATAGAGGACTTGCTTGAGTGTTTAAAAGAGGGCCAATAATAAGAAACTGGTTTTTCCAAGTCTAGCAATTGTTCATTAATTAGTTTTGCAGCACAAGCCTCATAAATTCCCTTGCTCGCAGAAAAGGTGTTAACAATTGTCTTTTCATTCCATGGACTATTTTGAGAATTAGTTACTCCGCCATACAAACTAATAATTTTTTTTTTATTTTGAACGATCGAAAATGCAGCTCCTGTTTCTGCAAGGTCTTCAAAGGAATTGTTAAAAATTTCCCTAATTTCTAGGAATCTTTCTTCACAAAGTCCTTGTACAAGCATTTAGATTGCTAATTTCATAGCAAAGTTTCTTCCAAGACTAATTTTTAAATCTTGGCAAAATTTTGCAGCTTCAGCTCCATCAATTATTCTGTGATCATAAGATAAAGAAATTGGCATCATCATTCTTGGCTCGAATTTTCCATTAATAAATACTGGTTTTATCTCGGACTTTCCTATCCCTATTATTGCGACTTCAGGAGAGTTAATAATGGGTGTAAAAAAACTTCCTCCGATACCTCCTAGACTAGAAATCGTCATCGAACCTCCAAAAAATTCCTTTTTATCAATCTTTAATTCTTTACAAAGTTTACTTACGGACCTCACTTCTTTACTCAAGTCGGAAAGGCTTTTTGTGTTCACGTCTCGAATTTTTGGTACCATCAAGCCATGTGGAGTATCAACAGCAACTCCAATATGAAAATATTTTTTATAAACAACCTTGTCTTGATCTAAAGAGCTATTAAAATTTGTAAATTTTTGCATACCATTAACCAAGGCTTTCATCATAAAAGCTAATGGTGTTATTGAAATTTTCTCCCTTGTGTTTAAATCTACCAATCCTTTTCTAAAACTTTCCATTTCTGTAATATCTAGCTCGTCGTGTTGAGTTACATGTGGAATTGTATTCCAAGCCTTAACTAAGTGTGGACCGGACATTTTTTTAATTCTAGGAATAGTTTGAACATCAACATCACCAAATTCATCATGTTGATATGGAAGAGGATCTGGATCTATTTTTTTGGTTTTTGAGTTTAAATTATCCGTTTGGTCAATTTTGTTTTTGTTTAAACTTTGACTAACATAATTTTTAATATCCTGTTCTAGAACCCTTCCTTGTCTACCACTACCAGAGACATCATTTACAGAAATTCCTAATTCTCTTGCAAACTTCATAATTTTTGGACTTGCTCCAGAAACGTCTATGCTCTTATTGGAGGATAGAATTGATGAAGCAAGAACTGGCTTGTTCACAATCGTATTTGAGGAAGGTTGAGCAACACTTGGAGAAGTTTTTATTTTACAAATCGCCGTATCTACTGAAACTTTTTCTCCGACTTTAACAGAGATTAGATTAATCGTCCCTTTTATGGGGGAGGGTATGTCAATACTTGAGCTGTCATCTTCAATTGTAATAATTGGCTCTTCTTCTGAAACCATGTCTCCTTTTTTTACTAAAATTTTAGTAACAATTAATTTTCCTACAAATTTTATATTAGGAATAGTGAGGGTTTTTAACCCATCTATTTCATTTTTATTTTCAATGTCTTTTTTAATTTCAGAATCAGAATCGTTTTCTTTAAGAAATTCTTTAGAGCCTTCTAGCGAAGCTACTAAACTTCCTTCAGAAACCTTGTCTCCAATTTTTATATGAACGGCTTTGACAGTTCCAGAAATGTTTGAAGGAACCTCTACACTTGATTTGTCGCTTTCAAGCGTAATAACAGTATCTCCTTTTTCTATTTCTTGACCTTCTTTAATTAGAACCTCAATAATTTCAACATTATTAAAGTCACCAATATTAGGAACTAAAATATCATTAGACATTATAATTTTGTTGGTATCGGTTTTGTTTGATCAATATTATATTTTTCGAAAGCGTCTTGTGCAACTTTAGATGCTATTTTTTGTTCTTTTGCTAAAATACTCAAGGTATTTGCAACTATATATTCTTTATTAACCTCAAAGAACTCTCTTAATTTTTTTCTAGTATCACTTCTGCCGTATCCATCTGTTCCAAAAGCATAGTAACTTTCTTTGATATAAGGACTAATCTGTTCTGCATGAACTCTCATATAATCTGTTGCAGCAATGATAGGACCCGATCTTCCGTCCAAACATTTTTCTACAAAAGATTGCTGCTTTTCTTCAGTGGGGTTAAGTAGATTTTTTCTTTCAACTTCCATTCCATTTTTTTTCAGCTCATTAAAGCTAGTTACGCTCCATACATCAGAATCGATCCCATATTCCTTACTAAGAATTTCAGCTGCTTGTAAAACTTCATTAAGAATAGTACCTGAACCCATGAGTTGAACTTTAGTTTTTCCCTGATTTTCGAATTTTTTTAACAAGTACATTCCTTGTAATACATCCTCTTTTTTTACATGATTTGGTAATTCAGGATGAATATAGTTTTCATTCATGGTGGTAATATAATAAAAAATGTTTTCTTGTTTTTCATGCATTCTCTTCAAGCCATCTTCAACAATAATTGCAAGCTCATAAGCATAAGTGGGGTCATAAGAAACACAATTTGGAATCATGGATGCCATAATTAAACTATGTCCATCTTGGTGTTGCAAGCCTTCTCCTGCTAATGTAGTTCTTCCAGCAGTTGCTCCTATTAAAAATCCTCTTGCTTGAGAATCTCCAGCAGCCCAAATGAGATCCATAACCCTTTGAAATCCAAACATAGAATAGAAAATATACAAAGGTAGCATTTCAATATCGTGATTAGTGTAAGCTGTACCAGCTGCAATAAAAGAAGACATTGCACCGGCCTCATTAATACCCTCTTCTAAAACTTGTCCTTTTTTATCTTCCCTATAAGAACTTATTTGCTCAGAATCTACAGGTTCATATTTCTGACCTTCACTTGCATAAATTCCAACTTTTTGAAAAAATCCTTCCATACCAAACGTTCTTGCCTCATCAGGTATAATGGGAACTAATCTAGCAGCTGTGTTTTTATCTCTTAATATTTTAGTAAGAATGGCGACCAAAGCCATGGTGGTTGAAATTTGTCTTTCTCCAGACGACTTGTAAGAAGACTCAAATACAGATTTATCAATTTTAACAGGAGTAGCATTGGAAGATCTAGAAGGTATAGAGCCACCTAGAGATCTTCTTCTTTCTTTTAAATATTGAATTTCTTCTGATTTTTCATCAGGTTTATAAAATTCTAAATTCTCAACCTGCTTATTAGTCAATGGAATATCAAACCTATCTCTAAAGTAGAACATGTCATCTAGTCCTAATTTTTTTTGTTGGTGAGTGGTATTGATACTCTCTCCAGATTTACCCATCCCATAACCTTTAATTGTCTTTGTTAAAATTACAGAAGGTTGTCCTTTATGTTTTGTGGCAGAGTCGTAAGCTGCATATACTTTGTTTGGGTCATGTCCTCCACGATTTAGACGCCATATATCCGAATCTGACATATTGGAAACTAGATTCGTTAATTCAGGGTATTTACCAAAAAAATTTTCTCTCACATAGGCACCACCCTTTGCCTTAAACGCCTGGTATTCACCATCAACACACTCGTTCATTCTTTTCATTAGAAGACCTGATTTGTCTGCTTTTAACAAAGAATCCCAATACGATCCCCAAATTACTTTAATAACATTCCAGCCTGCACCTCTAAAAGTACCTTCTAGCTCCTGAATAATTTTTCCATTTCCACGGACAGGACCATCTAATCTTTGCAAATTACAATTAACAACAAAGATTAAATTATCTAATTTTTCTCTAGTGGCTAAACCAATTGCCCCTAAGGTTTCCACTTCATCCGTTTCTCCATCTCCAATAAAACACCAGACTTTTCTATCTTGATGTGGAATCAAGCCTCTGTTTTCTAAATACTTCATAAACCTTGCTTGATAGATGGCTGTGATTGGACCAAGACCCATAGAGACAGTTGGAAACTGCCAGTAGTTTGGCATCAACCAAGGATGTGGATAGGAAGATAAACCACCACCTTTAACTTCTTGTCTAAAGCCAATTAATTGTTCTTCAGAAATTCTTCCTTCAAGAAAAGATCTTGCATACATCCCAGGAGCAGCATGACCTTGATAGTAAATCATATCACCTAAAAAATTTTCATTTTTAGCTCTCCAAAAATGATTGCACCCAACATCATACAAAGTGGCAGCTGAAGCAAAAGTTGCAATATGCCCACCAAGTTCAGAAGAGACCTTGTTTGCTCTTACTACCATTGCAGCAGCATTCCATCTAACTAGAGATCTTATTTTTTTTTCAATTTCTTGGTTTCCTGGAGACTTTGCTTCTAGCTCTGTGGGAATAGTATTTACGTAAGGTGTTTTTTGAGTAAATGGAATAGTGGATCCAGCAATATACGCCTGATCAATTAATTGGGTTAATAAATAGTGAGCTCGTTCTGCCCCATCTCTTTTAACCACTCCTTCCAAAGACTCAATCCATTCATTTGTTTCTTCAGGATCAATATCTTTACTGTTGGGTATTCCAGTATAAATTTTTTGGTTTTTAATTTCAATTCTTGGAGCTCTAGCTGTAGTTTTAGTCGAGACTGGATCAATCAATTTCTCTTTTTGATTATGTTCTACTTTTAAAACTTGATCTCGGCTTTCTGCAGTTCCTATTATACTTCCTTTAGAAACCTTATCTCCAACTTTTACTTTTATTTCTTTAACAGTTCCAGAAATTGGAGACGGAACTTCCATGCTTGATTTGTCACTTTCTAGTGTAATGATAGGATCGCCTTTTTTAATTTCATTTCCCTGTTTTACAAGAACTTCTATAATTTCAATCTCTTTAAAGTCACCAATGTCCGGCACTTGAATTTCAACAATTCCAGATGAAGATTCTTGCGTTAAATTTTCTTCAGCATCTCTAATAATTCTTTCTGTTTCGGGTAAGACCTTCTCTGCGAGTGTAGACTTGCTTTCAGCTTCACCCTCAATACCCATAAAGCCAACTAAATCACCTTGAGAAATTTTATCTCCAACTTTGATTTTTAGCTCAGATATTGTTCCAGAAAAGGGTGAGGGTACTTCCACACTTGATTTATCACTTTCAAGAGTGATGATAGGATCATTTTTATTAATTTGATCGCCTTCTTTCACCAACACTTCGATTATTTCTACATTTTTAAAATCACCAATGTCAGGAACTCTAATTTCAGTACTCATAAGATCATGGTTGTTTATTAATTTATTAAGCAACTGTAAATGCTTTAAAAGCTACAGCTATATTAGCAAATTTACTTTGAGTTGGGTATTAATTGCTTATATATAAGGCATTCATGTATCAAAATTTTGGACAATTTATAGATGGCAAATGGACACCTTCTTCGGATGAGGGCGTTTATGAAGTGGTAAACCCTTCGAATGAAGAAATTTTAGGTAATGCCTCAAAAGCCACAAACAAAGATGTCGAGCAAGCCCTGCATTCTGCAAAAAAAGGATTGGAGATATGGAAAAAGACTCCTGCTTGGGAGCGTTCTGCAAAAATAAGAAAAATTGCCGATTTAATTAGAGACAAGAAAGATATTATTGCCAATTGGATCGCATTAGAAGTGGGGAAGCCTTTTGCCCAAGGACAGGGCGAAGCGATGGGAGCAGCAGATATTTTTGAATGGAATGCGGAAGAAACAAAAAGAATTTACGGGCAAATTGTAGAAAGTAGGTTTGCAGATACTAGAGTTCAAATTAAATATGAACCTGTAGGAGTAGTTGCTGCTTTAACACCATGGAATTTTCCAACTATTTTAGCTGCGAGAAAAATATCTACAGCTTTGGCTGCTGGTTGTTCAGTTATTTGCAAGCCTGATATGGTTACCCCAGGCTCTGTTATGCAACTAGTTGATATAGTAAGAGAAGCTGGAATTCCTGCTGGTGTAGTTAATTTGTTATCAGGAGATCCTGCCTCTATTTCTTCTCAGCTTCTATCATCAGATATTGTAAAAAAAATATCGATCACAGGATCTACAAGAGTGGGAAAAATAATTTTAAAACAAGCTGCAGAAAAAGTACAAAGAGTTACGATGGAACTTAGTGGTCACGCACCTTTTATTGTTCATGATGATGCCAATATACAAAAAGCAACTGATATGGCCATCATGGCAAAATACCGAAATACTGGACAGGTTTGTATTTCTCCTAGTAGATTTTTTATTCACGAAAGTAAAAAAGAAGAATTTACAAAACTATTTGTAGAAAAAACATTAAAACTAAAAATAGGAAGTGGACTAGATAAGAATACCGACCTAGGTCCAATCACTACCCAAAAAAGATTAAACGAAATTGAGGAGCTAGTAGAGCATACTAAAAAAGAAGGGGCTAAAATTTTGTGTGGAGGGAAACGACCTGCAGAATTTAACAAAGGTTATTTTTATGAAGCTACAGTTTTTGACAATGTGAAAGATGATTTTAAAATTATGACCACTGAACCTTTTGGCCCCCTGTCTCCAATTCTTTCTTTTAAAGATTTTGACGAAGTAATTGAAAGGGCTAATAATCATGATGCAGGCTTAGCCGCTTATGTAGCTACTAGTTCTATGGAGAAAGCACACAAAACTTCAGATGCTCTGGAAACAGGAATGGTTGCAATCAATACCCCATTTGTTCCTTTTGCAGAAACTCCATTTGGAGGAATTAAGCAAAGTGGCTACGGCAGAGAAGGTGGTTCGGAAGCAATTAAGGATTATCTTAACATCAAGTATACTCACTTAGGTATTTCAGGCTAAATGCCAGATCCAAAAATCAATGTAGCGTTTATCGGTACAGGATTGATGGGCTTGCCTATGGTTAAAAACCTTTCTAAAGGCGGCTATAAGATTAAGGCTTTTAATAGGACTCTATCTAAAATGGATGAGCTAAAGAATAACAATAATATTATTATCTGTAGTTCTTTAAATGAGGCAATAACAGATGCTACTGTAATTATAACATCATTACCGGACGATGATTCTGTTGAAAAAATAATTAACGAAATTATTAACAAAGACCTACTGAATCAGGAAAGTATATTTATAGACACAAGTTCTACAGAGTACGCGAGTGCAAAAAAATTTTATAATATTTTAAAAGAAAAAAAAATAAACTTTCTAGATGCCCCTATTTCAGGAGGACCTGAGGGAGCCAAATCAGCTAGCTTAGCAATTATGGTTGGAGGTGATAACGAAATATTTGATAGAGTAAAAGATATTTTAAAAACTATGGGCAATCCTACTTTAGTTGGACCAGCAGGAAGTGGGCAGGTAGCAAAACTATGTAACCAAATTATTGTCGGAGTAACTATAGGAGCTGTTGCAGAAGCTATTATTCTTTGTGAAAAAGTTGGAGCCAATCCAGAAAATTTTATTAAAGCAGTAGCGGGAGGATTTGCAGATAGTAAAATATTGCAAAATCATGGTTCAAGAATGATAGAAAAAGATTTTGCGCCAAGAGGAAAGTCTATTACTCATTTAAAGGATATGAATAATATTTTAAAGTGCGCAGAAGATGTAAGTGTGAATCTTCCTATCTCCAAACTTATTCAAAGTATGTATCAAAGCATAGTAGATCGAGGGCTAGGCAACGATGATCATTGTGCTCTTTATAAAGAAATCCTAGAAAAGAATAAAAAATAGTTTTGGTGCCCACAACCAGAATCGAACTGATGACCCCGTCCTTACCATGGACGTGCTCTACCAACTGAGCTATGTGGGCTTCTTTGTGACTTTTTAAATTTATAATAGGTTTTTACAACTTTTTTATTAGAGAGTGCCTGAAATAAGTCTTTTTTTAAGCCAATGCTGATCGCATTTGTATTCTAAATGTACATCTATGAAAAAAATATCACTTATATTTGTTATGTTTGCTCTAATTGCGCTAACTAACTGCACAACCCATACTGTTAAACTAGGAAAAAAATGTACTCAAATTGCTAGTGACAGTACATATGAAAAATCATTTGTTTGGGTTGTTAAAAAAGAAACCGTTTCTGCTTTTGACAAGAAAATAAACAAAAGCAATTGCTCAAAAATTGAAGGAAAAGCGTAGGAATTTTTTTAATAAAAAAAACAAAACAAGAATTCTTGACAAAAATAGTGCTCATCTATTAAAATATTACCAACATTTAGATTGTATTTAAATGTCTTAATAATAATAGAAAGTTAAAATGAGCATAAAAGGAAAAGTAAAATGGTTCAATGGCTCAAAAGGTTATGGATTCATTGAAAGAGATGACAAAGAAAAAGACGTTTTTGTTCACATGTCAGCAGTAAAAGATTCTGGCGTTGATTATTTAGATGAAGGAGATGTTCTTTCTTTTGATATCGAAGATGGGCAAAAGGGTCCATCTGCTGTAAACTTAAAAAAAGAATAGTTTTTTAAGAAATATTAGTTTTGGGAGGCTCTGCCATGGGTATTCATTATGATTATAAATCTAAGCGTGGTGAGAGAGCAATGTTAAAAGAAGCAAAGAAAAAAGACCGTCTTGCTTTAAAAAAGGCAAAAAGAGCCCCTACTAATATTGTAGAAAAAAAAATTGAAGAATCTTCTGAAATGCATGATATTAGTAAGCCAATCACTCTTGATGATTTAACTAACCCTAATAAATAATTAATAATATTTTTCTGATGGTTAATGAGACTAAAAATAAGAAACTTGCTAATGCGTTAAAAGAAAACTTAAAAAAAAGAAAAGATTTTCAAAAGAAAGAGAAAGAAAAAAATGAGCGTACTGTCAGATAAGTGGATTAAAAAAATGTCTCTTGAAAAAGAGATGATAGCCCCATTTGTAGAAAATCAAAACAGAGGAGACAACATCTCTTTTGGACTTTCTTCTTATGGTTATGATGCTAGAGTTTCTAATGAATTTAAAATTTTTACCAATGTGCACTCTACGGTAGTAGATCCCAAAAATTTTTCTCAAGAAAGCTTTGTTACTAAAAAAGAAGATGTTTGTATCATCCCTCCTAACTCTTTTGTTTTGGCGAGTACTGTAGAGTATTTTAAAATACCAAGAGATGTCCTTGTCATTTGTCTTGGCAAAAGTACATATGCAAGATGTGGAATTATTGTCAATGTCACTCCTCTTGAGCCAGAGTGGGAAGGTCACGTTACATTAGAATTCTCTAATACAACGCCTTTACCAGCTAAAATTTATGCAAATGAAGGTGCTTGTCAGTTTATCTTTTTAAAAGGAGATCAATCCCCAGAAGTTTCATACGCCGATAGGAAAGGCAAGTACATGAAGCAACTAGGAGTTACCCTTCCAAAAGTTTAACCTTCAATGAAACAACTAATTATTCAAGGGGGTAAAAAACTCTTTGGCACTATTAATATTTCAGGATCTAAAAATGCTTCCCTGCCCATTCTGGCAGCTACATTGCTCGTAGACGAAAAGATAACTTTAAAAAATATCCCGGATGTAAAAGATATTTCAACTATGATTAATTTATTGGAGAGTATTGGTAAAAAAATAAAGTTTTCAAATTCTAGAAATCAGATTGTTATAACTTCTAAAAAAAATAAAAAATTAATAGCACCATACAATCTCGTTAAAACTATGAGAGCAGGTGTCTTGGTGTTAGGACCTTTGCTAGCAAAATATGGGCAGGCTAGAGTTTCTTTGCCAGGAGGATGCGCTATCGGATCTAGGCCAGTTGACTTGCACATAGAGATGTTAAAAAAAATGGGTGCAAAAATTAAAATTGACAAAGGATATATCGTTGCAAAAGTAATTAAAAAACTAAAACCAAATAAATTAAAATTTGAATCTATATCGGTAGGAGCAACAGAGAATTTAATTATGGCTGCTACATTGTGCAAAGGAAAAACAACTATTAAAAACATTGCAATTGAGCCTGAAATTATAGATTTGATAAATTTTTTAAACAAATCTGGGGCAAAAATATTTTTTAACTCAAAACGAACTATAACAATTGAAGGTGTTGAAAGTCTTAAGGGTAGCACTCACTCCATTATTCCAGACAGAATAGAAGCAGGAACATATGCGGTTGCAAGTCTTATTTCTAACGGAAAAATTACATTGAATAGAGTTGATACAAAGGTAATGAAAAACATATTTGATGTTTTAAAATTATCAGGAGCTAAATTAAAATTTAATAAAAAAAACTCAGTCACAGTTTCTAGAAAAAAAATAAAATCTTTAAACATCAAAACAATTCCTTACCCCGGTTTTCCAACGGATATGCAGGCTCAGTTAATGAGCTTATTGTGTTTGGGTAATGGAAAATCTATTATCAAAGAAGATATTTTTGAAAATAGATTTTTACATGTTTCTGAGCTTAAAAGAATGGGTGCTAATATTAAAATAAAAAATAAAAGTGCACATATACAGGGTATAAAAAATTTCACAGGAGCTGAAGTTATGGCAACGGATTTGAGAGCGTCTGTTTCCCTTGTTTTGGCTGGATTAGCTGCAAAAGGAACTACTATTGTTAATAGAATTTATCATTTGGAAAGAGGCTATGAAGATTTGGTCAAAAAATTAAAGAAATGTGGAGCATCGATTATTACAAAGAATGTCTAAAATACAATCTAACTTAAAATTATTAGCTAATGATGAAAAAGATCTCTCCGTTTTTTCTGCTTACCTTCAGGATGCTATAATTATTGCGCAAGATATTAAATTCCTATTAAAAAATAAAACATTTGCTTGTATTTTTAATCGGTTCATGTGGGAAGATGCCGAACAGGGAGTATTTAGAGACAATAGAAGAGTTAGGTCTGCTCTAGTCTTTAAAAATGTACTTAATGTTAAATCTCAAAACATTAACATAAAAAAAAAATCAACAATACTAGAGTTTTTAGCAATTAAGATTAGTAAAATAAAAAATGATAATTTCAATTTGAAGTTGATATTTTCTGGAGGAGGAGTAATTTCATTAGAAGTGGAATTTATCGAATCAACCCTTGAAGATTTTTCTGAAAGTTGGACAACGAAGCACAAACCAAAACACAAGATTTAATGAAATATATATTAAGCACTAAAGATAAAAATTTTCAAAATAATTTTAAAAAAGTACTAAATTCAAAACGACGACAATCAGAAGCAAATAGATCTGTGGTTTTAAAAATTATAAAAGATGTTCAGAAAAATGGAGATCAATCTTTAATTAAATATTCAAAGAAATTTGACAAGATTTCATTAAATAAAAAAAATATTCAATTAAGTAAAAAAGAAATAGTTTCAATAACGAAAAAACTAGATCCTAAAATTAAACAAGCTATTAACCTTGCGTATGCTAGAGTTAAGTCATTTCACCTAAGGCAAGTTAATAAGTCTTTTAAATTTAAGGATAAATATGGAAATCAATTAGCTTACAAATACACACCACTAGACAAGGTAGGAATTTATGTTCCAGGAGGAAAAGCTAGTTACCCAAGCACTGTAATTATGAATTCGGTTCCAGCGATTGTGGCGGGTGTTAAAAATATTTATGCAACCGTACCAGCTCCTAACAATACAATTAATGCTGGAGTGATTTATGCTGCTAAAGTATGTGGAATTAAGAAAATTTTTAAAGTTGGAGGAGCACAGGCTATTGCTGCCTTGACTTATGGAACTAAGACTATTGATAAAGTTGATAAAATTGTTGGTCCTGGCAATATATTTGTAGCAACGGCTAAAAAAGAAGTATTTGGACAAGTTGGAATTGACATGATTGCAGGACCGTCAGAAATAACTGTAATTGCAGGACCAGAAAATAATCCCACATGGACAGCCCTTGATCTTTTATCCCAAGCAGAACACGATGAATTATCTCAAAGTATTCTGATTACTAAAAACTCATCATTTGCAAATAAAGTAAATAATGAAGTTAAAAAAATTATTCAAATTTTACCTAGAGCTAAAATTGCAAAATTAAGTATAAAAAATTATGGAACAATTATTGTCTGCAAAAGTGACAAGGAAATAATCGATATTACTAATCAAATTGCTCCTGAGCATTTAGAGATAAAAGTTAAAAACTATAATTCGATTGAAAAAAGAATTATTAATGCTGGATCTATTTTCTTAGGAGATTACAGCCCGGAAGCAATCGGAGATTATATTGCAGGTCCAAACCACGTACTGCCCACATCGGGAACAGCTAGGTTTGCATCTGGGTTGTCTGTTGCTGACTTTTATAAAAAAACATCTGTAATTAAGTGTTCTAAACTTGGTATAAAAAAAATAGGACCAGCTGCTATAAGACTTGCAAATTATGAAGGCTTGCAAGCTCACGCTCTTTCAATTAAGACACGTATTATTAACAATAAATAAAATTTATGGCAAAAGAAGAAATGTTAGAGTTTAATGGGGTAGTTACAGAGCTATTACCCAATGCTACATTTAGAGTAAAACTAGAAAATAACCATGAGATCTTGGCACACAGTTCAGGAAAATTAAGAAAGAACCGAATAAGAGTTTTAACAGGAGATAAAGTTTTAGTTGAAGTTACTCCTTACGATTTAACTAAAGGTAGAATTACTTTTCGACTTAAATAAGCAAATGGTTGAAATCACCAAGGGACTCATTTTAGCTAGCGCATCCCCTCGAAGATTAGAGCTTTTAAAAAAGATTAATATTATTCCAGAGAGAGTTGAGCCTGCAGAAATAGACGAAACCCCAAAAAAAAAAGAAAAACCAACTGAATATTGCAAAAGACTTGCAAAAGAAAAAGGAGAGTTTGTTTTTAAAAAATTTCCTGAAAAGACTATTCTTTCAGCTGATACAATTGTTATTTGTAGCAATAGAATTTTTGGAAAAGCCAAAACAGAAGATGAGGCAAGAGAGTTTTTAACTTTTTTTTCTGGAAGGAAGCATCGTGTATTAACTGCCATATATATTAAAAATAAAGATAAGAGTAAACTAGTACAAGCTACTACCAAGGTTACTTTTAACAGACTTGAAAAAAGGGATATTGATCTATACTTGAAAACAAAAGAATGGGAAAATAAAGCAGGGGCCTATGCGATACAAGGCTATGCTGATAGATTTGTTAAAACTATAAATGGATCTTATTCCAATATTGTCGGCTTATCTCTCAATCAGGCTTTCAATTTGCTCAAAACTGTAAATTTAGTTTAGTTTTTAATTGATTATTTAAATAAATTGTGGAAAAAGACTGTGCGTGGTCTGATAGCTCAGTTGGTAGAGCAGAGCCCTGAAAAGGCTTGTGTCGGTGGTTCAAGTCCACCTCAGACCACCAGTTTTTGTTTGCATTTTTATTGTCGAATTGCTAATCAACCTGAAATTGAAATGAAAAAAATATATATATCTACACACAGATACCATCCTCATGCTAGGCATATGCTTAGCTAATTGAATTATATATTTAAAACAAAAATACTATTATAAACAAAAAATATTATGCAGCTGTAGCTCAGTTGGTTAGAGCGCTGGTTTGTGGAACCAGATGTCGGTGGTTCGAATCCACCCAGCTGTACCAAAACAATGAATAAAAAAACTTTTAAACCCACTAGTGAATTACCTAATGGGTTTGCAGATAGACAAGAAGAAGAGCTTTTAATTCGTGATCTTTTAATTTCGAATATTAAAAAAATCATGTCTAAGTATGGGTTCCAATATCTCGAGACTCCAAGTTTTGAGTATACGGATAGTATTGGAAAATTTTTGCCTGACAAAGATAGACCATCCGAAGGAGTATTTTCGTTTGAGGATGAAAAAAAATGGCTTTCTTTAAGATATGATCTAACAGCCCCTTTAGCTAGATACGCCGCTAAAAATTTTGATAGTCTTCCAAGACCCTTTAAGAGATTTCAATTAGGAACTGTTTGGAGAAATGAAAAGCCCTGTCTCTTATACACATCTGACGCTGCCGACGAATAGAGAGGTG
>OJHK01000810.1_pt1 | contig 17313 bp, 13 predicted proteins | sample 1595161 | NCBI WGS metagenome assembly OJHK01 (sample SAMN05416842, study PRJEB24817) | seawater metagenome | isolation source: Sea water | place: Canada:Atlantic | collected 2013-07 | reverse complement strand
GTAATGGCTTAAAAGGGAGGATTGAGCAAGTACTGCTTATCCAGAGTTCAGGTTACTTAAATAAAAGCCTGCATGCCTTAATCCATACAGACTATTTTTACTCGTTGTAGGTTAGTCTCTAAAGTAGTGATCTGATCACGTACTGAAGGATCCCACCATGGCGGAAATATTCAAACTCATTGGGGGTATCAATACGTATATCTGCTTCAAAACTAATATTCTCGCCATCAGGTTTTAACACCTCTACTTTTACCTGTTTCTGGCCTGCATCTATCGCCTGAATAGAAAACTGCTCTGCACCGGTTAAATTATAAGTACTTGCGCCTTCACCTTGTTTAAATTGCAGTGGTAATATCCCCATGCCAATAAGGTTAGAACGATGGATGCGTTCATAAGTTTCAGCAATAACCGCTTTTACACCTAATAACAAAGGTCCTTTTGCGGCCCAATCTCGAGAACTGCCTGTACCGTACTCTTTACCTGCAATAACAATACTCGCAGTATTTTCAGCAATATATTGATTCGCGGCCTCAAATACCGTCATTTGTTCACCGCTCGGTTGTTTACAGGTAAAGCCGCCTTCTGTGCCAGGGGCAAGTTGATTTTTCAATCTAACATTTGCAAAGGTTCCCCGCATCATCACCTCATGATTTCCGCGTCTTGAACCATAAGAATTAAAGTCTTTTTGTTCAACGTTATGAGCACGAAGATAATCTGCTGCCGGAGTTTCTTTACCAATAGCGCCGGCCGGTGAAATATGATCTGTAGTAACACTGTCTGATAGTTTTAATAAGCAGCGTGCATTTACAATAGCTTTAGTTGCTTCTGGCTCTGCTGGCATGTTTTCAAAAAATGTTGGTTTTTTCACATAACTACTGTCTGGCCAGTTATAAATATCAGCGTCAACCGTTTCTAGTTTTTCCCAGATATCACCACCATCATAAACAGAGCCATATTTCTCTGTAAACATGGTCTTATTGACTACACGAGTAACAATCTCTTGTATTTCTTGTTGGCTTGGCCATAAGTCTTGCAGGTACACTGGCTTGCCCGCACTACTCGTACCCAGTGGCTCTTTGGTGATATCAACTTTCATATTACCCGCCAATGCATAGGCTACCACTAAAGGCGGTGACGCCAAATAGTTCGCTTTAACGTCTGAATGAATTCGCCCTTCAAAGTTTCGATTACCTGATAGCACTGATGTTACCGTTAAATCACCTTGCCTAATCGCATTAGAAATAGCTTCGGGTAATGGGCCTGAATTACCAATACAGGTGGTACAACCGTAACCGACTAAGTTAAACCCCATTTTATCTAATTCTTGGGATAGCCCCGCTTTGTTGAGGTACTCAGTCACGACTTGTGAACCAGGAGCAAAACTGGTTTTAACCCAGGGCTTAACCTTAAGCCCTAATTCATTAGCTTTTTTGGCCAACAACGCAGCAGCAACTAACACTGAAGGGTTCGATGTATTGGTACAACTGGTTATCGCAGCAATTACAACCGCGCCTTCGTTAAGATCAAAGTCTTGGTTATTATCGCGATAGGCCACAGTCGTTTTCGAGCCAATATTTTCTACGCCGCCTTCACCATCAAAGTTTGCTTTTTGTTTGCTGCTAGGTGGGATAATTAATTCATTTTGTTCTGTTATCCAACGTTGAAATGAAGTCGATGCTTGATCAAGGTTAATTCTGTCTTGCGGACGTTTAGGCCCAGCGATAGCAGGAACAACAGAATTTAAATCCATAGAGAGGGTTGCATGATACTCAGCATGCTCTTGTGCTTCACTTCCCCACATACCCTGTGCTTTTGAATAAGCTTCAATAATCTCGATTTGTAGATCACTTCGACCCGTTAACTCCAAGTATTTAATTGTTTGTTCGTCAATGGGAAATAAGCCACAAGTTGCACCGTACTCAGGCGACATATTGGCGAGTGTTGCTCTGTCTGCCACAGTTAAATGTTTTAAACCTGCCCCAAAAAATTCAACAAACTTCCCTACTACCCCGAATGCACGTAGTTGCTCAGTAACGGCAAGTACTAAATCGGTCGCAGTGGCTCCAGCAGGTAATTTACCTTTTAATTCCATGCCAATAACTTCAGGTATTAACATGGTAACAGGTTGGCCTAACATAGCAGCTTCAGCTTCAATACCGCCTACGCCCCAACCAAGTACACCTAAGCCATTTATCATTGTTGTGTGCGAATCGGTACCGACTAGGGTATCAGGGTAAAGTAGCGGTGTACTCTTTTGTTCATCAATAAATGTTACTCGCGCTAAGTACTCTAAATTAACTTGGTGTACTATGCCTTTTCCTGGCGGAACGACTTTGAAATTGTCGAATGCACTTTGCCCCCACTTTAAAAATTGATAACGCTCTTTATTACGCTCAACCTCAATTTCAGTATTACGCTCAAACGAATCAGCCTTACCAAATTCATCTACCATTATTGAATGATCAATAACTAAATCAACGGGTTTAAGCGGATTAATTTTATTGGGATCACCACCTAGGTCTAACATCGCGTTACGCATTGCAGCTAAATCAACAACGGCTGGAACGCCAGTAAAGTCTTGTAAAACAACTCTAGAAGGTACAAATGCTATTTCGGTATCAGAGGCAAATGCCGTATCCCATTTAGCTAAGTTTTCAATATCTTCTTCCTGCACATACTTTTCATCGCTATGGCGGAGTAAGTTTTCTAGTAATATTTTTGCAGTCAGCGGCAATCGCTTTGTGTCTGTGTTCAACCTAGATAGGTCGAAGTAGTGATAATCCTTGCCTTGCACGGTTAGTGTCGATATATGTTTATTTAAAACTTTCACATTATTCTCCTTTCGCCTTAGTCAGGCATTTTTAAGGTAAATTATTTTCCGTGTTTATGCTTTATCATTAAAAGATAAAAATCTTGCTTAACCTTTATCAATAGCAGCTTTAGTATTTACTCTGCTTGTTTTTTTCTTAGGAACATGAACACCACGAACAAAATAATAGCAGCAATAATCGATGTTACTGCCAATGCCGAGGGCTCTTTCATTAGCTCGAGCGCACCTTTACCAAAAAATACGGCGCTTAACCCTAAAGGAGCAATACCTATTGTCGAGCCTAGCATAAATTTGAAAATATTTATTTCAAGTGAACCTGCTAGAATACTTGTTACGGTAAAAGGTGGTGTGGGTGCCAAACGCAATGCCAAAATGGCCCATGCCCCTTTGTTATCCATTTTTTCTTTTATTGTTTCAGTATGCTTTTTTACGCCTTCTCCAAAAGAGTCTCCTCCAATAGCACGGCCTATTCCATATCCGCTTAAACTAGCTAAAAGAAAACCAGGTATACAAATTAATACGCTGATCCAAATATTAAAAACTAAGCTAACCGTAAATGCCATTAATGGCACAGGTATAAGAAGAGCTCCCCCAATAAAGAAAACACCTAAAAAGATCATCGCGGTTAATGCATTATCAGGTATGTCGCTTGCTAATTGACTAATTTTGTCTATTTCAAGGTAGTCACTAATGGGGGTTAAAAAGTACAAAGATAAAAGCCCAATAACAACACCAAATAATAGACATAATTTTATAATGTTTGCCTGTTTCATTTTATCGCCTCTCGTATTAACCAACTGAAGATTTTTCTATGGGCTTTCATATAGAATAAGTACTCTGGATGCCATTGAACACCTAATACCTTGTCACTATTTTTACTTTCAATAACTTGATTAATACCCGCTTCTTCTTTGCCAGTAACTTTTAACTCTTTTGCTGGCTTAGCAACGGCTTGAGAGTGTATTGCATTGACCTTTAAAGGGTCGTCTCCTGCTATTTTTGAAATTAAGGAATCATTAGTCGTATACAGCACGGTTTTGCGTGGAAAGGGGCTTCGGATCCTAGCGCTCTCCTTTAAAAGCGGTAAGGTAGACTCATACATTGAACCGCCTAATTCTGCGTTTAGTAGTTGATGACCACGACAAATACCTAAAAGCGGTAAGTTGTTGTCTAAAGCATAATGAATAAACTGAATTTCCATATCATCACGTTCTTTGTCGTATTGGTGTGAACTAAAATGGCTCATTAATTCCATCGGATACAATAAGCATTCTTTTAATTGCGTCCAAAAAGAGCGAGTTACTGGCGCTGTGTTTTCTTTAATAAAGTGTTCTGGATGAATATCTGAACCTCCTCCAATAATAACGCCGTCATAATCGAGCGTGCCATCAAAAGACTCAGGCGTTACCCTAATTGGCTTTCCTCCCGCAATCCTTATATTCAAAGCAGTAAAAAACCAAGCTACATTGCCTGATTTATTAGGTCCAGTTATGGCAATTCTAGGTTTTGATATACTGGTCAAGTAAACTCCTTAAGATGACTTTTTAGCACTATAGCTAACAGCAATATTTTTCCTGTTGCTACTGCCTAAATTTGAGCATAAGTACTGAACCAAGTCCCAAATGCTTACATTTGATAGTACCTATGTTATGTGAGTAATCATTTTGCAAAGATTAGACCAACAAGTTATCTCAATAAAACCAATAAAAACAATAATATAAAAACCACCAACTGAGTTTATCATTTCATAGTATGTAAAATTTACTCATTGGTCGTAGTATTTACGTTCATTAGCTTCCCGTCTAAAAAAATAAAAAAGGGTTATAACAAACATATGCATTTATTAATTGTCTTCTACAGCATGGTTAAAGCGGTAATTTTTTGTTGAACGATAAAAGTGAGCAGATAATTAACTGAACTCTAGCGAGTTTGAGTGAGGTTAAGTTAACGATAACTTATAAGGATTAATTGAAAGTAAGAAAGGAACCCCGTTAGCTTGTACCAACGGGGTTGAGTATTATTTAGCGTTTTAAAAACTTAAATAACACACTGTTTTTGCATTATTTCACGTAAGATCTAGGCATATCACTTGACGTTGTATAACGATCTCGCAAAGCATCTTGGCGGCTTATAGTCGAATATTCTTCACCATTAATCCACATTTGACTAACCTGAGTACTAAGTTCAAATGGGTCAGCACTCCACAATACTAAATCAGCAGTTTTGCCAACGGCAATAGTGCCCGAATCAAGATTAAAGGCTTGTGCTACATTAGCCGTTACAGCTGCTAATGCGTCATCAGCTGATAAACCATTTGCAATAGCATTACCGGCATGAAAGCGCAGCTCATAAAGTTTATGAGTATCGCCGCTCACCGATAAAGCAACTTTTACACCTGCATTCGTTAATTTTGCCGCATTTTTAAGTGAAGAATGCAAAGTGTCAAAACTCGTTGGCAAATTATCTAAAGCATTCATCACAACGGTCACTTTCGCTTGTGCTATTTTATCAGCAATTAAAACAGCGTCGGCCGCGCCAACAAACACTAAATCAAGTCCGAATTGCTGTTTAATTTTCAACAAAGCGAGTAAGTCAGTTGCACGATCGGCATGAGCAACTAACGCTTTATCTCCAGCAAGCAAGGCATTAATAACTTGTTCTTCACGGCTTGGTTCTTTAGCTTCTTTCTTGTTTTTAGTGCCTTTTTTCTCTTGAGCTTTAACGGCGTCTTCAAGTTTAAATTGAAGGTTTTGCAAGCTTAGCGCTCGCGAGCCTTCACTTTTAGCGCCTAAGTCAATCAATACACTATTATTGTTCACTCTAATGCTATCAAACTCACCAGAAAGATCAGCGACAAAAGTTTGCCCTTTAAACATGTCTTCACCACCACGAGGGCTAACAACATTGCTGGTAATACCACCTTTGCGGCTATGTGAAACAACCGTAGAACGAGGATTAAAAGCTAAGCTAGCATCAAAAGTAATGTCAGCTTTTTTATCGCTAGCATCTCGACTACGAGACACAGCACTAACTTCTACTAAACCTAGCTGGTTCATAGAACCAATTAAGCCAGGGGTTAAAATTTTTCCTTCGGCATCAATAATGGTGTCAGCACTAATAGTTTCAGGGTTAATCGCGGTAACTTTTCCATTTTCGAATACGACAGTTGCGTTTTCTAACACACCTTGCTCAGTTACTGTGTGTACTGTGGCATTAGTAATAGCAATACTTTCTGCATAACTCGCCGTAGAACTTGCTAGTGCCAATGCAATTAGCGATGATTTAAATAATTTAAAATGTTTCATAATCTTCACCTTACCTTTGACCTAACAGAAAATCGCTTTTCGCTTGGTATTTTTCATCAAAGCGATCGTACACCTTAGCACCATCAACAAACACTTGTTCAGCTTGAGCATAAACACTGAATGGGTTTTGATTCCAAATAACTACATCCGCTTTTTTACCATTTTCTAAACTACCGGTTTCGTCAGCTAAACCTAGTGATTTTGCGGCATTAGAAGTGATCCAAGTAATAGCAAGTTCAGGCGTTACTTCAAAACCATTTTCGTTTGCACGATACATAACCTTACCCGCTTCTTGGTTCAGTCGCTGAATTGTACTATCAGAATCTGAATGAACGACTGCACATGAGTTTTTCATTGCATCAACAATGGCAACGTTTTCGTGCACCATGTCATAAGCTTCCATTTTAAAGCCCCACCAATCAGGCCACATGGCTGCACAATTGCCATTTTCTGCCAACATATCAGCTATTTTGTATGCTTCAACCGCATGATGAAAAGTGCCCGAATGGTAATTAAACTCTTTACCTAGGTCGATCATCATTGCCATTTCTTCAGCTTTATAACAATGGTTATGAATTAAGATATCGCCATCTAGCACACCTTTTAAGGTATCTAACTCTATATCACGCTCTGGTGCTAAAGGGTTTTTACCGGCATCATAATCAGCATCGTACTTTTCCCATGCGCGCTTATACTCTGTTGCATCAGCCCAGGCCATACGATAGCCCGCCATATTACCCATACGAGTTGATGGTAATACTTTGCGGCTACCATAAACCCGTTTTGGATTCTCACCACAAGCCATTTTTAAACCGTAAGGTGCATCAGGAAACTTCATACCTTGCATGGTATGACTAGGTACATTTCGCAAAGTCACACCACGACCACCAAATAAATTTGCTGAGCCGGGTAGGATTTGTAATGTTGTTATTCCCCCTTCCCGTGCAGCCTCAAAACCAGGGTCTTGTGGCCAAACACTATGTTCAGCCCATACTTCTGAGGTATTAGGCGAAGTCATTTCATTCCCGTCAGCATGCGACTCTACAGACGGGCTAGGGTAAACCCCTAAATGTGAATGCACATCAATAATACCAGGAGTTATCCATTTACCATTAGCATCAATTTCTACAGCGCCTTCTGCAACTAAGTCTTTACCTATTTGGTTGATCTTTCCATCTACCATCAGAACATCAGCATTATCTAAACGTGAGCCTGTGCCCGTTAACACCGTGGCATTTTTTATCAGGGTGGTTTGCAAAGGTAATACTTTATAAGTACTTGGATATGGGTTTTTCTTTATAACCACTCTTTCGTTTTGTTGTTCGCTTTGCAGGCAACCTGTTAGCGCAACAGCAAGCGCTGCAGACACTAAAGATGGTAGAAATTTTTGCATAGATTTATTCCTGTTTTACTCAGTACTCTGCAGAAAGTATGGAACTTTCTAGCAGATTTGTAAGCGCTATTATGGGTTAATTAAAGTTAACATAAGTTAATGAACCTACAGTTTTGAGGTTCATTAACTTATGTTAACAAGAGATTAATAGCTACATTATTATGAAATGTCGCTGACAACAAGTCAGACTTATTGAGGAGTTAAGCAATTGCGTTGAACGGTTAGCTATCTGCGATAAATGGGTGCTAAAAACTAGTTCAACTTAAAGTTCAAAGTCACCAAAGTCAATTTCGCTACTGTTTTCAATGCGTGTTTTGCTTGGTGGATCAAGTAAAGAAGCTTGCTTATTTTCAACAATAACTTCTGCTACTTTGGGGCTGGTAGGTTGTGTTTTACGTTTTTTACGCTGTAAGCAACGTTTAATAACCTTTTGCCGTTCATTAGAGTCGAAGGCGATCCAGTTCAGGCGTTCGTCTCGCGTACGATAGCAGCCCGAACATTGGCCTTTGTCATCAGACTGACAAATGCCAACACAAGGACTAGGTACTTCAAAAAACTCTAATTGCATGTTATACCAAACAGGTTAAATGTTTGTTCTTCATTTATAGCAAGTAACGGTTCAATTTTAAGGCGTGTGACTGAGCACAACGAAAAAATTAAACGGATAAAGCATTTGAAATTTATCAATGAATTAGTCCACTTGATCATATTTACAACATAAAATATCAATGGCTAAAGTTGAATTAAACCATTGGGTAGATACGGTTAAGTATATACCCAATAATTACGTTAAAGAAAAAGAATTAATTAACCCAGCTTATCTGTGGCGATACAATACTCAGGGTCTTCAATAACATTAATTTCAACTAAACTGCCAGCTTTAGTTAACAGTTGCGTACATTCTTTACTTAAATGTCTTAAATGCATTTGCTTACCACGGCTAATATAACGTTCGGCTAAAGTATCTATGGCTTCAATGGCTGAATGGTCTGCAACGCGTGAGTTTTTAAATTCAACAATAACGTCATTACTATCATTTTCCATATCAAATTGCTCTAAAAAGCTAGCAACTGAACCGAAAAATAACGGGCCAGACACATCATATACCGTTGAACCATTGGCATTAACAGAGCGATGAACCGCAACATGTTTAGCATGTTCCCATGCAAATACTAAGGCAGAAACAATAACACCTACAACAACAGCTATGGCTAAATCAGTAGCTACAGTTACACCCGATACCAATATAATGACAAAAGCATCAGCTTTTGGCACTTTGCCAATAATGCGGAAACTAGACCATTCAAAGGTGCCAATAACGACAATAAACATAACACCAACCAAAGCAGCTAAAGGTATTTGTTCAATTAAACTAGAGCCAAATAATATAAAACCAAGTAACGCTAATGCTGCCGTTACACCTGACATTCGGCCACGACCACCAGAGTTAACATTGATCATAGATTGACCAATCATGGCACAGCCACCCATACCACCGAAGAAACCCGTTACGGTATTTGCCGCACCCTGCGCAACACATTCTTTATTGCCTTTACCGCGTGTGCCGGTTAGTTCGTCAATCAAGGTGAGTGTTAACAACGACTCAATCAAACCAATAGCCGCTAAAATTAATGCGAAAGGTAAAATAACTTGTAAGGTTTCAAGGTTAAAAGGAACATTTGGAATATTAAAAACAGGAAGACCGCCGGCAATAGAAGCCATAGGGTCATTTGTCATATCACGTACAAAATCAACGACTGTTCTGGCATCTAAATTAAGGCTTTGAACCAAAATGGTAACCACAACAATCGCGACTAAAGATGAAGGCACTGCTTTAGTTAACTTAGGTAAAAAGTGAATAATTGCCATAGTTAATACAATAAGACCAGCCATAGTAAGCATCTGGCTACCTTGCATCCAGGCTAAAACGCCATTTTCATCGGTCACTTTAAATTGACCTAGTTGTGCAAGGAAAATAACAATAGCTAAACCATTAACAAAACCGAGCATAACAGGGTGAGGTACTAAGCGAATAAACTTACCTAGTTTAAATAGCCCCGCTAATATTTGCAGTATTCCGGTTAGCACCACAGTGGCAAATAAATATTCGACCCCATGAATAGCAACTAAACTCACCATAACAACGGCCATAGCACCAGTAGCACCTGAGATCATGCCAGGACGACCACCGAAAATAGATGTAATTAACCCCACCATAAATGCAGCATATAAACCCACTAATGGTTCAACACCAGCAACAAAAGCAAATGCTACCGCTTCAGGTACCAATGCTAGGGCTACAGTGAAACCTGACAGAACATCATTTTTTAAATTTGCCACTTTACTGGCATGTAATTCAAACATTATTATCTCTACTTTGATTAGAACATCAAAAAACAAGCATAATTTAAAAAACTAGCTTGAATTTAGTTACATTGGATGTAGCCCAAAAAATATATTACTGAATGATAATGTGTACCAAGCAAGTTCAACGATAAACGTTATCTTTCGGGATTTGAAGGCGCCGGAATACTATAGAAATACTCGTTAAATGTCAATATTTGCTCAAATTAACATCAAGAAAAATAACAAGAATAACAAGTAAATATTTATAAAGAACCGGCTTTTAAAACTAAAGTGACTTTCAACCGATTAGTCTCAATAATTAGCCTCAATATAATGACCTAAAAAGATTAATCAGCATTACCCAACAAAATCATTTAAATGCTTTTAAGCATTATCGCTAGGATTAATAATCTATGCTCTGTGTGACGAAAAAATCGCAATACTGAAGCTATGTCAGAAGCTTTGTATTTTGTCTTGTATGTTTTGAAGAAAAAGACTAAATATCTTGGTAAATAAGCTCATTAAACAATTGTAAATATAACCATGATATTCAACTAGTTAGCCATTCATTTTAGATTCTCGCGCTTCTAAGAAAGCCTTTATCTCATCGCGTGACCCCAGAATATGTTGTTTTAGCATCGCCACTGCGGCTTCAATATTACGTGCTTTACTGAATGCTAAAATGTCATTGTGTTCAGATTCAGCTTTTGAGATACCGCCAGCCCAAAGTAAATGCATACGAATATAGCGATCTGCACTTTTATTAAGGGTGTTCACCAAATCTAAAGTTTGTGGTCGATTAGCGCCTGAATACAAACAATTGTGATAACTAGAGTTAAGCTCACTCCAAGTGTTAGCCGCATTTTCTTTACCAAGCGCCTTATCTAACTTTGCAAGTAACAAGGTGGCTTCTTCTAGTTTCTCGTCACTAATGTTTGGCAACGAATTAGCTAACAAGTCAGATTCAAGTATAGCGCGTAACTCAAATAACTCATCTACTTGATCAGCATTAAGCTCAGTTGCCGTTGCTCCTTTATGCGGTTCAAAAACCACTAAGCCCTCACCTTCGAGTTGCAATAAAGCCTCTCGAACCGGAATTCTGCTAACATTTAACTCACTTGCAAGCGCGGCTTGTCTTAAAGGTTGCCCTGCTTTAATCTCACCACTTAATATTTTTTCTCTAAGTGTTTCAACAACTAATTGAGTTCTAGTTTTATATACAATGCTCATATAAGGCTTCCTAAAAATATTGTTGTCATTATAAAGAACCGTGGGATAAACACAAAACAATAGCAGACGCTCAAAGCGATAAAATCAAGCTGAACTTACAACAGTTCTAAGCGTAATCACCTGAAAATTATTAAATTAAGATATTCAAAACATTAATTTAGCTACTCATTAAAAAGTGAACATAACAAGACCAATGCTCTTTCATACCTTTTAAAATCTGTTATCGTTAAGAGATAAATTATGCATAGCGCTTTTCACGTTAACTCAGTAGTTTCATAAGTAGCTATGACTGAATAAAAAACATCTCAATAAATAGCTAATTAAAAAGAGAATTTTTTATGCCGAACCAAATGCCTGAAAAAGTACAAAAAAAACATAATAGCATCGCATTAATTACCTTTATTTTTGCCATATTGTCGGCTGTGTATATTAAGCAATTTATTCCACCTCATTGGGTTGAGCAGAGTTATGTATACGATGTAAGTACAGATGCAGTAGGCGTTTCGAGCTACATTTATAAAGAACAAAGAGTAATAATTGATGCTGTAGTTAGCTACGAAAACTCGCCGCTTAATCAACAAAACCTCAACAATATAAGCAAACCACCAACACTTAAGCAGCAATGGGTAACAGACGATAATCAACAATTAAAACTTCTTAAACCGGCCTTTCATTTTGGTATTGGCTCACTTTTACCCGCTTTAATAACGATTATTTTATGCTTATTAACCCGAGAGCCCCTAACAGCATTACTTGGCGGAGTTGTCGTGGGCGCTATTATGCTCGGTCGTTATGATCTTACCGATAAAGTCATCATTCCTAATCTTGCACAAGAAGGCACAGCAGCGTTGTTATTGTTGTATTTATGGCTACTTGGCGGTTTATTAGGTATATGGTCGAAAACCGGTGCTGCACAAGCTTTTGCCAATTTTATGACTAAACACTTTGTCAAAGGGAGAAAGTCAGCGAAAGTGGTTTCATGGCTACTTGGTATGTTATTTTTCCAAGGTGGCACTATGAGTACAGTGTTAGTAGGAACAACAGTGCGACCTTTAGCCGATAAAGCAAAAGTAAGCCACGAAGAAATGAGTTACATTGTAGACTCGACGGCTTCTCCTATTGCATCAATATTAGCGTTTAATGCTTGGCCAGCCTATGTTCAAGCATTAATATTTATACCTGGTGTATCTTTTTTAGCCACAGAAGCAGATCGTATTAGCTTTTTCTTTCAAAGCATTCCATTTAGTTTTTACAGTATGTTTGCCGTTATGGGGACATTGCTGCTTAGTCTTAATGTCACTATTTTTTCAGGTAAGCGTATACGTGCAGCAAAATTGCGTGCTGAAACCTATGGCCAATTAGACGCTCCTGACGCCAAACCATTAAGTGCTAAAGAATTACAAAGCACAGACATACCTCAAGGCTATAAACCACATGTGCTTGAGTTTATTTTACCCTTAGTTACTTTAACTGCCATTGCGGTAGGTAGTTTTGTAATGCTGGGGACCCCTAAAATTAACTGGGCTTTTGGCGCTGCACTTTTGCTTTCTGCCATTATGGCTTTAATTAAAGGTATGTCTTTAGACCACGTTGTTGAAGGTTTCGGTAATGGATTAAAAGGAGTGGTATTTGCCTCAGTGATTTTAATGCTCGCGGTTATTATTGGCAGTATTAGTAAAGAAACCGGAGGCGGGCTATTTTTGGTGTCTTTACTAGGAGAGCACCTGCCATTTTGGTGTTTACCGGTAATTTTGCAGCTGATCACTATGATCATCGCATTTTCTACCGGTACTAGTTGGGGAACTTATGCTATCGCTTTTCCGCTAGCAATGCCTCTAGCATGGGCAATTTGTCAAAGCCAAGGTGTAGCAAACCCAGAGTTATTTATGATGCTTTGCTTCGCGACAGTATTAAACGGTAGTGTTTTTGGTGATCAATGTTCGCCAATTTCAGATACCACTATTCTAAGTGCAATGACAACAGGCTGTGACTTAATGGACCATGTAAAATCACAACTTGTACCCGCCGCACTAGCGGCTTCATTCGCAGGGGTACTTTGGACATTAACCGCATACCTATTTGTATAGCCTAGAGTTTAGAGTTTAGCGTATAAATAAATTAGTGGTTTTAAATCATGACTTAAGCCATTAGGTATTGATTATTGAGATAAAAGAGCTGTAGTCATTAAGCGACGACAAACTATAATCAATAGCTTTATCAGTTTATGACGTTTAGCCTATGGAATTAAGTCTATCGAATTAAACCTATGGAATTAAGGTTAACTCCGGCCCAGCTTCGCTATCGGTGTCATTGGAGCTTCCCTCTAAAGGTGCCTCAACAACAAAACAGCACCCTTGTTCAACAGATACATGCTTAATACTTCCGCGAAGTTTAGTATTAACTAAGTTATACACAATATTCATCCCTAAGCCTGAGCCGCCTAGACCACGCTTTGTAGTAACAAAGGGATCGAATACTTTGTCTTTAACTTTGTCATCTAACCCTTTACCGTTATCTTGATAAGTCAGCACAAGGCTTTCATCATTCAATTCAAATTTAATAGAAATTTCACCATCTTGAGTATTTTCAAAACCGTGATAATGTGAGTTAGTCAGAAAATTCGTTAATATTTGATTCCAAGCACTGGGAAAAGTAACCAAATTAATATCCTCGTTAACAAGTATATTAATCGTATAATTTTTCTGTTTAAATAAAGTTTTCACTGTATTTACAATGTCATGAACATGTTGGTATAGATTAATTTTTATTTTAGGATCGGTATGATATTCAACCGCTACAGATTTAAAGCCTCGAATTAAATCAACCGCTTTATGTAGACTACGATCAATAATTTTTTCATATTCCTCAAACAGAACCAACATCGTAGTTAGTTGCTTTTTGGTTAAAGTTTCACTACTAAGCGATTGCTCCAGCTCAGTAAACTTTTCTTTCATCGCACTAAGCGACGTAACACAAATACCTAACGGCGTATTCACCTCATGTGCAACACCTGCTACTAATTGCCCCAATGATGCCATTTTTTCTGACTGTACTAATTGATCTTTGGCCAAGGTTAGTGCATCAAGCGAACGCTGTAATTGCTGATTACTTTCAGAAAGTTTCGACGTTCGTTCATAAACCTTAATTTCTAAATCACCGTTAAGGTTAATCAATGCATTCTCAGCATCTTCTAGTTTAATGATGTCGTTTTGAAGTGTCAGACGCATATCGTTAATTGCAGCAACCAATTCGTCGAGTTCGTCAGTTTTATTGCTCCTATTCTCTAACATTAAAGGTCTGTCTAAGCTATCTCCACTCATCGCTTGAGAATAAAGGGTAATTCGATATAGATGGCGGGTGATAAACCAATGAACAATAAAAAAAGTACAGAGTGCAACGATAAAAATTTTAATAAATTCAGTAAAAACAATAAAACCAGCTTTTTGCCATAAGTGATTATATATATCTTGATAGTCGGCAGAAATAGTCATATTACCTATTGCAGTGCCTTCAAAAACAATAGGGTAGCTTTCAACTTTTTTAGCTTCTTTTACACGGTTACCAACTTGATATATTTTCCCAAAAGTTGTTGTTAGTTGCACATGGCGAATATCGGGAAGTCGCTGTACGCCGGCAATTTGTTGTTCGATGAGCTCCTCATTAAAATCCCATAAGCTAGTAGAAATTGATTGCTTATAACTTAATTCAATATTATCAAAACGCTTATCTAACCTTACCACACCATCTTGAAAATCGACATACAATTGAATAAAAGTAGAAGCCACTGACAATAAAGCACTGCACAAAAAAATGTAAATAAAGACACGCCGGCTTAATTTACTATTAAATGCACTTTTTTCATTCATTACTTTATTCATGCCTATATTTATCAATTGCTAGTTTATTGTAAGTTTTAGCTTATAGCTTAGCGGAATAGCAAACTTTAGTTGAATATATTCACCAGATTAAAAAATAGCTATGCTTGGGTAATAACACTAATCGCTTTAATTTAATCTATTAATCACTATATGCCTCATCAGTGTTAATTTAAAGTAAATTGCTTATATTTTAGGTGGTGTCCGATTATCGCTAGTTATTTACATTATCTGCCGTATGATCACTCAGTAATTAAGTTAGCGCTCAAAAAGTAAATTTAGGAAAAGTATGTTCAGTATAGAAGTTTGTGAAAATGCACGTTTAAGTCGAGATGCTCGCTTCGATGGTAAATTTTTTACCGCGGTGATCACAACGGGCATTTTTTGCCGTCCTATTTGTCCGGCAAGGCCTCCAAAGCCAGAGAATGTCACTTACTATGCAAATGCTGAACTTGCACAACAATCAGGCTTTCGACCTTGTAAACGATGTTTTCCGCAACTTGCGCCACATTTGCCATTACCTAGAAAAATAAAACAAATTACCCAAGCCTATTACGAGAATAATTACAGTTTGCAAAAATGTGCTGAGCAACTAGAAACCAGTGACAGACAAATTCGACGTTTGTTTATGCAATATTATGGACTTCCGCCGAGTGAGTTTTTTCATCAACAACGTTTATTGCTTGCTCATAAATTACTTATATCAACAAGTTTAAGTATTACTGACGTGGGTTTCGCGGCAGGTTTTAACAGTATCCGTCGATTTAATGAAGTAATTTTGCAGGCTTACAAAGTATCTCCAAGTGAGATCAGAGGTAAAAAATCACCAACAACAGATAACCAAGTTACTATTTTATTACCCTATAAAGCACCATTTGACTGGCCATTAATGCTGAGCTTTTTTCGTTCAAGAAAAATGAGTAATATTGAAGATATTACTACAGAACATTATTTTCGTACCCTAGAGTTAGATAATTGCCAAGGCTGGATAAAAGTAACGCATCACGAAAATAAAAGTGCTTTAAACCTTACTGTTAATTTAACTGACTATAGCTATCTAAATCAAATTATTGCCCGCGTTAGACGAATGTTCGACCTAGATGCCGACATGCAACTTATCCATCAACATTTAAAATCTCACCCCACATTAGCAGCTGTAATCGAAAAATTTCCAGGTCTGCGTTTACCGGGTTGTTGGGATATTTTTGAGTTTTCAATCCGAGCTATTTTAGGCCAACAAATATCGGTTAAAGGCGCAACAACTTTAGCCCAACGCATTGCAGAAAAATATGGCGAAAATGTTGTTGATATTGAGCAGCCAGATAATATTAATACAACAAAGTACTTCCCAAAAATTGCAGCGCTCATGAATGTAGATTATCAAGACATTGGCTTAACACGCTCTCGCATTGCCACATTACAAACTTGGGTTACTTACTTTCAACAACATGAAAATATATTTTCCAAAGGTTTAACCATTGAAGAATTAGAAGCTTCATTAACAAAACTTAAAGGCATAGGGCCATGGACAGTCAACTATATTGGTATGCGAGGTTTAAGCGACCCAGACGCATTTCCTAGTGCTGATTTAGGCATTATTAAAGCCCTTACTTTTAATGAAGTTAAACCTAAGAATAAAGATATACTCACATTGGCTGAAAATTGGCGCCCTTGGCGAGCTTATGCTGCTATTTATTTATGGCAATCGCTGGCAACACAATAAAAATAATGTACAAAAGACAAATTTCTAAGGACGCAAAAACATGTATTACTGTATTTATCAATCTCCATTAGGGGAAATTGCTTTAACGGCAAACGAGCAAGGGTTAAGTGCCCTCGCCTTTCAAACTGGAAAATCTCCAATTGATTTTACTGGCTTATCTGAAAACCACAGTAAATTCACTAAAGTTGTAAAACAATTAGATGAATATTTTAGCGGTGAGAGAAAGCACTTTGATCTACCCTTAGCGCCAAAAGGTACTAACTTTCAAAAACAAGTGTGGCAAGCATTAACCGAAATACCTTGTGGTGAAACTAAAAGTTATGGCTGGATCGCAAAAAGTATTAATAACGAAAAAGCCGTTAGAGCAGTAGGTACAGCAAATGGTGCCAACCCAATCGCATTAATTGTACCTTGTCACCGAGTTATTGGTAGTAATGGCAAGTTAACTGGTTATGCTGGTGGTTTAGCACTGAAGGCTAAATTATTAATGCACGAAGGCGCACAATTTAAACCCTAAACATATTACTGCACCGTCTTGTTTTACGATGGTTATTACATAACCTGAACTCTGGATAAGCAGCACTTGCTCAATGTTCCCTTTTAAGCCATTT